>Ga0272441_10000136_pt1 | contig 162426 bp, 140 predicted proteins | sample SSMProp6N_FD_193582 | JGI IMG/M metagenome (GOLD analysis project Ga0272441, IMG submission 193582) | Marine sediment archaeal communities from Little Sippewissett salt marsh, Falmouth, MA, United States - SSM-Prop-6N | ecosystem: Environmental > Aquatic > Marine > Wetlands > Sediment ...
CCAGGTTCTCCCCGGCTTGGCCGATGCAGGCAACGCACACCTCTTTTCCGTAACGCCTGACGAGTGTGTCCGTGGTGTCCCAGGTGGTGAGCCCCCACAGGTCGCTGGCATTGTGGAAGGAGATTTCCCCGTCTTCGATAACCAGGTAGACAGGTTTTGGTGAAGCGCCCGCCACCACAAGTTGATCATATCCGGCCTTCTTCATGGCACTGGCCATGGTGCCGCCGACATTGCCGTCCCCCAGGATCCCGCTATAGGGGGACAGGGTGCTTACGTGAAGGCGGCTGGAGAGCCCCAGTGCCGTGGCTGTCAGGATTCCAGGAGCAAAACAGAGGAGGTTTTCCGGGCCCAGGGGATCGACGCCAGGGCCAACCCTATCGAAAAGCGTTTTTGCATTGAGGCCGCGGCCTCCCAGAAAGTCTCTGCCCACATCAGGGTTCAGGGCCTTTTTTGCGAAGGTTTGTCGGGTCAGGTCCACACCCAGCACTGTTCCACACCATCCGAACATAAACACGTCCCGGGGCTAATGAGGCACCAATGAGCCTTTGAATAGGATCGATCGCTCAAGTGTCGTTGTCGCCTTGATAGATATGGGTATCTTTAGTTTTCGTAAGGTCGGCATTATCACATCCTTATAGTATGTTTCATTAAATGGGAATGCACGGCATCAATTACAGACTGTAGGAATTGATGTGATTCACTCGTCCCTGTCTTTGATTGTTTGCGCTCATTTAACATTTAGGCGTGATTTCCGCTGCTGTTAGGCTTTCATTCGTGAAACGAAATCAGTAAAGCCACTCATATACTTGGTGAGTTGCTTCCTAACTTCATCGTCTGTTAGATTACCTTCTTTATCGAATTTGCTCATAGCACCGCTCACCCACATCAGTCTTCCAGACCATACCTGTGCCCCCAATACACGCAATACTGGCAGCCACGCATATTGGGAGAAAGCGGTACCAAAACTCCCTGGTGTAGCACCCATGAGTCCTACTGGAAGATTCCCGAATATACGTGCCTTGTCTTCAGGTGGGCGCGTCAGCCAATCGATGGCGTTCTTGAAAACACCTGGCATCGAGTTGTTGTTCTCTGGTGTCACCATCAGCAGTCCATCGGCAGAGGCAATCTGGTTTTTAAGATCCTCAACTACACTCGGGATACCTCTCTCTTCCTCAATATCTGCATTATAGAGAGGAATGTCTAAGATGGAACCAATTTTGAGAGAACATCCGACTGGAACGGCTTCAGCCGATGCACGTAAAAGCCCAGAATTAAAAGAGTGCCTTCTAAGACTACCCGATATTCCGATGATTGTTATCATTTGTACCTCCTTGGATTTCGACTTTGTATGTATATTTTGCCATGAAACAAAAGGTGTTATGCTTTCTTGTATTATCCGTAATTTTCTACAAATATCAACAGCAGGGATGGCATCCTGAAGTTGGTCATTGATTTGTTCCTGAAACGATGTGGGCCGATGACTCAAACACGACACTCCCATCGAAATTTAGATAGGGTTTGAGGTCCCCCTCAGCTTCCTCAAGAATGCGCTGAATCTGTTCTTCCGGCAGGACGACATCCATGACCGGAAGCCAACCTCTCAAATCTGCCTCGACCATCATCCGGATGCTGGGAAAACGAGCTGTACCAGGTTGCGTCGTAATTTCGACAGAGGCTGTTCCGGCCCTTTCAAATAACGTTGCCAACTCCTGTCGATCACCGAGTACAAATGGCGCGCGTAAAGCATTGGCAGCTCGCTTGCCGGCAACTCGCTCAAGAAGGGCCATCTCAACCGCATATGCAGGTATTCTGTCTATTGAGTCCCAGACAGCCACGGCTAATTGGCCTTGCGGTTTCAGCACACGCAACATCTCGCGGATGGCAAGTTGGCGTTCGCTGAAGAACATGAGTCCAAATTGGCTTACGGCAACATCAAAGGACTGGTTTGGAAAGGGGAGTGATTCTGCACTTCCCTGCCACCACTCGACCGTGGGCGTGAGTTGTTTGGCTACGGCCAGCATACCGGGGCTGGGATCGAGACCGGCCACGAAGCCAGTTGGTCCAACTCGCATGGCAGCGTCCCGGGCAAGCACCCCGGTTCCGCAGCCAACGTCAAGCACCCAATGACCAGATCTTATCTGCGCGGCATCCATTACTCGGATAGTCCATTCCTTGAAAAGCCCCTTCACGAAAAAGTCTTCATACGCCATTGCGGCAGCAATTTGCTCTTGAGAAGCCGTGCTTCGCTCATTCATTGGCTCCTCCTGTTTCGTCGAAATTTCATCAGTCTATGGCTGAAAGATAAAACATTTTTTCGTGATGGTTCCATTTTTTATGCTCCTATTAGAGCCATGTAAAAATAATGAGATGATTTCTCTTTAACACCATTGACCCCCGATATTGAGGTATAACACCACAGGGGAGGAATGGTTAAAAGCATTGTGAAAACAATTTATTACTCCAGCTCCGGGGTGATCTGGGTCGTGGACGCAAGATCATCTATTTCTGCCTATTTCGGCCTCTTTTGTTCTGCTTCGGCTTGCGCGGTTGCGACAGCCGCTGCAGCACCTGCCTCAATAGCTTTTTTATCCGGCGGGCTGGTTTCATCATCTTGCGGCGGCATGTAAACAGTAACATTACGATGGGCGAATTCTATGCCATTTTCTCTGAAAGCCTCCTGCATCATCCGGAATACCTCTCGCCGAATGACAAACTGCTCGCCTGGTATGGTTTTAAACTTCACCCGCATAATCATGGCCGAATCGTCCAATTCTCTAACCCCCTGGGATTTAACCTTGTCTATCAAAACCAAACCCATATCTTCATCCGTCATGATTTTTTCATTGATTTTCTTAATAATTTTTCTGACCTTGTCGACATCTGTGTCGTAACGCACGCGAAAATCAAGTTTGGTAATGATGTAGTCCCGGCTATTATTGGTAACCGTGTCCATGCTGCCGAAGGGGATCGTATGGACAGGGCCCCGGGGACTGCGCAGTCTCAACGAGCGCAGGGATATATGTTCCACCGTACCTCTCATGCCGGAGGTTTCGATATAGTCGCCGACCCGGAAAGCATCATCAATGAGGAAGAAGACTCCCGCGAGGATATCTTTTACCAGGGTCTGGGCACCGAATCCAATGGCCAAACCGACCACGCCGGCGCCTGCTATCAGCGGGCCGATATTAATACCCATCGAGGAGAGAAGAAGCAGAAATACGATCGCAAACATCACGACCACTAATGTTTTACGCAGCAAAATGAGCAAGGTTTCACTCCGAGAACCGCCGGCGCCCCCTTCTTCCGCCTCACTACTTTGTTCCGGTACTTCTTCCTCTATATTTTTTTGAATATGGGATTTCATAAACTCCCATAAGATTAGGCCGATCAACAAGAGTACAAAAACCCTCTGCAGGGTATTCTCGAGAAATATGAGCACCGATCCGGTAATATTGATGTGCTCGTCGAGAACATACTTGATCAGACTGACCATCAGCACGGTAACCAGGAGAACCAAAAGCCATCCGGTCGTTTTCTTTCCTGAAGAAAGCTCGGCAGTCCTTCGATACCACCACCGGACAAGCAGCCGAACAACCAGCAAGACAACAAGGGGCAAAACAACCAGTGCGCACCACTGCCAAAGGGTCTGATCAAGGTACGTCTGGTCTGACCAGCCCGGCAACCATTGGCTCCACTTGGGCGGCAGCAAGCGTCCGGGATTGGTTACATAAAAATCAAAAAAATCATGGCTGATGAGCGCGTTGAACTTGTAGGGATAGTCTTTAACTAGGTCGTAGAATTCTTCGATCCGGGCAACCGTCTCAGGGGTAAAGAGAAATTCCCCTTCACGGGGACCCTCTTCAACCTGGTCAATGATGATATCCGTATTGGGTATTCTATAGCGACTCAATTCCGCTACTTTCTCCTTTTCTTCCTCAGCTTCGATGGCTTCGGCGTCGGGGATCCTTTCAAATGGCGGAAGGTCGATCCGATCGAAAACCTCCTTGAGCATGATGGCGCTCTCGTAACCGGTATTCTTCTTCAGGTTCTTCGGAACCTGGCTTAAATTCAGGCATTCGACGCCGCTTTCAAAAAATTCCTCTGCTTGTTTTGCCATCTGCCGGACCGATTCTGAGGGAAAGTATCCGGGCGTTTCCAGGTTTGTCCGATGGGCTTTCATCAACATACCGTAGGCAAGGTTCATATTGTCGATAAAGCTTTTCAGCGTCGCCCGCGGACTGACCGTATTGGGTGGCTTGAGCAAAGCGTTAGCGCTTCCAGAAGAATAATTATCCTCTGGGCGTGTTGATGTGGATTCTACCGAAGCGGCTTCTTGTGCACTTGTGTTAGTTAAAACAACCGCGGCGATAAACAAAATTATCGTGAATCGAGATATCAATAGGCTCAATTTCATATTTAACCTCCTTTGAATCCTTCACCCGATATAATTCGCCGCTTTGATCTGGCTTGGTCGGTAAGAATATATTGCCGGACATGAAAGTTCTGTTAACTTCATTGACTGCGTAATTTGTTTCATAGCCAAACCGAAAACTCAAGTGATTTAGGAAAGATCGATTTACAAGTTATTGTGGTCCATTTAGTGCGAAAATAGAATGTAATACGAAAAAAAAACATAGGCACCTCCGCCCGGATGCACGGTTTCGAAACGGTTTTTTGTTGCATTTATTCTGAAAGCCATTAATTTTGTGGTCGCTGCGTTTTATATCGCTTTACGACGTCAATAAAAATATAGGAATGATTCATTTTGAGCTTTGGAAATTTCATGGCAAATAACATGTTCAGCCATTCGGACCGAACGCTTCAGCACTTCGTCCAAAACGCTTCTCATGCGGCGCTGCAAGAGAAATTGAATACCATGGCCGCTGCAATGGGGGATGAGGCTTTCATCAAGCTTGTCGCTCGGGAAATCGTCGAGCGCACGCAACCCCAGCAGGCCATTCCCGAGATCTACGGCCATTACCGATCCGTGGTGCGTGACGGCATTGAATTTTTTCTATCCCAGGTGGGCCGCCACCGCCTTATGGAATTGGTAGTAAGTCAGCTGAAATTGGACCCGGAGGCCGGCACCCAGGAGCGGCTTCTGGAGTTGGCCAAACGATTTCCAACCCTCCATAAACTGGGCCAGATCATTGCCCGCAATCCCAACATCGATCCGGTGGTCAAAAAGTGGCTCATTCATCTGGAAAACGGCTGCTACGGCACCCCCCTGGACGGCATTATGAAGCGGATTGATGGCCAACTTGAGCAGACCGACAACCGGGACCGGGTGCAGATCAAACCGGCCATTTTATCGGAGGCCAGCGTTGGTGCCGTCATCGCTTTCCGTTGGAACCAACAGTCATCTCAGGACAGGATTGAAGGGGTTTTCAAGATCCTTAAACCCGGCATTCGAAGGCATCTTGACGAAGAATTGCTCATTCTGGAAAAAACGGCCGCCTTTTTTGAAGAAAACCGGCATCTTTATCCTCTCAAGGATTTTAAATTCCTGGACGTATTTAAGGAAGTACGGGAGATGCTGGTCAAGGAGATCGACTTGGCAGCCGAACAGGCCAATCTGGTCGAAGCCGCCCGATTTTACAAGGACATGGAGAGCATTCAGATTCCGCAGCTTTTTCCGTTCAGTACCGACACCATGACCGCCATGGCGTATCTGAACGGCCCCAAGATCACCGATGCGCCCCTGAATCAGGAGCAGCGCAAACGTTGCGCCGCCGTCCTCTTCGAGGCACTCATTTGCAGGCCGCTTTTTTCCCGGCGTGAGCCGAGCCTGTTTCATGGCGATCCGCATGCCGGCAATATTCTGGCCTTCAAAGATCCCGCGTCGGGTGACCTTCGGATCGGCCTCTTGGATTGGAGCCTGGCCGGCCGACTGACCAAGCGCGACCGGGTCAAAACCGCCCAATTGATTCAAGCCGTCATAAAAAAAGACCTGAGCGGTATCCGCCTCTCCGTCAAAGCCCTGGCTACTGGCGCTTACATGGACAGCCCCCGGCGGCGGCAGAATTTTCGTAACCTGGTCCTGCGTTTAGTGCGATCTTCCGGTTTTGACCGCCTGCCCCTGATCAAAAAAACTTTCAAGCTCCTGGAGCAGCTCACGTTTGAAGGATTTGTCTTTCCGGCCGAACTCATGCTTTTTCGAAAGGCGATCTTCACCCTTGAAGGGGTTCTTTTCGATTTGTGGCCTTCATTCGATATGGACGCCGCTGTCACACAATTCCTGACGTCCCTCATGACCAAGGAGATCCCCACGCGTTTCGGAAACCTGTTCTTTCCGCTGGCGGACAGGCCTGAAAACTACCCCAGCCTGATCTCCAATATCGAGCTTCAATCTCTCATAATTCACCAATATGTTGCCGCCATAAAGTCCAACTCTCAGTCATTGTCCGGGTATCTTACGGGATGGAGTCGGATGTTCGGCATGCCCTTTTGGCCGGCGCTGGCCCCCATTCCTTTGTCGGACGACATAAAAAAATAGAATCCAGGGCTTCGCATTAAAGAATTCGGCAATGTTAATGCATCAAGTACGTTATAGTCCGTGTATCTCTAACGACATCAGGCCAGAGGTGGCGGAGGGGGCGGCAACTCTCCACGCTCCAAAGCCTCCCGAGCGGTTTTAACCGGTATGCCTGCTTCGCAAGGCACACCTACTTGGCATAGACCGCACCCATATCCCTCGAATTTAAACGTTTTTTTGACATATTCTTTGGCGCGGACTAAGTGCTGCCGACACTTTTCCTTGTCGTGGCCGGCCTCGGTAATAGCACGGACCGGGCAGCGGTCAATGCATTGGCCACAAGTACCATCAGCAAAAAAGAGGCAATAGGCGCGATGGTTTGCGTAAGGCCGCGGAGTCGGTTCAACGGATATTTTCGCAATTACGGATCCCGCTCGCATCGCTTTGCCCTTGGCAGTTATGAGCCCGTCACACAAACCGAAAGTGCCCAGACCGGCCGCATGCGCAGCATGGCGTTCGGACCAGGAAGAGGCGTAAGAAAACCGTTCAGATTTGACGATCGTCCAGTTGGAAACAAGCATCGGAGCGATTGCTGCATGTCCGGCTTGTTCTAAACCTCGAACCACGTGCCGGCGCAGTGCCACGTTGAACTCCTCTCCGTAGATCCTGATTCGTGCCCATTCCTCAGAGGGATACTTTTTAGACCGGCGGTTTGTCATGCGGACCGACTTCCGTTGGGGCAAAATCCATGAAATCACGGTCAGTTGCTCTGCGCTTACTGTCTGCTCTGCCCGGTGTTGATTGAAGACCTCCCAAGGGGTCCAGTGAAAAGCGCCAACATACTCTTTGTACTGCTGCCATATCTGGTCAATACCAGAAGCATAGCCCACCAGAGTTGAATCCCAAGCTGGCTCTCCAGCTTCATTTTGCATAGTGTTATGGGGCGATGTGGCAATAAAGCCCCGAATGACACTTTCTATCCACTCCACGGAAATATTGGCTTCTTTTTTCATTAGAATTTCATGTTCAAATTGATATTTAAATAATTTGGTCTATGGATTCAGAACTTCCCTTCAGGTAAACTCGCGGTACCCGGGCGGTTATGGCGGAGGTGATTTCGTAGTTGATGGTGTCCAGCAGGCCGGCGAGTTCGTCGGCGGTGATCGCTTCGTTCGCCTGGCGGCCGAGGATCACCACCTCGTCTTCCATGGCGACACCGGGGATATGACCCACGTCGATCATGGTCAAATCCATGCAGACCCGGCCGACGATCGGCGCCTTTTGTTCGCGGACCAGCATATGCCCCCGGTTGGACAACCGCCGATTGAATCCGTCGGCGTAACCCACGGGCACGGTGGCAATGACGGTCGGCGTTGGGGTCGTGTGGGTCATGCCGTAGCTGACGGGAAACCCGGCGGGAACCTTTTTCATGTGGACGATCCGGGCTTTGAGTGTCATGACGGGGATGAGATCGATTCTGCTTTTGTCGACCTCGTCGGAAGGGTACAGACCGTAAAGGGACACGCCGGCCCGGACCATGTCCAGGTGCGTGTGGGGCATGTCGATGATGGCACCGCTGTTGGCGGCGTGCCGGAGCTTGAATTCGAGACCGGAGCGCTTCAGTTGACCGAGAAACGCCAAAAACCTATCGAACTGTTGTTCCGCGAAGCTCTTGTCGGCACTGTCAGAACTGGCGAAATGGGTAAAGATCCCTTCCAGCGTCAATTCGTTCAGACCGGCGATGTCGAGCACCTCGCGAATGGCGTGATCGGAGACGGCCATCCCCGGTTCGACATACCGGCGGGAGTCCGGCAGGATACCCAGTCGTCCCATGCCGGTATCGATCTTCAAATGGACCTTGAGGCACCCGCCACTTTTCCCGATCCGTTCGGCATAGGCCCTGGCGGTCTCAGGCGCATAAACGGTCTGAGTGAGATCGTGTCTGACGAGGGCTTCGACATCGGAGGGCGGCGTAAATCCGAAAACCAGAACCGGCGCACCAATACCGGCGTCCCGCAGCGCAAGAGCCTCGGGCATCCGAGCCACCCCCAGGGCGTCGGCGCCGCTCTCCAGGGCCTGGCGCGCAACCTCCACCAGCCCGTGCCCGTAGGCGTTGGCCTTGACCGCCACCAGCAGGCGCGCTTCGGGCCGGGTGACCCGCCGCAGCTCGCGGGTATTGACGGCAATAGCGTCCAGGTCAATTTCAGCCTGGATGAGAGGCGTGTCTGTCACAGGTCGAATTTCCGATCGAAAAAGTATAGCCGGTTGAGCCCGTTTGGCCCGTTTAGCCCGTTTAGCCCGTTGAGCCCGTTTAGCCGGTTCGGCCCGTTGGGTAGATCGAGTCGTTGAGCCCGTTCAAGTACCCGAACATCCAACCGGCTCAACGGGCTAAACCGGCTCAACCGACTAACCGGCAGCCACAGGCGGCCTACATCAATTCGACGGCACAGGCCATCGACACCCCTCCGCCGCCGCACAGAGTTGCCAGGCCGAGACTCTTACCGCTCTGCTGCAGGCCATGTATCAGGGTCACCATGATCCTGGCGCCGGTCGCACCGACCGGGTGGCCCAGACCGATACCCGAGCCGTTGACGTTGGTAATCTCGCGCTTCAGGCCGAGTTCCCGTTCACAAGCGATGTACTGGGCGGCAAAGGCCTCATTGACCTCCACCAGTTCGAAATCCGAGATCCGCAAACCGCTCCGGCGAAGCAGGTCTTTTACGGCCGGTACGGGAGAGAGCCCCATGACCGACGGGTGGCAAGCGCCCCGGCCCACGGCCCGGATCTTGGCCAGGGGCCGAATATTGAGATCCCCAGCTTTTTCAGCCGAGAGGATCACCAGACCGGCCGACCCGTCATTAATGCCGCTGGAATTGCCGGCCGTCACCTTGCCGATCTTGGGTACGAACGCGGGTGGCAGCTTTTTTAGGTCCGCCATGGTCAGACCCGGCCGGAAATGCTCATCGTGCTCAAAGACGATCGGTGCGCCCTTTTTCTGCGGCAGCTGCATCGGCACGGTTTCGGCCTCGAAGGAGCCGTCACGATTCGCCCGCTCGGCGTTGTTCTGACTCCGCAGAGCGACCTCGTCCATTTCCTCGCGGCTGATGTCCAGGTACTGGGCGACAAACTCGGCCGTGTGGCCCATGATGTAGGGTTTACCCTTGAAAAAACTCAGCGGTGGTTGATCGGCATCCACCGGACCGTCTTCCGGATGCGGAATGATGTGCGAGCCGCAGTGCAGAGCACGCATCATGGCATCGACAAACACCTGGTCCTGCAGTCGGCATCCCCAGCGCGCGGCCGGTACCTCGTAGGGCACACCCGACATGTGCTCGACACCACCGGCCAAAACGATATCCGCCATCTCGGCCTGAATCATGGCCATGCCGGAGACGACCGCCTCCATTCCGGAGATGCACACCCGGTTGATGGTCACGGCCGGAACCGTGTCCGGAATACCGGCCAGCAGCGCGGCAACACGCGTGACATTGAGGGAATCGGACGGCTCCATACAGCAGCCGTAGCGGATGTCATCGATCTGGGACGGCTCGATGCCCGCCCGCTTGATGGCTTCCTGCATCGTCAAGCACGCGATTCGCGCGGCGTGGCTGTCGCGCAGCGACCCTCCGAATGCGCCGATGGCCGTGCGGCATGCCGCAGCAATCACAACCTCTTTCATCGTCCTCTCCTTGCCGGTAATATGGTGACATAACCGTTATCAAACAAAACGGTCATATGTAATGGTTTGTCATATGAGAACCGATCCGCATTTGTCAAGGAATTGCGGGAAAGGGCCATTTATGGATGAGCACGAACTAATTATTGACAAACATTTTCATTCCACATTAATTGACATCATTTGACAGTTCAACCTGTTCGGTCGAATTTTCAATGAGTTGGAATCTTTTTTTATCGGGAGGCGAGGCAGATCATGACAAAAAAGTGGGTTTACCTGTTTGACGAAATCGTTCAGGCCCAGGAATATGTCGACGGAGACTGGGGCAAGGTACGTGGTCTCTTGGGCGGCAAGGGGGCCAACCTGGCTGAAATGGCGCGGCTGGGGATACCGGTTCCACCGGGATTCACGGTCACGACCGAAGCGTGTATCGCCTATCTGGACGGCGGCGGAACTCTGCCGCAAGGCATGTGGGAGCAGGAAATCGAGGCGCTGCACCGGATCGAAGCCGCAACCGGGAAAAAATTCGGCGATGCGAATAATCCCCTACTGATATCCTGCCGCTCCGGAGCGAAATTTTCGATGCCCGGCATGATGGACACGGTTCTCAATATCGGTCTCAACGACGAGACCGCCAAGGGTATGGTCGCCCTGACCGGTGACGAGCGGTTTGTCTTCGATGCCTACCGCCGATTGGTCCAGATGTTCGGCAGCGTGGTGATGGGATTGCCCGACGAAATTTTCGAGCAGGTCATCACCGCCGCCCGCAGGCGCGCCGGAGTGGAGACCGATGCGCAACTCACCGCCGAACACTGGCAAACCGTCACCCGGGAGTTCAAGGAAATCTACCGACATCAAACCCATCACAGCTTCCCGAACGATCCAAACGACCAGTTGAAGCTGGCCACCGAGGCGGTGTTTAAAAGCTGGAACGGCAAGCGCGCCGTGGATTACCGCAATGCGGCCGGCATCGCGCACGATCTGGGAACGGCCGTCAGCATCGTGACCATGGTGTTCGGCAACATGGGCGATGACAGCGCCACCGGTGTGGCCATGACCCGCAACGGTTCCACCGGTGACAATCAGCTCGAAGGCGACTACCTGACCAATGCCCAGGGAGAGGACGTTGTGGCCGGCATCCGGCTGACCAAGGACCTGAAGGAACTCAAAACCGAGATGCCGGCGGCCTATAATCAATTTGAAGAGATCACCCGCAAGCTCGAAAAACACTATCGCGAAATGCAGGATGTCGAGTTTACCATCGAGCATGGGAAACTCTGGATGCTGCAAACGCGCGATGGTAAACGAACGGCCCAGGCAGCGGTGCGGATCGCCGTCGACATGGTCGAGGAAGGGTTGATCAATCGCGAGGAGGCCGTGCTGCGCGTAACGCCGGAGCAGGTGGATTTTTTCATGCACCCCCAGTTCGACCTTAAGGCCACGCAGACCGCCCGTGATGAAGGCAAATATCTCGCCCACGGGCTCAATGTATCGCCCGGTGCGGCTTGCGGCGTTGTGGCTTTCGACGCCGACCTGGCGGAAACGTGGTCTAAAAAAGACGGCCAGGCAGTCATCATGGTGCGGCCGGAAACCAAGCCGGACGACGTGCACGGCATGCTGGCCGCCGAAGGCATTTTGACCAGCCGCGGCGGCCGAACCAGCCACGCCGCCCTCGTGGCCCGGCAGTTCGGCAAACCGGCGGTGGTCGGCGTTTCCAAGCTGAATATCGACCTCACCAAACGCTTGTTGATCGTCGACGAAAAGATCGTCCATGAAGGCGACTGGATTTCGGTCGACGGGTCTTCAGGTGAGGTCTTCCTCGGTAAGATCGCCACCTCGGTGCCGGACATCAAAGATCCCAGCTTGCTGAAACTGCTGGCATGGGCCGACGATTTCCGTCGCCTGGGCGTTTGGGCCAACGCCGACTATCCCCGTGACGCCGAACGTGCCCGTGACTACGGTGCCGAGGGCATCGGCCTTTGTCGCACCGAACATATGTTTTTCGAGTCCGATCGCCTGCCCCTCATTCAGAAGATGATCACATCCGATCGATACATGGACCAAAAAGCGGCCCTCGATGCCCTGCTGCCCTACCAAAGGGAAGACTTTGCCGGAATCTTTCGAGCCATGGACGGCCTGCCGGTCATTCTGCGGTTGATCGATCCGCCGCTGCACGAATTTCTGCCCAGCCACATCGATTTGATGGACGAGTTGACCGATCTGAAAATTCGTCTGCAGCACGCGGACACGTTGGCGCAGATCGACGACTTGCTGGAGCAAGTGAGAACCAAAGAAGCGATTCTCAAACGCGTCGAGAGTCTCCGGGAAGCCAATCCGATGCTCGGCCTGCGCGGTGTCCGCCTGGGAATCCATATACCCGAATTGACCTCCATGCAGGTGCGGGCCGTGTTCGAAGCGGCCTGCGAGGTGGCCAGGGAAGGCATCGAGGTCCATCCGGAGGTGATGATTCCCCTCACCAGCCACGTGAACGAACTCACGGTGCAGCGCGGCATCCTGGAAGCAGAAGCCCGCAAAGTGATGACCGAGCAGGGGGTCGAAGTCGATTACAAATTTGGAACGATGATCGAGATTCCCCGTGCGGCGCTGACGGCCGACCAGATCGCCGGTCAGGCTGAATTCTTCTCATTCGGCACCAATGATTTGACCCAGACGACATTCGGTATTTCTCGCGACGATGCCGAAGCCGGATTCCTGATCGAGTATATGGAACAGGACATACTGCCCGACAATCCCTTTGCCACCATCGACCGGGATGGGGTCGGGGCTCTGATGGCCATTGCCGTTCAAAAGGGACGCAGCGTTAAACCGGACCTGGAGTGCGGCATCTGCGGAGAACACGGGGGCGACCCGAAGTCGATCCAGGTGTGTCATGAACTCGGCTTGACGTATGTGTCCTGCTCGCCGTTCCGGGTGCCGATCGCACGGTTGGCCGCCGCTCACGCGGCTTTGAAGGAAAAAGAAAAGCCTAAGAGCTCTGATTCGTAATGACGAGGTTACGTCAATTGATAACGTGATTTGATAAAATCGATGACATCCTTCAACCGGCTAAACTGGCTCAACCGACTCAACCGGCCCAACTTAGAATATCTTTTCTCCGGTGCGGCGGCTCTCTTCTTGACGGCGTTCCTTTTCTTCTACTGCGACCAGTTTCTCAAGATTGTCGACATAATAGATGACCAACTGGTATTCTTTGTCGCCGCGCCAGGTCGGAATTATGGAGACCAGAAGCACATCCTGACGATCACTCCAAAAGAAAAACCGCCCTTCGTCCGCGGGTTGATCAATCGCCTGCGGGCTGCCGTATTTCTCTTCCAGCGTTCGGATAATATCGGAAAGGTCACGGGAGCGGACCTGAATAAAGAGCGGTTTTCCGGTGATGTTTGAAAAGACCAGCTCGACATACCTAAAGGGCAGGTTTTCTTTGACGGCATAGCGGTACATGAGTTTGACGGTGTCGTGCTCGACCCGTTCGCCCGCCGGCGTGTTCAATCGCTGGTTCAGGTCGTGAAGAATGGGGAATTGGCGCTGCAGAAAACCTCTGGCATTGAATTCCAGGTCAATGGTGCTGCGGTATGTGATCGCGTCGGGGCCCAGATTCTTCCGCAACCGGTCCCGCAGTGCATCCGAGAAGACGGTTTCGGCTCCGACGTCAAAAAAGGTGATACCTTCCGTCTGGCTCTGGGAATAATCGGGTGATTGATCGTCCGCCGAACAGGACAGCAGCATCACTGCCGTCAACCCCGACAAAAACAATCGCAGAAAGCGATGACGAGTGGCTATGCTCCTGTAGAAACGCATCCGTTTCGCTTACCCTCCAGTTTTCGAATCGATCTCGATGTTCCGGCGCACCTACCGGCGGCCGGATCTTCAAGTCGACACCGCTTTACTGCCGCAGTGCGCGAGAACGACTTCCGGCGCCATAATCGACACGGGCGAGCCGGAAACAACTACGGTAGCAAACATAAAATATCTTCCCGGGCATGTCAAGACAACCCCCAAAGCTTCAGGGCCCGCTGCTGTGGCTCCTCTGACGCTCTTTTGAGACGACCGCCGAAACGAAAAACGCTTGAACTTGACCGCTAAAACCGCTAAGACAGCCGAGAACCGACAGCTTCCCCGCGGTTTGTTGGTTATACGACCGGCCGCCGCTTTTCAGATACCGATGGTGAAAATGACGACCAAAGAAGCCATATTGGCTTTTTCGCAAAGCGAAAAGATCAAGTCCGGTATTATCTGGGTAACCCAGGCGTTGGGGGTGCTCTCCGGCCTGCCGGAGAAGAACCGCAAGAGCGCCGAACGAATTGCGCATGTGTTTATCGGGCTGATGCTCGGTGACGTCCACCTGGCCGTTAAAGTTACCGCCGACCCGACGTGGCGGGATGTCGAGAAAAACATCGACCTGGCGCTCGTCATGCTCGATTCGGGCGTGTCACAGGAAGCCGGGTACCATCTGACGCGCGCCCTGAGCCACGTCACCGACATCGGACAACGGTCGATGAATGAGCTGAGGGACAGGGGGCTTTTGTGAGACCGCGTTTCTGCAAAAAAGACGTCTTCCTTAAGTTTTACAGCCCTACCCGCCTTCAGCGGACGGGCGACTCATACGACGCACGACGTCCTCGATGTGGAACGGAAAAACGCCCTGTGGCCGGTCCGCGATATAGCGTGCCAATGTCTGTTCGATAACCGGAAAGGCCAAATCTTCCCACGGTATCTCTTTTTCCTCGAACAGCCGCACTTCGAGGCTCTCCTTGCCGGGTGAAAAGTTCAGCCCGTTCAGCTGTGCCCGGAACATCAGGTAAATCTGGTTGACGTGGCAGATGTTATACAGCCCGTAAGGGATCAATTCGTGCAGCGCTGCGCCGGCTTCTTCGAGTGTTTCGCGCCGGGCACCTTCTGTAACCGTCTCGCCGTTTTCAAGGTAGCCGGCCGGAAGCGTCCACCAACCATACCGGGGCTCGATCGCCCGGCGGCAGAGCAGAATTTTGCCCTGCCACTGAGGCACGCAGCCGACGACCATTTTAGGGTTTTGATAGTGGATCGCGCCACAGGCAACGCAGCTGTAGCGCGAACGGTCGTCTCCCTCGGGGATCCGCAGGGTCACGGGCGCACCACAATGGCTGCAAAAATTCATCCGTCACCGTCTTGAAATCGTTGAGTATGAAAGGGGACAGTCGAGCGCATCAGGGAGTCATCCATATGTAATCGGCATCTCTGTTGTCCACGAGGTCCTTTTCGATGCTGCCGGGCACTTCCGGCAGAAAAACCGTCAGGGGAATGGTCGCACGATTGCTGATCTGGGTGGCAATGGCCTGCTTGCGCACGTGGCCCGTTCCGGCCAGGATGACCATAACCGTGTCCGGATGCTGCGCGATATAATCGAGAGCCGTGACCGCCATGACAGTGTCCCAGACCATCTGGGCCTCACAAAAGTACAAGAAATTCATGTCGCCGTGGCCATGACCGCCGAATGCCTGTCGGATGAAATCCATATACTCTTTGTCCACCCGACAGGCGACGTTGCCCAGATAGCCTTTCTGGTCCTCCGAAAGGGACTGGTAGCCAGTGCGGGCCACTTGCCGGGTGATGTCGCTCGGAACATTCAGCCCGATGACCGGAATCCGGTTGTCCCTGGCGTACAGCAGAATCGGGCTGTAAAGGGACCACGGAAAACTCCAGTTGGCGTCGTAAATTTTCTCGAACGCCGCTTCATCGATCTTGCCGGCCACCCAGAGGTCGAGCTCCGGCTGGCTGTCGCGGCGGAACATTTCCATTCCAACCGCCACCTTCATGCCGGCTTCGTGGAGCATCCGGATCACCTGCAGCTGCATCCGGTGATGATTCTCATCGGTGTGGTGCTCGCCCACCAGGATGACACGATCTTTTTTAAGCTGCGGGAGCACCTTTGCAAGCGTGGTCTCCGTACCTCGGTTAACATCGAAAATCCGCTGATCGAGACTTTTATGACTCGCCGCACAGCCGCCGCCAAGCAGTAAAAGGACCAATAAATAACTGAAGAGTCTTCTTCTCATCGTTTTTTGCTTCTCCATCAAGTGGAAGTAAAGCTGGAATCGACTATTCCTTGATCCTCAGTCAAACACCCGAATAGGGTGTCATGGATGAAGCGGCCGAGGGCCGCCTTTTCACCTTGCCAAGAGGACCGAATTTAAGTCATTTCGTGAACCGGCCGACCGTTCGGTTTCGCCGGGACTCCAGCGATGGATCAAGGGTGAGGCCAGCGTGGGCCAGACGCCTTTGGCCTGATTCTGTCCCCGGCTGAAAGCCAGGTAGCTGTATGAGCCATAATGGGTAATTTTGCGGGCAACCAGTTCCGCGTATTCGGATGACAGCGGGAAAAAAAGGGCCGTCGCCCGCCGGGTCCCACCGGATGGCGCGAACACGCCGAAAAAAACATCCGCCGGATTCTTGTAAGTCACTCCTTCCATCTCGAACGACTGCTTTGTCAAGGTCACCCTTCCGTCCACTGCGGACAGCAGGTCGGCTCTGCTGGGGAGTCCGATCAGCAGAAGGTCGCTTTCTCCAATGGCGTTCACATCGAGCCGATCTTCGGCCACCACCCGGTAGTTCTCCACCCCCAGCGACTGCAGCAGCGTATCGGCCGCTTTCTTGATGTCACCCGCCAGGTCAGCGGCCGTGATAACCACCAAGGATGAAGCGCTTTTGATCGTATTGATCGAGGGCGGAATTTCCGACGGATAGAGTCTTCTGAACAGATTGTAATCCGGATCGACCGTCAATGCGACCGGGAGGCCCGTCGCATCCAACACAAAGGGGGCCTTTTTTCCACCAACGTCGAGTCGTCGGACAACGGCCGCGCCGGCAGCGGCCTCCAATACGAGCGACACGTTGAAATCAAAGTCCGACGTCGCTTGTGAGACGGCGCCCGTGACCGACCATCCACTGCCGGCCGGCATGGCGGCCACATCTTCCAGCGCCGGCAGCGGGGCCCCGCTGCGATCAACCCACTGTCGGAAGAAAACGTTCAGGTCCGTGCCGGAGCGGCGCTCGAAGCTCTCGCGCAGCTGTTGCCAGGATGCAGGCCGGAATAGATATTTTTGATAGATATCTCTCAGGGCGCCCCAGAAGGCCTCCTCGCCTATAAAGCGACGCAACATGTGAAAGACCATGGCACACTTGTCGTAGCCGATGACCTTGGTGACGGGGTTGAAGCGACTCTGAAACCGGCTGATCGGAAAATCGTTTGCAGGGGTCACCAGTGTGGCATAGTTGCGCAGGATCTTTCGGCGGTACTCACGCGCCGCCTGTTCGGATTCGCGTTCTATGTAAAGGTAGTCGGCAACGTAGGTGGTCAGGCCTTCGGACCAGTTGCCGCCGGCGCTATCCACGTAGACGCCGTTGCCCCACCAGCAGTGGGCAATTTCATGCCCGAGACTGGTATCGATAATGAAAGGCAGCCGCAGGACCCGGCTACCCAGCAGCGTGTAGGAAGGAAAACCGTAGCCGGTGGGGAAAAAATTCTCCACCACGGCGAACTTGTCAAAGGGGTAAGGACCGAACAAACTCTCGTAAAGCCGCAGATATCGGCCGGTCGCGGCGATATAAGGCCCTGACAGATCGGCGCTCTGCGTTAGAAAATAGGTCGCCGCCGTCACCCGGCCGATGGTTTCTTCACGCACCTGATAGCGGGCCGCCGAGAGCGAGAGCCCGCGAACAGGATGGTCGATCGCCCATTTGGAAAAGGTTCTGCCCCCGTTGGTGCGGTGCCCGAGACTGCGCCCGGCGGTAACGGCGACCACCCCGACCGGCGCTTCAACGTTCAGGCTGAAGGTGACCCGCTCGGCATCGATGTGCGGATACCAGCCGGCACCATAAAGGAGCAACGTACCCTGGGGTGAGATGGTGCCGCTGACGCCATAGCCCGGGTTGTCGGTGTTGGCCGGCATGACGGGGACCGGGTCGTCGAAAACGGCGGTGTACTTCAGGCTGATTCGAAGCGGATCGCTTGCCTTCCCTTTGACCGGTTTCAGATGCAAACGGCCGTTTTCGAAAGAGAATGGCGCCGGCCTGTCGTCGACCAGGAGGTTGAGTCCGGTGGCCTTTTCGCTTAAATAAAGCACTACGTCGGCAGGTGCGGCCGGCCCGATTGTAATGGTGTCGAATCCTTCGAGCCGGTTTTCGGCCGGATCCAGAATAATCTGCAGATCGTGGTGCACATCGAGCGCTTTAACCGGAAAGGCGATCAATAAAATAAGACCGGCAATTACCATCGCCTGCAGCCTCACATAGTGTTTGCTATAGTCCATATTTCATGTCACTTAACGGTTATTGTCCTTGCCTTGGAAGCAGCACCGACTGTTTGTTTGATTTTTGGACCACTTTTTTTAAAACAATCTAATACGTCACGATCTCTTGTCAAAATAGACTCCTAATACGATGAGCTGACATCACTTTGCAAAAGTCTTTGACTTGACACGAGGGCATCAAATTTTTTATGACAGATAATCGGCATTGCCGCGAATGACGCGGTACATCCATCCGACCTGAAAATCTCTTGACTTTATCGTGATTTTTCACCGTGATACCGGCCCTCGGGCACCAACCGTCCGATTATGGCCGCATCGTTGTAACCGTTAAACCCATCAAACACCAATTTTTTAAGAAAGGAGCAACTGTAATGAGTCAGACCGAAAAAAACTTGTGGGATGCATTTGCTGGTGAGTCGCAGGCCAACCGAAAATACCTGGCATTTGCCAAAAAGGCGGATAAGGAGGGCTACGCCCAGGTGGCCAAACTCTTTCGCGCCGCCGCCGAAGCCGAGACGGTGCACGCCCACACCCACCTGCGGACCCTCAAGGACGTCAAATCGACCGCGGAGAACCTGAAAGCCGCGATTGACGGTGAAACCCACGAATTCAAGAGCATGTACCCCGAAATGATCGAAACGGCCAAGAAGGAGGGAGACAAGACCGCCGAGCGCAGTTTCACCTATGCCAATGAAGTCGAAAAAATTCACGCCGCGCTTTACCAGAAAGCCCTCGACCAAATGGACAAACTCGAGGAAGCGGACTATTACATCTGCTCAGTTTGCGGTTACACCTGCGAAGACCAGCCACCGGATGTCTGCCCGGTCTGCGGTGCATTGGCCAAGGCCTTTTTCAAGAGTGAGTAACCCCGGAAGTCGGTCGTTGGAGGCCCTTGCAACAACTCTGCCCGACCGTCTCGCCCCGCCCGCCACCGTCTTGAAACCACGCCGGTGGCGGGTCGTATTTCCCTCCTCTCGTCCGCCGGACGGTACTGGAGACGCCCCCTCACCACCGTTTTTCACCCGATCACCTCGATCGATCGAGCAGTTATAAAGATAGGTCCGTAGGGTTCATGAAAGCGTAAGTTCGCAATTTTGAGCGTTGAGGCGCCCGGCCGGCAAGGCGTGAAAACGCAGGAATATCTGGATATTCCGAGTTTTCGCAACGCGACCGGACGGGCTGCATTGGCGTCGAAAATGTGAAGTTATTTTTGAGTGAGCCCTCAGTACGAACCTTGATTCCGACGGCATCAGTATTTAGCTTACAATGTCAAATTCTACTAAATAGTGCCCTTCAACGGCTTTATGAAGAGCAATAATAAGTTTCCGATTCAGAAATGTGCCACTTTCTGCACGTTCAAGGAAATCAAGGAATTGCGCGGAGGCGTACTTGTGTACGCCGCACAAAGGATTCCGCCGATTGACGCCGAAATTGCGGAAAAGGGCCATTTATGGACGGAAACTAAACAGAATGCCATCGGAAAGATAAAATGCCAAAATCAACATCCCATCCAACCAATACGGTTCAACAGTCGACCCTGATCGGTGTAGCGGTGCTCTGCCTTGCCGTGGGGTTTCTCGGCGGTGTCGTTTTCAGCATTTACAAGTCGACCGGAGTCGCCCCGGTCGCCGTGCCGACGGCGGCACAGCCGGATATCGGCGACCGGGCGCAGGAGCTCGACCGCCTGACCAAAGAAACCGCTCAGAACCCCGGCAATAGTGCGGCCTGGACCCAGTTGGGCAACCTGTATTTTGACACCAACATCCCCGAGAAGGCCATTTGGGCTTACCAGAAATCCCTCGAAATAGACCCCGCCAACCCGGACGTCTGGACCGACCTGGGTGTCATGTATCGACGCAGCAACCAGCCGCAAGAAGCGCTCAAGGCTTTCGATGAGGCCATCCGGCTCGATTCCAAGCACGAGCCGTCACGGTTCAACAAGGGGATCGTCCAACTGCACGACCTCAACGATCCGGCCGCCGGAATCAAGACCTGGGAAGATCTGCTGGCGATCAACCCTCTGGCCATGGCACCCAACGGAAAATCGGTCGATGAACTGGTGGTCATTTACAAGAAAAACATTCAGAAGACGAAGTGACCGGGAAAGGAACTTCAATGCCCGTTCGAATGGGTTATGCGCTGCTGCTGAGTGCGGCGTTGCTGCTGCCGATCGCCTGCGGCAGCGGCGCGGAACAACCCGGCGGTGATCACCGGACGCGAAAACCCCTGACGGCGATCTCAGGCGAACAAGAGTTGACTCGGATCGTCACGGCCGCAGGCGAGCGGCTGCTCATGTTCGATTTTTATGCCGACTGGTGCCAGCCCTGCAAGGAACTGGAACCGATCCTTGAATCGATTGCCGTGCAGAAAGCGGATGTGGTCGATGTCTACAGAGTCAACTACGATGAAAACCAATCCCTGGCAGAACTCTTCGGCGTGCGCGGCATCCCCTTCGTCGCTTATGTCAAAAACCGGACCCTGGTCTACAGCCTGATGGGCCTTCGCCCCAAGGAGACCTATCTCGAAGCGATCGAGAGCTTTACGCGCCCGAGTGCAACCGTCGCGGAAAAGGGTTCCGGTGTTCGCCTAAATTTACCCAGGCTGCCAGCCTCTGAGCCCATAAAACAGGGCGGCCAAGCCGAGTCCGCTGAACAGCGCTGAAGCAATTGCGGTTCCCGCTATTCCACCCGCCATCCACACTGGTCCCCCGATCAACGCCCCCAGCACCCGGCCGAGTCCGGCCGCTGCCAGAACGGTGGACATCATGGTGGCCCGCTGCGACGGCATGAGTTCGGTGGCCAGTGACAGAAAGCAGACCATGGTAAACTCGAAGACCAGGAAGACGACAAAGAGTCCGGCCAAGGCCAGTGAAAAATGTCGGCCGACTAGCGGCAAAATCAGATAGGTCAACATCGAAATGAAAAGACCGCCCGCCACGGCGAGCTTCAACCCGATTCGATCCGCCAGGGTGGCCGTCATCAATTCGCCCAGGAGTTCCGCCAGACCGATCAGTCCGGTCCCCAGACCAAGCCCCACCACACTCAGCCGGAACGACTGTTCGAGCCAGGCACCGTAGACCACGAACAGGTTGTCGTTGGCCACGCTCACGAAAAAAACGAAGCCCAGGGCTCCCTGTGCTTCCCGGTGCCGCGCGATCCGGCGCCAGGCTTGCCACATGCTCGCGCCGGGCGAATGAAGGCGGCGAACGCCCGCCTCCCGACCCACCGTCAGCAACAGGGCCAGGAGCCCAAGCAGGCCGGCCGCGGCCAAGGCGAAAAATGGCGAACGCCACCCGTAGCGGTCGATTAACAGGCCGATCAGCGGCATCCCGATCAAGGTGCTGCCGGCCCAGCTGAATTCCAACACACCGATGACCAGGCCCCGGCGTTCGAAAGAGATGTTTTCACCCGCATAGGCCTGAATCGCGGGGTCGAAGATGTTCTTGCCCAGTCCGGCCAGAAACAGGCAGACCAGCACAACGCCGTAATGCGGGGCCAGGCCGGCCGCCAGCATGCCAGCCACCAGCAGTCCCATGGCGGTCATCATCATCAAACGGTAGCCGAAACGATCCGCCAGAGGCCCGAACAGCATACCCAGAACACCAGTGGCCTGGTTGACGGCGATCATCGACGTCACAGCGGCCAAAGGGACGCCCAGACCCCGGCTTAGCACCGGTGCGAAAGGATAAGCGAAGCGTCGGGCGACGTTCAAGAGGATGCGGCAGATCGTTGCGGATAGTATAACGCCGATCAGGCGACGGCCTGGTTGTCCGGACCTTTTTCCTTTGTTGAATTCATGCATGACGCACTCCTAAGAAAAAGAATCTTTGGGTGCTTACCACATGGGGCGGTTTGCGTAAACGACCCGCCCCGCAAGCAGATATGGCTATAAACGGCTGCTATTGTGCGGTTGACTTTATTGAGACCCGTCCTTACCATACCTTGTTCTTAATTAATTGGTCATCAGCCGCAACTATGTGCTAAACACAGCTTGAGGTTTAACGTTCTGGGTTGAAAAGCCCTTAAATAGCTAATATTTTTATAATTCTAGTTTCATGGTGTTTATAGAAACGTTTCACCTAATGGGTTATGTCGGATATTCCGGATCTTAACCAATAGTGTATGCCGAATCCATTGTTTGTAACCTTTGAAGCTTGAACCATAATCCTGGAACCGATCAGTTTAGGTTAAACGCTCATAGCCCTTCGGGCCGCCACGGTACATGAAAATGACGCGCCGGAGCCCGGATGAACGGTTGCGAAAAGCGGCTGACTGTTTGAGTCGCTTAAGGGGTCTTAGACCGGACCCTATGCCGATGCTGCTTGTAAGGCACAACCCTCAGGATGCATCCAAACTTATTATTTGAAGACGGGACTGGTGCGGGTTTAGGGTCCGTTGGCGGCGAGTTCCAGCAGTCTTTCGAAACCGTTAATCCGGGCGGAGGTGCCCACCCTACACGTCTCCACCTTTTTGTCCGATTTTCACGACCTCGCAAAAAATGAACCGTTTAAGGATGCTTGACGGTTTTCACTGGATTTTTCCGGCCGCCGCATTCAACCGGCTGCCATGTCCGACTCACGGCACATAAATTGATGTCAGGGCGCAATGACCACCTGTAATGAAAACAACATATATTACCTGCCCCGCTTGCGGGAATGCCAATCCGTGTTTTTAGACCGGACTCACGCCGGACGGTGTATAACCGATATGATCAAAGAATCGGATGCCGTTGTGCTGGGCATTCCGGCCGGCGGTATTCCAGTGGCGGCGGTCGTCGCCCGGGCCCTGGGACTTAGCCTCGATGTGGCGGTGGTGAGCAAGATCACCCTGCCATGGAACACCGAGGCCGGTTATGGTGCCGTGGCTTTCGATGGGTCCCTGCTGCTGAACGAGGCCCTGATCGTCCGATCCGGCCTCAGCCGGGACCAGGTCCAAGCCGGGATCGACAAGACCCGAATCAAGGTTACCGAGAGGGTAAGACGGCTGCGCGGCGGGAAGCCGATGTCTGAGCTTTCCGCTAAAACCGTCATTGTGGTTGACGATGGCCTGGCTTCCGGGTATACCATGCAAGTGGCCATAGAAGCGTTGGCCCGCTGTGGTGTAGGGCGAATGATAGTTGCCGTGCCGACCGGACACGCCGCTGCCGTTGAAAAGATCGCCCGGCAGGTTCATGCGCTTTACTGCCCGAACATCCGGTCCGCCCCCCGGTTCGCCGTAGCCGATGCCTATGAAAACTGGACCGATGTTTCCGAGTCTGAAGCCGAAACCATATTGAAAGCTGTCGACACCGTTCCGCCGGCCGAAACCCCTGTATAATGGTACTCCCCGTGCCGGCGTTCCAATCAAAAAATATCCAGTCCCGTGACCCAAAAAGGAAAAATTTCGGAATGGACCCAACGGCTGCCTTTCCCATGAAGGCTTTATATACTCGAAAACACCCTTTTTGCCGGCTGGCGGTGTTCTTACTGCTGCTTCTGCCGGTCTGTGGCTACGCTACGGATAGCGGTACCGAACTGGAAGTCGACGCGTCGCTGCGCGAAGAAGTGAGCTATCTGCTCTCCTTTGTGGGATCCGACGCGGCCGGCAACGAAACGTTTCAGCTTGATAGGATCTCGGCCCTCCTGAGGTTTGTGACCGGCGCGAAGGACCCGCACGTGCTCTACCATGCCGGCACGCTCAACGGTGCCCCCTCCGCTTATCACGAATTCGACATCCACCGCTCTCTGTCCCAAATCCTGCAAATGACCTACAACCCGGATATTCCGACTGTCGTCACCATGCCCGCGTCCATCCGCCTGTCACACTGGAGCGATATCGACACGCCGGAGCACTCGTTTCCAAAACTCTGGGAAATTCTGCCGCTCCTGAACGCACCGCAATTCATTACGGGCGTCGAACATATCGTCAATTCACCCGACCAGCACTCGGGGGCATACTTCGAATATGATCTCTACCGAACCCTGATTCTGATGAAACACGAGGGCCGCCCTGTTCTCATCAGTCTGTCGAAGCAAAAAGGCGTCTCCGATGTCGGTAAAAAGGGAGTGATTATCGGGGCCGACGACAACTGGGACTACCTCTACACCGGTCAAGCCGGTGTGAGCTATGCCGGGCTCGGCTGGGTCAAGTCCTACATGTACGATTCGTATTCGGTCTCTTTCTACATCGAGACCGACGCCGCACTTCCAACAGTGCGCTTCGGCGTCTTCAAATGGATGCGCGCCGGCTGGGCCGGCATCAACCTGGCACGTCCGCCGCATATCTTCAGAGGTCTGGAACGCTTTGCAAAAAATTTCAAAATGGTTCTCGAAAACCCGCGTCTCGGCGATGTGACCGCCGTGAGCCGGGACTTTGCCAACATCAAGAGCCTTTCGAATGAAGAGCAGCGTAAATTCATCGAAGGGTATCTGAAGGAGATCGAGAAAAAATGCCGGCTCGAAAGACGGTTCTCCGACGATCAGCTAAAAGCCCTGTTTGAAAATCAGAAATATTTGGACGGTTTAAAAAAAAATGAGCGACAGTCACTCATCGCTTTGGCGTATGTGAAAAACATGCTGGATACCTCGCCGAACCGTGAGATGACGTACCTGCGGTCCGAACCAGACGTTGCCAAATAGCCTGTCATTTATATCTGAAACGCTCACTTAAGGCGGTACTTAACAGTCAGAACTTCTCGGCGGAAATAAAAATCCGATAGATTACGCGATGAAATCCAAACCTGTAGTCATCGTCACCGGTGCTTCCCGGGGTGTCGGTGCGGCTGCCGCCCACTGGCTGGCGGGAGCCGGGATCGCCGTCACCCTCATCGCACGCTCGCAAAAAGAGCTGCGCCATGAGGCCGAGGCCATCGATAGATCCGGCGGGGACTGCCTCTTCGTCACGGGCGATGTATCGGACCCCCATTTCTGCCGCAGTGCGGTGGAAAAAACACTCGCCCGCTTTTACCGGCTTGACGCCCTGGTCAATAACGCCGGTACGGTAGAACCGCTGGCGACGGTAGCCGATGCCCGGCCGGCCGACTGGCATTACAACGTCGCGGTCAATCTGCTCGGACCGGTCTATATGAGCATGGCCGCCATCCCTGAACTGCGGGGCCGAAACGGACGCATTGTCAACGTCAGCAGCGGCGCCGCCTACCACGTCATCGCGGCAGCCAGCGCGTATTGTGCCGCCAAGGCGGCTCTGAACCAGTTCAGCCGGGTCCTGGCAGCCGAGGAACCCGATCTGACAGTGATCGCGGTACGACCCGGCGTGGTGGACACCCGGATGCAGGAGCATCTGCGAAGCGAGGGGCCCGCAAAGATGCCGCCGGATCAGGCCGCTTTTTATAGAGATCTCCAGACGGCCGGTCGTCTGGAACCGCCGCAAGTGCCGGCGCGCGCCATCGCCTGGCTGGCGCTGCACGCCCCGCACGAGTGGAGCGGCGATTTCATGAGTTACGACGATCCGCAAATTGCCGAACCGGCTCTTACAGCCTTCGGCGAAGTTTAGATAGTGTCCGTCCATAAATGGTCTTTTTCCCGCTGGGCGGCGTTCTCCACGGGTTTCCGGCTGCGGCGTACATAGAGTAGGCCTCGCCGCAAATCCCGCAAGGCGGGATGCGGCCTTGCCCAGCGAAAAAAATCCACATTTATGAATTGGACACTCGACAGGGCTTTTAAAAAGACCGTGGATGGGCACTAGATCGTTGATTGTTTGGGGTGTTTTTCAAACAAAGCCATGACTGGAATCTGAAATGAACGACATTACCGGCAAGGTCATCGACAACCTGGCACGGATCAACGCCATCCCCCGCTGTTCGAAAAAAGAGGAAAAAATCGCCCGTTGGTTTGCCGATTGGGCCGCAGAACGCCGCTATCCGACCCGCCGCGACGAGGCCGGTAACCTGTGCATCAAGGTGCCGGCCAGCCCCGGACACGAAGCCGCCCCGACCGTTATTCTCCAGGGGCACATGGACATGGTCTGCGAAAAGACCCCCGACTCACGGCATGACTTCGACAACGACCCGATTCGCCTGGTCAGGAACGGAGACTGGATCTCGGCCGATCGGACCACCCTGGGCGCCGACAACGGCATCGCACTGGCGCTGGCCTTAACGCTGGCGGAGGAACCCGCTGTCGTTCACCCGCCCCTGGAACTGTTGTTCACCGTGGATGAGGAATCGGGCCTGCTCGGTGCCAAAAACCTCGACCCCGGATTGGTTGATGGCCGCATCCTGCTCAACATCGACTCCGAAGAGGAAGGAGTCTTTACGATCGGATGCGCCGGGGGACAGGAGACCCGTATCCGTCTGGACCTGCCGCGCATGGCCGCACCCTTAGACCACCATTACCTTGACCTCACCATCAGCGGCCTGCGGGGTGGGCACTCGGGCATCGACATTCACAAACCGCGGGCCAGCGCCAACGTCCTTATGGCCCGCGCGCTGCAGGCGATATCACGTGTGACGCCGATCGGCATCGTGTCTATAAAGGGGGGAACCGTTCACAATGCCATTTCCCGCGACGCCGCGGCCCGAATCATCTGCGCACCGCCACACCTTGAAGGGGTACAACAGATCGTGGGCGAATGCCGCGAAACCTTTTCAAACGAATACGGTGCCGGCGACCCTCAGTGCGACATTCGGCTGAATAAGATCGCAACCGAAGCAATCGGCGGTGATACCCTGACCGCCGCCGACACGCGCAAGGCGATTGCCCTGCTCCTCGCGCTGCCCCATGGTGTGACCCGAATGTCGGCCGATATCGATGGCCTGGTGGAAACTTCCAACAACCTGGCGACTGTCGCGCTGTCGGGTGCCAGTTTCGAGATTCTTTCGAGCCAGCGCAGCGCCGTGATGACCCGGTTGGCGGAAATCACGGCGCGCATTCACGCGATTGCGGATTTGGCCGGTGCTGCGGCCACCGACGAAAACAGCTATCCGGCTTGGGAACCCAACCTCGATTCTGCGCTGCTCCTCCGGTGCAAAGCGGTCTACCGGGACCGATTCGGAAAGGACCCCTTGGTCCAAACGATCCACGCCGGCCTCGAGTGCGGACTCATCGGGGCCAGGAAACCGGGAATGGACATGATTTCCTTCGGCCCGACGATCGAAAATCCGCACTCTCCGGATGAAAAGCTGTTTGTTCCTTCCGTTGTCCGGGTGTGGGATTTTATCGTGCACCTGCTCGCGTCTTACACCACCCCAAGTTGAGCGTTTCATATTTTCGAAATTACACAATTAACGATAATGATGAGAAATTCTGCCAATTTGATTTTCGAAAATAAAAAACCCTACGGGATTTCCAATTTCACCGCATCTACGGCGTCACATGCCGTCCCGCATAGCCGACTATAGCGGAACAACATCTTCCTTGTATCTGCGGCAAACTTAAAAATCGCTCAATTTGGGACCACATAAAATTTCACAGATTAAAAAGCCGCAGTTCAAAAATCCTCTTGAATTCTAACCGCAGTTACTTTAATTATGAGCCAATGCTCATATTGTCGGCTGCGAACCCCGAAAGAGCGGTCGATCCGGCCGCGTCTCTGTACAACCTTTTAATGAAAGGAGGCACCATGAGCGAGGAAATGGAAGTCGGCTGTGCCCGTCCCACCGGAGGGCCGGTCGGCGAATCGATCGAGGAGCAAAAACACGAAACGGTTTCAGCAAAAAAGGAGGTGAACGCCATGATCAAAGTCGGCAAAAAAGCACCTGATTTTTCGGCCCCCGGCTACCACAAGGGCAAGTTCATATCGATGCGGCTGTCCGAATACCTCGGGAAATGGGTTCTGCTCTGCTTTTACCCCGGTGATTTTACCTTTGTCTGAGCCACGGAAATTTCGGCAGTTGCCGAAAAGTACGGCGAATTTCAAAAATTGGGGGTCGAAATCCTCTCCATGAGCATAGACAGCGTCTTTGTTCACAAGATGTGGAACGACAATGAACTCTCCAAAATGGTCAAAACCGGCGTTCCTTTCCCGATGCTGTCAGACGCCGGCGGCCGCGTCGGGACAGCCTACGGCATCTACGATGAGGACGCCGGGGTGGAAACCCGGGGCCGGTTCATCATCGATCCGGAAGGGGTGGTCCAGGGCTACGAGGTCTTGACACCGCCGGTCGGACGAAACGTGATGGAGTCCTTGCGGCAGGTGCAGGCGTTTCAGTTGGTCCGGGAAAGCAAGGGAAAAGAAGCCACGCCCTCGGGCTGGAAACCGGGCAAACTCACCTTGAAACCCGGGCCGGACCTGGTTGGAAAAGTCTGGGAAGTGTGGAAAACGGAGATGGCATTCGACTGATCCGGCAATGGCGCGATACGTTGTCCGGCTTAAAGAGCCGGCATCCCGGGCTTGAATCCCAGCAGAATCACCAATTATAACATCAGGGGCTTAGACAAAAATCTAAGCCCTTTTTGGTGCCTTTTAGATTATTATCAAGATAATTCAAATCTGACCAGAATTCCTTGTCAATACCGCAATTTAGTAGATCATTCAGAGCGCATCTCATGCTCACATCCTCTATTGGTTGGGGCCGCTCGTTACTTGCCTCGCGGGTTGCATTTTTTATGAAATAATATACAGAATCGTTTGAATATTATGAAACAGATTTCACATAATAATTCCTTGCAGGCGATAAACAATACCGGTTTTATAAATAATTACAAAGTATTAAATAGCATTCTTGTTTCTGGCATTATACATGCTATGTACAAAATCTCTAATGGAGATGTCTCAGATGGGAGAGCACGACATTAGGCATCGAGTTCGGAGGTTCAGAGCCTCCCATCTCCACCAGATGAGTTTCAGGGGGCAGAGTCATCGAATGGCTCTGCTCTTTTATTACTGCTGTCTAAAACAGATCCAAATATACCCTGACCCGTTGTGATACGCATACCGTATTTGTCAAGATTACAATAAATTGCGATAGGCAGGTACAAGATGTATGCAATTAGCAAAATCCCGCACGCATTTTGAAGTCAGATGCGCGAGGCTTTCACCACTGTTTAGCTGTCTAAGGGCCCCGGCAAAAAATAATTCCACCTCTTGCTTGTCTTATGGCCCGTCTACTGCGTTACATCCACCCACACGTATCCCGATATGCGCAGGTGGATGTGCCTTGTAGACAAACCATAATCCGGCGCAATCGTGTGGAATTATTTCTTACCGTGACCCTAAGTGATTTTGATTATAACCATTGTAAGGTCGTCTTCCTTTTTAGCATCTTGAGTAAAATGGCGATGTTCATTAAATATTGCGTTAACAATAGTTTCAGCATTTGAAGATGCATATGTGCGAGTAAGCGCCTGAAGGCGTTGTTTTCCGAACATCTCGCCAGCTTTATTGTGCCCTTCCCATATCCCATCCGTTCCAACAATAATCACCTGTCCTTTCTTTAGATGAGATCTTTGGTTAGAACTGTATTCATAATCTTTTACTACGCCCAACGCCAAACCTGGACCTTTTAGTTCCTCGAAACAGTTTTCATTCGGATCGTACAACCAGGCCGGTTCGTGACCAGCACGAACCCACTCGATAGATTTCCTGTTCGGATCGACCGTAAGATAAAACAAGGTCATAAATTTACCGGTGTCAAAAACGTCCTCGGCCAGATGACGATTCATGGCAGAAACGATTTCGGTGATGCTACCAGGCTGTGAGGCTCGCATACGCAGAAAAGCCCTTGCCGTTGTCATTAGCAGTGCGGAGTCCACCCCATGTCCGGAAATGTCGCCAACAACAACTGAAAGCTGGTTTTTTGACGTTCCTGATCTTATGATAAAGTCATAGTAGTCGCCACCAATTTCGTCGCATGAGATAGTTTTGCCAAAGATTTCAATCCCTGGCACTTGAGGTGCTTTTTGAGGGAGAAGGTTTTTCTGAACTTCACCAGCCAGTCTGAGTGCTTTCTTGTGTTCGGTCATGTCTGTGACAAATGCCATGTTTCCGATGATTGTCCCGGTATCGCCATAAAGCGTATTACCCTGGATAAGGACCTGCACACTCGCTCCTGAACCACTCATCAGTTCACTTTCAAATTCATAGTTGTGTCGTTTAAAAAGATCATCTCTGTTAGCTGATATATAAGGTCTATGTTTTTCACTAACTATTTCGATAAAATTTCTGCCAATGAGCTCTTGTCGGGAAGTCTTGCTCATACGGCAATAAGCATTGTTTAAATCCACTATTGTAAGATCCTTATCCATCATCAGGAATCCTTCTCCGGTGGTTTCTATTATACGCCGGTATTTCTCTTCACTGCTGCGTAATTTATCCTCTGCCTCTTTACGTTGATGGATATCCTCTACGATTCCCTGGTGGTACTTAACCCCGGTTTCAGGATCAGTGACAACAGATGTGTGGTCCTCTATCCATCTTGCTTCTCCATCACGGGTGACAATGCGATAAATTTGCTTATACGATTCAATGTCTTTCCTCACATAATCTTGTATTTCTTTTTTTGTCCTTTCAGTATCGTCGGGGTGCACAATGTCACGGAACATTATTCGGTTACTCATAAAGTCGTCCGCCGTATAGCCGAAGCGGAAAATGTTTTTAGAAACATAAACCATCTTCCTTTCGTTCAGTTTTTCTGCAGCCAGACGACGGAATAGAACGACCGGACTTTTGTCAATGATCAAAGAGGAGTGCTTATAAGCTTGGGCATCTTGCTCCAGTAAAGCTGCATGGCGTTTGACCAGATCCAATTCCTGCCGCAGAGCAACTATTTCTTCTATGAGGTCCAATTTTGATTTATGTTTGTAGCGATCCATTTTCCTGTCCTGTATGCGGGGTCCATCGACAATCCCCTTGCTGTTGAAGCGGCGTAACCTGGCCGTTTAAAATTTTAATCGTTTTTGAAAACGACAGGTGAAGTGCGCCTTGTACTGGTTGTGATGGCTGTAACTGCTGAAAAAATGGAGTGCAAATGATGCCGTGATTAAGCTCAACACTATAAATATTTGTCCGGTCCGTCTTTTACCAGGACCCCTAAGGGCCAGCTCGCAAGCAAATGGTCGAAGAAAACCTGATTACAAACCCCATTTGAAAATATTGCGCCGAGGCGGCTTCGTACATCTTTGTTTTATCAATTATCCCGCCTTTTTAACTTCATTATAAATTTATCTTGTGCTCAAACGATAATCTGGATAATCAAATCTGTGTCTGATACTGCTGCGGGACAATTGATCAAGGTCACAATTGATTTTTGCATCCTGATATTGAATCAATAGATATATTATCTCCTTTTCTTCCTCATTTTTTGGCACATATTCTGTCAATGAAGGCCCTGAACATGATAGGTTTAGGCATAAAATCATCAAGGACAGACAAATAATCTTTTTCCTACGGATCATAGCTGGCATTTTATGGTGATAAAAATGTACCAGGCAATGTTTATTAGCGTGAAATTGCCCCTCATCTTGAGAACTTATTTATTGATTTGCCCTGACCTATAACGATTTTCTTGTCTGCGGATAAAGCCTGGACGGTTATTTCATATGTGTGTTCAATGCCAGGTGGAGGACAAGGTCCACTATAATTTTTTAGGGTGCCTTCGGTTATAGTTGATGTACCATTGTAGGTTACTTCACCTCCACCATGGTCATAAGTCGGCATATCAATGTCTACCATCGTTACTTTAAGATATTTTGTCTCTTCTGGTATGTCGGTAATTTTAATAGGTGGAGATATGCTGGAGCATCCAGACTTTTCCGTCCATCCAAAATCAACACCAAGTGTAGACGCTTGATTTGAAACCGGTGCAGAGTTGCACCCAGAAAATGCAAAGATGGCACAAACAATAAAGTATATCCTTCGTAACATTGGATACTCCTTTTTTAATATTGAAAGCGGTTTACTTCATATACCTTATTTTTCTTTTTGTATATTTTCCAATACATTTGAAAGCCTCTGGATGTTTTTCTGTTTTTCTTTCTCTCTCAAATTTTTCCGGGATTCAGTATAAAATTTATGTTTTTTTATCAAATCGAGAGTTCCATTATACCATTTTTCGTCATCACTAACATCTACTCCCCGATTGCTTCGTCCCTCCCTTAATTTTGCATCAAATTCGAGAAAATCAGGTCTGCCAAGATGGTCGAGATCGGCATCACACAGGATTTTTTCAACATGAGTTTTCGGCTCAACCGCAAGATCAGTTGATAGAATCATATTTTGAATCTTTTTAATTTCGTTTGGTTTATAACCGATCAGCTTTAGTATTCTTCCTGCCATCCTTGCGGCAATTGGCTCGTTTTTATCATATTCTCTGATATAGCCAGTGTCGTGGAAATAAGCCGCGGTGATTAACAATTCTCTATCATGTTCAGAGATATTCTCAGCTATTGCGATGTCGTTGGCAATAGCAACGACTCCTTTATTTGGATGAAGTGTATGATCAGCGTCATGGTATTTGATGCCATTTGGCAACTCATCTCTAAACAATTCCCGTATATATTGGTCCACGATTTTTAGACGCTGCGTATGAGCCTTGTACCCTAATTTCATACCAAGAGACCTCCACAACTGTACACGGCAATATTTGAATAGGTGGTCGAAGAGGGGCTACTCGATGGGGAACGCAGCGAAAAACGACAGGTCAGCTTTAGATTGAGTGTCAGATAATGATTACTAATCCGATGTGGCAATTATTGTCAAGATTTATGAGGCGTTGATACAGAATTGGATTATACAAAGAGGGTTTCCAACCTGGATCAATGTTACCACTGCAAATAGATTTATGGGTTGGGGGTTAGATTGGCTATTTTGTTTCTAAAAGGCGGGCTTATCCGTACAAATATCTTGCCATAAGCAAAACTATCTAAATTAACGCAATATATGCCGATACGGTCTGGCAAATTCAAGGAAATTCCGTGGTTGATCGATGCGCAGGTTCTTGAACTTGGGCGGTTCACGCCCTGAATCATGTAAAAAAAGAAAAATGACAGCGCAGATCACCGTTTACGAATATAATTATCACCGACCTTATAACCTAAGTCATTTCCTGGTTTTCTTTACGTCCAACTGGTAAGCTACATGGTCGAGATACTCTTTGAAAAATTGCAGCAACGTTTCAGAACTTTGTAATTTTTCTTTGAGCTCCTCTTCGGTTGAGTGCAAAGAAACATGTTTGGCAAATGCATCGATTAAAAATTCCATTTCCTCCTTGTCTTCGGCGACAGAGTCGAGGGTAAGAAGCTGGGTGAAAGCTTTTCTAATATCCTGGTAATCTCTTACTGTTGGCATGAAGACCTCCTTTAACAGCAATAATTTTACGCCGATACAATTATAACCTGGTAATCACCATTCAACCGTCGAATTGATAGGTTTGTGGGCACATTGGCATCAGTTTAAAATATTCTCCCTAACTTGGTCCGGGTTTTGAGGATTATGCTCAACTGTGTTGAATGCGACCAGGATGCTAGGTTTATCACCAATATTTTTAATTGCATGAACTACTTTTGGGGGAATTATAAATTTATATACTTGCCCCGATGGTACTTCAAAATCATGTAGTTCATCGTTTTCTTTAAACCTAATGAGTGCGGGTCCAACCACTGCAAGGGTTTCAGTTCCTCGGAGATGGTAATGATTCCCACGTACAGCACCAGGTTCGCTTATAACAACGTGGATATTTTCCTGGCTATTTATTTTGTCTTTATCAATTGGTTCAAAAACGATTCCTCGCAGGTCCGGGAGTGTCTTCAATTGATCAATATTAACCTTCATTTTAATTCAGCCCTAAATATACGATACCATCTTCTTGATAGAAAACCAATCATCACCCAAGCCGCGATAAATTGAGAAATGCACCCAAAAATGGCCAGTCCGTGCGCTTGGTACATCTTGCCAATAGCGTAACGACCACAAATTTCATGAAATTGCCTTATACGTTCTGGCTACCTGTTCTCACTTGACCATATCATTGGCTGTACATTGCGTTCTCTGTCTCCATCCGGCAAACCTGCACGCAGCAGGAGATTCTTAAACCGAGCATCTCGTGTGGGATCGTGGAGGGTATGGCTCTGCATGAATCGGCTGGCGGTGAATTTCGGATTCAGCCGCATTATTTCATCAGCGGCCAAATTTGGAGTTGCTCCACCCCCGCTTGGCCTCATACCAATCGATGGAAGCGATCACTGCCAGGGGCCGCGACCAACTGGGATCCGCCTGATGAGCAGCCTCGGACAACTCACGGGCACGGGTCATCCCTTCCCGGGTGAACTTAATGAATTCCCCGTATGCTTCGATCCGCAGGAGCCAGGCTTCGAGGCTGTCAGTCCTCCGGCTCGCCACGCGCGCCAGGTCACCTTGCGTAAGTTCGACCTGCATTTCCACGATTACGTGTTTAACGATTTCATCCTGTAGCGCAAAGACATCCCTCGCTTGCCGGTCGAAGCGGTCCGCCCAGAGGTGGCGACCATTAAGGGCATCGACCAGTCGGACCGTGATCCGAAGTTTGTTCTCAGCCTTCTGAACACTGCCCTCAAGCACGTATTGGACGCCCTGTTCCTCGGCCACCTGTTTCACATCGACCGCCTTCCCTTTATATGTAGAGGCAGAACTTTTCGCGATCACAAACAGTTCGGGAGCCTTTGAAAGCGCCGCCGTCAGGTCCTCGGTCAAGCCGCTGGCAAAGAAACCGAGCTTGGCATCGTCGGAATTGTTTGCAAACGGCAGCACTGCGATTGACGGCTTCTCAGGCAGCGGATAGGCCATGCGATCAAAAGAAGCCGGCTCAAACTCGGGCCGCGACTGGTGGTACCAATTGCCAGCACCTCCAACCACCACGACCAATGCTATGATGGCCACTACCCTCCATCGTCGTATCAGGGTCTTCGCTGTGGGAACACCGACAATCCTACCAGCGTCCTTTGGATCCAGCAGTACTTTGTAAATGTTAATCGCCTTATTAATGTTCTTGACCGAACGTGGCCCGAGATTGGCGAAACCGGCGTCGAGTTTTTCCTCGACCTGATCGTAAATGCCTCTGGAAATGCAGATGCCGCCCGGATCAGCAAGGTTTTCAATCCTGGCGGCAATGTTGACGCTATCTCCATAAATGCGATCATCCTTGTGAAGGACATCCCCCAGGTTAATGCCAATGCGAAAATCCATACGCCGATTGTCAGGCAGTTTTCCGTTTTCTGTTTCTAATGTTCTTTGGATTTCAATGGCGCTATGGACCGCATTTAGCGAACTGCCGAATTCGGCCAAGATATTATCACCGGGTGCATCAACGACTCGCCCATTATGCTTTTCAATCAAATCAGCAATAATCTCCCGGTAGGTAGTGATCGTATTGACCGTGCACTCGTCATCATCACCCATCAATTTGCTGTATCCCTGGACGTCGGCGCTGAAGATTGCCTTTAATTTACGTTGTATGCGATTGTTTGCCATGAAAGATCCAATTGTGCGTTGAGTTAGTCCTCCCGAAATGAATGCTGTGAAATCTTTTTCAAAATTCCCTTATTCAAAATGAAAAAACACATCAAAGCGAGATTGGAAAAACAAGTCCGTAACGTTGGTCGGCGAACATCCTTCCCACTACCTTTATGGAAGGGTCCAGTTTGGCCGCATACATCAAGGGGGGCGCATCATACACGATGGCATCCGATCGGCCGTCTTTCAACTTTGCGAGCAGGTCGTCAAACGAATTTGCCAACACGATTTTCACGTTGTGATAACGCAGGAAATCTTCACTGGTGGTATCCTCGATAACCGCAACTTTCTTGCCGTACAAGTCGGGCAGATCGGTAATCTCGCCGTGGCTGATGCGATCCACCGTCAGGGCCGAAGAGAGCGTGGCCGTCAGGCCGGCAAACCAGATGATGCCGATGAACATCCAGATGGCGGCGATAGCCCGCCCGCTGATCTTTTTAGGGCGTTTGTCTCCATATCCTACTGTGGACATGGTTACCACGGCCCACCAATAAGCATCAATAATCCCTTTGGAATAGGCGGTGGGGAACCCTTGGGGGTCTTCGTCATCCCTTTCGATCCACCAGACCAGGTGAGTCACGATTGTCAATCCCACAAAAAACAATACGATCGACAACCCAATGAGTCTCAGTACGGCGTTTCCGATGGAAGTGATCTGGCTGATGGGTTCATTTCTGACCGCGATCATCAGACCGGATTTAAAAAATGGCTGAGAAAAATCGACCCTTTTTTCCCGCTCCGGCGTGATGGTGATGCCGGCAAAGCCCATATCACACTCTCCCGATTCCACGGCCTCCAGACGGTCTGGGACACTGTTAAACATCATGAACTCAGGAGCCATGTTGTTTTTTGCGCTGATGATGTTGGCTAAATCGATGCAAAATCCCTTGAGATCCTTGAAAACAAGAGGAGTAATTTTCTCATAACAATGACGTGTTTGATGCTAATTTGATATGTTCTCAATATTTACTATTTTTCCCGTTCAACGTGAATCGAGAAGGGTTCAAAAGCGCCAAGTAACACTATTATAAGCCAGCCTGTTTTAGCCGAGAGATTATTTCTTTTAAGTGGAGTTGATCCTTGTAAGGATGGTTGACTGCGAAAGTTTCAATTGTAAAATCCGGTTTGAGGATGGGCACCTTACGCGCTGCCTCTTTTGCCGTTTCCAAGCGTCCTAAGGCTACATTGGCCGCAACTATCAAAAGCAAGGCATCCAGGTTGTTTGAATCTGCCTCAAAGCTTATTTCGGCGGCATCAAGAGCCTCTTCAAATCTGCTGCAGCCATAATAGGCAGCCGATAGGACGGCAGGATAATAAGCAGGATAGACCGGGGCAAGACGCATCGCAAACTGGGCCAAACCGACGGCCTCGGCCGGGCGGCCCAGGTAATTGAGCACCTCAGCTTTTGCGGTGAAGGCGGCATCGCAACTCGGGCGTGCCAACACAGTGCGTTCGGCCGCAGCTAATGCTTTCTCGTGTTCTTTGTTGCGTAAATAAATATTTGCCAAGACCAGATCCGCCAAGCCCGTAACATCCTTTAACTGCAACGCCTGTTCGGCCAGTTCGGTCGCGCGATCGAACAGGTAAAGTGCATCTTTGTCCGTGCTTTGAGAAGCATGCTGTAAATACGCCAGAGCCGCTAAAGCATAACCGATCGATGATTCAGGTTCCAGGTGGATGGTTTCTTCAAACATCTGTTGCGCTAATTGTATTTCTTCTGGCGCTGAGCTGAAAAGTGCACCCCAACCACGATAATAGCTCTCGATTGCGGCTGGATCTTTGAGAGCGTTTCGAACCGTACGGGCTGGATCACCGGATACCAGTGCAACATCCATGGCCGTAACTATTTCATGGGTTATTTCGTCTTGAATTACAAACAGGTCATCCAGCTTGCGATCGAATCTTTGCGCCCACACCTGGCGGCTGTTGGCGGTTTCAGTCAAGCGTGCTGAAATTCGAACACGATCTGCTGTTCGGCGTACCCCGCCATCGAGCACGTGACTGACACCAAGCTGGCGCCCGATTTCTTTAATCGATGTGGGGTTTGACCTGTAGCTGAACATAGAGACATCGCTGATCAATAGCAGTCCGGGAATTTGCACCAGCGCAGTCATGATGTCCAGGGTAAGACCGTCGGTAAAGTGGTCGGGTTCATAGCTACCACTCAGGTTAACAAACGGTAGGACTGCTAAAGAGGGTTTGGCTGGCAACGGTAGCGATGGGCGCTTGGTAAATGTGGTGCTGGAATCAGGTCGGTGGTGGGCTTCCTCGGTTTCAATAATGCGGAAAACCCGAACAGGATCTGGTATATTTTTGAGACTCTGCTCTCCGAGATCCAGATAGCGGTAATGTAACTTATTATGGACTTGCTGGTAGACCACATCTGAAATGCAAACACCACGCGGTTCGGATAGCGCTTGGAGGCGGGCCGCGATATTAACGCCATCTCCGTATATTCGCTCGCCGTCTGACATTATATCGCCTATGTGGATACCTATACGAAAGTAAATGTGACGGTGTTCGGAGAGATTGGCGTTTAACTCAAACAGGCCCTGGTGAATCTGACCCGCGCAATTAACAGCATCAAGTGTATTCGGAAACTCGGCCAGCATATTATCTCCGACAAAGTCCACCAGACGACCGCCGTTTTGTTCAACGACCTCCGTTACCCGTTTGCGGCAGGCCGTCAAACTTCTCACCGTGTCGAGTTCATCATCGGCCATCAGTCGACTGTAGCCAAACACATCGGCACTAATGAGAGCCGCGAGTCTGCGCTGAAGCTTTTGTTCGCTCATGTGCTACCTTCAATTACGAAAAATTTATTGAATTAAATTAATGTCAAATGATCGGATACCCAGGAAATAATCATAATCCTCGTAGGGCGGCGAGAGGTTTTTGAAGGTAATCTTGGGGATTTCCTTTTTACCGGACAACGATGCCGACTGTGGTTGGTCATAGGCCCACGAGAAGCCGATAGACCCCAATATAATTCCCGCGAAAAGAAAAAATCTGATCATTTGATTTTGGCTTTTACTCAAAATCGAATATCTCACTTTTACAGATTCGTTGTGAATTTTTTTTAGGGTCACGGTAAGAAATAATTCCACACGATTGCGCCGGATTATAGTTTGTCTACAAGGCACATCCACCTGCGCATATCGGGATACGTGTGGGTGGATGTAACGCAGTAGACGGGCCATAAGACAAGCAAGAGGTGGAATTATTTTTTGCCGGGGCCCTTATATAACACCCATTAGAGGTCATCCTCGATGAATATTCCAAAATCTTTCTCCAGCTGGTAGACAGCATCCGCTGAATCTGTGAACGCCACAGTGTCTTCAAGGGTAATCTGCTTACTGAAGTCGAGGTCGTTCTCATAATACATATCTGCCAACTGCCTGGATAAGTTTCTATTTTCAAATACGATCGCCGATTCACTGTTGAGCGTCCTGCTGCGCGGATCCATGTTGTAGGAGCCGACAATTGAGACCCGGCGATCGAAAACGGCATACTTTGCATGCATGGTCCCCTCGGTCTGCTCGGTTGCATTGGTCCGACGACCCTGCCATTCCCAGATTTGCACGCCCCCTCCATCACATGACTGGACCACCGTCTCATCATTCACGGCCAATATATCATCATAGAAATCGCGCCCCACGATGGTCAGCATGGGCAGATCGTTGGTTTCGGGACTATTGGTCAATATGATGACCTTCACGCACCTGCGCACAGCATCCTTTACGGTCTCGACAAACGTTGCCGAAGCAACGAAATAGGCATTACCGATTAAAATTTCTTTTTTCGCTGCCTTTATCGATTTCAGGTAGGCCTGTTCGATATACGTTTCGCCAAACCGGGGACGATTTTGAAAAAAGCGGCACTTTGCCGCTTCATATTTCAGCTCAAGTTTCTTATCGGCTAATTCGCGGACATTTTTTTTCAACCGTTCATCGGTCACGTGCCTCATATCCATTTTTCCGGTCTTTTCGAACACATAGCGGGTCGCCCCCCAGTAGATGTTCGTGTTCAAAATGCCGCGGCTTTCTTTGACTTTCAGGAAATACTCGAAATTGCGGTCAAATGACGCCACCATGTCTTTGATGACATCGCCTTTAACGATTACATCCTGATCCCGCCAATAGCGACTTGGGTTTTGTGGATCGATGCGGAAATATTCGTTGGCAATATTCAGCCCGCCGACGACAGCCACGCCGTGATTGGTTTCTCCATCGATGATCCACATCTTTTCATGATATCGCTTGTTCGGATCGGTTGTTTTGTCCGCAGCGTCATGGCTCGTCACGGGTAACTCGTTTAGCCACTGAAGATAAAAGGTTTCGTAGCCTTCCACTTCGATGCCGTTTTGTTTCAGATCGAAATACATCCACTGCGTCTGCGGACCCGGATTTGACATGGCATCGACAATGACCCTCACATCGAGGCCCAATGCTTTTTTTGCCTTCAAGAGTTCAGCGATATACAAACCGGACTCGTCTCCCGTAAAAACCAAGGCCTGGATGCGAATGGAGGTGTCGGCTTTCTCGAGTGTCTGGATGCGGGCGGCAAAGGAATCGTCACCATTAGGCAAAACGGCGATGCGGCAGCCTTCAGCCGAATGCGTATCGAACAAGCCGCTGACACCGATTTCCTTATAGGGGCTGCCGATAAATTCCTGGTTTGGACCAAACGGTGAGCCCTGTATCGCCGAAGCCGGCACCTTGCTGCTAGGTGGCGCACCCCCTTCTCCAGCCTTGTTTCCACTCGATCGGGTGGACGCGCAGGATAGAATAAGGATGAGGGCTATCGTCAGTAAAAATCGAAGTATATTTTCTCTCATGGCTATACCGCTGCAGGGTTTATCGGCAATAGAGTCCGATGCACTCTCGATGCGGCTCCTGATAAGATGATCATGGATACTATCTGCGGTTCAGATCCTCCTCGAGAAACCTGACGAGAGCTTCCGCCAGGACTTCCCGCGGGAAAGCGTTTTTGTCGACGAAATGCGAAGCGATGAAAGGGTGATTTCTGTTGATTGGAATGGCCACGGCCCAGTGATCTGCGTTCACGTAGCCCAAAAGAACGCTGCCTGGAATCAGCTGATCGTAAAAAATCATCTGGCTGTCGTTGCGAGAATCGACTTGGCTCAACTTATCGTAACTCTATTTCAATATTGATCTGACTATAAAAAAAACATTAATCCGACAAGAAATATTCAATTGTGGAAACCACCCTGACCTTTTTTATGTACGGTGTATTGTTGTCCCTGTTGCCAATTGAAAATTGTCCCTGGCTGGCTTTTTTAATTTTCCCCAATGTACTGTTTGAATCCCTGGCGAATTTATCGGCCACTTCTCTTGCATTCTTGGTTGCCTCTTCGACCATCTCAGGTTTTAATTCGTTGAGTTTTGTAAAAACAAATTCTGTTTGGGCTTGATACCCTTGAAGGGCAAAAGCAATACCTTGTTTTCCGAGTTCAACCAGCTTATTCATCGCTTCCCTTACTTTATCCACATTTTCCGAATAAACAGTAATGGTTGAATTTCCCGAATATCTGAATTTGAAGGTATCGGAACCACTGTATCCTGCAGCTTGTTTGTCCAAGACACCCGGGGGAGAGACAGAGATTTCATCTTTTTTGAACCCCATATTTGCTAAAAAATCGACGATGAGTGTATTCTTCTGTTGAATACTTGAAAACAAGTCATTCAAGTCATTTCCGGCTTCTTGAAATGTAATCGGCCAAATTGCGATATCGGCAGGGACCTCACGCTCAGATAGCCCTTTGACCGTCACCGTTCTGTCCAAAGATTTTATATGAATGATACCCTTGGAAATTTGGTAGCCGAGGGCGATGAGTCCTAAACAAACAAAACCCCCTAATAAAATGGCATTTAAAACAGGTTTATCATTCATAGTGTTACTCTCCGCCTTGTCAAATCTGGTTAAGATTTTGGCAATGTAATTTTCGCAACCAGGCTATTGCATTAAACCGGCTTCCCTATAATATTTCAAGGCCCCGGGATGAAGCGGTGCCGAAAGGCCTTCGAGCATGCCTTCTTTAGTCAAACCCGCATATGCCGGATGCTGTCTCTTAAAATAATCGAAGTTGTCAAACAGTTCTTTTGTGATCACGTAAACAATATAATCCGGCACATGCGCGGAGGTGCATAAGGTGGCCATAACGCCGAATGTTTCTACATTGACGGCATCTTGCGCGTCTCGATAGAATTCCGCCACCGGTACGGTGGTTTTGGTGTAATATTTTCTGTCGGCGATCAGCTTGTCGATAGCCTGACCGGTAATCGGGATAAACCGGATCTTGCGCGAACCGGAAACGGCCTCTTTGAGTATCTCGTTTGGATGCCCCACCGTGCAGAAAAAAGCGTCGATACGCTTGTCCTGTAGAAGGAGCGGGGCCTCGGCGGCCTTCACTTTTTGCGCTATAATATCACTGTCCGGGTTGAGACCGGCGGATTCGAGGGCGTCGATGGCATTCAGGTACTGGGCGGCGCCCGGGTGGCCTAGGTTGACCATTTTTCCCTTTAGATCGGCCATTGTATCTATACCGGCATCAACTGCCGCTACCAAGCACACCGATTCTTGGTGGATGCTGAAAACGGCGCGCAGTTCCTCCTGGGGGCCTTTCTCCGCCCACTCGGCCAGTCCCTTGACTGCCTGATACTGTTTGTCGGATTGCACCAGGCCAAATTCCAGGTAACCCGCCATGACGGCATTCACATTAAACACAGATCCCGGGGTGGATTCCACCGCCGCACGAACCCCGTATTCCTCGCGTTTGTCGTTGATCATCTTTGCGATAATCAACCCCGTGGGATAATAAACACCGGTGATGTCGCCGGATCCGATGGTCACGAATCGTGTTCCGGCATGAAGCTTCGCCGGCATCGTGCCGAGCAGCGTGCTCATCCACAAAATCAAGCAAAACGGAATGATGGCAATTCTTTTCCTTCGCTTCATGAGGCTTTCCAAATTCGGTGGTCCTTATACCGGTAAAACTTTATACGGAATCGTATACTTCTGGATCTATAAAATGATCAGCATCAATCGTTGTCTGAATTTTAATCAGCGCCTAAGCTTTCGAAACGAAATGTAGTCGGGCTTTCCCATCCGAGATTTTTGATCTGTTTCAGCGAAGTGTAGCCCGGATCAAGAATGATGACAGCACGAAGTCCATCCGTAAAATAAGGGTCGCCGGTCAGGTTGGATCTCGGTTTGGAAGGCGTCACACGGCCAACTCCTTTTGCGAACCCAAATTCAGAGATTTTGCGGGAAAAAAGCAAATCCTCGACAACGGAATGACGCGCCTCGTCCACTTCAGGGTCAATTTTGTGGGTGACGGGCGGCCAGGTTTTTGTCGTAAAACGGACGCCGATGTCGCGGCTGACCTGGCCGACAAAGACGGGTTTGCCTTTAAACCGCATCGGACTGTACCACAACCTCAGGTGGTTCCTTTCGTGAACATCGTGGCGCGGTTTCTGGCGGGCGAAATCCTGGTGACGTCCGTAGAAATAAAGTGAACTGACGGGGGAATACCTGTAGCGCGAACCAAAAATATAAGATTTTATCGTTTTCCATGCGGCCGTTGAGTAGGTCTCTTCGGCAGGAACCCAGCCCCGGCGGGCAAAGGCTGCCGCTACATCGTAAAAATCACCGATCATCACGAGATTGACCGGATCCCCGAATTCCGTTCCATCCTCGTTTGTGGTGCAACACGGAAGATTCTCGAGTGCGGTCCTTAATTCTTCCTCGTTGAGGTCTCTGATGTCATCGGCCTCATAAAGGCTATAGAAATCCACCATTCTATAGTCGGCCCGCATGCCGGGAACCTGAACGAAAAAGGTAAAATACTTGACTTGCTGGTGACCGATGAGATCGATTTGAACGACTTTCTCGCCTTCATCGAGATTGGTAAAAATAAATCCTGAAACCGCTGCGTTGGGCAGGATTGGATTTCTAAATGTCATCGACCTGAAATAATATTCAATCTCCTTTTGGGCGGCACTGCCGAGACCGCCGTCAACGGCATTGGAGGCTTCGTTTGGGGAAAAATAATTCGGATCAACTGCGGAAGAAACGAGGTAATAGGTCTTATCGCTGTGGTTTTCGACTTTCACCCAAATCGGCTGGATCTCTTTGGCGGCCAGATTGGCTCCGAAGATGGCCTCGGATTCCTCAGTGCTCGGCACGGCTGTTGTCACGCGGACGTCCTGGTCATCTTTTGATTGCGAACGATCTCTGAATCTGACCTCGTTAATCGACTTTGGTTCGAAAGGCGAGGTTGTCCGGGTCGTCGCGCAACCGGCCAGCCCCAGAACGAACAGAAGGGCAAAAGTCATCCCAAATATAGTTAGGGTACCCGTGCTTCGGCTACAGCGCTTAGGATGTGTAAACTGAAAACGATGCATTGATCAATAGGGTCCGCTCAGTTCTGCGTTCAGGGGTATAATCCGTTATCTGACTATTTGATCAGAGGACTGAATTAAAAATTGACAGCACAAAATCCTTTCATTGCTCTTCCCGCGGCTCACTCAGCCACCAGGGTATCTCAAAAACCTGCTTCTCTTCCCTGCTTCCTTTCGGGTAGAATGAATGCTTGGCGTCTGTGAGGTAGTACTCCCAGAATATTTCTTCGAACGCCTTGTCAAGGATCTTGAAAGCACCCTTCTTTTTCTGTTCCTGGAGAAACATGCGATACGCGTCGAGCGGCTCCGGTCCGCCCTGCTGGAAAATGATCCGCCCGCCATACTGTTTGTAGAGCGACCGGTTGATTTTCCATTGCCGGATAAAGGCGGCCGCCACCTGTTCTCTGGCCTGCCTGACCTCATCGGGGTTCATTCCGGTATTTTTCGTCATCTCATCGATATCGTTAAGATGCTCGTTTACCTTAGCGAGTTCCGACGAGAGCGCCTTTCGTTCGGGATCGGTCAGCGATGTCGATTTCAGTTTACGGGCGAGCTCCTGCCTGCGTTCTTCGTGGCGTTTCCGGTCGCGTTCGGCCACCCGGTTCAGGCTTTCAACATAAGTGTCGATTTCCGCCTGCCTCACCTCGATATCATGATCCTCGGCATACCGGTCCAACAGTTTGCCGAGGATCACGTACTTCATTTCGTCCGGATCACCGGTATGGATTTTCGTGCCTAAAGCCTCCGCTACCAACGGCGCGTCCGTGTTGCCATAGATCTCCTGGGCCGAGACGAGGGAAAATGTCGCCAGCAAGTTTAAGCAAGTCCACACAATGGATAAAACTTTCATACCATCGGTCTCCGATCCTCGTCGTCTTTAGCTGATGAGTTCTCTCCGGCAACCAGGTTGTTCCAGAGCAAGACGGCGTAAAACAGCGGCACATGATCACGGATGGCGTCTGGAATGGGCCCGGAAACACTGTTTTCGTTACTTCCGGCCAAATCCTTGTGGCCGTTAAGATCGTCCTGTGAAAAATGCTCGGCTTTTCCGCTTCCTTCCATCTGTGGATGAATCTTACCGTGGCCGTCGATGAACTGGATCTCTCCGACATGCCGGTAGAAAATCGGCGGCGGAACACGGGCGACAATATCCCTGTTGTGAACGATACGATAACAAGGTGTCTTGTATTTCTCTTTGAAAACGGCATTGCCGACCCTGGGCGATCCGAAAGTATAAACGGCTTGGGTTTTTTCGTACCGATCGCCGGCCAGCGTGGCAAGGGCGGCTCCGAGGCTGTGTCCGGTCATCCATATCGTGCAGCCGCGACTCCGGATGCTTTCGAGACTTGCATAAAGATCTTTCCAGATGTCGTCCAGTGCCTTTTTAAATCCCCGGTGGGCTTTCCCGCCATTGTCCCAATCGCTCATCCATAAATCCGCATCCGTAATAAAATCAGCCGCCATGGCTTGAAAATCGATCCTCCCTTTATGCTCGGACACCTCGGTGCCCCGGAAACTCACGATGGCGAATCGGTTGTTCGCGGCCACAAAGCACTGAGTGCTGCCGGTTTCGAAAAAACTGACATCCTTGAGGCCGACTTTTTTAAAAAGTGGCAGGACGACATCCGGTTCAGCGTAGACAAGCGTGGAGGCTTCGGCGAGCCACCACGCATTTGGGAGGCTGAACGCAGTCGAATGGGGGTCAAAGGGAAAAATTTTGTGCCCTTCGAAATAGGCATAATCCGGGTAAGGCGGAAGAAGGGTTGTGAGCGTCAAGTGGGGTATCTTTTTGTAGGATAGCGTCTTTAGCATGGCCAATTAGGGATCACGACATGACGTAATGACATTTTCTGTCCATCCGTATAGGGTTGTTTGTTAGGGCGACTCAGGTTACAATTTCAATCTAATGGTGGCTGAGATCGCAATCATGACGGCCGAAACAGATCATCCATTTTTTAATCGACTTATCGTACTCGACCTTCTCATCGCCGGACGCCTTGGCGGCATCGCCCTCCAATTCCTCGATCTTGGCGTCGGCTTTTTTCAGGAGTTTATTACCGTCTGCAACAGCTTCATCCTTCTGGTCGACCATGTAGGCTTTGAAGGTCTCCCACGCTTCCTCAGTTTTTTTTGAAACCTCTGGTGAAGTCGTTTTGCCGATCACGGGCATCGGTTGCAAGAACGTTAAAAACATTGCGACGATTACGAGCACAAAAATTTATGATCTCACCATTGAAACCTCCTTTTGGTTTGATGGTCCACCGCCCTTTTTTGGCATCTCCATTTGTCTGTAATAATTTGAATTGATTCGTATATTAAACTTGTTTCCGCTTTTGTCAAGATTGGGTCATATTACATGATGGGTGCATGCGAAAGGAAAAGCGGCAAAAGCTCCCTTTTTTGATACTTTGGTTTTCCCCTTGTGGCTTTTTAATGTATCAATATTCCGATAACAATCCGCCTTATGGACAAGATACCGTCGGCGGGTCTTTTCAAAACGATCATAAGATTTTTAAAATATATCCGAATCAACGGCATACGGATTTTCGCGATAAGTATTACTTTCACCGACCTATAAGCATCTGGTACCAAATATTTATTCCATTGAAAAATACAAGCAATATACATTGAAATACTGAGTTAAGGACTCTATTGCGAGGCGAATTTTGTGCACTATGTTAACCAATAAACGGTTGCATATGAGGGGGACCGGATGACACAAGGTACGGAAAAGAAAAACCCGGCCTTTTCGGTGATAAAGTGGTTGGGATTGTTCGTAATCGGCTTTTTTTTAGCATACGTGATTGTGGGCTTTTGGGTTTTTCCACCCCTATTTAAACCGAAACTTGAAACTGAATTATCCAGTCAAATCGGTCGCAAAGTCAGCATTGGGGACTTTAGACTCAATCCTCTTGCCTTGTCATCCACCATATCCGGTATGACACCCTGATCTGGATTTCCACCTGGCAATGTATAAATAGCTGTAGGAATAGAACCTTTGAATCCAGCTTATATTTAACTTTCCAAGGTGGTGTGACTTTTTAATACTTGGGAAGCAATAAGTGAAAATAGTCTTCAAAAAAGGACCATTTAACATGATCTAAAGAAGTAGGAAATAATTGAGAGCATTCTTTAAATAGCGTTTCTATTGGAATTTGTTTAATTTCTAATATTGAAGAAAATATCGGCACAGTTTCCGAACAATTATTGTCTATCACATATATTAAATCATTAATCCTCTTTAGCTTTAGAGGAAACACCTTATCTTTGTTAGAAAACAAATTAGACGGAATGTATATTCTGGTATGTCCATCTTGAATACTTGCTGATATTTCCTGTAAATAAAAATAACAATCCAAAGATGATATGGTGTCGTCATCTTTCTTTAATATTTAATTTGTCGTACTTTCAACCTTATCGTAAAATGATTCTTTTGTAATAAGTCGAAATGGATTAGCATGAACATCATTTATGCAGGTTTCATAAGAGTGATTTATTTGGGAAGAATCAGCGATTCAGAGGCATTGAAATGGGTTGAAACCATATACAGCTAAAAATGAGAGAGGGTGGGTCCGGTGCACCTGATCCACCCTCTCGACTGTGATTTTGATCGAACATCGTTGGTATTTTTAAGACTGATATCTGCATGGTCGTAGGAGGTATCTGGGTTCATAACTTAAGAGGTCAGCCTCTCGTGGTAGCGCATCGGCTGCACCAACTTAGCGTTAGATTTTCGGGAAGCCATTTTCACTTAGGATCACGGTAAGAAATAATTCCACAAGATTGCGCCGGATTTTGGCTCGTCTACAAGGCACATTCAGCGGCGCATATCGAGATACGTGTCGGTGGATGTAACGCGGTAGACGGGACAAAAGGCAAGCAAGATGTGGAATTATTTTTTGCTGGGGCCCTTAAACTTCGTGGAAACGTCCTCGATCGGCTGCTTCGAATCCATCTCGATTATTTGCACCTTTCCGCCAGCTTCGGCCAGCGCCTCGCGCACATCGACACTGCGAATTGACTGGTCGTTATAGGTCCTGAATGCCCAGCGAATGTTCTTCAAGTCGCATGCACTCGTCCAAACGGTGTAGTCATAGTGGACTTCGTTCTCGTGCACGTCGCGCACTGCGCCTACCGGAATGTCGAAGGCGTTCATGATGTGAAACACCTGCGGTACGGTCTCCTGTGCCGTCGGCAGCTTCTTGGCAAGCTGAGAGTACGCAACTGCTCGCACAAACCGGGACGGCGGCGAGAAGTCGCCAGGGATGCCGCGCAGACCGGTGCCTTGGCCAAACTGAGTCAGCCTAATTTTGCCTATATCGACGGGCGGCACGTTGGTAGCAGTCAGATTAATGTAATTCCGAAGATTGGTGATATGCCAGTCAAAGGTCGGAGAATTGGACATCGCACCAATGGGGTTGTCATTGATCTTCAGAGCCTTGTCCACTGGTTCGATCACCACGGAGGCCCCGGTGCTGTCATGCACGGCGAAGTGGCCGGGGAAACTCTCACCGCCGATTTCCTTTATTGGATTCGGCACCAAGACGGCTTTGTCGAAGCTGGTTTTAACTTCCTCGACGCTGGCAAAGTTGGCCAGAAGCCAAGCACCGTAATCCTCCGGCGCGATAGTCCGACTAAGTATTCTTTTCCTAAGTTAGCAAGTTATTATTCGGACCCGGATATCATTACATTGGTGAAGTTATTCATATAAAACGTGAATTGTTTCGCAATAAAGATAGATTGAGAGCATCTTACCAACAGATCTGATTGAATTAATTGCCGATATGATTTGGTCATCATCAAAGTACCACGCCAAAGGTTACCGACGCGAGATTTGCCTCGATGTGATTATTTTTCTGAATCTCCGGAATTTTGAAAAATGATATTTGCATGATCGTTGGAGTAATCCAAAGTCTGAAACCAGACTTCATCAGCCCAATATATTGTGCCCCGGACAGAAACAGAAAAGCGTGAAAAATGATAGACAATCCACGTTTTCTGTTAGATAACCCCGATGGGTAAGACTGTTATTATTGCCTATGATGTACGCTAAACCACCTTACTGTTAATCAATTGGCAGTGGCGACTTTATACTGCAAGGCATGCCGACCTGGCATTTGGCACAAACGTCGGTCGATTCCGGTAGGCCGTCCGGTTCCATTAATAGATGATAGTTCTCTTGCAGACGGGCATAGCACACTGCCCGATCCATGCCGTTCTCGGACAAAGCGTCTACGGGGCATGTCTTTATACACTTCCCGCATTTCTTACCTGCTTTGAGCAGGCAAAGCTCATCGGCGGTAACCAAAGGATGATCGCCCAGGTCCAGATCCGTCACCAAGCTGCCCATGCGGCCACTGCACCCGACCGGAGTGATGAACTGGCAGTTGGTTCCGTAGCGACCCAGGCCGATCAAATGCCCCAGATGCTTGTGGGACCACAGGCTGACCAGCCGTTCCTTGTCGAAGTCGTGTGTTGACGGCGTGAGGGCAACCTTTCCCCCGGCATCTTCTATCAAGGCTTTAATGGCACTACCGGTGCGTTCAATTATTTCGTTGGTAGAGAAATAGGCCCGCCCCCAACTCAGCGAGGGACGTTTGCCACGGGTATTGTCCATTTGAATATGCTGCTTGAAAGGAACGAACCAGGCCACAACGGTCTTAGCATCGGGCAGAAGATCCTGTGGAAGGGCATGATCCGGTACGGTGATGTCTTTTATACGCTTGAAACGGTCATCGGCCGGGGCACAGGCTATAATGGGCTCCCTCCAGATTGCAATCTGGTTGCACTTCTCTGGGTAGGCGGCTACGAAATCGATAAGCCACTGAGAAAAATCGTCGAAGGTCATTTTATTTTCCTGAGAGGGTGTTGATTTTTGAAGTTTATGGAGATTTCCATATATTTTGGTTCGCTTAGCATTCGAAAAATACAGATTCATTGAGATCATCAAATTCTCATTCCTATTTCAGGTATCATTAAAATTTTTGGCCCTATTTGTAAAAAATTTCCAACTCATGAGCCTTTTACATCATTCATATTGTTATTGGGGAGGTGCTGGGAATATCGCATGTGGCCCTTGCGGTTCTTTATCAGGCGGCAAATAATTCGGCGCTGATTTACCGCCAGGACCAAGAAATCGAACAAATGGATAGATGGAACGAAGATCAGATGCCTTCATTGCATTAAAATTGAACTATGGCATGGGGGGACGACTCTCCAAATCCTTTGACATTTCTATCCATTCGGTTTCCGTTAGATCGGCGACCAATAGCCGAAGATTTGTCCCGTATGTCGTTTCCCATGGACCTTTCCATCCAAAGATATCGCCATCAACCAGCTTTCAACAGGTACCTTGTTATTTGCTTGCAGATACCCAGCTGTATGGCAATCGTTGCATCCAGCGATTTTGATTAGGTAGCGTCCATCTTCGACGAGTTTCATATTGAACCCTTTTTTGTTTGCCAGTGGAAGAGCTTGATCAGTCCGTGCTATCTTAACCAAAAAAACGGAGGAAAACACGATAACAAAAAAAATACTGACCATAAGCTTGTATCTCATCGGAAACCCCCTTTCATAATTTGTCAGTTTAAATAAAATAGCTTCGCTTAAAGACTGGCGAAAAACGCTTTGTAATTACTTTTTAAGTTCGTTCATCTTACCACTAATCAGAATGGAAGCCGAACACGTGGTGATCAAATTCCAGTGTTGTCTCATATGCGCAGCAACAGATATATTGAGAGCATCTTGCCTGCTGAATTTATAGGGTTAATTTCCGATATGCTTTGCTCATCATCAACGTACTACGCAGACACTTACCGAAGCAAGGTTTGCCCCGTTGTGATTATTTTTCCGAATCGCAGGAAATTACAAAATTGATATCTGCATGGTCGTTGGAGAAAGCTTTATAGACCGTAAGTATATTTGAGCCTGATATAGACTACACGTACATGCAATATGGACATGGAGGTTGGATAGAGAAGTCAGGCATAACATGTTGCATGTCCAATTTTTTATTATTCCATACATATAGAAGCAATATGAACTTTCAGATAGGTGCAAGTTCGTTGAAAGTATCTAAAACTGAATCCAGAAAAAAGATAAGAAGAGGGTGGATTACCTACGCTGAAAAGTTGCCGAACCCGGTGAGTACTAAAGCATATAGAATACCGCCCAAAGCCTGGTTCCTGGAATGATCAGGGGCTACCTATTTTACCGACAGGGAGAACTCTACCAGTCCCTGTTCACCGTTGGGCGTGGGCTTGATCTGAACTGGATTCACCTGAATGCGTTTGGCATTGATAGCGGCCTGCTCGACCAAGTAGGCGCTCACCTTGTCGGCACGCCTCTGGGCGAGTTGCTCCAGGCGTTCGGCATCGACAACCAGAGCGGCGGCAGGTTCCGCCAGCGATTTCTTCTCGGAGGCCGGCGCATCTACTGATGGGATTTTACCGGGTGGTTCTCCCATGATCGCGGCCCCGTCCATCTGCCGATCGGCTGTACCGACGATGCCCAGTTTCAAGGTGTCTTTCTCCTTCAGGAATTTTGCAAGGGCATTCAATTTCTGGATTTCGCGGTCCTGCAATTCGGAAAAACCGAAGTCGAACGCGACCACCTGCAGTTCTTCACCCGTGAAGCCATCAATCTCCGTGATGGCGGCAAACGGGGCGCTGCCGGCATCTTTGATGGTCTTCGTGAGCCCGCTTTGAATGGCCTTGTTGAAATCGAACTGCGGGTCTTTGACGTTGCCTTTCACCGGCACCTGGACCTTTATTCGACCATTGCTATCTTTTAGAAGCGTCACACCGAGCTTGATGGGCAGGTTGAGTGCATCGGCGCTGTCCACCTTCTCGCCAAGCTCCAATTGATCGATAACGATGATATTGTCGCCATCCACGGTATCATCGGACACGCTGTATTTCAAATCCGTGTGCAGAGTGCCCTGGTTGATCTTGAAGCCGATGAACTTTCCCGAGTAGGGGGAAACCGGTTTCAATTCGAAATCCTTCAGCGACGCAGCCACCTTGCTGTACTGCAGGGCACTCATGGGGTTCATCTGGCCGGTCCCTTCGATGGTGGCCGTTTCGTCGATGCTGCCGTTGAGCTTGAAATCGGCCCGGGCGGACGGGTCAGAGGATAATCCCGTGGCCGTGGCTTCGGTAATTTCCACGTGCGTCCCGTAGGTGGGCGAGATTGAATTATCTACAAAATCCCCGGTAAATTTCTTGAGATGAACCCGTTCAACATTTATCGGCATGGGGCCCTTGAACTGCAGGATCAGGAATTTGACCAGGCGTTGCAACAAATTCTTTTTGCCTTCCTCTTGCTTCACTTTCTCGACGGGGGTAAAGGCATTGACCACATTGACCACGCCACCTTGATCGACAGTGACCCTGGCATGGGGCCGGTCGATGAGAACCTGAGACACGTTTAACTTATTGGGACGCAGTTCCAAACCGATCCCGCTGGTTTTGAGATGCACCAGGGTGATAAGATCTTCGGTTAGGGCACGGCCCTGGATCTTCACATCGTCGACGCTGAAGTCGCCTTCGTATTGAATCTGCGGCTGGGCGTCCTGCCCGCGATAGCGAATGCGGCCTTGAGAACTCGTGGAGCCGGTGGCGATCCGAGCGTTGACGGCGTCGTCGACATAAGGTTGGAAAGACTTCAGGGCGATTTTCTCGGTGACGACGTTCAGGTCGGCCAGCAATGGATCGATGCCCGCTGACCCGTTTATTTTGACATTCCCCACCCTGTTTAACTGCATGGCTATACCGACCGCGGCCGAGGTGTCTTTTTTGTTGGTGAGGTTCTCCACCACCACGTCGATGTCATCCACGGATAGTTTCGCTGGGTTGGACAGGGTTCGGTCTTCAAAATCCAGGCCCCAGTTGGTAACCTCCATTTTCTTGAGTGCCACATGCCAGGGTGGAGCGGGAACAGGTTCAGGCTCGGGCTCCTCGCTCTCATTTTTCTTCATCAGCTTTTCGAGATCCGGCAGAAACAGCCGCTGGAGTTCGAAGACGCCGTCTGCCGACAGCCATGATTTGATTCGGCCATCCACCGTTTGAATTAATTCGACATTTATCTCCTGGGCCTGCAGATCGGCGCCGATCCCCTGAACGGACAAGCTTGGCAATGCAATCAGCACCTCTTTTTTACCCTTTTCCACCAATTCGAAATCGTTGAGCTCGTAAGCGCCGTTTTCCAGCCGGGCGCTGAGCTCACCATCGTTAATCGCTATAGTAAAGTCGCCGGATGCGCTGGTTGAACCGTTAACGATTTGAAAGGATACGTAATCCTTGATATGCTCCCAGAAGTGACTCAGTTTGGCATTTGCCATGGCATAACTCCCATGGGTCCACACCGGGTTGACGGTCAGTTCCCCGTTCATCTGATAGGTTCCGCCGCTGGGTCCGGTTCCGTAAAAGGTGTATGTCCCCCGCTGATCCGTTGTGGTGTTAAGGTTGTCCGCGGTGAATGTGTTGAGGGTTGCAGTTTCGCGCACCGGCTCTTTTCCTGTCCGCGCATCGATGTTGAACTGCCAGTCTTTCACTTCAACGTGATTGACGGCTACCTGCCACGAAGATGATTCGGCGGCTTCGGTCGCGGTTTCCTCGGACCCTTTCATCTGCATCAGTTTTTCTATATCCGACTGGAACAGGTTCCGCAGCTCGGACGACCCGTCTGCCGCCACCCAGGATTTGAATGCAGCCTCGGCGGTGTGGATCCGATCGACGATGATATCCCGGGCTCTCAGATCGGCAGCGATGCCTTGTACAGAAAGGGTTGGCAAGGTGATCAGCACTTCCTCCTTACCCTTTTCCACCAGCTCGAAATCTTCGATTTTGAAGGTGCCGTTTTCCAGCCGGGCATTGAGCTGGCCATCGATGATCACCACCGTGTAGTCACTGGATACATCCGTCGTGCCGTTGATGATCTGGAAGGAGACGAGATCCTTGAGATGTTCCCAGTAGTGGCTGATCTGTGTGCCGGTAATGGCGCAGCTTCCCTTAATTCGGACCGGATTGACCGTGAGTCGACCTTTGACTTCAAATTGGTCACCGCTGGAACCCGTCCCCTCAAAAAGGTATTCGCCCTCGCGTCCCTTCAAAGTGCTCAGGTTCTCGAGCGAAAATGAAATGGGGGTAACTTCCTCACGGACCGGTTCTTTTCCCGATAGATTTTCTAAGGCCACTTTTCCGTCGATGACCTGAAATTTCTCGATGATGGCACGCGGCAATCCGGCCGCCTCCTTCGGTTCCGGTCTGTGCTCGCTCAGTTTGGCCAGGATGTCGTCGATATTGAGCTTGTTGTCGGGCAACAGCTTAAGCACACCGAAGGGAACCTGAACGCGAATCTCCCTGACGGTGAAAGCCCACTTGAAGATGGATGAAAGCTGGGCGTTGGCGTACAGTTCTTCAAACCCGGCAAAGGGTTGGCCGTCAATTTCATGGACCGTCAGGTCGAATGTCGTTGCGGAGAGGACTAAAGGGTTGAGCTTGATCTCTGCGATGGTAACTTTGCGGCCAAGCAGGCTGGACAATTGCTCTTCTAATTTGGGTTTGAGTAGGGGAGGAACGACCCAAAAGCCGACAATAACATAAAGCAAGAACACACCAGCTATAATCAAACCGATTTTATTGATCCATTTAATCCGATTAATCCGAGTTGTTTTCTTACCCGGTTCATTTGGCATGATTCTCAGCCTTTCATAGCGAAACGGTCGCAAATAGTCTGCGAAAATTCCAAGAAGATGAAAATCAGGTTTGTTTTTTCGTATTTGTTGTGGCTTCCGATTTGATCATGAAAATGCTATTCATCCATTTCCGGAATGGCACTTGGTCAAAATAATTCTAATGAGCTTCTATTTTTAGTGCGGCAGCGAATGAAAATAATTCGGTATTCTGGTATTGTAAATAGATAGTGGTTTTGATGTAACCAGTACCTTTTAAACCGCTAATTTTGAATAGTTCTTGCCATGACATGGCAGCATTTATGAATTCGGTAAGGCTCAAGATGTTGTCGTCGGTCAGAAAGTCGATACGGTTGTGATTACATTTTGTAAGTTTTGTTTGTCAAATAATTCATTTGGGTTGTGGTACATTGAGAATATCCCCACCACCCCACAATTACAGATACCATCCTCCTTCTATGCCAGGTCAATTTAATCCTGCATTTATGATTTCAACCATTCACCCGTTCCTTGAGCTCCTTGCCCGCTTTGAAAAAAGGCAGCTTCTTCGGTTTGATCTTAACCTTCTCGCCGGTTTTGGGGTTTCTGCCGGTGTATGCCTTGTATTTTTTAACGGAAAATGAACAAAGACCCCGGATTTCAACCCGATCCCCTTTTTCCAGGGCAGCGGATATTTTATCGAAAAACAGGGCAACGATCCTTTCAGCTTCCGATCTGGACAGGTGGTTTGAATCTTTCAGCACCTGGATGAGATCAAGCTTGTTCATTCGTTCGAGGCTCCTGATTTCTGGTGCGATATTGAAATATAAGTGCGGGATTTGGAGAGTAGGATAAACCTTTAATGAAAATTATGTCAAGAAATTAATTGGTTATGCCCGGGAATCATTCGGGGAAGCGCAGCGTAATGCGGATGATCGGAATCGTTTGATTGAAAAAGAGAGTCTGATGACAACGAGGAATCTTTCTGTGAAATTGAAAGTGACTGTATCAGCTGTGACCCAATGGATGAGGCATCGGGAGGTGTTAAGGTGTTAAGCGAAAAACGGTAAATGATAAAAATTTTTACAATAACAGGATGGTGATCAGAATCGATTCCAATAAACGTAGGAATTTTGTCGGATGAGTTTAGGGACATGCTGCAGATGAATTAACACGGCTTTGAACTGATCTGCAAATCCGTTCACAATCCATTATCCGTTTTCGATTTAGAATATTGACCTTAGATCCGGACTGGACAATTTTTTCGGTCTGAAAGAAAAAACGCAGTTTCCTGCGTATTTTTAGGCGGCGGGCTTGGATTCAGCGATAAATAATCCCGCTATTCAATTGGGTCACTTTCTGGTGATTAGGTTAAAGTAATCTTGATTTTGATTTCCTATAATTCTGGTGCAAATAGATATCAAATAAAAAGGTAAAAAGCGCAGGATGAAAAGACCTGCGCTTTTTGTGCCGAACGAACAAACATTCAGCAAGCTGAAGGTAATTTAAGTTAAAAGTTGACTAAAAATTCCCAAAGATGTCATTTCTTGATGTAGAGCAAATCAGTTCCGCAACATTCCAAGAACTTTTAGGGAAATACCGTTGTTGGCTTAACCATACCCCCTTTTTACGTACTCAGATTTATCATAAATCTAAATCAAAGCTTGGATCACTTTCTTGAGGTACGTCTATAAAGCCTTCAACGGCGATGGTCATAGAAATCGGTATACCTCGGTTGTATGTGGGTTGCTTACTCTGTTTTCTTTTTAACTGCATCAGCGGCTTCGTCAACTTTTTTCTCGGCCTTTTCGATTGTTTTGTCAGCTTTCTTGCCGGCCTTTTCCATAGGGCCTTCTTTTTCACAAGCTGTGAATACAAAAATTAGGCCGGCTGCCAAAAATGGTAAAAGACACTTGGTAAGAGTCGACATTTTTAAATCCTCCTTTTAGTTGGGTTTGCTGTAAAATCTAAAATGTTTATTACAAATTACAATAGGCTTTCCCAGTAGAGGGCTCAGGAAATAATTAAATAAAAAATAATGATATTCGTCTTAACGCTGACGTTCATATACAACCCTTTTCGGGACCGAGGGCTCCATCAGCGAATTCAGAACCTGTTATCAAACCCCCGAATTTGGCGCTGGTTGCATACAGCCTAATTTTTACCACCGCTTGTTGCGGTTAAAGTATAGCCGTTATAATTAAGCTTATTAGAAAATTGTCAAGAGGCATTCCCGAAATTTAATCGTTCGTAACCAGAGAATCTGGAAAAAAAGTGTTTCCGAAAGTGAAAGGTAGGAAGTCATGTTTAACAAAATGCTGCGTTCTTCCTTTCTTAGATGCGTCAAATTCATCAAGAACACGTCCTGCTTTTTCGAGCATCGCCGTTTTGTCCTCGTATTCCGCGCCTGAATATCCCACAAATGTTACGACATATTTGTTCTGACTTTTAAAGAAAGTTCTAATGCCATCAATAGTTGTATTTTTTACAGTAGTAGCCAGATCACAGGCAGTTGCATTAAACGAAATCATCCATAGAAAAATGACGCCAAATGCGATTTTTTGAAGCTGTAAAGATTGATGCAATTTTAACTTTATTTTATCCTCCTTCCTTAACTTAAACTCAACGTAAGCGTTCACAGGGCACCGCATCTGCTTTGTTGTCGGGCACTTGAAGTACAAATGTACGTCTGCGCACGCGACGCCTTGCATCTGCGGCACCCTGTAAACGCTTACAATTAGGTGGTTTGAAGCGTATCGGACTTTGCAACCCTGTGAACGGTTACGCTGATTGAATAAAGATTAAAACCTGAACATCGAGAGGAAAGCTTAAACCTGACAGTTAATATATGACGGTCAAGAGCAGCATATTATGACATCACAACCGTGATCAATTGCTAAAGTGATATCCCAGAAGAAACAGAAATGCAGAGTCCCATTTCGACACTGAATCAGGTGAAGGATCGTTATTGTAATCATAATTATACTGAAGGGTTGTTACGAATCCCTTGTATAAGGGAAATCGTAAGCCCTGGCGGGTGTTGATCAACCAGTTGCTTCCCTGTTCGAGGCTGATATAACCGTTATTTGAATGAAAGAGCTGCAAGGATTTATTAAAGAAAAATTGATCATATTGAACAAGCCATTGGGCACCTGCAAAATCGTCGTCTTCTGCCACAATGAAATTTTCAAAAATATATGCCAGGCCGGCCGAAACCGATAAATTGAGATCCTCGGACTCGAAAAACTGGTGCCCTGCACCGGCACCAAGGGTTGTCCTAAGATCGAGATCAGCGAATTCATCGTGGTCGAATAGTGAACTGCCGTATAAAAACCACTTTGGTTTGATAAAATAGTCATACATTCCGTAGGCTTTCCAATTCGCAACAGTCGTCGTGTTATCGGCCTGTTCCCTGTTTAATTCCCCGCCAAGCGTGAAACGCTGTTTTTCAGTGCGTGCAACTAGCTCCGCATCGATGCGATACTGCTCAGTGTCTGTATTGCCTTTTTCAATCGTGATGCCAACGTTGGTGCGACCTTTAAGTCTGATTGGTGGCTTCTGTTTGAGGTAAATATTTTTTACTTCAGCGATATTGACATCCATCGGAGTTTTCTCTTCCTCAGGTGTCACATTTTCAGCGGTTGTATCTCGATAGAAAACCCTTGCCTTGCGTGTGGTGCCATCTATCAGTGTAGTTGCCATCGGCTCATCAGTGGTAAGATGGCTCACTTTCTCGACCTGAATCGTAATCTCTCCAGCATATTCAGTATTAAGCACAAGTTGGCCATTTTCTAATCGCATCAGTGTACCGGTTAACTTGTCACCATTCTCAAGGATAACCTCATCTGCGTTGACCACGTTGGTCAGTGCAATTATTGAAAAAAAGAACCCTAAAAAACTCAATGCAATTCTATTCATTTCCGTCTCCAATATCTCCAACGCGAAGGTCAAGAGGCTCCAGACTACGCCACGATGACAGCTGGTATTTTTAGCGCGCGCTACTGTATCGCGCTTGAACCGCATGTTCGGGCACTACTTATGCCTGGCCGACATGTATCTTGCGCCTGCTCGAACCACATGGACCACTCCGGCAACAACGCCAAGTGAAATGAGTAGCCAACCAATGGGTATCAGCGGGAACGGCTCGTGTAGAACTCCATCCTGATCGATGGGTGAGCCGATAAGCCGGAATGCAAACAAACAGGCACCACCCAGAAAGCAGAGCAGTAAAGCACCTTTCCATAAGGGCAACCTTATCGACATGGTTTTTGGCTCCGGTAGTTGCAGGTTGCGCCCAATCATTGGCTGGCTGAACACCCCTCAAGGCGCCTTCTTGCAGCGCATCTCCGGTGCGCCATAACCCCAGGTGATCAAAGCTTCGCCATGGTGTTCCCAAAAGGTCTCGTTGCGGCCCTGGTACTTGGCGCCGCTGCCGCTCGGCTGCAAGTACATCAGCGAGACGCTGTCTCCGCGTTCGGCGATCATCGTTGGAGGATCGGTTTGGAAGAAGGTGGCGACAACCTCGTTGGCAGGGTTGTCCTCGCACATGAAACGGACCGGGCCATTGCCGGGAACGAGCCGATATCTGGCCTGCAGCTCGGCGATGCGGAGCTGGTATTCGTCCCGGACGCATCTGCGCTTATCGTCGCTCTTCCAGCATTCGTTACGGCCCTTGATCCAGCCTCTTTGCTCCGCTTTCAGCAGCGGGGGGTGCTCGTTGATCGCTTTCTTAGATGCGGAGGCGTAGACGCCAGAGAGCTTTCGGTCGAGCGCCGACAATTCCGTGTCCTCGCAAATCATGGCTTCGATGCTGCCAGCCTTAACGTTGTCACAGGCGTACGAAGGCCCTGGCGTCATCGCCGCTCGGTCGGCACCCTTGCCACTTTCTGATGACGTGCGGTTGGCCCGAACAATCTGATCGATATGATGACACCAGTCTTCGCTGTCCCTTCTCGGAAGATCCGATTTATCCCGAATACCGAGTTTGAACTCGATCACTGACTTCCATTCGTCGGACCCGATGTCCGGACCGTGCCCTTGCCCATCGCCCGTTGGCACTTTCTCCTCTATAGACCGATACCATGCGTCGGAACAAAGAACCCTCGCCTCCGGAATCAACGTCCCACTATTGCTTGCTTCGGCGCAAGCAGCGGTAACTATCAAGAAAATTGCTATCCACCTGTTTATGAAAGCTCCTCCAAGGCCACCACTCGCTCTAATAGATTTTGATTTATGGTGGCATCTCTCCGGTAATTGATTGAACAAGGCTAATTGAATTGTAATCCTAATTTCGTTGGGGAGCATGTCAAGTCGTCATCGTATAGATAACTGCGGTAAACCCGTTCGCAAGAATGGCGTAAACATAGAAACAGTGTCCTATCTTGATGCGCGAGCTGGCTGACTTCATGACATTCCTATCGGTCGTGATACTTGTGTCATCTGAAGTTAAAGTTAGACTTAGATGCCGTTTCCACGGACAGGAAACGCTAACTATCTGGTTTAAAACACATCCCCGATCGAATGTCCCCTTTTATTTCTTATGCCATCTTGAATGTAAAATGGGATGCGCTGGATTTCCACAGCCGCTACCTACGCAGAGGATTCAAACATGGCCATCATTTTCTCCTGCATTCTCTGAGTGACTCTGGCTCTATCATGTTCGTTTCTTAGTCTTTCCCCGAGCAACTGGCCGGCTTTGACGGCGGCATCGATAACCTTGGGCTGTTTCGCTACATCCGGAATAATGTCATCCGTAATATTAACCCCTTCCCCGTGGAGCATCCTGGGTATTCCCACCTGGCAGGTTTCGCCATGCCCGCAGCTATAGCAGGATGCAGCGCCCTGGCCGGTGACCTTGGCAACAGTTTCAATGAAATTGTAAAGGAGGAATTTTTCAATTTCATCGCAGGGAAACCGGCCGCTCGTACCGCCGACGCCGACCGATACGGCCAATTTGCCCCAGAGGGTGTCGCCCGTCTGATGTCGGAACTGAAACCAGCGCTCGAGAAAAGCGTGAGCCGTGGCGTTCAAGGTGGAATAGTAGTTGGGGGCCCCGAACACATAGGCATCCGCCGCTACGATTTTATCCCTGAGAGGGGCCAAATCGTCATTTACCTTGCAGACGTTGTCCTCAACACAGCCCAGGCAGGCGATACAGCCTGCAATGGATTTACCCTTGAGCGACACGAGGTCATAGTCGCAGCCTGTATTTTCCAGGACGGTTCGAACGAGTTTGAAAACACCGGATTGACTCTCTTTGCGCGGACTACCCGAAATGCCGAGAATTTTCATTTTTCCCTCCACCGTTTTAATTTGAATCATATCTAAATTGAATCAGGATCGTCACATGGCCATACCATGCCGGCGACATTCTGTACATGCCGATGACAATCCGGTTTGGTTCTGTAGATTTACGTTGGGATGTCATTCATAGACTTCGGCAAGCCGCGACCTTGTACGAGACCATGCGCACAAAATCGCGGTATTTGGACCAAAGTCTACTTGCAGAACAATGTCCATGAAATTTGAGATGGGTTACCAAACATAGCAAAATGAGGTCAGAAAATTGAGTCCTTGACTTTACGGGATTCATCCCAATGTTTTCTTGAACTTTTCATAAAAATTTAAAGGAGTTTCCAATGGAAAAAGTTGAAAGCGGATTGTTTGTGAGCGTCGATTACACGGGAACGCTGGACTCCGGCGACGTATTCGATTCCAGCGAAGGTCGCCAACCCCTTGAGGTTCAAATGGGTTCGGGCAGCGTGCTTCCCGGTTTCGAGTCGGCCCTCATGGGCATGTCGCTCAACGAAACCAAAACCTTCACGCTCTCTCCGGAAGATGCCTATGGCCATCGGGATGACAGCCGTATGCACAACTTCCCCAAATCTGATATTCCCGCCGGAATGGAGCCCGAAGTGGGCCAGATCTTGATGCTGAGTACGCAACAGGGGCAGCAGATACCGGCCCGGGTTGACAGCATCGATGAGGATAAAGTGATCTTCGACCTGAACCACCCCCTGGCCGGCAAATCCCTGACCTTCAATATCAAGGTGGTGGACATCAGTGAAACCGCCACGCAGCAGCACGGTGGATGCGGCTCTCAATGCTCCAGCGGCGGATGCGACTGCGGCGACTCGGGCTGCTGTTAATATCAGAGCTTAACCAGCAACGATCCCTTGGTTTTTCCGGGCTCAATCGCTTAATCCAGCTATAGGTTTTTATGGGGAAGCGGCATTCAGCATTAAGATATTAAGTGGGAGCTAAATTTTTGACCTTACATAACGTGGACTTGTATCGGTGATTTCAATTCCGCGGATTTTCGAGGAATAAGATTTGTCTATTCCAAGTTTTTTTTTTTCATGCCAGAAGCATTTATATGTGAAAACAAGCGCACGGTCACCAATGCGGTTGATACGTTGGATATATAAAATTTTTACCGAAATAATTCGATACAAGTAGATCGACCTTATCACAAAAAGAATTGATAAAGGACAGCACTAAATATTGTGGTTGGCCTTCGTGGTTTCGGAGTTTTTAAAAGTTACGCTTAATAGCAGCTACTGCAATCCGGCACTCTATTATGCTTTGTTGGAGATATTGCAGGCTTCAAAATGTTCAAAGAATCCATGCTCACCATTAGATATCCTTTAATCAGTTTAAAGGGGTGTCCATGGCTGAGCGAAAATACCTTAAAAAATCAAGCTATCCAAAACTTTTAACATCTTGGTCAATTTACACGCACGATAAGTGAAAATCACAGCTTTTCGCCATGACAGCACCTATTTCGCAATGGAATCGATGTGTTCAGTCCATCCACTCAAGCATGTCTTCCAAGCACCTGGTTGGCAGAAAGTCTCACCTTCGCGTCGAAGTGCGAAGACGTGGTCCTTCGGGATTCCGGCTGCGGCATAGGCATCGAAATCAGTAGACGAGTCTCCGTATGCAAACTCTACTTTCCAGCCATGTGCGAGGTAGTCTTGTAATGTTCGTGTCTTGAAGCGAGCATGGTCCTTTTTATCCTCAACCGTTTCTGTGACGTGGACATTACCATCAGGAAAGCCATTTTCCTTCAACCACTTAGGTATATTTGTCTGAAGGATGGTAATACGGGCGCTGAGATAAATGATCTTGTAGCCCTTGTCAGCATAGATATTCACGGCTTTCGCCGCATCCCTGCGTGCTTCCCAAAATTCTAAAGGATGTGGAGTGAGTGTGCCGTCAATATCAAACACAACGGCCTTTGCCTGTTTTTGTGGGGCATTCTGAATATCAGCAGATAATTGCATACAACTACTGCACAGCATAACCATCAAAAAAATAACTATATTACGCATGGGATATCTTTTTCAAAGAATTGGCGGAGGAGGCATAAGGTTGGTGCATATCAAGTAATTATGCATTTCCGGATATCATCAAACTTGTTATCTCATCCGATTAACACGCTGATCTTATCAAAAAACAGATACATTGAGAGTAACTGGTAAAAATCAGACCCATCAAGACGTGTGCCTTCTTGCCAATAGACAACTTTACAGAATTTAAACCAATTATACAGATATCGTTCGGCTATAGTGGTTTCATACCCTTTTTAATTGCCAAATAAACACCAAGAAACAATAAAATTAATCCGATGAGGTGAAGTTGATATTTTGCTATTAGGATCAGACCAGCGAAAGCAAGGGCAGCTCCCAATATTTTGTATTTCATACTCAATTCTTCAGAATTAGAGTTTGTGTTTGCTATAAGCGTAACTAATTGAATTTACATTTAAATTGCATATACGATCTGGATATAATATCCTTACCTCGGGCATTGCCCGAATGTCAAACCCTCATTACAAAAAGGAGTTAAGCCATGAAAGTGTCAAAAGCCGCTGCAATCTGGATCGATTACCACAATACCCACTCAAAAAAAAAATACCGTTCGATCATATCAATCCGTTATTGAACGATTCTGCCAGGATTTCGGTGATGCCGAAATTGGGCAGGTTACACCGGATGGTGTCCTTTCATTTCTGAACAGTTTCACCAACGGTAACAAACCCTACACAAAGCGCGTTCGCTATTCCCACCTGTCGGCATTTTTCAATTTTTTCCGTAATAACATCGAGCCTGACATGGTTAATCCGTGTGATACGCCCATGATCCGTAAACTGTACCGGGAAAGGGTGGTCTCCAGATGGGAAATCATCGAAAAAGAGACCGTTGACGAGATCATATTCAGAACAGTCAAAGTCCGAAATAGGCTGATTCTTGAATTGATGGCCCGAGGTGGCATGCGGATCGGCGAGGTGTTGAAACTGCGATTAAATGATATTCAGGATCGAAAACTGATCCTTCGAGAACCCAAAAGCGGCAAGGAACATGAAATCGTGTTCATCCCGCAAAAGATAGCTGACAGGCTCCGTGATTATGCGACAAAAAAATGCAATAGTCCTCAAGATCGGATATTCCCGATTTCCTATGAGGCGGCCCGGATGATGGTTTTAAAAGCAGGAAAGCTGTTCGGAATCCATTTGAGGCCGCAGACCTCCGGCGGCATTCGGCAACCTACGCCTCCAGATCCGGGGTACCTATCGAGATTGTGAGTAAGTTAATCCTCCGCCATGCGAACCTTTTGTCGACCACTCAAAGGTATCCGGGAACGATCAGCGATGTAGAGGCGATCAGATGGATTGAGAATCTTTATGGCTAAAACGAAAAAGGGGTGGCTCCCTCTGTGGGCGTCACCCCTGTACTCACAGATATGATTTGGCTACTTCAAGGAACTCCGCTCGATGATAGCTTTGGAACAATAGCATGTACATTTACCTGGGACTGGGTACAGGTTTGTTGGAGTAATCACATGAATCGACTTTAATACGTTCACTACCATATATTGTAGGGTCTATTGTGCTTGGTGTTGGTAAGGTTTAATTGACCAGCACCAACAACATTCATGAATAGGATAATTATCCCTGAGTCGACTATTTCGTTTCGTCCAGCACCTCTCGAACCCTGGCAGCCAGGGTCTGCACTGAAAAGGGTTTCTGGATGAACTGAACACCTTCGTCCAGCACGCCGTGATGAGCGATGACATCGGCCGTGTAGCCGGACATGAACAGGCGCTTGAGCTTCGGATACAGCGACAACAGGTTCTTGGCCAGGTCCCTGCCGTTCATCTCGGGCATGACCACGTCAGTCATGAGCAGGTGGATCTCGCCGGCATGCTCCCGCGCCAGACGAATCGCCTCACCCGACGTGGGGGCAGCCATTACCGTGTAACCCCGGCGTTCCAGTATCTTCGTGGTGATATCCAGGATCATGGGCTCGTCTTCCACCAAAAGGATGGTTTCATGACCGCTTGCGGCCGATTGTGCCGCACCCATATTGGTAGTCCGGCCTGCCTCGGTCGCGTGCAGGGGGAGGTAAATTTTGAAGGTCGTTCCCAGGCCCGGCTCACTGTATGCATCGATGAAACCGTTATTCTGCTTGGCGATGCCATAGACTGTGGCCAGCCCCAGGCCGGTGCCTTTGCCTACCTCCTTGGTGGTGAAGAACGGTTCGAACAGGTGTGAGAGCGTCTCGGCGTCCATGCCGCAGCCATCGTCGCTAACGGCCAGCAGCACATACTTGCCGGGGACAAACCCCACATGCGCGGCGCAGTATGTTTCGTCAAAGGTGACGGTTCCCGTTTCGATGTTGATCTTGCCCGTATCGTGGATCGCATCCCGTGCGTTGACGCACAGATTGGCCAGCAACTGTTCGATCTGGGAGGGGTCCATCCTAACCGGGCCCAGGTCCTTGCCCGGCAGCCATGCCAGGTCGATGTTTTCGCCGATTAGCCGCCGCAGCATCTTGAGTGTGTCTTCTACGATCTCGTTCAGGTCGAGCAACTTGGGCGCCACGGTCTGCTTGCGGGCAAAGGCAAGTAGCTGCCGGGTGAGGTTTACGGACCTCTGGGCTGCTTTTTGGATATCTGTTAGCGTCCCATGGATCGGATCAGTTGGGCTGATCCCCAGCATGCCCAATTCCGTATAGCCAAGGATCGCCCCCAGCATATTGTTGAAGTCGTGGGCCACACCGCCGGCCAGGCGGCCGACCGACTCCATCTTCTGGGCCTGGTTTAATTGTGCTTGGAGTTTCTCCCGCTCTTCATCCACCCGTTTGCGTTCGGTGATGTCATGAATAACGGAATGAAGGAGATCTTTTCCTTTGGCTTCGATTTTGCTGCTGACCACCTCCACATCCCGGATGGATCCATCCACCAGCCTGTGATGGAATTCAAAATGGATTCGTTGGTTGGTCTTGGCCTTTTCCATCTCCTGCTTTATTTCTTCGGGTGAAAGGGTATTGAAGTCCTGAATCCTCATTTGTTGGAGCTGTTCCCGCGTCCTTCCGTAGAATTTTGCTGCCGCATTATTGGCGTTTAAGATGTTTCCGCTATCCGGATCGATGACCAGCTGGACTGTGGCGTGGCATTCGAAAAGGTTCCTGAAAAGTGACTCGCTATCCCGCAGCGCCTCTTGTGCCTGCTTAATTTCGAAATAAGATTTTTCCAATACCCGTACTCGTTTCTCAAGCTCTTCATAGACCGGTTTTTTAGGCATTGTAATTCCCTGTTCCATTACGATCTGGTCGATTTATAGATTCTTGCATTATCCGAAAATACGGCAAGTTTTCACAATAGTAGTGGTATCCTAGAATCGATTTTGATTCACAATTCTGTCAATTACCAGCGATCCGAGAGGGCATACATCAATAACGGTCGCTCAGGTATGGATTTGCATAGCATATCAGCTTGAAGGGAAAATACAAGATGTTGGGGATGGGCTATGGGGTCGGCTCAACTGTGATACATTGAGACTATATTGATCTTATGGAGTTGGTCAATACTTGAGCTTGCAAAGATCTGAAGTGACGGCGATGCCAAGACACCCCCCACATATTGTGGTCAAGTGAAATGTCGCTCAGGTTTGGAATGGCGGTTTAGTTGCAAACTGTAAGGCGCGGCGACCCAAATCGGCAATATCATTTGGAGGAGCGCCTGATAGAAGGTCATTTAGAAAAATTTCAGGAGGATAAAACTCAGCGGCCCTAATCATATCACGGAATACCTGCATTAAGAGCACGTTGCGCGGGCCTTCCCACAACTCATTGACCATAGCATCGCGGAAAATACGTGGAAGCGCACTGAAATCTTCGATAACTCCGTGACCGCCGAAGATACTAATGCCAACCACGTTGGCAATGCCCCGATTCGTAGGACCAACCACATAGCTAATCATTTAACGCTGGGTGCCGGCAAAAAAAAAGTCCTGGGCGGCAAGACGCCTAAAGTAATGGGCGGTGTTCAGAGAAGCAACCTGCTCTACCTGCTTCTCGTTCTCGCCCTCGTTCCGATGGTCTCGATCGTCGGATGGTTCGGAGCTACCATGACCTTTCCGATCGAAAAGAAGTAGATAGGGGGCATATCGACCGAACGATCGAGATGCCCCCTTTGTTGCCTTGACTCAAATTGGATTTATTTTATTCAGCTGCCCGGAACTCGACCCTGCGGTTCTGGGCGCGGCCTTCCTTGGTGTCGTTGGAGGCCACGGGGTTCGCCTCTCCATAGCCTTTGGCGCTGATGGCATTCGGATCGATGCCTTTGCCTTCCAGATAGGCCTCAACCGTCTTGGCGCGTCTCTCCGACAAGCCGAGGTTGTATTCTTCTGTACCGATGCTGTCCGTGTAACCCTGTACTTCCACCTTGATGCCGGGATTTTTCTCGTAGACCACGATCGCTTCATCGAGGATCGGATAGGCGCCGGGTTTGAGGTCGTATTTGTCGAAGTCGAATAAAATATCGCCCTGGTAAGCCCAGCAGCCGTCTGAGTTGACCGAGGCCCCCTTGGGCGTGTTGGGGCACTTGTCCAGATTGTCGAGGATCCCGTCTCCGTCGCTGTCTCCGATGACCGCCACTACGACGGGCGGCTCACCGCCGCAGAATGCCGCACCCACGAAATCGGCCATCCCTTCGCTGGAGTATACGGTATCGGCCGTGGTGGAAAACCCGCACTGCCCGATCCGCGCGATCTCGTCCATCAGCTCTTTGCCGCCCGGGTCGTCCCCGACCAGAACGGTGTAAAAGCAAACATTGTCTCCATATTGCTTTTTCACTTCCTCGGCCGCCTTCGAGGCATCCATTCCCACATTCTTTTTGCCGTCACTCACCAGAATAACGGCGGTCGTTCCGCTCATCGATGCATTATCAACGCCGCCGGCGCTGAAAGCGTTCCCGATCGGCGTGTAACCGCCATAGTTGACCTTGCCCAAGGAGGCCTCGACATCCTCCTTTGAATAGGCCCCGGGACCAAACATCGACCTTGTATCTCTGCTGAAGCCCGCTCCAAAGGTTCTCACGGCGGCGCCCAGATTCATGCCGCCCGGAATGGTCTGGTTCATCCGGCTGACCACTTCCTCGGCGGTCCTGAACTTGGTCTGGTCCTTGTACTTTTCCCCCATCGAGCCCGAGGCATCCAGCAGGACCAGGAAGTTGTCCGTCTTTTGTTCGTAGCAGGTTGATTGAATCGACTGAGGAACGAAAGCCGGTTCCATCTTTTTGGGTTCGGGCTGCATGGAAGCACAACTCATCAACAAACCGACCGAGCCTAGCGCAAAAAGTTTTTTCCATAATTCTTTAACCATCTTGACCTCCTTTTCATGTTTCACAACTGTTTTTCCCGCTGTCTGCAGCAGGTAAGATTGATTTTAACCCCATTGGTACCGTCCACCCCCCAAGAGGCTCGCCAATTGAAACTTAAATTGTCCGTTTCAAGTGGCACTGTACCGATATTGGTATCAAAATCAAGAGAAAATAATGCTGTTTGTGAAAAAGTATATTGGACTTTGGTCCAATATTTTGAATTTAGTTTTGAATCGTTTGTTTCACTCTCACTTGTTCTCGGCCGATCACAACGACCGATTGTACAAAACAGTGCTGTTGTGCTGTAACCTGTTGATCGATCCTCTGCTTTCGTAACCGTTCACAGGGTTGCAAAGTCCGATGCGCTACAAACCACCTAATTGTAAGCGTTTACAGGGTGCTGCAGATGCAAGGCGTCGGATGCGCAGACGTACTTTTGTACTTCAAGTACCCGATAACAAAGCAGATGCGGTGCCCTGTAAATGCTTACCTGCTTTCGCTCTTCCGGCTCATCCCAAGCTCCACCCGAGCATCAGCAAGCCGATGGCGGCCACCCAGCTGCCGGCGACGCGTACCGCGATCCGCATCCACACGATGCGCAGCGACATCACGAAACCCGAAGCAAGCGCGACCACGACAAAGATGGCACTGCCAATCCCCGCAAGCCCGAGTGCTTCGCGCTGCACTGCGGCAATCCCCGTTCCGTTCAGCCATCCGTGCAGCAGCCCGACAGCCACCGCGATCCCCAGGACCACAGCCGGAGAAAGCCGCCGGTCAGCCGCCGTGAGTGCCCCAAGTACCAAGAACGACACGCAGGTCATCGTGCCGGGCAACAGCGCCTGTCCGAACAAATAACCGGCCACGCCGCTGAGGAGCCAGGCGCCGGTCAGCCCGAACAGCGTCCGTCGCCCCGCCGCAGGGCCATTGAGTCCCGCAAGCATTGACATGGCCAGGATGGGAAGGAGGTCGTCCGGGCTCAGCAGCACGTGCGATATGCCGTCGTAGAGCGGGCCGAGCCCGGTCGTGACCAGATGGGCTTCAGCCGGCGACGGTAAGAACGTGGTGGCAACCACGCCGAGCGCCACTCCACAGGACTTCGCTGCAATGGAAACCCTCATTCTCATGCGAACGCACTCCACAGGAAGCCGGCCCCGGCCAGGGCCACCACGGCACCGGAGAACCGCAACGCGACCCGCCCCGCCGGCCACTTGTGCACCACGCCAATTGCGACACCGACGCCGTGGAGACAGCCGGTCGCGATGACGAATCCGATGCTGTACAACAATGCGCTCTGCCCGGGGGGCAGCTCCGTGCCGTGGGCGTGGCCGTGAAAAACAGCGAAAAACGCCACGATCACCCCGGCCACGATGAGAGGAGGCTTCGCCTCGCGCGCCACCATGAGCCCGAGCAGCACCGCGGAAAGCGCGATCCCGACCTCGACGCCGGGCAGCGGGATCCCGAGGAGACCGAAAAAACCCCCGAATGCCATCATCATGGGGAAGGTTACGGGCAGCAGCCACACGGCGGGTGGGCCCAGCTGCGCACCCCACAGGCCGACCGCGATCATGGCCAGCACGTGATCGAGCCCGGAAATCGGGTGACTCAGTCCGGTCAGGAACCCCTGCGCCTGGCCCTGCTGGACGTGCGCGAAGGCCGGCAAGGCGCTTGCAAAGAGCATCAACAGGGCCAACAATGCCTCGTATGCATGCAGTGATGGAAAATGGAAACGTTTCATCGCAGTCCCCCAAGCAGCAAAACAATGCGTTGAATGGTCCAGTAAGCACCCAGCGACCCCACAGTATAACCGGGCAGCGCCTCGATGAGCCTCGGCCACCGGATTTCCAGGGTGCGGAACGCACGTTCGAGCGCCACGATCATCCCCACGAAGAAGATCTGGCCGATCTCGACCCCCACGTTGAACAGCAGCAGCGCCAGCGGGATCTCCGCCTGCGGCAGACCCATCGTCGTCAACCCGCTGGCGAAGCCGAATCCGTGGAGCAGGCCGAAGGCGAAGGCCACCACCCAGGGGTGCCGGATCGTGAAACTCGTCTGCCCCCGCCATCGGCGCACGATCTCGGGCCCCAGGAACAGGATGCTGAGCGCGATGGCGGCATTCAGCGGGGGCACCGGAGCGCTTGCGTAGCCCAGGGTGGCGATGGCCAGGGTGATGCTGTGCGCCACCGTAAACGATGTGATCGTCTTGAGCAGCATCCAGCGGTCGGCCACGATGAGCAGCAGGCCGAGAACGAAGAGCAGGTGGTCGACGCCGAGCAGGATGTGCTCGATGCCGAGGCGCAGATACGCCCCCGACCGCTGCCAGCCCGTCGTCCGGGCGCCGAGCGTCACCGAGGGGTTGACCGGTTTGAGCAGGTGGCTCTCAAGCCGCCCATCGGCATGGTGGACGCGGATGATGACGTCGGTGATCGTCGATTCCAGGCCGTCGATGGCCAGGGTCTTCCCATCAATGCCGTCCCGGCAACGCAGGGTGCCGCGGACCACGACGGCACCGGGCGTGACCTGCTGCCGCCCGGGCGTCGTCAGGCGGCACTCCTGGGGAATGATCGGTGCGATGGTGATCTCGACTTCGCCGCCCGATGGCTTCTTCCAGAGGAAATTGTAGGTGTTCGGGCCGGTCTCGCGCAATTCGAGGAAGCCGGGCCGCAACTCGTGGGCGGCGGCGAGCCGCACACCGGCGACGAGGATCAGCCCAGCGAGAAGCAGGCGCGCCGATGACTTCATTCCGAACCTCCCTGGCCGGCTTTTGTCGCGGCTTCGGCAGTTCCTTGGGCCTCGGCCCGCTGTTTCACCGTTACGCGATAGCTTTGGAGCATTCGCTCGTACATCTTGTTCAGCTCCTTTTTCCGGCGCTCGGCAAGGAACTCCCGTTCGACAATGGGACGGATTTCCCCGAGCTGGGGAAGGTTCCCATCGACCTTTTCGCGGACGAAAACGAGGTGCAGACCATAGGCCGACTCCAGGGGGCCGGTCCACTGTCCCGGCTCTGCTTTCAACAACTCTTGGGCAAATTCCCGGCCAAAGGAACGCGCCACCTCTCGCATCGGCTCGAGCGGCCGTTCGGCCGGCAGCATCGACGCATCCCCGAGCTGTTCGGTCGCTATGTCGGGGCCCTGAGACCGGAGCTGGACCAGCAGTTGCTCGGCTTCAGTGAGAACCGTTGTACCTCTTTTCTCAGGGTTCAGGTACACCTGCCGGTATGAAACTTGCGGTTCGGAGCGGAAGGCGTCGGGATTCTGGTCGAGCCACGCCTGGAGTTCGGTGTCGGTGGGCGGCGTCGCGTTGATGGCGTCTTCCGCCAGAAACTCCAGCTTCTGACGAAGCCGCCGCCGGATGATGGTGTCGTCACGGTCGAGTCCCATCGCCATCGCTTCGCGCGCCGCCATCTCCTCGCGCACGGCGTCGTCGATCAGTCCCTTTAATTCCTGATCGGTTGGCGGCCGCAGCCAGGTCCGTGAAAACCTTGCGACGATCGCGTCGACCTGGCCGGGCGTAATGACGATGACGTTCGATCCCGGACCACCACCGCCCCACAAGTGAAACACCAGAAAGATCAGGGCGCCGATGGCGAGGAAATGAACGAGCGGCTCCCGCAGCCAGTGAACGAGTCCCCTTAGCAGTGCACTCATGAATCCCGATTACCTTTCAACCGTTTTCCATTACGTTCACTTCCGCCCCGGCCTCCCATATTCGATAGCGCACTTCAACGCCTTCGGGCACATACACCACGATGGGCAGGCGGCTGTTGTAGCGGATGAAATACGGTTCGCCACCGAGCCTGACAAACCGGTCTACTTTGGGCGCATTTGGATCGACCGCCATAAGCGTGCCGCCCATCGGACCCAGTTTTTTGACCGTGTAGCGTGGATACCCCCAGCCTTTGATCGTCTCCTTTTCGATTTGACCACCGAAAAAGTAAGTGTTCGCTTCGTCAACCGCAACTGTTTTACCGACCATCAGTTCCACCCTGAATACGGATTCATCATCCTGCTTCGGAAGCTGCAGGACATACCTGACCATGCCCTCCCCGGCCGGCGGAAATGCTTTCATGGTGTCCGCCGCCTGAGCGGATATGACTGCAGTCAAAAACGAAAAGGCGACGATTGAGCCTGCCGTAATCATGTGGCCTCCTTGTAACTATCAATGAAGTAAATGATACTGAATGGTGTTTGCGCTTTCGGAGCCTCCGTGGATAGCCATCCATCTGAATGGCTATTTTGGCAGCCTGTTATCGTCCTTTCCTGGCCCACAGCGGTTGAAAAACAAAGTACCGACACTAACCTTTCGGTGAGTACCAGATGGGTGACGTGTAGGCGCGTTCCTGAGTCTTTAGCGGTATTCCCTTGGGCAGATCCAGCTTGAACTTGACCCGATCATAGGCCGTCCACCGTGGGGTCGGAATCTCGATGACCCTGGCATAGTAGAAGGCACGCAGCTTCGGATCGAAGTCCGGGTCGGTCCACACCGCGCCCAGTTCCGAGGCGCCGATGGTGTTGGTCCAGCCCGGGATCGATAGATCGACCGTGTCGCCGACCGGCGGCAGCTTGCCGTCCGTGCCTGGCTTGCGGCCATCCGACCACGCAACCTCGTAGACCTTCTCCTGCGCCTTGCCGTCGGCGTCCAGCCAGCCCTTGATGATTTGGATGCGATCGATGTTCGCTCCCATCGGATCGCGCAGCGCATACACCAGAAAGCTCGGCGCCTTGCCCTTTGGCGCCTGCCTGAGATCACCCCCCATCGGCACTCCCTTGCTGTAACCAATCTGCGCCAGGTCACGCCGCTTGGCGTCGTCCTGGGTGAAATCGAATCCGCCGAAGAAACGCACCCGCAGGCGCGGCCCGGTCGTCGCGTAGGTCTCGCGCCGCTCCATGGCGTCAAACAGCGCGCCACGGGAGTTCTCGGTCGCCCACACCGCGGTCGTCCCCCCCGCACTGTAATCACCACCACCGGGGCCTTTTATTCCGAGCTCAGTGTTGCTCTTGCCGGCGTGCATTGCTCTTCCCGGACCCGGTTCATATATGGTGAATTTGCCGAAGAAGTTGTCTTCGTCGATCGTGCTCAGCGCCGTGTGGGTGTCGGTGCCCCCCTCGAGCCCGAATTTGAAGGGGTTGACGCCGAGCCGGGCCTCGAGCTGCAGGCCGCGGAGCAGGCCGGAGCGGGCGTATTCACCCGGGAGCATGTCCGGGGACTTCGCCTGCGAGACGTCCAGGTTTCCGAAGTCCCACGTTTCGAAGTCGGCGAATTCGTCCTCGGGCGAGAGCAGCGGGTGCGCCTCGCCGTCGCCCTTGTACTGGGTCACCTCGTAGAGCCGCTCCCACTTCTGGCGCTGCTCGGCGTACTCCCTGTCGTAGGCCTTGCCGTCCGCGAAGTCGTCCTGAAGGGCGAACATCATGCCGTTCGACAAGTTGCCGTTGTGGGGGATCGCCGTGACGTCACCGCCGGTAACCTTCTCGTAGTTCTCCATCCACTTCCACAAATCGCGCGGGTTGCGCGAGCCGATCGGCGGTGTCGTGGTGAAGGGCACGACCTGCCCGGCCCGTTCGGGGCCGTCACGGAAGATCACGTTGCGGTGAAGATTGTTGCCCGAGACCAGCGATGTCCACTCGAAGGCGATGAAGGTGGTGAAAGTGCCCGGGTCGTTGAACTCCTCAGCCGCCCGGATGATGTCGTCCCATACGCGCTTAAAGGCCGGGTTGCCGGGCTGGTAGTTCAGCTCGGCAGAGATCTTGCCCTGAGCAAACTGGTTGATAAGGCGAAACATAGCCTGGGCAGCGGTATCACCGCCGGCGTTGAAGTCCTCGTGGAACCGGCGCCCATCCGGATCGGCCATGATGTTCGGTGCGCCTGAAATGATATCGGTGATTGCGCCCATCGCGTCGGAATGATCGGTGATCATGAAAAAGTCATAGGGCCGCGCAAGCTTTACCGGCTGTCCGGTGTTCGAGATCACCTGTTCGCCCCGTGCGAATCGGTAAGCGTCGCGTGGCATCAGCCGCGTGCCGGAGCCCCCGGCGTCGGCCGACAGCCCGGTATGCACATGGGTGTCGCCGAAATAGACATCCGTCGGGTATGCCCGATCGGCGTAGGGCGAGTAGGGCTGCCCTGTAAAGATCTCCGGTCTCGTTCCGGCCGTGTCCTGGGCAACTGCGGGACCGAAGAGAAGCACGTTAACAAGGACAAGGACACCAACCAGGCAGCACAGCAGGGGCCCGTGCAATCTGAGGACACGTTCTGGACCGGCTCCGGCCTGGTGGTTACCGAAGCCAGGCGAAACGGCTTTATAATAGCTGACAATCAAAGCGGATTTTTTCGATTTTTTGCTGTTCAACATGACGCCCTCCTAAAAGCCTGTTCATTGATTATCCCGGCGTATACCAGATCGGCGATGTGTAGGCGCGTTCCTGGGTTATCATGGGCACCTCCGGTGGCATGGTGATTCCATACCGCATCGCATCGTAAGCGGTCCAGCGCGGAGTCGGGATTTCGATCACCCGCGCATAGTAGAAGGCACGCAGCGATGGATCGAAATCCGGGTCTTTCCAGACGGTGATCAGTTCGGGCGCACCGATCGTGTTGGACCAGGTAGCGTTGGCGACGTCCACCGTGTTGCCCACCGGCGGTAGCTTTCCGTTTGAATCCGGCTGGCGATCGCCGCCCCAAACCACGTCGTATACTTTCTCCTGGCGCTTACCGCCGGCATCCAGCCACCCCTTGACGATCTGGATTCGATCGAGGTTGCCGCTCATAGGATCCTTGAGCGCCGCTACGAGGAAGGTCGGGGACTTACCAGCCGAAACCGGCGGCAGGTCACCGCCCATGGGCACACCCTTCGTGTAACCGGCAAAGGCAGGCAGGCGACTCTGCGCATCTTTATCATTGAAGTCCCAGCCCCCGAAAAAACGTACGATCATTCGCGGTCCGGTGGTGGCATAAGTCTCCTTGCGCATCATCGCATCGAAGATCGCGGCACGGGTGTTCTCTTTGGCCCACACCGCCGCGTAGCCGGATGCCACCATGGACCAGCCCTCGTATTTCTTGTCTCCGACCTGGGCCATGGGATGCTCCCAACGCTTCGGGCCCGGTTCCACGCCCGAATGCTTGCCGAAAAAGTTGTCCTCACCGGCCGTGGTGAGCGCCGTATGACTGTCCGTGGAACCGATCATCCCGAATTTGTAAGGGTTGACCCCGAGCTTTTGTTCGAGTTCCAAACCGATTTTCAAAGCGCTGCGGGCATACTCGTACTGGAGCATATCCGGCTTCTTGGCAACGCTGAGATCCAGGTTGCCCTGGTCCCATGTTTCATAGTCGGCGAACTCGTCGTTCACAGACAGGAACGGATGGGCTTCGCCGTCGCCTTTGATCTGGGTGACCTCGTAGAGGGGCTCCCATTTGGCGCGCGTCTTGGCATACTCCAGATCCACCGGCTTGCCGGTAAACGACTCGACAATGGGAAACATGATCCCGTTGCTCAGGTTTCCGTTATGGGCAATGGCAAGCACCCGGCCGCCGGTTTTATCCTGATAGCCGTGCAGCCACTTCCACAGATCGCGCGGGTTGTCGCTTCCCAATGGTTTGAGAGTGGTGTACGGTTCCATGCGTCCGGCCTTGTCGGCGCCGTCACGGAATATCACCACCCGGTGAAGGTTGTTGCCGCCTGTGTTGGAGGTCCACTCGTAACCGATAAAGGCGGTAAAACGGCCCGGCTCGTTGTACTTCTCTGCCGCTGCTATGGTTTCTTCCCAGGCGGAACGATAGGCCGGGCTGCCGGGAAGCGACTCGAGCTTCTCCGGGAAGGTGCCCTGTGAGAAGGCGACAATGATTTCGACGGCGGCTTTGACACCCTCCTGCCCTCCTGCCCGCACCATCTCGTACCACTTCTTGCCGGTCGGGTCAGCCAGCATCTCCGGATCTCCGGAATACAGACGCGGAAAGAACCCCATGTTATCGGAGTGATCGGCTACCACGAGAAAGTCGAGCGGCCGGCCGAGCTTCACTCTTTGACCTGTCGAGGATGTAAGTTCTTCGCCGCGTGCAAAACGATACGCGTCTTCGGGTACAAGCCGCGCGCCGAAGGCGCCGGCGTCCATCGACATTCCGGTATGCTGGTGGGTGTCACCCCAGAAAACCTGGGTCGGGAAGTTGCGCCCGGCATACGGCGAGTAGTACTTCTGCCCGGGGAATGCGGATACGGCATCCGGTGTCGGCGCCGGCAAACCCACGGTGTCCCCGGCAAATACAGGCCACGTGAAGCCGAAAATTGTTAGGGCGCACAGAACCAGTATTGCCTTATGCCTTCGCATTGTGAACCGCACGTGTACTTGCATGATTTAGCTCCTTTATCGTTAATTACTGGATAACTGCCTAAGATATGCGTAGATCTAGTGATTACTTAGAAAATCGCTGATAGAACTGGGTTTACTGATTTCCAATAAATAGAATTAGCGCACCACATGCAATTTTTAATAATAAGTATAATAAAAAATGATGCAATTTTTAATCGGCCGCTCACAATCATCGATTGACCAAAACCGTACTATTGTGCTGCGACGAGAAACTATAAGGGGAATAAAAACTTCACTGTAAAATTGATCGTCCATTCCGGTGCCACATAGTCGTCAGCGAAGTTGTACTTGTAAGCACCGGAGAACTGCACCGGCAGCTTGCCGAACTTCACCAGCTTGGCCAGCTTGACTCCCAGCGGCAGAGCGGTCCAGTCGCTCTTTTCCCAGTCGTAGGTGACATTCATTTCCGAAGTGCCGAGGGACCATTTGTCCGGCAGGGAGTAACTGACAATCGGCTGCAGGATGCTGAGGTTGACGTCCTCCCGTTTATCGTCCCCGGCATCCGGTGATCATGTGCCGTTTGATTTTTTTATTTCAAGGATACGGTTACGTCATTGATCTTCCCGCTGAACTTGAATGGTCGACGGTCAAAATAGCCGAGTGATACCGTCGATCCCAGGTCCATTCCGACATCGAAGGTCTCGGTGGCGGTGAAGGCGGCCGGAACCGTTCGCTTCAACTCTGTCGTGCCGACCTCCGTGCCGTCTACGACCAGCCTCACCGTCCCCGCCTGACCCGGCCCCTCGATGTCGGTGACGACCTCAATGGTGTGTTTACCGGCCGCCAGCGGGGTCGCGCTGCGGGCCGTGTACTGCTCGATGATCATCATGTTGTACTCGTAGACGAGCTGCCCCTGGTCCATGTAAAGGGTCAGCCCCCCGCCCGAACCGCCGACCGCGTAAAGAACCCCGCTGGCTTTCTCGCCGATCTCAGCGTCAATGGTGACATGGGTACTCTCCCGTCCCACGCCCGGTGCGGCAAACTCCGGCATCCTGCGGGTGTTCTGGTTAAAGTGCCAGGTTGTGTACGGCGTCTTGATCCGGTCCTCGGGGTGAAGCCTGAGCCAGTTTCCCGCACCGATCGGAAAAGCCTTGTTGTCCGCAGCCAGCGCGAGGAAGCTTTTTTTCATCTCTTCGAGCTTATCCGGGTATTTGGCGGCCAGGTCTACAGCTTGCGAAAAGTCCTGGCGCAGGTCATACAGCTCCCACTGGTCTTTGGCCGAATCCCAGTTGGCAATGCGTTTGACGGAGCCGGGTGTATCCCAGGGGATGAATGGCCCGAAAGTACATGCCATCCAACCGTCCTGGTAGATCGCCCGGCTGCCGTTGTTGTCGAAGAACTGGGTGTTTTTGCGAGTGTCGGCGGTCGGGCCGTCGAAGGTATAGGCCAGGCTGGTGCCGTCCATGGGCAACTGTTCATAACCGTTCACCACCTTTGGATGCGGGATGTGCAGGACCTCATAGATCGTCGGGGCAATGTCCACCACGTGGTGGAACTGGGAGCGCATGCTCTTGTCCGGTTTGATCCGCTTGGGCCAGGAGATCACCATCGGATTGCGGGTCCCGCCGAAGTAAGCGCCCAGAAGCTTGGTGCCCTTAAAGGGTGTGTCGCCCGCCCAGGCCCAGCCGGCATGATACATGTTGTCGGTCCTTGATGAGCCCAGCACCTCCAGTCCACCGATGCGCTCGAGCGCTGCCATCTGCTGCTCGACCGTATTGGGGATGTTGTTTTGTGCGAGCAGCTCGCTGATCGAGCCTTGCTGTCCCTCCGCGCTGGAGCCGTTGTCGCCGAAGATGTAGAAGATGAGTGTGTTCTCCCGCAACCCCCGGTACTCCAGGCTATCGACGAGCCGGCCGACCTGATAGTCGGTGTGTTCCACAAAACCGGCAAAGAGCTCCATCAGCCTGAGCTGAAAGGACCTCTGGTTCTCGGGGATGCTCTCCCAGGCAGCCATGGTCGAGTCCCGCTCCGTAAGCTTGGTATCGGGCGGAATGACGCCCATCTCGAGCTGCCGTTTGTAAGCCCTTTCGCGATAGGCATCCCAGCCGTCATCGAACTTGCCCTTGTACTTGTCCGCCCACTCGGAAAAAATGTGATGCGGCCCGTGCACGCCGCCCGGTGCCCAATACATGAAAAAGGGCTTGTCGGGCGAAAAGGCCCGGTAATCGTCCAGCCACTCGAGGGCCTTGTCTACCATGTCCTGCGTCAGGTGATATTTGGGATCGTGTTCCGGCGGCTCGATATGATTCGTGTTCTCGGTCAGGCGCGGCTCCCACTGGGAAGTCTCGCCGCCCAGGAAGCCATAGAAGTATTCGAACCCGTAGCCGGTCGGCCAGCGGTCTTTGGGTCCCATTGCCGTGGTCTCGATGGCCGGGGTGTTGTGCCACTTGCCGAAAGCGGAGGTGAGGTAACCGTACTCCTTGAGCACCTCGGCGATGGTTGCGGCGGTATTGGGAATGACTCCGGTGTAGCCATCGAAGGCGACCGCACGCTCGGCGATGGTGCCGGAGCCGACCCGTGTGTGATTGCGGCCGGTCAACAGGGCCGCCCGGGTGGGCGAACAGATGGAGGTGGTGTGAAAGGCATTGTAGCGGAGGCCTTCCTCGGCCAACTTGCTGAGCGTGGGTGTATGGACCTCGCCACCAAAAGTTTCGGCGACGCCGAAGCCGACGTCGTCGAGCATGACGATCAGGATGTTCGGTGCATCTTTTGGGAGCCGTTGCGGAATCTCGGGCCATTTCATGATGGAATCCTGCAGCCGCGGCCTGGCGACTCCTGCCATGGGGCTGGGCGGAAAAGGCAGAACCGAACCGTCGTTGGGTTCGGCGCCAGGGGCCGGGACCGTCAGCAGCAGGGTCAAGATCACCGAGCAACTGGAAGTGCCGACATAGCGCATGAATTTACGTTTCATTCCAACACGTTCGAAAAATGACACTTTCATTTTCTTTTCTCCTGATATTTGGGTCCAGCGACGTCTTTAGGCTGTTGGATATAGAACGTGAAGGTTTACGAGGATTACAAAAAAAGGGTCAATTTCGCAGTTTATGGGATAACACCGATAGAATTTTTCCTGTCTACATCTGAAACGTCAACGATGTCTTCAGATAAGGTCGGGGTTGAGCCATTGAGCATATGAATAGAAAGCCGGTTAATCTGCCTTTTTGAAACTGATAAACCGGCAACTCAATGTTCTCAACGCTGCCTTCGCCGCGTCAGACGTCGCGCGTTGGCCGTTGCCTTGCGATGCAGCGGGGCCAGCACCTTTCGGCCTGAGCGCCACGGGTTGAATGCACCCGACCATGCACCAAAAGCCGTACGTTGCCATGCCGCAGTGACCTCCATGACTGCCGCTATCTTTTCGACAATCATCCGGTTTCCTTCAGCGTTTAGACGCCGGTCGGGATTGGGCCATTTTACCGCCCAGTTCCAATTGCGCAGCAGGATCGTCGTAGTAGCCGCCGTACCAAGTTCGACCGCCATCATGCCCAAACTCCAGGCATCTACGACGGGATTTTTTGCAGCTGAAATATTGGCGGCGATATCTGAAATATTTCTCATCGAACGATTCAACCTCCTACTTATATAAGGAATAGAATTACAACCTGTAAAAAGTCTTACTTGCTTGAAAAGCGGCGCTTCCGAGGAGCCATGCGAAATACGACCGACTCAGCGTTTCGCCTTGGTCCTTGTCCTCGCCGTCTGAAGGATGGCACCATCTTCAGCGCGGTGGGTTGACGACGGCATAAGAGGTCAACAAACCGGAGACCTGAGACTGGTATCCCAAAAAATGCAGAAATTTTTTAATCGTCATTGCCATAAAGAGGAAAAATCCACCCACAAGAATCATTGCCACTGAATCATGATAAAGAAACCCTCCACCCGGACTGGGCGGCAATGCAATAATCAGATTAATAGCGCCAGCTAAAGCAGCAAGCCAACAGACGAATGCGATTGCAAATTTTCCCCACATCTGAAAATCCTCCTAAATACCTTAAACTGAAACACAGTAATACATAATAAAATTCTGTCTATTGGCCTTTGGTCCAATAGACAGCGGTCCGGACTCTGCATATCGTTTACCATCAGTTCAAAGACAGGAGCGTGAGCTGGAAAACTGCGCCGGCTCTACATGTTGACTGGCAGCTCAGATGCTGCCGACCAGCCGGCAGAAATAGGCTGGAAAAAACGGGAAAAGAACTTAGAATCTAAAAGGAGGTTCGATGATGAAACGTTTGATTTGGATGCCTCTCATGGCACTATTGGTGGGATTGGCGATTCTAATCGGTTGTGGAGAGAAAGCGGAGGAAGCCGCCAAGAAGGTAAGCGACAAAACGCAGCAAGCCACGGAGGCGGCCAAGGAAACGATGGATTCTGCAACCGCCTGGACCAAGGACAAGATGGACGCCTATGTGGGCAAAACGAAGGAGCAACTGGGGAAATTCGACACGCAGTTTGAGGACCTCAGCGCCAAAGCGGACAAATTGAGTGAAGATGCCCAGGAAAAGTTCAAGGGTCAATTAGCGGCCTTGACTGAAAAGAAAGAGGCGATCGCCGTAAAAATGGATGAACTTCAGGAGGCCAGTGGCGAGGCCTGGGTAAAGGCCAAGCAGGAGCTGGATAAGCTGATGGCCGAACTGTCTCAGCTCTATGAAAACATCAAAAAAGATTTTAGCACCACCTGATTTTAAATGTTGCGGGTAAAAACTGAAAACCGCACTCGGAAAAGCATGTTTCGAGACCACCGGGCCGCACCGATGGCTCATCTCAGGCCATCATTTCTGACGCGAGGGATTCTTAAGTGCTTTTCAAAAAACCCAGCGCCCTCCTGTCTTTCAGCGGCAGGAGGGCTTTTGATCTCATCACTTCGGCATACGTCTTTTAAAAAATCACGCCCTGTCCATCTATGAATGCCTAGTCTGTTTTTCTCAACTCCAGCACCACTCCGTTGTCACCCGTCAACATCAACCGGCCTGCGTCTATCGCGTAGTGGAATGTCTCACCAGTGACGGCGGACAAAAATTCCTGCTCGAACGCCATATTCGGGCACGCCATTCTCGTGGTGTCCAATTGACCGATGGTGATTCTGTTGCCCCTGGTCTCGAATTTCCCGCTGATCTGGTTGCAGCCGGTGCTGCCGACAACCCGGTTTTCGTTGAGGTGAAACTCGAGGACCGGGAGTCCTTTTCGAAAATCTTGTGCCTCTAATTTCCGATCGCCGAAAAGCGTCAGCACCCAGATATCGTTGAGCCGGCTGTCCATGACGTATCGTCCGCAGCCCTCGAAACTGGAGTAATCGGCATCCACGGAGCGTTTGACGTCAACTCGTGCTTTAAACGGAAACCGTTCCCCTGACATCGCATCACGACACTCTCCTCTCGAAACCGTCGCGATCAACGTGCCGGCTTCGGTCTGAGCAAAGAACCGGGTCACATCGGCATCCTGGGCCTTGTCCTCCCTTCCCGGCGGCGTATTCATCTCCGGCAGGTCCGTCAGCGACTTGAACCACATCCCCTTTTCGAAGTCGATGTCAAGGGACCACGACGGCTCGTTACCGAATGCATAAAAGTCAATTCCCTGATCCAGCTTCTTACGCATGAGAAACAATGTTTCGTTCGTCAGCATGACGTCATCGGATTCTGTTTTTCGCGTCAAAATGTAACGCCGACTCAAATTACCGGTAATTGGCCTGCCGTGGATATCCAACACTTGCAACCCATGCGGCAGCGGTGCGAAGTATTTAAGTCCGGCTTCGCTTTTGTCGAGAACGAGGATGTCGCCCTCCACGGTATAGGTGCCTTTCCGGACAGCCGGCTGTACAGATCTCCCGGTGTAGAAAACAGACTCGGAGAAGGTCCCGTCGGCACTTAGCCACAGTTTATACTCGATGCCGGGGCAATCGGCACAGGGAAGGTAGCCTTCGTACCGGCCCTGCACTGAACCGGGTGTCAACTCGGCAGCAGGCTCTCCATTCGCAGCTGCCCAGCCGCTTGCTAGGGTAAAAATAATCGTTATTACCGTTAAGCCGACAAGGATAGGTGTTCTGCGGTGTCTTTTCATACGAAACACCCGTTCTTGTAAATACTGATGAGTAATTCTAACCCCATTGTTGAGGTAAATCCGCGGATGTCTATTTCCCCTTGCCCGTCAATACATCATAAAGCTTATCGGTCACAACCACCTTCCATTCACCGCCGACTCTTTTCATTTTGACCTTTTCCTTATCCCTGACAGATGAGACCGAACCATCGACTTTATTTTTGGCCACACTGCCGGCAGCACCCACAATGTTTCCCGAAGCGGCCTTTCCCGCTGTAGTGACTTTGCCAGCAGCGCCTTTCGCCCCTTCAGTGATGGCTTCGTAATCGATCACGGCGGAAATTGTGGCTTCGTCACCGCTTTTCTTCTGATTGACGTCTTTGATGTCGTAATTCAGTTTGCCGGGTACTTTTATATTCAAAAATGATTTGTCCGAGCGTTCATCGATCCCGTGCTCCCTGATGGCTTTCTTGAGATTGCCCGACTGAGCCATTTTCATGAAAGCATCGAATGATGGCTCAGGGCCGCCAGCCGCCCATACAGGTGCCGATGTGAGAATTAGAAACAGAAAAAGTGACGAAATGTATTTCATTCCGACCTCCCTTCGGTCTAATCGAAATTACTGGATAGTATAAAAATATGGTTTGGATCGGTGCGCGTCTATTGGACCTTGGTCCAATAGGTAACGGTAGTTTGGTAAGCGTTCACAGAGCACCGCATCTGCTTTGTTGTCGGGCACTTGAAGTACAAAAGTACGTCTGCGCACCCGACGCCTTTCATCTGCGGCACCCTGTAAACGCTTACAATTAGATGGTCTGAAGCGCATCGGACCTTGCAACCCTGTGAACGGTTACGTAGTTTGGGTAAAACTAAGTGAAGGGATCTTAAAGCGGATCAGATGCGGCCCGGCGATTATGCCGGAGGGCGGTGTTTCGTTATCCACCGCACATAAGGGATCGAGACCACCGCCGAAGCCAGAAGATAGGCAACCACCAGTGCAAGCGCATGTTGCCCCCGCGCGTTGGCCGCGATGAGCAACGCCAGGCCGATGTGTCGCGATGCACAGGCGATCGCAAGGGAGATACGATTCGGACCGCCGAGCAGATGGCCGACCACGATGGCGGATAGCGTGAATGCGGCAAACGCAGTCAGCGACGGTAAACCGACTTCAAAGATCAGGCGATCTGGATCTCTGCTGTGAGTAGGCAGGAGTTATTTCATGATAGCCCGTCGGCCGTATGACCTCACACGCCGCTTGCGTGCGTATCGGATCGAAGGGTCGTCGCCACAATGAAACCGTCACACTCGGATTCACTTCGCAGGGTGCAGAACTAAGACGGTTGATCCCCCACCATGACGAAGCAGCTTAAAAGTGGTTTTAAAACCACTCCCGGTGATCGAACGGGTTTTTCTATGACCTGATCCTGGGACACGACGTTGGGTGACCATCCACGCATTCCGGTGCAACGATCGGCAGGTCGAGACAGAAGGTTGCTCCGCGGTCGTCATTGGCGGCGGCCCGAATCGTTCCACCATGCGCCTCGACGATCGAACGGCTGATGGAGAGCCCCAGGCCCATCCCTCGGGATTTGGTGGTGAAAAAGGGTTCGAACAGTCGTCCGGCGGTTCCGGCATCGATCCCCACACCGGTGTCCGATACCGAAAGCGTTGCACCGCCCGCACTCTCACCCACGGTTTTGACCGTTATCCGGTAAGGCTTAGTCGCTTCGCAGTCCATGGCATCCAGCGCGTTAACGAGCAGATTGATCACCACCTGCTGCAACTGCACCTTGTCCCCCCACACCTGCGGCAGACCGGCATCCAGATTCAATAGAATACGGGCATCTCGCGCCGCCGCATCGCCCTGGACCACCCTGATCGCGTCTTGGGCCACGCTGTTGAGGTCTACCGGCGCATGAACCGAGCGGTCTTTTTTTACCAGGGTGCGAATGCGCTGGACCACCTCGCTGGCCCGCTTCTGGTCCGACACGATATCGCCGAGGGCTTCACGGACCTCTTCGAGGTCGGGCTCCGTCTCCTTCAGCAGGCGCATGACCGCCTCGGCGTTCGCGGCAATCGCCGCCAACGGCTGGTTGACCTCATGGGCGATGTTATGGCCGAGTTCTCCTATCGTTGCAACCCGTGTCACGTGAGCCAGGTCTCGCCGCAGCCGCGCCGCCTCCTCTTCGGACTTTTTCCGTTCGGAGACGTCCTGAACGATCCCCTTCGCGACGATCAGAAGGCCCTTCGAGTCGAATTCGACCTCGACCCTCGACCGTATCCACTTCGTTTTTTCGTCGACGATGACGCGGTATTCGATGTCGAAGGGAACCCCCTTCAGGGCGGCCTGCCACATCGCATCCATGTATTCGCGGTCATCCGGGTGGACGATCTGCAAAAAGGCCCTGTAACTGAGTTTCGACTCGGCCGGCACGCCGAAAACCTCTTTGGTCCCCTCGGACCATGTCAACGAATCTTTTGAAATGTCGAAAATGAACCCTCCGATGCGTGCGACCTCCTGGGCACTCTTGAGATTGGCTTCGCTGCGGGAGAGAGCCGCCTCCGCATACTTGCTTCTCGAAAGCGCTTTAAATAGAAAAAGAGATAATGAGGAAAGGACAATGATTAAAGTCACCCCTGCCAGGATATGCCATCGGTATTGCGCGAATATGTCCGGCGGATGATTGAGGATAATGGCACCCTCAGGAAGTTTGCTTTCAGCAATTTTCCAACGCTGTATGGCGTTCCAATCGTAAACATGGCGCATTGGGGAAAACGCATTCATGCTTTTGCCTTCACTGAGTGAAAGGATTGTCTGCCCCAGGTTGAATCCGATCTTTTCAAAACTCAATACATAACCGCCCACAATGCCGCTGCCCATTAAGCTGTCATAATAGCTGTAAATAGGCGCGGCAGATCGGGATGCGAGTTGATTCACCACTGCGTAAGGCGTCATACTCGTGCCTTCCCCGTCGGAAAACATGAGCAAATAAAACACCACCGTATCCTTTCTTGAAAGACCTTCCAGTTTTGTAGCAACCTGCTCGAGCGTTTGGTCGACCAGGTATTCAACCTCTAATTTCGATGCTTCACCGGTTAACGAATTCTTAAAAAGCCTTAATCGGTTTTGTGCCTCAGAGTCCGTCGCTGTGCCGATAGCGTAAATTTTCTTCGGGTGCTCCAACCTCAAAACTTCTTGAAGGGCCGTCTGATAATCATTTTCAAGGCCTATAATTGATTCTTTTTCAGATGGCTTCCTTCCTTTAAATAGTTCCGCCCCCGCCGGTTCGACATATACGCGATGGGCATTCGCGAATAGCGAGTTATTACTCGACAAAAAATTCGAGGCAATGGTACCCCATACCACCACAAAATCAAATTCAAAGCCCTGATATTTTTGCTCTAAATACTTGGCAAATATTCCCTTGACCTTTTCTTCGCTCAAACGGGGGCTATCCATAAATTCAAAAAAAAGGTTATGCCGGCCCTTGTTAAATTCAAGCGCCTCATCCAAACCTGATTCAAAAAAGGCTTGGGCTGGAATATTTTTTGTAAAGGAAGAAACGAATAATATGTTGAGCTTTTTACTTTCTGTTCGGGCAAATGCCGGTGGAGGCACAATTGCCGACAATGCTCCCAAAATAAAAAGGAGTGCCATTAACAGCTTGCGGGAATGCGATTTATTGTTCATGTGTGTGTTTTGCCGAAATTGTCATCATTCGAAACACGGTATTTAACTTCACATTACTGACGCGACGATTCCTGTGTTAGTAAGGCCTGAAAGCGGCGGGCTTCTTGGAGAAGCGATTCCGCACCCGCCAGGTCGGCTAAGCGCACGCTCTCCTGAAGCCAAACTGTCGCCCGTTCAGTTTCACCGCTAAGGGCTGCGCTGCGCGCCGCCCTCAGGTAGCGATAAGCCGCATCCTCGGGACGCTGCGCCCGCTCGCAGGCCTGCGCCGCGGTTGCCAGGACGGTTGCCATCGAGCGGTAGTTCCGGTTCACGGCTCTCATGCTCGCCGCTTGGTCCAAGGCTGTCACGGCATCGTCCCATCGGCCGTCGAGCATCGCCAGGCGGCCGATCAGCTCCAAACGATCGGCCTGAAGACCGGGAACCGACGGTTCACCCAGGGCGGTTATCTCGAGGCGCAGTTGCTCCATATCACCCCGGTCCGCCGCCATCCGCCCGCGCAGGAAATGGGTCCGGGAAAGCGTCTCGGGCGAGGGTGCCGGCTTCACGGACAGAATTTCTTCGCTGATTTGCCAAGCCCGGCCGGGGGTTCCATTGTGGTAGAGGGCCACGGCCTGCACCAGGAGCAAATCAGCCGAGACGGGACGGCCGGCGGTCAGCAGTTCTTCCTGTGCTCTTTCACCATTTTCCAATGTAGCCGGGTAATTCCCCTGACGCAAGTGGCAAACCGCCAGATTGTAACGCGTATCCACGATCGCATTTAGATCGTCGGTAATATAAGCCCGCGCAAGGGCCCTTTTGTATCCCTCGATTGCCTGGGAGATTTGTCCGTTCTCGAAGGCCATACGGGCCATCCGGCTATTCCGGTCGAACTCGCGGTCACTGCCCGGCATGTCCGCCTTGACCTGTCTCGATCCCCCGCATCCGGTCCAAATAAAGAGGCATACCGCCGCGCACAAACCGAGCATCCACCTGTTTTTACTTGGCCGAGTCGTCTTGGTCAAGGGGTCACCTCCAGCGTGGGGATACGGCCATTCCGGGGCGGTTCACTGCCGCCGCCGCCCAGCAACCAGTTCGACCTCAGTTGCTGCAGAAGCAGCTCGAGTTCGTAAAGCACCTGTTGGGTCTGACCCAGCAGAACCGGAACATCTGCGGTGGCGTCACTGACATTTGCGATCATCTTCGGCAGGTGCGGAGTGGTGCGGCTCAAATCCTGCATCACGGACTGCAGCGATGCCAGCAACTGCCCCGCATCACGGGTCATTTGCGGCAGCTCGCCGGATTGCGCGGCAATGCGGGTCGTCAAGGCGGAAACATTGCCGACCGTTGTCTGCAAAGCTTCCAGTATGGGTGCAAGTCGCCGAATGTCCGTGTTGACCTGGGTCAGCAGCATCTCCACCTCCCGGACCATGCGGTCCTCTACCAGCAACCGTCCGATGGCCCCCTCCCCGCTTGCAATTTTACCGCTGATCGCATTCAGGTTGACCAGCAACTTGCGAGCATCGTCGATGACAGGCATCACTTTGGTCCTCACATCGGATATCAGCTCACCCATCGACTCGGTCGGCGCGCGTTCGGCGACGGCGTTGACGACCGCATACTCCCAGTCGAGCGGCTCTCCTTCACCACGGGTGATTTCAAGAAACGACGCACCGGCCACGCCGAACTCTTTTCGAATAATGGCCTGTGAATCGCGTCGCACGAACCCCCTCATTTTGCGCTTGAGGTCGACCACCGCATGGATCTGCTGGTCGGGGTCGACAACGATCTGGCTCACTTGGCCGGCCGCAGTGCCGAGTATTTCCACCTCGGCCCCAGCGGATAGACCGAACAATCCCTCTTTGGGTAGTATGACCTTGAGCTTCACCCCGGGGTCGAACCAATTCTGCAGACGCCCGCTCTGAAGCACGGCGGCGATAAATACGATGACCGATAGAAGCACTAAAGCCCCGACGGCTTCGTTGGTGTAACGGAATGGTGATTTTCGGCCATTCATTTTTGTCGCTTTACCTCCGTCAGTTTTCGGCCGGATACACTGAACAAGCGGTCGGCCGGTATCGAATTATCGCCCCAGACTTCGTCCGAGAGGGTCATCCAGAGAACCGCAGCGCCTTTATTGCGCGCCCGGCGGATGGCGGTGACCAGGGCCGTCATAATGCGCGGGTACACACCAAAAGTCGGATCCTCCAGCAGCAAGAGAGAGGGTGTGCCCAGAAAGGCGCGAACACAGGCCGAGCGCTGAAGATCCGCCCGGCTGTATTTTTCCGGTTGGCCGAGCGGAAGCCCCGGGAGGCTGAACTGCTCGGCCAGCTGCGCGGCTTCCTGCCTGAGCTCCGGGATCGGCCTGCGGGTGTGGTGGAGTTGGGGCATCAAAATGTTTTCGATAAGACTGAAGCCTTCCAACCAGCTGCCCGATGAGAACACCCGGCCGATTCTGCCTCGCATCGCGTTGAGCGTGTCCGCCGGTGCCGTCTGCCAATCCCGGCCGAAGAAGAAAACGTTGCCGTCAAAAGGCGGCGTCAGACCGGAGAACAGGTCCGCGAAAGAAGCGGCCTGGCGCAGGTTTTCGAGACGGACCAGGGCCAGTTGTCCGCTGTAGAGCGCAAAATGGGCCGTCGTATAATCCCCGCCGTCTTCCCCGTCGAGAAACAGGGTCACGCGATCAACCTTCAAAACGGTTCGGCGGCCTTCAACAGTTTCGATCATTTAGGATTTAAAACAACAGTGTGAGTGTTCCTGAAACCAAAAAAACGACCAGCACGGATTTGACAAACCCCCGCGGCAGCGCTTCCGCCAACTGTCCGGCCGGACCACCAACGGACAGCCCCGTGGTACAGGTGATCAGCGTAATGAGCAATCCGGCTATCAGCGGTTTGAGGGCTATGATCGCATACTCGCCCACGCCCATGGCACCCAGGACATTGTTAATGAATTCGATGACGGTCGTATCGGTTGACAGAACGACTCGCCCAACCAGGTAACCGGTGGCCAAGGCCACCAGGGTGAAGACGACGGTCAGGCAGAACATAGAGAGGGCCGTCGCCAGGCAGCGCGGTACGATGAGGAAAAGAAAAGGGTCGATGCCCTGAGCCTCGAGCATACGGAGCTGTCCACTGGTGCGCATGTGACCGAGTTCGACCATGTTGACCGAACCGCTGCGGCCGATAGCGATCAGCGCGACCAGTAGCGGAGCGATCTCGCGTACCAGACCCAGAACGATGATCTTGCCGGCTAAACTGACCTGGCCCAAGAATTTCAACCAAAAAAGGACCTGAAAAACCATCGCCAAACCGATGAGCAAGCCACTCAACAGGATGAATGACAGAGAGCCGATACCGACCAGGTCACACTGGCGCATGAATTCTTTCACCGATGTCCGGCGCCAGTTCAACGGCCGGCAGCCTTGCCAGAGCACCGCCACCGCCAGGCTGCTCAACTCGATGAGCGGCCGCAGCAAGCCGATGGCCCCCTCACCGATCGCGGCCAGTACTCCTCGAACCGGACGGCGCTGCCGTGCCTGCGGCATCTTTTTGACGACCGGCGTTTTCGCTGCAGCTGTCATAAGTGTCCCGTGAGTATATACGTCGACAGTTCGCCGACAGCGGGCAGAAAGTAGCTTCCCCGCGCCTTGAACAAATACTCGGTCTGAAGCCGCCGATAGGTGCTTTCACTAAGGTGAATTTCCCCGACCGAACCGGATTCGGCCATCGTGCCGGCGATCCTGACAGCCTCCCCCCAAAGGTTGTAGTTCTTGAACTCCCGTCCCACTGCGCTGCCGATAACCGCACCGGTGTCAATCCCGATCCTGAAGTCGAGGCGGTGGGTCAGGTCAGCATACAGGTGCAGACAGATGTCCTGGATTTTGAGGGCCAGCTCGGCGATGGTGTGAGCGTGATCACCGGTTTCGTCGCGTAAGCCCGCAGCGCACACCAACTGGTCACTCATGAATTTCATGTAGCCGACACCGCTTTCAGAAGCGAGTGATTCGAGCTGTCGAATCAGACGATCGACGGCGGTTGTCGGGTTGTCCTCACCCAGAAGTTCAGCCAGGGCGATCGGATCGGTGAACAGAAGAACCAGGACGGTGACGTCGTCATAAATGTCCGCGCCGATCGCTTCCGGTGAACCGACATGTTGTTCGATATCCTTTTGGAAGTTCCGCATGCGGCGGTCCACGATCGTTGCCTGACGCATATCCTGAGTTGCCCCGACGACTGGTTTGACCTCATCTATCGCGCCGACCTCCGACCTGCTGTCGCTGACCCCTCTGGTACCGGAGTGTCTTTTTATGTCATGGGATGTGCCCGATACAAATACCGGTGCGCATTCCGCTTGTGTCTGGGAGGCGCTCAGGCGAAGCGTTAAAAGGCCCGCAACGGCCCGCGCAAAGGCAATGTCTTCCGGAGGCCACTCGCGAGCGCTGATCGCCTGTTCGAACCAGAGAGCGCCGCGGATCTTTTCTTGGTCTGAAATCGGAGTCGACAGAAGGGCGTTGCAACCCAAGGGGTGCAAGTAGACACGCTGAAGTTCGGCCGTGCGCGGATCATCCGCCGCAGATTCGGTTTGTATGCCAGAACCCTCGAGCAGGGCTTCGAAGAGTTGCGGTAAATCTTCTTGAAGCAGAACGGTCCCGCGGGTGTGGCCGCCGCTTTCCCGATCATAACAATCGCTGCAAGCCAACTGCCGTCCGTCAAACTGCCACTGCCAGACACTGACCCGCCGAACGCCGATCGCCTCGGCGGTGATGCGGGTTACATGTTCAAGGGCTTCGATATCGGCCGGGTCGAATATGGCCGGTCTGGCAGCCAGATCTGAAAACGCCCGGCCCTGGGTTTCCATCTCTTTACGCCGTTCCAACAGCAGACGTGCACTGCGGTCGGCCTGCAAGCCTTGCCAAATCAGCAAACCGGCCAGCAAGGACGCCAGAATCACCACTCCGACGGACATGAGCAAGGCTTTGCGGTTGTTGCGGGATACAAACCCAACGAAATCTTGCGAGGGTACGACGATCAGGATCGACCACCTCTTGTCGACCGCCGACTGCAGGGAGGAGAAGGTGTTGATATAGGTAATTCCCTGCACGCTCAGTTCGCGGCGACCGTCCTTTTCTATCAGGAATCGATTGAATGCGCGATCCAGGATCGGGTCACCCAATTCGTTCAGCCGCAGGGCGACCAGTTCCCCTCCCTTCTGCTTCATCATGCGGCTCATTTCCGGGTAGGCCACCAGACGGCCGGTTTCATCGATGATCATGGCCCGGCCGCTGCGGCCGATCTGAAGCGACCCCAGAAAGGCACTCAAACTGGTTAACTCGATATCCAGACCGATGACGCCCAAAACCTCCCCTTTGTCATTGCGGAAAGCTTTTGCAGCGGTAATACCCGGTTTCTGGTCGGTGAAAAAGATGTAGACGCCGGTCCAGAAAACCCCCGGCGTGCCAACGGCACCGATGTACCACGGTCTTGTGCGGGGGTCATAAGTGTCGTCCGTAGGGTATTCTCTTCCGATTTCACGACCGTCCGGGTCTCTTCGAATCCAGGTCACCTTGATTCCGGTTTCTCCTCTTTGGATGATCTTGGTGTGAATCGACCGATCGGGCATCTTCTTCAGCATCATATAGTTGCCGCCGGTGTCTGCGAAACTGAAAATGGCCAGCTGGGGAATGCTTTTGAGCATCTGCGTGGCCAGAGACTCGGCCAGGTCCCTCCGGTTGACCCCTGGTGGGGGTGCGGCCAGGGCGCGGTCGACAATTTTGATCAAATTGGACGCCGGGGATAGAAATGTCCGCACTTCGGTGGCAATCCGGCGGTCCAGTGACGCCAGCACGTCCTCCGAAAGTGCCAGAGCATCTCTGCGATTGTTCGAGTAGCTGTACAACGCGATGCCGAGGATAGACGCCATCATGAGCGCCACACAAGCGATCGGCACCACGATGCGCAGCAGCCGCCGCTTGAGGTTCCCGCGACGGAAATCCGTTCTTCTGATGTCGACGATCTCTTCCATTTATAGAAATCCACCGACACCGATACTCGGGTTGATGTAAACCGGACCGACTTTGAACGGTATCCCAATATCCAGACCCGCGTAGGGGGAACAAGCGACCAGTACTCCCAGTATGAGAGTCGCGATGATGAAACCCCATAACCATTTTTTCATTATGTTGCTCCTTTCGCCGCCATCTTGTGAATATCACTCAAAGACAGCCTTGAGTTTATGGCATTTGTTTTCATTTGTTCCACTCCTGCACGACAAAACCGGCCCCGTTGGGATCCGCGATAACAGCCACCGTCCCGTTGCGCACCGTAACGGTGGGCGCCATCAACAAATTTCCCCCCAAGGCTTTGGCCTTGTTGACCGTCGCGTCGACATCGGCGACCCGAATGTAGGCCACCCAGGTATTACCAATGTGAGGGCTTGGTTTGTCGAGCAAACCGACGCGCGGCTGTCCGTCCCGCTCCAGGAAGCGGTATTGAATATCGCCGACGGTTTTCTCGGCCAAACGGTACCCCCCGACCGTTTGGTAGAAGGTGACCGCCGAAGGGACATCGTCGGTCCAGACCTCATTCCACAACCACTCGTTGACATCCGCCTTGCGGTCCGCCGGATCGCCATGACTGCTTTGCACCACGCCGAAAGCCGCCCCCTGCAGATCCCTGAGAACGGCGACACGTCCCCGGCTCGGCAGATCGAAGGGTTTCAGAATGATTTTGCCGCCCGCGACGGTCGCCTCCGTCAGCAACCGGTCCATATCCGGGACCGACACCAACGGCAACCAGTTGCTCGATCGCCCGGACCGATCGAGTTTGGCGACGCCGGCCACGAGACGGCCGTTGTGACGCGCGAGGGCGTACCCATCCGATAGTTCCTCGAAACTCCAGTCAAACAGGCCGGCGTAAAAATTCTTGGCCTTGTCCATGTCGGGGGTTACGAGATCGTGCCAGACCACTTTGCCGGGTAAAGAGGTGCCTTCCGAACCGAGTGGCGGGACTTTAGGTAGAATTGCCGCACAGCCGGTGATGACGACCGCCGCCGCTAAAAAGAGTGGGATACGGTAGAACAGCTTTATTAACCGGGCGACTGCCAACACTGACCATAACAGCTGAAGCGGCACATTCGATTTTGAAAAAGACTCACTGGACATATCTCTCCTCCCTCTCTTTAACCTCAAATTCATAAAAATCCTTTTAAGGAATTTTGTACAAATGTATAGAAACCGAAGTCAACATCTTTGACCATTAAAAAGCTACACGGGAGCTGCCGAATCCACTATCTTTTGAAACAAATCCAATGGCGGCAGTTGATCCCGGCCTGACGATGCATAATTTGAAGCCGAATGCCGAAATTGCCGGGATCTCCCCAGCGGTTCTCATCAACCTTTACATTCAGCCGGTTGACGCAGTGATCATCGAATAATAGGATATCGTCACGCTGTCCTGTCCATTTCAAACATCAACATTTTCCGAAAGGCCCGTCATGCAGAACTCACCGGAATTGAATCGGTCGCCGGAGCCCTCGCCGAACCGCAGCCTATTGAAAACCGCCCTGCTGGTCATTGCCATTGCGGCGATCACATCGATATTGACCGTTTGGTTGACGACACGCTACCTGTTCCCCAGGGAGTTCAAGCCGGTAACCCTCGATGCCCGCGAAAAAAAAGCCCTGAACGCCAAGATCGACCAGCTGGATCAAATACGGCCCGTCAGGCCGTCTTCCCGCGAAACGGCTGCCGGCAAGTCGGACAAAGGTCGACAACCGGCCGACACCCTTTCGCCGGAACCTTACAGCGAAAAAGGTGCCCGCCGGGACGTCACGTTTACAGAACGTGAGCTGAACGCCCTGTTGGCCACCAACACGGATTTGGCCCGCAAGCTGGCCATCGACCTGTCTGAAAACCTGGCCAGCGCCAAACTGCTGGTCCCGCTCGATCCGGACATGCCGCTTTTCGGCGGCAAAACGCTCAAGGTGGCGGCCGGACTGGAACTGCGCTTCGCCGAAGGCCGCCCGGTAGTGGCGCTGAGGGGCATAAGCCTCTGGGGCGTCCCGATCCCCAACGCCTGGCTCGGCGGCATCAAGAACATCGACCTCGTTAAGGAGTTCGGCGGTCAGGGCGGCTTTTGGCAGGCATTCGCCGCCGGTGTGGAGGATATCCGGGTCGAGGAGGAGCAGCTGACGGTGCGATTAAGGGAATGACAAACTTCCCCGGCTGTCTGTGCCGATCAGAAAAAGTTTGACGAGAACCAGCCCCGCGATGAACCCGCCGATGTGGGCACCGTAAGCCACTCCTCCTCCCGAACCGCCGCTGAACATGCCCAGCGAGCTGATCAGCTGAAACGCAAACCACACCCCGATGGCCACCAGGGCCGGCACCTCGCTGATGAAGCGAAAGATCAGCACACGCACCCGACGCTTCGGGAACAATAGAAAATAGCCGCCCAGAACGCCGGAAATCGCTCCGGAAGCCCCCAGGCTGGGAACGAGAAGATCAGCATCCAGGGCGGCGCTGGTAAAGACATGCGCCAGTGATGCGAGCACGCCGCAGGTGAGATAAAAGATCAGATACCTCAGGTGGCCCATCAGGTTTTCGATGTTGTCTCCGAAGATGTGAAGGTAGAGCATGTTGCCCAGCAGATGCATGAGACCGCCGTGCATGAACATGGAGGTCAGCAAAGTCAGGTAAACCGACAGCGGTGTCACCCCCAGTCCCGGGACCCGGTAGCCTTCGCCGGTAGCCGGGTCGCTAGCGATGCTCTCCTGGGTAACGACGTCGGTGCCGGTGAGAATTTCCTGCGGCACCGTAGAGAACGAATACGTGAACGGCAGGTTGCCCCCCATGCCCTGCAGAAAGAAAAACACCAGAATGTTCAGGCCAATCAAAGCATAGTTGACGACCGGTCGGATTCTGCGGTCGGAATTGTCGTCACCCAAAGGGATAAACATGATTCAGCTCCTTACATTTTTTTTGAGGGGCGGCTCTTGTTTCTTTTGAAACCGAGGATTCCCCCGGCCCCGGCCGCGCTGGCGGACGGCAGCAGTGAGACGAGATACCGTCCCGCCCCCTCGACGCTTTGGCCAACCCATGCGGTAGCCGAATTCACCCACGACTGCGCCGCCGAGCCGTCCCAACCCCACGAAGCGAAAAGACCGACCGCTGCCAGCACGATGCCGGTGACGATCGAGGTCATCTTTATCGTACGCCGGGCGCCCCAGCCGATGAAAAATCCGCCGAGATAACTGCCGCTGACGGCCATCGTGCCGGGAGCGATGGTTTGCAGCCACGATGCCGCCGTGTTTTTGTCTGCCCCCGCTATCCAGTAGCCGAGGGCGCCGATGAAGAGCGCACCGGCGAGCAGCACGGACTTCGCAGTGAATGGAGAGCGGCCCCCGCGCCTCTCTGGGTTTGATCCTGCGATTTTTCCGATGTTTTTGATCAAGGGTTTACCCATTCGCGTGTCCTTAAAGGTTTCCTTGCCGGTCGCCGCAGACGCTCTCTCACCCTGAATGACAGACGGGTGAAAGAGCACCTGCCACCGGAAACCTGTCGCCAAGTGTGTCGAACCTGTCTATTGACGTTCATTGGCAGTGATCATGAGCGTTTCATGCCGATCGTCTGTTCCAGTGCGGCCGTAACGGCCGGCTTCAGGCCGAGGCGTTCTCCCAGATTGTTCAAGTAATCCCGCTCGGCCGGTGTGTCGACTTCTATCGCCAAGAGCGAGGCGGCATAGAGCTGGGCGCCGAGTCCCGGTTGATCGGCGGCCGCATTGACCAGCGCATCGGTGTCCATCGGTTTCTGCATCTCGGCCATCACAAATTTCTTGGCTTCCGTGTCGATTCCCATCTCATCGAGCTTGCCGACGATCCGGCTCACTTCACTCTTGTCGATCTGGCCGTCGGCCTTGGCGGCATTGATCATGGCCTGAAAAATCAGTCCGGCTTCGCGTTCCAGCGCTTTTTTTTCCTCGGGTGTTTTGGTCTCCTTCAGCCCGACCGGCACCTCGGCGGCCGGCTGTCCGCCCTTCTTGAGGGCCGAGAGCGCCATCGCGCCGAGCAGGGCCATCACGCCCCCGCCGAGAGCGCCCCCCATCGACCGTCCGCCGCCGCCGAGCAGCGCTCCGACCAAAGCCCCGATGCCGCCCACCTTCAGGTTGCGCTTGCCACCCACCGCTTTACCGGCATCTTCAAGGACATTTCCAAGGGTGCTGCCGATACCACCGCCGCCGAGCACTTTGGACAGTGCATCGCCCAGTCCACCGCCGGACGAACCGCCGAAAAGTCCGGACAGCATGCTTTCCGGGGCCGTTCCACCCTCAGACAGCGCGGTTCTCATCCGTTGATTCGTCGATTTCGTCACGCCCGACTGGGTGAACGCATCGAGTAGATCACTCATGTTAAACATTTTGGTCTCCTTTTTTTTACGATTGTTTTATTCCATCATGACGCACCTTACATGGTTTAAAATTGACTGAACATACAGCGTGCAGAAATGTACTTACGAATGTGACGGCGTTCAGAAAGTGCCTCCCGTGCGGAAACCACCGCCGCCGCCCATTCCGCCACCGCCGAAACCGCCGCCAAAACCACCCCGTCCGCCACCGCCGAAGCCGCCCGGAAACACGCCCCCGCCGAAGTCAGGCGGTGTGCGGGGCCGGCGGAACCGCTGTTCCCGGTCGATGCGGTCCCAAATGTCGCCGCCCGAGGCCCTGCCGGACATGAGCATGCCGAGGAGAGCCGCCAGCTCGAAGCCGCTTGGAAAATAAGAATGACGGGAGTCGTAGCTGCTCTGCCGGAAGCGCCGCCGAAGGTCCTCGAGTTCACTAAAGGATTGCTGGTGCTGGCGTTCCTGCTCCTGAAGCGCTGCGATCTCCGAAATAAGACGTTTCTCTTCCTGCTGCAGATCCCGGATCCGGGCGACAATCACGTCATCGTCGGGACTGCTCGTCATCTTGGCCTGCATGTAGAGATTGGCAAAGGGCTCTTGCTTCATGTCGGATAACTGAAGCTCGACCGCTTGCCGCGAGGCCTCGTCCGAGGCCGTGGAGAAAGCCGAGCGCTGCTGTAAAAGCGTTTCATGGCGCTTTTCTTCTTCTTCGATGCTCGACTCGATTTCCTCCAGGGATTTTTGCGCCGCCGCCAGCACCTCCTTGGCGTGAACAATCTCGTCGATCTGGAGGGCCTTGGCTTCGATGTCGTGCAGTTTCTGAAGCTCTTGGGCGGCAATCGCCTTCTGACCCTCGGCGTGCTCGCGCAGCCGCAGCGGCAGTTCCGTCAGCATGAAGTAATTGCTGCGCGCATCCCCAAACTTGATCATCTTTGCCACCCAGCCGTCCAGGCTGCGGGTCAACCACCCGCCGGTGTAATCCGGCGTCAGGAAGCGGCGTTTCCAAAGGTACATGAACAGCGGGTCCTCGCGGTATGGCCTGCCTTTCTCCTCCTGGTCGGCCTCGGCCTGAGCGGCTTTATTTTCAGCCCCCTCGGCCCGGGCGGCCGTTTCTGCAACACGCTTCTCCTGCTCCTGATAAACTTCCTGCCGGCTGAGCTGCAACTTGATCTCGGCTGCGCTTTCATCGATCTGCTTTACCAAATCGTCGCGGTTGCGGACCACCTGCTCCCGCTCCACGTTCAGCTGATCCTGCCGGGCGGTGGACTTCTCGATGGCGCTGTCCAACTCGCGCAGTTCCTGTGAACGGCGTTCCAACAACTTCAGCACGGCCCGATCGGTTTCGTCCAACTGAACGGTCACCCGGTTGGCCGTCAGCTCGTCCAGTCGGAACCGGGCCAGTTGCCGGTATTCGTCGCTCAACTGGTTCCGTATTCGGACCACTTGCTGATTCGCGGTTTCCATTCTTCGGTGAATGGCATCGAGGCCGCTTCGGGCCTTTGCCATGTGCTGGTTGATGACCGCCAGCTGGTCTGTTCCATTCATCATGGTATTTGTCTCTCCTACCATTCGGTAATGGTGTCACCCGTGGTGGCGACCGTGTAATCCGGAGTGAGGTATCCCCGTTTCTTGAACCCCACGATCTTGTGGTTCACGATCCCGTCTTGCTGCTTATCCTGTCTGACCTGCTCGTACACCTGCGGCTCGACCCGCAGTCCCCACTCGCTCAGCGAGCGCACCTTGCCGTCCTCCTCGGACGTGATGGGAAGCTTGAGCCGTTGACCGCTCGGTGAAACGGCCTCCACGATCAGGTAATAGTTGCGGGCGGTGTTGCTGCCGACCGGATACCGCCAGGCGCCGCTGGGCGTTCCCGGGCGCGACACGATTTGCAGGGTATACTCCTGCCCCAGCATGTCACGCGTGTATTGCAATGCGTTACGGGCGGTTTTGGCCGTCTCGAGGTCGCCGGATTTTACAGCCAACAGCGCGTTGTTGTAAAGCGCATCAATTTTTTCAGGCACCCCTTTCTCGCGGGCCGCCTTCAGAGCCTCGGCGCGCAGCGCTTCGAGATCGTTGAATTCGGCTCCCAGCGACCGGATGGATCCGATGGCAGCCTGGGCGCTTTCAAGGTCGTTCTGGGCACGGTCGACGATGCCCTTTTGCTCGATCAGACGCTGTTGGATCTTCGCCGCGTAGGTTTCCAGGTTGTTCGGGTCGATTCCGGCAACCGGCCCGAGTTTCTCGGCGGCATCCAGCTGCCGGGCGGCCGAGGCCAGCGATTGCCGGGCCCCGTCCGAGAGCCGGCGGGCAGATGGCAATACAGCGGACGGTACCGACCGCAGGGACTCTTCCAGTTCGCCGGTTACGGCATTGATCTGCTCCGTCAGGGTGACAATGCGTTCCTTCTGGCCGGACACCTGGGATTTGAGATCCTGAACCAATCGGCTCCGGCCACGCTCGGCCGGCATGACGTATAGATACCGGTAGCCGGCCCAAACGGCCGCCACGGCAATCAGGAGCCAGAGCACCCGCTTGGCCCAGCGACCCCGGTTCACATATAGCCGTGCCAGTGTCATATTCAACCCCCCGGGCGGTGGCTGGTAGGCGAAGCGCTCCTCCCGCATGGCCTTCACGCCCTCTGCAATCACCTCGTCCGAGACGTCCAGTCCCTGGTCGGCGTATATCTTGCGCAGCTTCTCGATCAGGTCGGCTTCACGGTCTCCGGATTGAAGCTCCCGTTCGACGATCGACCGCTGATGCCGAAGTGTGTCGACCACGTCCATGGCCAGCATCACTTCGGACAAATCGATTTTTTTGGATGCCAGTTCTTCAGCCATTTGCTATCGCTGCTCCTGCGTTGGCCAGTTCGGCCATGCGTTTCTTGCTGTTTTCAACTGCCGCGCTGATCTCTTGCTCGTTGCGCGTGGCCAGCTCCCGCATTTCGGCAATAAGGGCCTTGGATTTCTCCTGGAAATTGACCACCGAATCGACCAGTTTTTTGACCGATTCGGCCTTGATCGTCGGGCCGTAACCCGCCCGCAGGGCGTCTTCCTGGACCTTGTCGCCTACCTCGGCAATGGTCTCCAGGCTCTGGTTGACCCCTTCCTTCATGGCATCCAGCGTGCGGGTGCTCTCGTGCAGTCCCTGCAGACTGGTGAAAGAGGCGTTCAAAGCCGTAAACACGGTTTCGTTGGTGCCGAAGAAGGACACCGCCTGCGAGTAAACCCTTTCCTTTATCTCGCTCGACTGCGCAAGGCGCGCCATCACGACCTCGGTGGTGTTGTAGCTGATCGACAGATTCTCGGCCAGATCCTTGACGATCTGATAGCGCTTGTCTTCGTCCTGAAGCTCGCGCAGGCGTTGGTCCCGATCCAATTCCAGCCGCGCGATCGCTTCACGGTCTCCACCGGTGTAACTTTCCACGGCTTTGGACGCAGACTCGAGGCGGCCCTTGTCCGCCTCGACTTCGGCCTCGGCCTTTTTTAACAGCTGGAAGGCCATCACCTGGGCCTCTTTGAGGGCCACGCGAAAGTCCTTGTAAGATTCGAGGATCTTGGTCTCGTGCTCGATCTGGTCCTTGGTGTCGCCGGTCACATCGATATAGGTATCCTTTATCTTTCTGAAACGATCGGGGATGTCGCCACGGGTGAACCTCATCCAGAGGTTCTGCAGCCTTTCCATGGTCGAAATCTTGCCGTCGTCGAGCTGGTCCACCATTGACTTGGCATCGTCGCGGATGCTGTTGAAGGCATCGGTGATTTTTTCGTAGCGCTCGCCGACCTTCATCTGGGTGATCTGCTCCCGCACGACTTCGTTGAACACGGTGGTATGGCTCAATGTGCGGGCGATGGCCACGGATTTTTCCTCGTCGAGGTCACTGACCTGTTCGATCAGGGCCATTATCGGTGCCTCGTTGGGCTTTGCGGGCATCAGGCCAAGGTCGCGCAGGCCGTTGACGGCTTTGTCCAAATATTTCAATGGGGTGCTGACTATGCTGGTTGTGCTCATCTTCGCCTCCTTTTAATTGTCAACTGCTACAGTTGATAATACTGGTTGGTTTGCTCCGATATCAATAAATGTGTCGTAAGCGTTCACAGGGCACCGCATCTGCTTTGTTGTCGGGCACTTGAAGTACAAAAGTACGTCTGCGCGCCCGACGCCTTGCATCTGCGGCACCCTGCAAACGCTCACAATTAGGTGGTTTGAAGCGCATCGGACTTTGCAACCCTGGGAACGGTTACAATGTGTCCTTTCCCGCAAGTTCAAAAAAATCGGCGGTATTGCGGAAAATGTCCATTTTTGGACGGCCTCTACACACTGTTTTCGGCACATATGCCGGAGCGGCATGTCGCCACTCCGGCATACACCGATTAATCCAATGGAATGCGAATCTTCTGACCCGGATAAATCAGGTCGGGATTCTTGATGACCTCCCGGTTGGCGTCGAAAATACGCGGGTAGTCCTTGGCGTTTCCGTAGTAGCGTTTGGCAATGGCCGAAAGGGAATCCCCCTTTTGAATGACGTAGTACTCGACCGGTGCCGGCTGCGGGGGTGCACTGACGCCGTCCGCTTTTACTTCCGACACCCCTTTAACGTTACCGGCCATAAGAACCGCTTTTTCCATGGCATCGGCACTGTCTGCCGTTCCGGTCAGCTCGACGACGCCGTCGTTGTAAGTCACGTTGAGGTCTTGAATGCCGGGATTGGAGGCCTCTATGTTCTCCTTGATCTTTTCGGCCGCCTCGTCTTCGCTACCGAATATTTTCTCACCCATGTCTTTAAAAAAATCAAATAAACCCATGATTTCCCTCCTTGAGGAAAAAGTAAAAGCCGAATAAATTTTTTGCTGCTGATCCTATGCGCCTGTCGTCGCTGTATCCGTCGATGCCGGGATCGAGGTCTTATCGGTCAAGGCTTTTTGCAATTTTTCTTCATCTTCCTTTGACAACGACGTCTGCAGAACCTTCCCTCCGAAGCCTTTGAGCTTCGCGAGCACCTTGTCCGGGGTCGCCTCCTTTACAAGCACAAAAAGGGCCGAGGTGTTAGGCTGAAAGGTTTCACCCAGTTCTTTCATGAATTTGTCGTTGATGCCGATGTCGGCCAGTTTGCCCGAAAGGGCACCGGCTCCGGCTCCGACGGCGGCCCCCAACAGTGGATTGAGAAAGATCATGCCGATCAGAGCCCCCCAAAAACCGCCGCCGACGGCACCGGTCGCCGTCAGGTTGACCGCCTGGTGCAGCTTGACTTTTCCTTCCTTGTCCTTGGTGACAACTACCGCGTCTTCCATTTTGACGAGATATTCCTTTTGAAGCTTGACCAGTTCGGCCCGCATCTCAAAAGCCTTGTGCTCCTCATCGAATGCAATCACTACCAGGTTACTCATGTTAACCTCCTTTCGTCCTTTCTGACATTGTATTTGTGTTTGGTGTTTCCGTGCGAGTCGCTACGGCGTATCCCGAAAGTCCATTTGAGACCTTGCGATCTTCTATTTTTTCTTTCAGGATGTTAAAAAGCGATTCAAGAGTGAAGGGTTTCTCCAAAACGGCATCGACGTCGATCTTCCGCGCTCCGGCTACCATTTTATTGTCTGCGTAGCCTGAAATCAGGATCTTGACGATGTTGTCGCCTCGAGTTATAACCTCTCGTAAAAGGGTCAGACCGTCCATTCCCGGCAGCTTAAAATCGCTGATGACGACACTGAAACTGTGATTCTTAAATTCAGCCAGTCCTTCCTCCGCCGTATCGAACCCCTTCACGCGGCAGCCGATACGGCTGAATGCCGCCATCAGCGTCTCCCGAATCGTCAGGTCGTTTTCCACCAGCAAGATACTTTCATTCTCCAAACTTCTGAATCGGTTCATCCTATCAAACCCTTTGGTCAAATGCCTCAAAGTTCATTCTAATATGGTGCAATTTACGGCACGACGGTAAAATTTCAACACGCTTGTTCCGGTAGTTTTATTGTAGGAAAAAACCACCACTTCCTGAACAAAACGGATCAATGGCGACCTCATAATGGGCACCGGTCGACCGGCCGGTGGCGATGGTGATCTTTCGCGGCGGCGCCGGGTCGACGAACTGATAGGCCACGATGAACCCGGTCAGCGTCAGGATGATCGCTGGAGCAAAATATGAAATGTAGTCTTTGGCGGTGCGTCTTCTCATGATGTTGTGTTCACAGGCTCTGCCGCAGGCATTTTCTCGCTATAATTTTTAACAACCGAAGATAGGCGCCTGAAGCCGTAGATAAAAAGCCCGGTGCTCAACAGATAGTAGAAGACATACTTCCAGTAGTCGACACCGGATAGCCCCGGAAACGCATCCGGAATCGACCAGCAATAGAAAATTACCAGCAAGGTCACCACGGAAGCGACCGCCGGAATCGCCAATGCGGCCAGGCGCAGCCTCCGTTTGGGCCGCGGGTCCAGCGGATCGACCCACAGTGGCATGGCCAGCGCAATCTGGCTGTCGGTGATGGCCACATTTTGCGGGTCCTTGGCCTGAAACAGCTCTTGAAAGGACTTCCGCAATCGAATGGATTCACTCAGGTTCATGACGGCTACCAGGAAGAGGGCCGCTAAAACGATCGGCGCAATAAGGATCGCATCACTCGGTTCCAGTCCGAATTTACCGAACCGGGTTTTGATGTTTTTGAACGCGCTGTTGAGGTCTTCCTTGCGTTTCTGGATCTGCGTTTTCTTTTGGTCCAGCTCTTCTTCGGCGGTCTGCATCGCGATGATTTCCTGCGCCATTTTGTTGCCGATCTCCTCGAATTGGTGTTCGGTCCAAAATCGGTTCGCGTCCTCGATCATGCGCTGGTAAAAAGGCGAATTCTGGTCGAAATCTCTCCAGAATCCGGGGTCGGCCGACATCTTGCTGTCGAATTGCTCCGCCAAGTCCCGCACCCCCTTCCGAAGATCGCCTATCCACTGGTCAAACTGTTTAAGGTCGAGTTCTTGAAGCGGCGCGGCCACCTTCCTTTGGAGGATGTCACGGCTTTGCGTGAAACGGGCCACCACGTAATGCCGGATGCGACACGCCATCCAGGGATCCAGTCTCTCGGGAGAACCGCAAGATGCCGGTTCGGCTTGGAGGCCTTGCGGCAATTGCGCCTTGGGCCCCCCGGCAGCCTCCTTTTCGAGGGTTCGGATATACCCTTCCAGCGGTTTCGGCGTGTTTTCAACCGCTTCGAAGACTTGTTTAAGGCCGGCCAACACCTGGCTGTAAGTCGCGACGCGCCGCTGCTGCAGCTCGATCTTCTGCGAAAGATCTGCCATCTCGAGCTTGACCTTGCGCGTGTCCACCTGAAGGTAAAGAAAAGGAAACAAAATCGAGATCAGAAAAACGATCGCCAATGAGATGTGGCCAATGTGAGTCGCATTGAAAACCTTGATGTTGGCCTTGTACCTCTCCTGGAGTCGCTTGAGATGATCGTCGATGGCCTTTTCCAGCCCTTTATCTGTTTCTGCCATAAGACACCGCACCCATCATCGCTTCTTGGCGCTTCAAACCCTCAACCGCCCCCGCTGCTGCTCAAAGCTGAATGCTGAGCCATGCGCAACTTCGTCGTCACCCACCTCCAGATGATCGCTTCGCCGAATAGGAGGTTATTTTTCGAACGGAAAAATGTATCGCCAATCCTTTTTCATATCCACGACAGTCCAACCCTCAACCTTCGCCTCCTCGAGCGCCTTGTCGAGCCGGCCGATTGAGGACTCACGGTCGTAAGCATATTCACGGACGGCGTCGGTGTGATGGACGATCAGGCCGAAGCGCGCTCCAGAGCCTGAGGTCGTCCACTCCAGCATCTGAAAATCCCCGTCCGAGTTGCCGAAAGCCATGATTGGCCGCCGGCCGATGAACTTGTTGATGCCGACCGGTTTTCCGTCCTTGTCGTCGATGAAGTCGATCTCGGGCAGGCGCACGATGACCGGTTTACCGCCACGCACCTCGTACTTGGTCTTGATGCTGCTGCCGATGACCTGCTCGGAAGGTATGCCATAAATCTTCTCCGTCCACGGCCGCATGAACTCGATCCCGCCGCCGGAGACAATGAAGGTCTTAAAGCCGTTGGTCCTCAGATAGGCCAGCAGTTCGAGCATCGGCTGGTACACGAGTTCGGTGTAGGCCCGGTTGAAGCGCGGGTGTTTCGCCGTTGTCAGCCATTCCTCTGCCGTTTGGGCAAACGCATCGGTCGTCATGCCGGCGTGCGTCGCCATGACAAGTTCCAGCAGTGCGTGTTCGCCGCCGGCTGCAACCGTCTTAAGGTCACCTTCGATCGCGGCCTTGAAGGGCTGTTTGTCCCTCCACTCGGGGTGCGCCGGCGCCAGCGCCTTGATGCGGTCGAGCGCGAACGCGAGTTGCACGTACATCGGCTGCTCGACCCACAGCGTCCCGTCGTTGTCAAATACGGCGATCCGTTCGGCCGGTGGAATAAAAGCCGTCCCGCCCTTTTTCGTCACCTCCTCGACAAACCGGACGATCGCTTGCTTGGCCGGGCCGTCACGCCATGAGGGCAGTGCGTCGGCGGCGGCAGCCGCCGACGCAATTGCCATTCCGACGGCCAGGGTCATAATAAGTAATTTAAGACGTCTCATGATTCTTTCCCCTTGTTGCATTTCCTTTAGCCTGACCCCGGCGGGGGTGCGGTTAGAGAAGGCCGACCCCACGCCGGATCTGTCTCGAGGGTTAATAGGTTCCACCAGGTGATTTTAATTGTTCCATCACCTGGTCCAAGCTGAAGCTCGCCGCTTTCTGGCGCGGCGGAAACTCTTTGAACGTCGCCAGGAACCGGCCGACATAGGCCTGGGCCGGTACCAGCAGGAAGGCACGGTCGAGCAGCCAGTCGTAGTAGGTGTTGGATGTAATCTCCGCACGCTCGTATGGGTCGCGCCGCAGGTTGAATATCAGCGGCACGCGCAGCGGCACGAAGGGCTCCATCCAGACCCTGAAGGTTCCCTGGGTCTTCTGCTCCATGAAGATCATTTTCCAGTCCGCATAGCGCAGCGCCGTCAGGTCGCCGTCGTCGGAGAAATAGAAAATCTCCTTGCGCGAGCTCTCCTGGGTCTTGTCGGTCAGCAGCGGCAGGATGTCGTAACCGTCCAGGTGCACCTTGTAGGTGCGTCCTATTGCCTTGAAATCGCCTTTCACGAGCTTGTCCTTGATGTCGGGCTCACCGGCCGCGGCCAGAAAAGTCGGCAGCCAGTCCATGTGGTGCACGATCTGGTTGGTGACCGATTCGGCCTGAATCTTCCCGGGCCAGCGCACCATGGCCGGCACGCGCCAGCCGCCTTCCCAGTTGGTGTTCTTCTCGCCGCGGAAGGGCGTTGCGGCCGCATCCGGCCAGGTGTTGTAGTGCGGGCCGTTGTCGGTGGAGTAGAAAACGATGGTGTTGTCGGCAATGCCCAGTTCGTCGAGCTTCTTAAGGAACTTGCCGATGTGCATGTCGTGCTCCACCATGCCGTCGCTGTATTCGTCCTGGCCGGAGATGCCGCGGTGTTCGGCCTTGACGTGGGTGCGGAAGTGCATCCGCGTGCCGTTCCACCACACGAACCAGGGCTTTCCGGCCTTCTGCTGTTTCTCGATGAAAGCGATGGCGGCATCCGAGGTGTCGTCGTCGATCGTCTCCATGCGCTTTTTGGTCAGCGGGCCGGTGTCCTCGATCTTCTGGGTGCCGTCCGCGTTAGCCCAGGAGTGGATCACGCCGCGGGGACCGAATTTTTTACGGAACTCGGGGTTCTTCGGGTAGTCCTCGTTCTCGGGCTCCTCTTCGGCGTTCAGGTGGTAGAGGTTGCCAAAGAACTCGTCGAAGCCGTGGTTGGTCGGCAGGTGTACATCCTTGTCGCCGAGATGGTTCTTACCGAACTGGCCGGTGGCGTACCCCTGGGCCTTTAGCAGACCGGCAATGGTCGGGTCTTCCGTGCGCAAACCGAGATCGGCCCCCGGCAGGCCCACCTTGGACAGACCCGTACGGAACACGCTCTGACCCGTAATAAAGGACGAGCGGCCGGCGGTGCAGGACTGTTCGCCGTAGTAGTCGGTGAACATCATCCCCTCATTGGCAATGCGGTCGATGTTGGGTGTCCGATAGCCCATCAGCCCCATCGTGTAGGCGCTGATGTTCGACTGGCCGATGTCATCGCCCCAGACGACCAGAATGTTGGGTTTCGGGTCTGCCGCCCAGGCTATCCCGGACGCCAGTATCACGGCCAGAATCAGTGCACTATAAGAAAACATGGTTCGCTTTTTCATTGTGATCTCCTTTCTAAATTGTTCCGGTAGCAGGGGAGGACTCGATAACCTGGCGACTGTTTGTTTCTCCCCCGAGCCAGCGATAGACGACGCCGCCCAGAATTCCTCCGATGATCGGTGCGATCCAGAAGAGCCACAGCTGCTGGACGGCCCAGCCGCCGGCAAACAGGGCCACACCGGTGCTGCGGGCCGGATTGACCGCGGTGTTGGTGACCGGTATGCTGATCAGGTGGATCAGGGTCAGGCAGAGGCCGATGGCGATAGGGGCAAAGCCTTGGGGCGCCCGTTTGTCGGTGGCCCCGTGAATGACCAACAGGAACATGAAGGTCATGACGACCTCGGTCAAGAAGGCGGCACCGAGAGAATATCCGCCCGGTGAATGCGCACCGTAGCCGTTTGAAGCGAAGCCTGCGGAAACATCGAATCCGGCCTTGCCGCTGGCGATGAAATACAGAACCGCCCCGGCGCAAAGTCCGCCGAGTACCTGCACCACGATATACGGCACCAGTTCCTTGGACGAAAAGCGTCCGCCTGCCCACAGTCCGATGGACACCGCCGGATTGATGTGACACCCGGAGATATGGCCGATGGCGAAGGCCATCGTCAGAAGGGTCAGTCCAAAGGCCAGAGCGACGCCCAGAAACCCTATTCCCAAATCCGGAAAAGCAGCTGCCAGCACAACGCTGCCACAGCCGCCCAGAACAAGCCAAAAAGTCCCTAAGAATTCAGCTCCCAACTTTTTAGTCATCGAAATTCTCCTTTTACCGTGTTTCAATTTAACATCGCTAAAATTGCTCTTTTCATGACGGCCCTCTATAAAATCTACTGAATGATCAGTCGTAACCTTTCCCAGTGAAAGGAAAGCGGACTCAAGCGGTTAATCCATCAATGCTTAAGGCTCTGTGGATGGCCTATCGTTGTGCCGTCGGAATCGGCCGACCGGAAGCCGAACGCACTGCCGCAATGAGGTCTCCTCTTTCAAAAGGTTTCTGGATAAACGCCAGAGCCTGGCTGCACTCCGTCCGGGCTCGATCCAGCTCCTTTTCGAGTGCCGAGACGAACACCGTCTGAATGGTCCGACCTTCTTTTCTGAGGCGGTGATACAGGTCGATCCCGCTCATCCCCGGCAACAGCAGATCGAGAATCAGAAGGCCGGGTTCCTTGGAAACCGCGCCGCTCAGAAAATCCTCGGCGCAGGCATACGTTTCGACCTTCCGGTATCCCGCCGACCGTATCAGTCGTTTGACCGACCTGAGAACGGATTCGTCGTCATCCACGATGTAAATCGATAGATCTTCAGGCTTCATGGCCGATGGTCTCTCCATTCTTTTCGAAAAGATGAGATTCAATAGGGTTCTGCGGGGTTGACAGCTGGGTAAACGCTGCCTCATGATTTATTAGTATGCACTGCGGGAAGGCGAGGCAATTGGACTTTGGTCCAATAGACTAAAAAAACTCTCTCCGGAGAAATCGATGAGGGGATCAGGATTATCAAGGGGGCGAGGGCGGTAAATGGCAAACCGGATTATCGGACCCCACCTTTCAACGGCCCATGCGCCGGTCATAAGACTGTGAAATCCGGTCGATCAGGGCCGGATCCCGTTCGGTGGCACCGGACGTGTTGAATTCCACGCGAACGCTGCCATCCGCCTGCGTTCTGACGTTGGCGGTGACATTAATCCCGTCGCGGGTTCCGCGCACCACCCCCGAGCCGCGATCTTCGCTCGTGATCCGCACCCCCTGATCCTGGAACGCGCCGATGGCAGCGGCCCACGAACGGTCGAAACTGGTACCCGGCGTCGTCACATAGGTTCCCGGCGCCGTCTGGTAGTAGGTGCAGCCGGATATCAGCGCACCGGCGAAAACGAGTCCTAAAAGATACCGTTTCATGGCGATACCTTCCGCCAGCTGGAGTCAGGGTCGAAAAGCGTCATCTTGCGTGCCACAGCATCGGTCTGGGCGCCTAAATTCTTTTCGTAGATCTGACCTTCGTAGTTGACGATGAACGTCATCACCCCGGTTTCGTCGTACCGCACCGGCCACGCCACGAGCGCAAAACCGGCCGACATGCGGCCCTTGATCCGGTAATCGAATGCACCGCCCGGTGCATGCTTCCCCTGCCCTTTCAAAATCTTGAAGTAATAGCCATTGTAATCCGTTCCGGGCTTGTCGTTGCCGAACAGCGGCCCGAGCGGGCTCTCCTCTTTCACGTTCTGCGCGTCCCAGTAAAGGCCGTCTTTCTTGCCGGGCGAGCTGATCAGTTTCTGGGCGTACTCGAGGATTCCGTCACCGTTGCGGTCGACGAGCGCGTACTCTTTCTGCGCGTCGTAGTAAGCGAGGGCGGCCTGCATCGCCGCCAGCTCGTTTCGCCCGATCCGGCGCGTGCGAATTTCCTCCGCCCCGGCTCTCGTGTCGAAGCGCCAGGCGCCGCCGCTCTTGACGATCGGAATCGGCAGCGTCCATTCGTCGGGCCCGACAGCCAGGTGAGCCCGGCTGTCCGAGTCTCTTATGATCTTCTCCTTTTTGTACCGCGCGGCAAGAAAGGCGTTGACATCGTCCCGGTCGATGTTGTCGATCGGGATGAAGCGTTTCCAATTGGCGCCGAGCACAATGCGGAGTGCATCATCATCGCTCGTCGCCACCGCTCGCACGAACGCGTCGGCTGCGGCTTCGGGGCTGTCAAACGCCTCCTGGGCGAGCGCATTTAATGGTCCCAGCAATGCGGAACAAGCCAACGCGGCCGCCGTAATCAGAGTCCGAAAAGTTGATGCGTTTTTCGTCATCATCGTTATGACCTCCTAACGTCGGCCGCGGCCGCCGCCGGCACGACCGCCACCAGCACGACCGCCCCCGGTGTGCCGCTGGGCCGCCTGACGGCTCGCCGTACCGCGATTGAAGTTTTGTTTCGCCCGGTCTGGATTCCTGACTCCCGATAGGGCCGAATCACCGCCCCGTTTCTGACCGGACTGGCGCGTCCTGTCGCGGTCTATATTTTGGGTTGCGGCACGCGCCTTGTCCCGGTCGATGTTCTGGGCCGCGGATCGGGCTTTATCCCGGTCGATGTTTTGTGCCTTGGCGCGTGCCTGGCCACGATCCATGTTTTTGGCGGCCGCTTGTGCCCGCTCGCGGGTCTGCGGATCGCTGCGCAATTTTTCGCGCCCCTTTGCCGGATCGAGGCCGCGGTCCTTCATTGTCGATTGGGCCCGCTGGCGGCTGGCATCGCGCTGCGAATCACGGCCGCGAAATTCCTTGCGATTGTCGGCGCCGGCCACCTGCTTGCCGTAGCGTTCGCGGCTATTGGCATCCCTATACGGTACACCGCGGCGGTTCTGAGCGTTGTGGTTCCAGTTGACATTTTTCTGATTGACGTTGAGCCTCTTGTTGACGTTGATGTTGTTGTAGCGATTGACATTGATGTCTACGCTGCGCCGTCCCCAGTTACAACCCCCCCAAAGCGCGTTGGTGATGCCGATGCCGACACCGAACGCGATGCCGGAAACGAGCGCCGTTCCGAACACGTAACCGGGCGGCGGCGGCAGGTAAACCGGCGGGTAGCTCGGGTACCACCACGACCCGTAGACCACCGTCGGATTGTAGGACGGCACGTAAACCACCTGGGGTTGGGCGGGTTCGATCACGATGACCGACTGTTGGGTCTGCGGCGCCTGCTCGACGATCACCTTCTGCTGCTCGGTCGACTCGAGGTTGCCGGCTTTCTTTGCCGCCGCTCTCAGCCTTTGGACCGCATCCATGACATCCTCGGGTTGGGCAAGGAAGGCGTCGCCGAGCCTCTGAACCCAGTCGGGGTCCTGTTCCATGGTCGCCAGCACCTGGGGAAAGGCAACGAGTGATTGCACGCTCGGGTCCCAGGGTTGGTCCGCAACCGCATTGACGGCCGCATCGCCCTTCTGATCGGGATGGGCCTTTGACCACTTGGCCGCATCGGCCACGTCCGACGGATAGGTGGCCGCCATCAGCACCTGGGACAGCAGCGAATCGGGATAAAGGGCAATCGGCGCGAGCATCTGGTCGAGCTCTTCCTGTTTGAAAATCTTGCTCTCCTGCGCCCACACGAAAGAAGACGATAAAAAGGGCACAATGAGCAGCGCTCTCAACCATTTCCACCTCGTTAGGGCCTGATTCATCATTATTTCACCTTCCCTATGTAGGCTGTTATTGCGGCCGGTGAATCCATATTCTTTCTTCTCTCCATCGTCTTCCCAGCAAACCTATGTTGCCGAGGGGGGGAGGGATTCGAACGTTGGGACCGGGATAAGCCACAGAATTATTTTTTTCTCGACCCGACCGACTCAGATTAAGCGATTGAAATAATCATGCTGAAAAAATTAATGCTCAAAACGGTTACGTCAATTGGACTTTGGTCCAATATCGAAACAGGAAATGAGAAAAGATGTATCTCGATGAACGTTCAGGTTAGTTTATATGAAGATGGAAATTTCAGCTTATCGGCCAGGCGCACGAGGTCGGCCAGTGAGTCCGCCTTCATTTTCGCCATCACCCGCGATCGGTGTACCTTCACGGTTTTTTCTGCAATTCCGAGCTTGCTGGCGACCTCCTTGTTCAACATGCCGCAGACAACCAGTCGGAAAACCTCCTGCTCGCGATGCGTCAGGGATTCGTAATTTTTTTGAACCTGCCGGAATTCGTAATTCTCATCGACTAAACGTCGGCTGCAGGCAATCGCGTTGTGGACCACTTTTACAAGTGCGGCCGGATCGAATGGCTTCTCTATGAAGTCCAACGCACCGTCCTTTACAGCCTGCACGCTCATCGGAATGTTTCCGTGTCCAGTAATAAAAACGATCGCCAGGTTGCCTCCCCGACGTCGGAACTTCGCCTGCAGCTCAATCCCGCTCATCTCCGGCATTTCCACATCGAGCAAGACACACCCGGCGACGTCGGGAGAAATGTCCGCGGAGAGGAACTCCACGGCGCTTGAAAAAATACGGGCTCTCAAGCCGTGTGATCTCACGAGCCGCTTGAGCGCGCGTTGGACGGAAAGATCGTCGTCGACGATGAAAACCTCGAAGTCGGATTCACTCCTCATGGTGTAGATCTTTCATGGCTGATCCCGCAGTTTCCGTCCACAAATAGCCCTTTTCCATAAAGTCATCTATCCCCGATCCGACCCAACGAACCATGTTTTCTAAGACAATTGGATATAAGTTTCAGAAATTATAGCATGAACGCTCGGGCTTCAATTGTGGATTGATAATCATAATTAGCATGTTTTTCAAGGATTTTCAGCGTCGGGGGATTGAAGAGCCGTAATTGCGGGAAAAGACCATTGGGGAGTGGACGCTCACTTTTAATTGAGCGTATTTTAGGTCAATATCTCATCTATTTTCTGCGACAAGGCCTGCATGTTGTAGGGCTTCTGGATAAAGCCGCGGCAGCCCCGGTTCAGGATCTCCCTTGCCTGCCCGTCGATGCAGTAGCCGCTGGACAGCAAGACCTTGACGTCGGGATCGATTTTCTTGAGTTCATCAAATGTATCACCGCCCCCCATGCCCGGCATGATGAGGTCCAGGACAACCAGATCGATGCTGTTCCTGTGAGTGTCGTACAACGACAAGGCTTCATCGCCTTTGCGGGTATAAATGACGTCATACCCCATTTTTTTGATCATCTGCGCCCCGATGTCGATCACCATTTCCTCATCGTCGACCAGCAGAACCGTTCCTTTTCCTCTCTTGACCTCTGAGGGGTTTACACCGGCCTCGATCAGGGAACTGGTCGACACACGCAGGTAAATGCAAAAGGTCGTCCCCTTTCCTTTCTCGGACACGACATCGATGTACCCGCCGTGAGATTTGACGATTCCATAAACCGAAGCCAGTCCCAAACCGGTCCCCCTCCCAATTTCCTTGGTAGTGAAGAAGGGGTCGAATATCCGTTTTTGGGTTTCGGGATCCATACCGATGCCCGAATCGGTCACCTGCAGCTTCAAATATTTGCCGGGCTTCGGAGAATAGGGTTTTTCGGTTAAATCGGTGTGCTCGACCACCGTGGTTTGCACGTAAAGCTCACCGCCGCGGGACATCGCATCGGCCGCATTAATATACAGGTTAAACAGAACCTGCTCGATTTGCGATCTGTCCACATCGGCAACGATTTGCTCCGGCGCCAGATCCAGGTTAATGGTGACCTCTTTCCGCGTGCGTCCAAAGGTTTCGACGCTGTCCCGGACGACATGATTGAGATCGACGGTCTTGGGCTCGTATTTGCCTTTGCGGGCGTACCCCAACAGTTGACCGGTCAGCTTGGTACCGCTCTGAACGAGTTGCTCGACATTTTGCAGATTCCTGAAGTGGGCACTGGTCGAATCCATGTCGCACATCATCAGAGAAATATTTCCCAGTATCCCCATCATCAGGTTGTTGAAGTCATGGGCGATGCCCCCGGCCAGCGTTCCGATGGCCTCCATCCGTTGAACGAGGTGCAGCTGCTCCTCGAGCCGCTTGCGATCGGAGATATCGCGGAGAATGACGAGGATTCCCGAGGGTTGTCCGATATGGTCTTCAAAGCGCGAAGCACTGATGCTCACGTCGATCGTTTTTCCATCTTTGGTGAAGCGTTTGGTCTCGAATCCGTGACACGGTACTCCGTTCTCCACCAGACATTTGATAATGCTTAAAGTGGCCTCCATCTCGGATTCTGGAAGAAAGGGTATTTTCTTCCCTTCCACTTCTTCCTGCTCCCACCCGAACATCTTCGTAAATACGGGGCTCACATATTGGGCCATTCCCTGAAGATCGTATATGACGATCGCATCTGCCGAGGAGTGAAGCAATGAGCGATACAACTCTTCCGCCCGTTTGGCGTCGTCGTATAGCGCCCTGTACTCTTTTTCACTTTTCTGCAAAGCCGCTTCGGCCTCTTTGCGCTCGGAGATATCCTTCAGACTCCCTTCATAATACTTAACTTGTCCCGTGCCGTCTCGAACCGCGATCGAATGATTCTCGACCCACACGGCGGTTCCGTCATAACGCCGCATTTGAAATTCGTACGGCTTTCCGAACTTTTGGCTCTCGATCATTGTTTTCCACTTCACGCGTTCTTCCGAATTCAAATACATGGACTCTGCCCGTTGGGCGAGAAAGCTTTCCTTGTCGGGATATCCGAGCATCCTGACCAGCATCGGGTTTGCATCGAGAATCCGGCCGTCCGGCGTCGTGCGGTAGAGTCCGACGGGGAGGCCGTCAAACAGGCTACGATAGTGAGTCTCGCTCTTTTTCAACGCCGCTTGGGTCGATTTGAGTTCGGCAAGGTTGCTGGTGAGTTCCTGAAAAAGTTGCTTGAGCTGCAGACGCATCTGGTTGAAAGACACGGCCAATCCGCCAATCTCATCATCACGCGCGAGCAACGCGGTGTCGCCGTCGGGTTCCCAATTGCCTTCCCCAAACGATTTGGTGGTGTTGGCCAGACACACAATTGGAACGATAAACCGACGGGCCGACCGCTGACCCAGCAGATAAACGCCGATAGCCGTTAGGGCGATGATCACCGCCATGCCGCTCCCGACAATCAGGTCCAGATGGACGACAAAACTCTGGTAGCGTGTACTTATTTCTTTCGATTTCTGCTTCATTGCCAGTATATGAGCCGAAAATTCGTCACTGTAGGTGGTGGCCGCTATCATCAGGGTCTGCCCGCGAAGCTTTGTCGCAACCGGAGTCATGGTTATGTATTTCTTGCGAATCCGACCGTTTGGCTCAAACCAGTCGTAATAACCCGAACCCTCTGCTCCGGATCGGGTCGGTTCGAATATCGCCCACCATGACGGCAATTTCTCCGACAGAAACCGCATATCCTTGTCGATCAATTTTGGGTTGGGATGAATCCTCATGATGCCGGTCTCGGCTTCATACATGCAGGTGTAACCGTTTTGCCCTACTTTCTGCATAGCGATGTTCTTGAATTCATCGCTTTTCTGAAGCGCCTGCATGTCGATGTCGGGATTGAGCTTGAGAAATATGTCGATCTGTTTGGCGACATCTCTCGCTTTGCCCTGAATAATCGTCTGCCCAATATCTTCGAGCTGCCCCCTGGCGTCTTCACTAAGTTCATAGGTTGATTGATGGATGAGATCGGCAATATACTTCTGGGCGAGAAAAACGCCCGTCAGCACGCAGACAAAAAAGATTCCGACGGGAATGAGAGAAACAAACAGGTATTCTCTGGTAAATTTTTGGACCAGTGAGTGGGAGGGTTTCTCAGCGCGCTTCATACAAAGCTCCGGTGGAGTGATGAATCGTGTCATTTCAAGTTCTTATGCTGCTGTGCGTCGCAAGGATTCCGGTTGCACTGAAAATAAGAACCGGCGAGTGAAAATGACTATAAAAAATTGATAATATTATACATTTTAGCAGAATACGACATCGGCGTCAAACGATTCCGGCTGCAGCGTGGATTCTGCCTTTTCCTGCCAGAGCTCATGACGTTTTTCAACTTGCTGCTAATGGGCTATAGGCTTTAAAATAATGGTTTGGGCAAGGCCAGAGGGAGAAGGCTGTATTGTAATACGTCGACGACCGATAACACAGCCCAAAACCTTTATCTTAAAGCCTAAAGCTGCTGTAGAACCCAGCGCTATCGGTCCTGTTTTTTACCGGTGTGGATGACCGCTATTCCGTTGGTCAGGCGCCGCCATGAGACCTGGGTGTAACCGATGCGCTCTAGAATAGTTTTTAGCTCGTCCGGCAGAGGAAACAAACGGATTGATTCGGGTAGGTGGGTGTAAGCCTGGCGGGTACCGGCCAACAGCTGCCCCAACAGCGGCATGATGGTGAAAGAATAAAAATCGTACAGCCGGCAAAAAACCGGGTTGGACGGTTTGGAAAACTCCAGGCACATCATCCGGCCGCCCGGTTTCAACACCCGCAGCATTTCCCTGAAACCCTGCTCCATGTGGGTGACGTTGCGGATGCCGAAGCCGACCATCACGGCATCGAAGTGTTCATCAGGAAATGCAATCTGTTCGGCATTCCCCTGAACGTAGCGAATGCGATTTCTATCGTCTGCATTTGTCTTTTTGAAGCGTCCGGCGTCGATCATGGCCCGATTGATGTCATAAACCACCACCTCTCCGGAGGCACCGACGGCCCGTTTGGCCAGAATGGCCAGGTCGCCGGTTCCACCACAGACATCGAGCACCCGGTCGCCGGGTTCCAACCCCAGTGTGCCGATAGCCGTGCGCTTCCAGAGATAGTGAATGCCGAAACTCAGCAGGGTGTTCATGAGGTCGTACTGGCGGGCAACCGAATTGAAATGGCGCAAGACCCACTGGGTCTTTTCATCCTCAGGCACCTTCTGATACCCATAATTGGCGATTTTTTCACGACGGATCCGCTCATCGTAATGATATTGCCGGTCGTGTTCGCTTCCCCAAAAATTTTTAATAGACGGCATGGTAGAAGATCCCTTCATCAGTCAGTCGGCTGCATAACCACCGATCAGGCACGCATATCAAAGCCGCACCAAGAGATCCAGGATTTTCGGCGGCGGCCGGCAAGCGGACGCAGCCTTAGGGTTCACGAAAAAATAAGTTCCCAATTTTGGGCGTTGGGGCGCCTGACCGGCGAGGCGCGAAAACGCATGAATATCTGGATATTCAGAGTTTACGCAACACTGCCGGACGGGATGCACCGGCGTACAAAATGCGAAGTTATTTTTGAGTGAGCCCTTAGCCGGCCGTTATCGCTTTCAACCCTAAGGACAAGCCCATGGCGATCATCAGCAGGCCGGCGATAATGTCTGAATGGTGCTGATAACGTCGGGCCAAGGCCGACGCTCCGGTCCCGATGAGCAGGAGTCCCGGCAGAGTGCCGATACCGAAGGCCGACAGCAGCAGTAACCCGTGCAGGAAACCACCGGCCGCAAGCGCCCTGGAAAAAGCCGCAAAGGATAGACCACAGGGTAAAAACCCCATCAAAAGTCCGGTAAACAGCATTTCAGCCGCCCCTTGATTCACGAAGGCCAGGCGGATAATCCGCCGGTAACCCGGTATCTTTTCCGGTGCCGCCAATCGCATCCACTGGGGTTGCTTGAAAAAACCGAGCTGGCAAAGACCGAAATAGAGCAGAAACCCGGCCGACAAGACCGACAAGACGATTTGCAGGCGGGCGACGAGCTGCAAATGATCGGATCCCGTGACAGACGACACCATGGCCAGGCCGCTGCCGATGCCGCCCATCAGCGCGCCGATCCCGCTGTAAGTGACGAGTCGCCCGAGGTGATAGAAGAAATGCGGCGTATACCGGCCGGTGCGGCCCGGAAAGGCCACCACCAGAGGGCCGCACATCCCGATGCAGTGCCCAGTACCCAGCAGGCCCAAAAGGAAAAGAGATATCAGATCGAGATCACCCATGGCAGCGTTTGATATAAAACAAATAGCGTTGACAGTCTATTTTAATTTCCATAGTTGTAGAAGCTTGGAGTCGCCGTTGACGGCTGATTGCGTGTCCACCAGAGATGATTGACGAAAGGAGAACGATGATGTCCAACCGCCTGACGCTTCGCCCACTGTTTCTAATCGCCCTCTGCCTGACAGGAGTGCTGACCTTGTTTCTCTGGGGCACTGTCGTCGCCCGGGCTGCCGGACCTGGAGGCGGCCCTGAACCCGGCCGCAAACCCCTCGACGAAAATAACCGCATGCAGATCAGCGACCAGGACCGATGCCCCGTGTGCGGCATGAAGGTGGCCGAGCACGCAAAATTCTCCAGTGCGATTCAGTTGACGGACGAAACCACCTTTTATTTCTGCGGCACGGGCTGCATGATGCGCTCGTGGCTGCACCCGGAGATCTTTCTGGCAACAGAAAAGGAACGATTGCAAACGCCGGTGGTCAGGGATTACTTCACCGGGGAAGAGGTGGACGGTCGGGATGTATTCTGGGTCGCCGGCTCCGATGTCATCGGTCCGATGGGTCCGGCAATGGTCCCCGTCAAGGGCGAAGAAGCCCTGGAGGCATTTAAACGGCGCCACGGCGGCAAGGCCGTCTTCCGGATGGACGAGATGAACGACGACAAATGGTACGCCATCACCGGCCGAAAAGCCGCCAAATGAAGCGACCGGTTCTGCAGCCCCTGCTCGCATGGGCGCTTCGTGATCTGATGCGTCGACCGCTGGAGAGTGGCCTGCTCGTCACCGCCCTGCTGCTGACTGTTTCAGTAACCGCAGTACCGCTTTTGTTCACCCAGGCCCTATCGACTACCACCAACCTGATGCTCAAGGATGCCCCGTCTCTGATCGTCCGGAAATTTAACGCCTTGGGCTGGACACCCATTCCGTCCGATCAATCCGCTAATCTCGCAAAAAGCATTCCGGGTGTCATCGCCGCCCGCCCGCGCGTCTGGGGCCGGGTTGCCGGCCCCGAGGGGCCGCTGACGGTGATCGGTGTCGATCGGTATGGACCGCCTTTGCCGCAATCGACCCCCTTGCTCGGGCGGGGAGAAGCCGTGGCCGGTACTGATGTAAAAAAGGAGCGTGCGGCGCCGTTTTTAACCCTCACCGGCCAGAGGACGACGACGCTTAGAATCGTCGGCCGCAGCGATGTAAAGACAGACGTCGCCGAACCGAATATCGTGCTGCTCCACATCGATGACGCGCGCGACCTACTGGGGATTCCAGACGGTTATGCCAGCGATCTGGCGATCGAGGTCTTCAACCCGGCCGAGGAAAGCGCGATCCTGCCCGATCTAAGCGCCGTTTTTCCTTGGACCGTCCGGATCACGACCCGGACGGAGAGTGCCGGAATCTACGACGCGGGGCTCGCACGAATCGGCGGCATGGCCGTCGCGTTTCTTGTCCCCGCGCTGCTGGCCCTTTGTCTGCTCGTGGCGGTGACGGTCAGAGACCGTTTCGGTCGCCGGTCCGAAATCGGTCTGCTCAAGTCCCTGGGGTGGACCACCGGTGACATTGTTCGCCTTCAGGTCTCGAGGGTGTCTCTGATCGGCATCCCCGGCGCCACAGGCGGTATGATGCTGGCATTTTTGCTGGTGTTCTGGCCGAATGCGAACTGGCCCGGTCGCCTGTGCCCGGAATGGCAGGGTCTCGCCTCCCGGCTCGCTTTCAGTCCGGGCGACGCCGGGTTGATTTTGCTGGAGGTAACGGGTCTGGTGGTATTGCCGTTTCTTGCAGCCACCATCAGTACGGTGCTCCGCTGTGCCGTCGCCGATCCCCAGGAAATGCTCGAAAGGACGAATTTCTGATGGAACGGGGAATCGAATGCCGTCGGCTGACGGTCGCCCGCCGCACATCGGACGGCAGGGAAAAACTGGTGATCGATGACCTGTCTGCACAATTTGAAACCGGGCAAATGGCGGTCATATCAGGGGCAACCGGGTCCGGAAAGAGCACCCTGCTGCATGTCTTGGCCGGCCTGCTGCGCCCGGTCCAGGGCGAGGTCGTGTTCAATGGCGAGGCCGTTTCCCGCTGGGTGAGTTCGCATCGTGACCGCTGGCGGCGAAGGGTCGGCATCGTTTTCCAGCACGACCGGTTGTTGGGTGACCTGAGTGCAGTGGAAAACGTTCTGCTGCCGCTGATTCCGCGGGGAGGCGGTCTGAAGGAATGCCGCCGATCGGCCTTGGCCGCGCTCAGCAGGCTGAGCGTCGATCAACTGGCCGACAAAATGGTCCGCAACCTTTCCGGCGGTGAACGCCAGCGTGTGGCGATCGCCCGGGCTCTGGTCTCGCAGCCGTCCTTTCTCCTAGCAGACGAACCGACCGCCCACCAGGATCACAAGAGCGCCGAAGAGATACTGAAGACGCTGGCGGCAGCTGCGGCAGCGGGCGCCGTGGTGGTTGTCACCGCACACGACCCGCGGATCCTTGAGGCTGGAGCGACAGGCGGCCGTTTCCGGCTCGTGCAAGGCCGGTTGAAGGCGTTAAAATGATCTGGCACCCGTTGCAACTGACCGCCCTGGCGGCTCTCTTTATAGGACTGCTCCTGCTGACGGCGGCTGCAGTGAAGGCATTTCGCATCGTTATCGGATGGAACCCGGCATCGGCCGACCGCGCCCAGATATCCCTTGAAATCGAAGCCGAAGCCGCCGTTGTCATGGCCCGCTGGGCTTTGTGGATCACCCTATTCTCTATCGTGCTGATGATACTCGGCATCACCAATGTGTTTCCCGCTCTGATTCCCGGCGCCATGTGCGGAACCGGCGTCATGCAGGCCATGAGCCCGGCCGGCACCGGTTTCCTGATTCTGAATTTCATTTTGCTCGGTATCCTGCTGTTCTGGAACACGCTGGAAAAACTCGGCCGCAGGCGGCCGGATTACCCTCTGGCCAGGCTCGGTGCACGCTTGCTGCTGCTCGCGCTGCCGGTGGCCGCTCTGGCATTCGTCCAGAGCGTGAGCGCCGCATTCGAAGTGGATACGCACCGGCCCGTGGACTGCTGTGCGATCGTCTACGATCAGTATCGAACGCTGAGCGAGGCACAAAGCGTATCAGGGCTTTCGGATGGTTTCTGGCTGACGGCCTGGGGCAGCCTGAGCATTCTGCTTCTCTTTCTGGGACTGCTGGTTCGCCGGTCGGCAACCGCTCTCACGTTGAAGTGGAACGGCCTGCTGGCAGCAACCGCCGCCATCTGGGTCCCGGTGGCGGCCATCACCTTGACCGATATTCTCTCCGCCTACCATTACGGGGTTTTGCAACACCGCTGCCCGTGGTGTCTTTTCCTGCTGCAACACCGTGCGGTCGGATTCCCCCTGTTCGGCGCTTTGGCCGTCATCGGCTTCGAAAGCCTGACAGCCTTTCTGCTGCCAGCCGTAGTGAAAAACGATCCGCAGATGCTGCCGTCAGCTTTTGACCGCAGCCGCATCGCTGCCGGCCGGATCATTGTGGCGCTCTTCGTATTTCTCATTCTGACAGCCCTGCCGCCGCTTTTCTGGCAGCTGCGCTTCAGCGTTTGGATCGACGGTTAGGCGTGTGGCAGTTGCCGGCTGTCACCTTCTTGACACCTGTCGGCGTCAACTGACGAAAACCCGACCTTTTCTGCACTGCGCCGTATTTAAAATACTCCTGCACCGCAAGCGTGCCGCCGAATCTCACCTTTCGATAATTCTGGCATGTTTCCTGCTTTGTCCCAGGATACCCGCGATATTGTTGTCGCCACTTTAGTAGGACACTCCGGAACCTTTAAAGGTATCCGCTCGATGAGCGTGTCTGACAATCCGCTAAAGTTTCACCTGAAATTGGGCAATAACAGTATAGGGGGGCAACACCTTGAGGAGGCCATTTTCTCCGCCGCAACTTAAGGGGTATTCGACGTGCAGGAACAACAGATGAGTTACTGCAAGCAGGAAATGATGTCCGTATGCGCAGCCGACAACGGCCATAAGCAGAAAAAATGCTGCTTCTACGAGAAGTCGAACGGCTCCGATCGCTGTATGTACTATGTTTTCGAGGAATACTGTGATTGTCTGCCGGCGCAGAGGATAGCCCAGCAACTACTGAGGTAAATCGATCGACATGGTCCCAGCGACCGTGTCTTGCGGCAGTCAACAGACATCGATCACCTGCGGTGGTCAACGAAACACGCGCTCGAAGTATCGGGATTCTACGTTTTGGCGAACTTACGCGCCAGATCACTGTCTATGACGTAAATACAAACCTCCCTGGCGCCTTGTTCGGCATAATGGAAATTCTTACACAGGTTCTTGATCAAGTAGCTGACGTCGTCGCGAATTTTTTTGTCATAGGTCTTGTAATCCTCTTCGCCGTAATCCTTGATGGCCCGCCGGAAGTTTTCATTTTCGAGAAACGGATCCAAGACTTTTTCTTTCAAGTTGTAGACATACCGCTCGTGCAGTGAAGAATAGATCTGCGTGGCCGTCAACGGTTTTCCATCCACCATCATCTCCTGGGTCAGCGATTTTGAGGTGTATTCTCGCTGGGTATCCGAACGAAAGCGTCGCCGCTCGTCATTGTCGGCTTTGGATCCCAGAAAACGCCGCTCGAGATTCTCGAAAAATTCATCCGAAATTTCAAGCCTTTCACCGGTGTAAGTGCAGGTTTCTACCGAGCCGGGTTCGAAATTAACGGCAAAAAGGTAGTTCTGTATATCGCGGGAGATTTGCTCTTCATTGTAATAGTAGAGCGACTCTTTGACTTCTTGAAGAATGGTGTAGTCGTACATCCGCAGCAGTGAATCCAAAAACCCGCCGGGAATCATTTCACTGAGTTCCTTACGGCTCTTTGTGAAAAAATTGCACAGCTGCGACATGTTGATCAGCTTGTTGTCCTTGGAGTAGGAGGAATAGAAGTCGTTGAAAATCTTGATCGAATCCCGGCCGGATATGCCGTGTTCGCCTTCGGATTCGGATTCGGCGATAATTTTACGCCGCCTCTTGGCCGTCAGGCGCTTGCGGTCTTTTTCACCGAGCCAGTTCGGGATGTAACCGGTATAGATTTCCATTTTGAGCAGCTGCAAATTTTCGTCACAGTAAAGCCGGTATTTTTCCGGGTCGCCGATCCATTCCAGCATCACATCGGAGCGCTTGTTCAAACGGGTGGAGATGATCACCCGCGCAAAATTGTGAAGCACTCTCGGCAGAAAACTGTCGTCGATGTGCTTGCCGAAGATGTTGCGGTAAATTTCCACCTCCGTGTTCAGGTCCATCACGTAGGGAATGTTGATGTATTCGATGCGGTCCGAGAAAGACTGGAAATCAGCGATGTTTTTCTGGTCCTCGGGGTTCATGACCGCCATCAGCAGCGAATTCACGTTTTCTTCGATATCCTCCACCTTGTGGATTCCCTCGCTGATAATGTTGTGCAACTCGATCATGCGCTCGGTGTTGTGGGACTTTATGTCCATTAGGGCGTAGATGCCATTGTTGGTCTTGGCATACTGTGAAAATATATAGCGGACCAGATTGCTGTCCCTGAGCAGGGCATTGATCCGGCTCTGGATGAAGGGGTTGCTGAGCGTAATTTGCCGCAGCGGGTGGTCCCCGGGGTTGTAAACACTGATTCCCTCACCCTGGCGACGGTCGAACCGATAAGGCCGCGCGTAGATCATTTGAAAGACCTTGCGCGGACTCTCAAGCCGGTCGAGCAGCGCCTGGAAAAGAGAGCTGCAGATCGTACAGGGATTGTCCCGGAACACCCATTCATACTCTTTTTCGGTATAGAGTTTCCATTTGAACTCGTCATTCTCGAAGAGCTCGTCGAAAAAAGTGCGGCGGTAGGCTTTGGGAATCATCAGGAACGGATTGTCGTGGCTCGGGCAGGGCACTTCGACGAACTCGTCGTTCAAACTCAGCATGCTCTGCACCCTCAGCAGGTCGTATTGCTCCCGGCCGAGTCGCTCTTGGAGCGGCGAAAGCGTGTCGAGCAGCGGAATGGTCTGGTTCTCCGGAAAATCGCCCAGCACCTTAGGATCCAGGCGCCAGAGCGTTTCATAGCGCAAACCCTTATCGGTGTTGTTGTATTCTTCGAACTTCATCAACAGGTTGTTGAGAAAAGTGCTCTTTCCGCAACCGTGGGGGCCGCGGAACATATAGATCTTGTTCTGCTGCGCCCCCCGTTTCATGGCATCGACCAGGCTTATCAACCGGTTGGCGAACAATCGATCGGCGAAGAAGGGATGGTCGACGCCTTCGACAAAGAGCTTGTTGCAGTCATAGTAGATGTAACTGATCGATTCCGGATCGTCCGGGTACTCATCGTAACCCTTGCCCACGTATGTGTTCACCATATCGTGAAATACCTGAAAGATATTACGAATCACGACGGTAGGCTTTTCGGTGAGCTTCTTCAGGAAGGCATCGAAAGAAATAGGTGACCTCTGGTCTCGACTGCTCAGGTTGCGGTCGAGGTTCGCAACGGCCGATTGTATGTGTTCGGCGGCGGCCTCGAGTTCCACGCTGGAAACCGCGGATTGGTCTTCCGCCTTTGCGATCGATTCTCTGCCGTCGGACATAATCTTCTCCCTGCTTTGGCCGTTGACGGCGCAGTCACTGTGCGTCGGGATGCTTTTCTCTTTAAGTTCGCTCACACGATACCCGGATGGCCGTCTGCACCTGATGCTATGAGTATCCTCTTCTAACCGTCAATCACTTCTCTGGCGAGCTTGCGGTCTTTCATCGTGTACACCACCCGTTCCCATCGGATATCAGCCGGCCCCGGCTCTTCTTGCTGCGAGACGGCTCCCTGAGTCGCGATGACCTCACTTGTTTCCAACTTCACCGTTCCGCCCCAGAGGAACTCGATGCCGAGCAGTGTGTTGGCAACGAAGTCCTTGACCAAAGGCTTGCCCTCGAAGTGATGCACGAGATAAAGGACGTTTCCGTCCCGCTTCTTCCCGTCTATGGTGATGTGAGGCGGGTGGTACAGACCGTTCAGGAGCATTTGGCGGTAATCCTCCGCCTTGCGGCTCTTGACGTAGAACTCCCAGACCATCCGATCCCGGTTCAAGCGCTTGCCGGCCACAAAGAGTTTGTTGTGGTTGACAAAATCCTGGTCGACGAAGGTACTGATGAAGGTGAAGTCACACAAGCTTGCCCTGACCTTGAAGATGAATTCCTGACCTTTGGCCGCATGGGTATCGAACCGTTCCCGCTGGTCGGCATCGAGAAGCTTTCTAAACCGGGTGGCGTATTTGCCCTTGTTCCCCAAATCCTCGATGAAGTAAAACACTCGCATCCCCAATGCATATGGATTCAGGCCGACCCGCGGCAGCGACGTCACACCGGCATGGGTGCGCGCAAAATCGACTTCGTGTCCCCGGATGCGGTCGTCCTGCAGGAAAAGCTTTTCGTGCCAATAGCTGGCCCAGCCTTCGTTCATGATTTTGGTCCGGATCTGCGGCTGAAAAAAAACGGAGGTGTTGCGCACGACCTCCATAACCGACTTCATCCAGCTGTTTTTTTCCTTGTTCAAAAAGTCGGAGTTTTCCGATAGATATTGGATCAGGTCCGGTTTGGTGTTTTTCTTTTCCTTCAGGCTTTTTTTAAACAACGTATCGAACTCGGGGTGGGTTTTGGCGACTTCTGCGAAGAACGTTTTCATCCCCCTGCGGCCCTCGTTACGGATACAGCTGTTGTACCTTTCGATCTCCTTGATATACTCGCTGACTCTGACCTTGCGGACATCCTGCAAAAAGACGTCGAAGAAATAGTTCAGCCGCTTCGAACCGTTGATGATGGGGGGTCGGTCCAGTTGGGAAAGTTCGTGGTGGTATCCTACCAGGTTGTCGATGCCGCGGGTGAACTCGATGATGTAATCCACCCACCGCCCTTTTTCAGATCTCAGGGCGGCGATCAGCCGTTTGTCGGAAAGTGCCCGCCCGGTAAAATCGTAATCCCAGGTGTGGCGGAAGTAAAGATTGTTCTGGAAAAAGTCGATATGCCCCAGCACATGGTAAAAAATCATGACATTCATCCAGTCCGGATTGTTGTCATTGTAATACGAGATGGCCGGGCGGGTGTTGATGACGGTTTCATAGGGATTGCTGGGATAAAGCTCGTAGCGGCCTTTTTCCTTGAGCACCTCCACGTCGTGGACCCAGTAGTCGTAGAGGGTCGGGATCATCACCTTGGGAGTGAGCTCCAACAGGTCACGGTTGGTCACGATATACTCGAGGCTCTCCTCCTCGAACCGCAACCCGGCCGCCAGGGCCCGTTCTTTACACCCCTCCATTATTTTCTTGGTGTGCTGGTCGATTAATTCCATATTTCGGTTGGCCCGTTTAGTCCGTTTTGCCGGTTGAGTCCGCTTAGCCCGTTGAGCCGGTTTTGCCCGTTGAGCCGGTTTTGCCCGTTGAACGATGTATTTCTTTTGTCATAATCATCGACCACGTTATCGTTAACACCACCAACCGCCGCCCCGCGGAAACCGTATCGGCAAGGATCGGGCCCGCCGATGATTATTCGGATATCAGCTTTTTTATCCCTTCGATCAGCCTCTGCTCATCGGCATCTTCCTTCAGGACATCGACGCGCAGCAGTGACGGTTTTTTCTCGAGCAGCCCGGAATTCTTGATATAGCGCTCAACTTCGCTGCTCTTGGTAGAACGGACGCCGTGTTCGGCGATGCTGATCCCCACCCGATTGGTGTACACGAGCATTTTTTTCAGCTCCGGCAGCGCTTCCTTACCGTCTGTGTCCCAGTCGTCCCCGTCCGTGCCGTGAAAAACGTAGATGTTGTAATCCTTGGCCAGGTTCTCTTTGTCCACGATTGAATTGACCAGACGGTAGGCTGAGGCAACCTGAGTCCCACCGGCCACCGTGGAGTTGTAATAGGTGTAAAAATCAGGGACTTCCTTGGCATCGGTGTCGTGAAGAACAAAGCGGGTTTCTACCTGCATATCGTACTGATAAAGCAGCCAGCTGTAAATCAGCACATGCTGTGCAACCACCAACTCGGTGGACTTACCGGACATCGAACCGGAGTAATCCCGCACGAAGAAAACCAGGGCCTGGGATTCGTAGTCCTTTTCGCGGGACAGGATCCGAAAAATCCGGTCGGCGGGTGATATCAGAAATCCGGTCGGATCGATGTCATTCAGATCCGGTATATTGCCGAGGTGGATGTTGGTTTCGACGATTTGACGCAGAGTGGCCTTCTTGTCGAGAAACTGGCCGAACCCCCGGTGTTTGTCGGTGAGGTCGTAAGTGTAGCGGGTCAGCGAGCGTTTTTTGCCCTTGTCTTTGAGGTTGGGTAGCGCGAACTTCTCGGTCAGAATTTTCCCCAGATCGTAGGCGTCGGATTCCATCTCGTGGCCGCCGCCCTCCCCTTCGCCGGGTCCGGCGCCTTCTCCCTCCGGCGAACGCACCGGTTGCTCGCCGATGACCTCGCCCTCTTCGCCTTCACCGACGCCGCCGGAAGAATCGCCCTCGCCTTTTTCGGTGGTTTTGAAGGAGGGATCGTGGATTAATTTTTCCTCGACCGTTGTGGGAACGATAACCACTTTGGCCTTGCCGCCTTTACTCGGCTTGATGAGCCGACCGACATTGACCTTGCGCGGAAAGCCGTCCTTTTCCCGCAGGCGGTCGCGTTCCAAAAGCTCATCGATGGAGCGCACCGTGGCGCTGTATGTGCCGCGCATCGCCGCAATGGCCTGCAGGTGGATCAGGTCGTAGAACTGGTATATGGTCGCCGGGCCCTCACCGAGGGTTTTCCCACCTCCGGACCGCATCGACTCTCCAGCAACGGCATGCCGCCGGTTGTCGTGCAGTTCGGCCCGGATCCGCTCATCCTGTTCGGCGCTCAAACCGTGCTGTTTCAGGACTTCATATATTTTGAATTTGTCGTTCATGTGAAGTGTTTTGGGTTTTTTGGGTTTAGTATTTGGTGTTACGGGTTCTGAGTTTCAAGTTTCAAGTTTCGAGTTTCTATTTTCTCAGTTTTCGTCTTCCTGCGTGCAAAAATACTCAATCGTTTTCTGCGCGCACGTCTTACAATACCCCAACTTATTGAGCATGGTGTCGACCATGCGGTCGTAAAGCTTCTGGTTTTCTTCGTTGGTCCGATTGGCCAGAGCACCGATGAGACTGCCGGCACCGGCGATATCCGACTTCAGCCGTACATCGGTGACGGCCTTGACGAGCTCAAGATTGTCCATGAAGTCGTAATCCGGAACAACCGAAATTTTCTGGCCGTAGATCTTGCGGATCGAGGTCCGGAAGGTTTCCCGCTGTTCCTCGGTCTTCAAGCCGAGCCGGTCCTCCACGCTGTTGATGAAGCGCTCGTCGATCTTCAGCGCCTTCAATTCTCCGGTCTGCGGGTCCTTGTACTTCCACATCTTGTCCGCACCCAGGTTCTCGGCGTCGATGCCGATGATCATGTTCACGTAGTTCATCACGTCCTTGCGGATAGCCAGCGGTTCGTCCATGTAAGCGTTGAACATTTCGGTCATGATCCGCTCCCGGTAGAGCCCCTTGGCAATCTTGAGGTCCTCGATGTATTTGGCCCTGTCGTTGGCATCGGTGACATAGTCGAGGATCACGCGCTCGATGGCCTTGAAGATGTCGTAGGCAAACATGCACTGGCCCTCGTTGGTTTCCGAGCTTTCCATTAAAAGCTGGATGGAGCGGCCCATATTCCGCTGCCCGAGACCCTTCTGTCCGAAGCGGTTGATGATCTCGGGATCCTGGTTGAGCATATCGATGACCTCCGCCAGGGTTTTGATGCTCTTTTCGCCGGCCACCTCACCGGCGGCCAGTTTCATGGTCTCCACCGGCGTCAGTTTTTCGGAACGCGGCAGGCGCGACAGAACCGCCGCCACGGAAGCGGCATAGTTCAGGCTCGGGTCCTGATGAAGATACTCTCTGTTGATGGTAGTCCGGGTCTCGCTGCCGATGGAGTACTGGGTGAGGTCCTTTTGCAGCTTGTAGTTGGTGTTGTGGGAAACGTAGCAAATCCGGCAGCGGTCAACAATCGGTGCCTCCTCTTTTTCAGCCAGAAAACGGTGAAACTCCGAGTTGTTGCTGGTGGCGAGGATGAGGGTGTCGATCGGCCATTTATACCCATCGATCTCAATGTTCCGGTTCTGGATCACGCCCAGGTAAACCTGGACCAGGTCTTTTTTGTTCTTGAAGATCTCGTCACTAAAATGAATACCGCCGCCGGCGACCCGCGCCAGCGCCCCGCGCCGTAGATCGAACCGGTAGGGATTGTTGGTGTCGGTGATGTGCAGCAGCCGCTGGATCGATTCCTCTCCCAGCAGGTCGACCGCAGAGGAAGTGATCTTGTCTTTGGCCGGGTATTTACCCGTAACCGTACCGAGGCTTTCGGTGAGCGGCACCGGCACGATTTCGACGAACTCCAGCATCCGGTCGATATCACCGTCGACATAGGTTCGGATATCGTTCAAAATATAGCCGCTGCAAGCACCCAACGGCCGATAATTTTCGTAGAGCGTTTCAATTTCGTTCTCCGAAAAGTCGATCGACTTGGCCAGATATTCATTGTTGTCCGCGGGTTCCTCAAAGAGGTTCATGGCCAGTATCATCGGGTCTTCGTAGGTCTGAGATTCGATGGTCGTAATACGACCGTAGTTCTGCAGCTTGTCGATGTTACGGAACCTGAAGGTGTATTTGCGGTTCTTCTCGTCGGACAAGAATTCGCGGTATTTCGTACACAGGTAATCGACGAAATAGGTCTTGCCGTTTCCCGGTTCTCCGACCAGAATAAAGGCCATCTCCTTGGACGAACCGCCTTCGGAGGCATCCTTGACGTACGAGACAAAGCTGTTGATTTCATCATACATGCCGATCACATGCTTTTTCCCGGTGCGGAATATGCTGAAATCATACGTCGTTTTACCGTTGACGACCACCTTTTGGATGTCGCTTTTCAATATCATTCGCGCCACGCCCTGGAAGGCATTTTCAAAACTGCGACGCCCCTCTTTGACCGCGCTGAGATGATAATGAAGTGAGCGCTCCGTGGTATTTGCCATGCTACCTCCCAACTTTGAGTCGTTGACGTTTTTGACCGCAATTTTTTTCATAAGTGTGTTCGCGTCGTTAGAAAATGGCCGACATTCAGGACCTCATCTATTTCGCATGTCAGGTGAGCTACAGCGCGGGCATCTGAAGGCAGAACAGAGAATTTACACTTTTAATTTAATCATCAAAAACCGGCGGTACAACCGTCGGTCCGGTCGGATCAGGAGCTGTCCTTCTGCTAGATGCCGATAATTATGCATAATTAAAGATTATTATACCCCCGGATCCTATGATGATCAAGTTAATACCTCAGATCCGGGGAATCAGGCTGCGTTAAATGCCATCCATAAATGGCCCTCTCCCGCAATTTCGGTGTCCACCACGCCAGAGGCGAAACCGAATGGTTGGACAAGGGCGCGTCCGAAGGTCCGGGAATAGATTGTGCAGTGTCAGCGGTGAAACGGAATGGCGGCGCTACTGTCGACCGGTATGGGATCGGACCAACAGCAGGGTGTTGCCGATCACGGTCAGACTGCTCAGCAGCATGGCACAGACGGCCACCAGAGGGGTCAACAAACCGCTCATCGCCAGCGGAATGCTGATAATATTATAGACAAAGGAAAACCAGAGGTTTTGCAAAATCTTACGGTTGGTTATATCGGCCAGACGGAGGAGTACCAGCACCTGTTCGGGCTCCCCGCGCATCAGCGTGATGTCGGCGACCTCTTTGCCCAGATGGCTGCCGGAATGGACCGCGATGGCCAGGTCCGCTACCGCCATAGCCTCGGCATCGTTGACCCCGTCGCCGATCATCGCCGGCCGTCTCCCGTCACGGCGCCGACTTGCCAGGAAGGCGGCCTTGCCCGAAGGCATCAAAGCGCCATGGGCGTCATCGATGCCGAGCGATCTTGAAATCCGTCGCGTAACCGCCGCGTCGTCGCCTGAAACCACTGCCAAGGCATACCCAAGATTTTTCAGTTCTGCGACGGTCTTACGGGCACCACTCCTGATCGTGTCACCAAAAATCAGAAGGGCGCCTAAGCGGCCGCCGACGCTCATGTAAACCGTCGTGGGTTCGGCGTCGAAATCCTGTGGGTCGATTTCCGGCAGGGGTGCGGCCGCTGCAATTTCGGCGGAGAGGAAACCGGCGGACCCGATCTTAATCGTTTCATCGGCGGCGCGTCCGGATATGCCGTTTGGCTCGCTCCGGATGTCGATAACATCTGCCGGCTCGATGCCGTGCTCTCCTGCCCAGCGCTTGAGCTCAACGGCGACATGGTGATCGGAATCCTTTTCGAGTGCCACCGCTAACGCCACGAGGCGATCGGCCGTCATTTCGGATAGGGACCGGACAGCCAGTAGCTGCCAGCGACCTTCGGTCAGGGTGCCGGTTTTGTCGAACACGAAGGTGTCGATCTGTTGGGTCCGCTCAAAGGCTGCAAAATCCCGCACCAGGATGCCGTTGCGCCCGGCAACCGAAATGCCGGCCACGCGTGCCAGCGGTATGGCCACTCCAAGAGCGCAGGGACAGGATATTACCAAAACCGTGACCGCCCGGATCAGGTAATCACCGGGATCCAAGCCCATGAGAAATCCGAAAATGGCCGTACCGATGGAGAGCAGGATGATAAATGGCACAAATCCTTTCAGCAACCGGTCCGTTTTCCCTTCAAATGCGGTTTTCTGTGAGAGCGTCTGCTCGATGATCCGCATCATCTGACCCAGGGTCGAATCTTCCCCCACCGCAAGGGCCTTCACCTTGTAACTGCCGTGACTGACCCTGGTGCCACTGCGGATGGAGCTGCCCGAGCGCTTGGGGATGGGCCGGGCCTCACCGGTCAATGAGGACTCATCCACCAATCCGTCTCCGTCGATCACCAGGCCGTCGGCCGGCGCGATTTCACCGTCATCGAGCAGAAACAAGTCATTTTTGCGCAGGTAGTCTGCCGAAACGTAGCGCCCTTGCGGGTGCTCGCGACTGCAGAGCTTCACCTTGGTTGGTTTCAGTGCAAAAAAGGCCTCCAGGTCCTCGAGGACCTTTTCCTTGGCATTCCGTTCCAGCAGTTTTCCCAGCAGCACCAGGGTGATTAACATGGAAGCCGTATCAAAGTAGAGGTGGATGTTGCCCCGCAACAGATTGAAGATGCTGTATAGGTAGGCACTGGAAGCCCCGATGGCGATCAGGGTTTCCATGCTGAAGGCAGCATTTGAAAAACCGGCCACGGCTTTTACGAAGATAAACTTCCCGCCGTATGCCATGACGATGGTGGCCATGATGAAAATAGGCCACGACAGGTTGGCCACCGCTTCCGGAGCAAGTGAACTGAAAAAACCCGAATAGAGGGCAAAGGACATCATCATCACGTTCATGGTCAGAAAGGTGGCAACGGCAAATCGGATCGTCTCCCGCCGCTTCTCCTTGGCCCGGCCCCCTTCACCGGGTAAGGCCGGATGATAGCCGAGACGTTCGATAAAGGCAATAATCCGGTCCGGTGAGGTGAGAACCGGATCGTAGGCACAACGCAGACGATCGGTTGAAAAATTGCAGCCGGACCCCAAAACCCCGGGGAGTTTCTTCAAGGACGCGTCGATCAGCCAGGCGCATGCCGGACACCACATGCCGTCGATCCTGAGCAGGAGGGCAAGGTGATTCGATGGGTCGGAGGGGCTGAAGGCCTCTGAATCGTGTGCTTCACCACCGCCGGCGGCCGCCGCAATCGGCACTTTAGGCGATTGTACGCGTAGTTGGAGGTCGGACTCCGATGCCGGAATGATCCCCAGGTCCCGGCATCGTTTGAAAAGGTCGGTATCCCGAAAATGCGCCGGATCGTCAATACCGCCGGCGGTGATGAGCATGCTGAACACCTGCTTACACCCGATACAGCAGAAACTGTAGGGTCGCCCCGCAGAGATCAGGGTGTGATGGCCGTAACGCAGGGTCAAACCGCACAGGTCACAAATGTCACTCACAGGTATCCTCAAGGGATCGTGCTCAAATAAAAAAGTTCCGCCGGAACGGAACTTTTTTCCACTGAATGAACCGGTTCGGCCATGAACCGGGGATAATTTACCGTGTGCCGAGGGATTTGACGAACGCAACAATCCTCCAGCGATCGTCCGTAAAAATCGTGGTCGCCAGAGCCGGCTGTCGTCCACTGCCGCCGATACCGTAGCTGATGTGTTGAAACAGGGCACCCTCTGATTGAGATTGAACCTTCGGGCTTCTCAGGTCGGTGGGCAGCGGTGCGAAACTCTGCCCCACGGTTCCGATCCCGTCGTAATTGACCCCGTGGCACTGCTGGCAGAAGTTAACATATTGCTGGGCCCCTTCTTTAATCACTTTGGGATCTCCGGAGGGTATCGGGGATTTCAAACTTTCGGGGCTGGCCGCCCGGTATAAAGCCTCACCCCCGTGAACCGGCACCAGGCCGGCCTCCATGATCGGCAACGGTTTTTCATAAGGCTTGACCACCGGCGTCTCCCGCATTCTTCCAAAAGGAAAGTTGTTATCGTAGTACATCAGCACATTGTAAACGACGACGACGGCGACGACGGCGACGACGACGGCGACGATCAGCACAATCGGTTTTTTCATTTATTTACCCATTGCATTTTGTTGCGGTGGTGGAAAAAAACTCTCGTCCCAATTCTTTCCTATCGGCGGATAATCACCTAGGGGCGGATAATCACTTTCGTGTCCCTCAACGTGCTGGGGGAAAGGAAGATACTCGTAAATCGCATAAGGAGATTCTCCGGGAACATCCTTCACCGGCCGGTAGTCCCAGTCCGGCTGCCCGCGGTCCCCGATCATAAAATAGGCCAATCCGCCCTTAAACGCGATGATCAGAAGAAGTAAAAAAATGATCAGCCAGGTCATAAACGTCGATTCCCGGTGCTCCGTGTGTTCCATTATATCTTAACCCCCAATAGAGCGATTAGCAGGATATACGCCAGCGCCCAGAGGACGGTGCCGGCGATGGTCATGTACAGGATCAGCGGAAAGGGCGCGTTGCGGCCCTCGATGCCGCCGGGATACTTTTCAATGATCTTCGACAGTTTTTGCTCGGATTCTTTGGTGCGGAAATGCGTAAAGGCAAGTCCGGCCGCAAAAACCAGAATAAACGCCCACGCCGGAAAGAGGTATAAGACAAATTGTTGCAGATTGAGAAGTTCAAAATAGCGCATGGTTTACCTCTATCGAATCGACATCCTCAGAAAACAACCGCTGCGGTGCGGCTTACCCTTGGCCCGGCGGCAGACCGATGGGCCTCAACCGCCATTTATCACGGTATACGCAATCACGGCAGCGGTTGCGACCAACCCGGAACAGGCCAGGGCAAAAAGAATAAAGACCTTAATGCGGTAATGGCGCGGCGCTCTCACGTGAGCCATCTCGGGCTCTCCTTCCAGCGGCAGAAAGCGGGCGCGCTTCTGGTCCTTGAACTGTCCGGCATTCAGGGCCCACAGGAATGTCACCAGACTGATGACAAACCCGGCCGCCATGTAGGCAATTAAGTAAGGGAAATACATGGTTTTGTGTTTCGGGTTACGGGTTGCGCGTTACGGGTTACGCGTTACGGGTTCCCAGTTTCGAGTTTCAAGTTTCCAGTTTCAAGTTTCCAGTTACCAGTTTCAAATTGCATCACGGTTCCCACGCCGCGTCGATTCCGCGAGGCTCGGCATTGGCGTCGGACTGGTTGATAAAATAGTTCGCGATATAATCGCCGACCTCCCATAATTTCTGAGATTCGAGGTCGCGCTTGAAGTACGGCATGGCGGTTCCGGTGATGCCGTTCATGAGCTGGTAGTAGATGATGCCACCGGAGATTTCCCTGCCCTTGAGAATGGTAAAGTTTAGTGGCGGCGGGTAAATCCAGGGTTGGGCCGGTCCCATGCCGTCACCGATAGGCCCGTGACAGCCAAGACAAAATTCCTGATAGATTTTGTGCCCGCGTTGCAGTCCGGCGGGCGTTGTCGGATAGGGGTTGGGAATTTTGCGCCATCCCTCGGGTATCTGTTCGGCCAGCCACCTGGCATTCACATCCGGCCCGGCTTCGTAAGCTTCGATGGCCTTCTGCTTCCAAAAGCGCTGTCTCTCCATCCGAATATCGGCCTGCTTGAACCCCAGGCTCTGAACATACTGGGTCAGGGTAATAATCTTGTCCTTTCCGAGCCACTTGAATGGCGGCATGATGGAACTGGGCCGGGTGTATCTCGGATTGATGAAATGCGCGATGTGCCAGTCGTCCGGATGTTCACCGCCTTCCTGGGAAAGATCCACGCCCGTTCGGGCGGATCCGAGCAAAATGGGCTCATCGCCCACATAATCGCCGGCCTGGGCGATGCGTTCCGCCCCATGCCCCCAGTCGATGGCGCGGATCGACTGGCTGTGACAGTAAACGCAACCGTTGGCGATATAGATTTTACGGCCGGCTTGCTCCACCTGCCCTCGACTACGCCAAATCTCCGAGGGTGTTGTGTCCTGCTGCGCGTAAGGCAGGTAAACCATGATCAATACAATCAGCGCAAGTATCGTCAGCGCACCGGCCACGATGGCCGTCAGCGTCATTTTCATTCTGTCGTCACTCCTGGATTGAAAAATATTGTTCTGATGATGTTGTACAAACCGATGTAAGCACCGACCATGATGGTTAAACCGAGCGATGCCCGGGCAATATAATACGGTTGGATTTCCGGCAGTGTGCGGTAAATGGTTTCGCCTATGGCCCAGGCCTGTCCCTGGATCAGACCGACGATGGTCAGCACGACCGCAAAGCCGGTGATGCCGATCAGCACCAGCCAGTACTGCAGGTCAGCGAGAAACTTACTGTAAATCGGTTTTCCGGTTATCCGCGGCAGCAGAAAATAGATGCCCCCCAATGCGGTGATACCGGCAAAGCCGAGAACCCCGATGTGGGCGTGTGCCACGACCCAGTTGTTGAAGTGGGTCACCCGTTGGACGATGGGCAGCGCCATCATCGATCCCTGGATGTTGACGAAAAAGTAATAGACCGTGCCGGCAAACACGAACTTGGCGCCGATATCGCTGTGGATGGCCCCGAGTTTTCCTCTTACGGTGAACCACAGATTGATCAAGACGACCATGACCGGGATGACCATGGCCACGCTGTCGACAATGGCAATGACTTTCAAATAGGTGGGTACGGGGACCTGAAGCAGGTGGTGGGTGCCGATATGGGTGTAGACAATAATCAGCGACCAGAAACCGATCAATGAAAGCGTATGGCTGTACAAGGGACTGCGCGTCGCAATCGGCAGCACGTAATAGGCCACAGCCAGGCCCATCGGCGTCAGCAGCAGCCCGAAAACATTGTGACCGTAGAACCAGAGCAGGATCGCGTCCGGTATGCCGAGCAGGGCTCCGGTGTCGGGTTTCCAGATCACGTTGCCGATAATGTAGGTGGAAGCAGTGAGTACCATGGCGGCGGTGGTATACCAGACCGACACGTAGAGAATCGACTCTTGGCGCTGCCGGATGGTCATCACGACGTTGATGATGACCAGCACGAACAGGATCACGACCATGATATCCACGGCCCATGGAAGCTCGGCATATTCTCTACCCTGGGAATAACCGGCGCCGATACCGATAACGGCAGAGATCAAGGTGATATTCCAAAGGATAGCCGTAAAAATACCCAGCGTTTCGCTGTAGAGTTCCGTCCGCAACAATTTCGGAATGAAATAAAAAGAGGCCGCCAGAAAACCCGGTGTCACGAAACCGAAGAGGACCAGGTTGACATGAATCGGGCGAGCCTTTCCGAAGTGCAACCAGCCGACGTTCGCAAGGAAATCCGGTGCAATCAGATAACCGGCAGCGATCATCCCGAAAGATGTGGCGCCGGCGAACCAGAGCGCCGACGTCATACAAAATGCGATGGCGGTTGGATAAGTTGCCGCTTGTTGATCGGCAGTGGTGGTCATCGATTCAGTTTCCTTTTTATATCAGTCGGCGCTGACGATCGCCTTGACACGTTCAGATCAGTGATCAGATAGTTACATACCTGCATTTGCCAATTCCCGGAGCGACTTAGCTGTGGCAGGCGAGCCAGCATCCCAGGTTCGCCTTGCGTTCACGATGGCACTTGATGCAAAACTGCATGTAAAAGTACTTTCCCCGGATGCGGTCCATGGTTTCAACCGCCCCATGGCATTCCTTGCAAGCCACCTCTTTTCGGATGTGGCGTTGGTGGTTGAAGAGAACGTGTTCGGCCAGATAGTTCGCCTTCTTCCACGGCGTCGGGGTCCGGGTGTCATAATAGCGGTGCTCCTTCAATATCTGCGGATGCCGGGCGATAATGTATTTATGGCAATACAGACATTTTTCCACCGGCGGCAGTCCCGGGTGGATGGAGCGGCCCACATACGGATGGCAAAATTGACACTGAATATTCTTTACCCCGGAGTGCACCCGATGGCTGAACGGGATCGGCTGTTCAACCCCGATCGCCATGCTCGGTGTGCGGTAGAAGTAGAAAAAATAGAGAAATCCCACCACAAAAACGGCTGCAAAGAGTGTCAGCAGCAAAGCGCTCCTGTTGCCCCAGAGAAAAATACGGTACTTAATGCCGAGAATCACCAGCAAAACCGTAGTGATTGTCAGTAGCGTGAGGCTGAGCAGAACCTCCATCAACTCACCTCCCTCTTTTCAGTGCGTGCCAACTCCGGGAACTGTCGCAGGAAGGAGTTAAGGGCCAACAGCATGAGGCCGAGAAAACCGAGGCTGATCAGAATGTCGTTGATCCCTAACGGCAGAGTATGCACCGAATGGCTGAGCGACGGCCCCACCAGGAGCAAGTGCTCCAGCCAGATACCGGCAATCATGCACGCGGCGAGCACCATCATGAAAGCGGGCATGGTTTTTACTTTCTTGTTAAGTAAGATAAAAAAAGGAATCACAAAAGAAACGGCGAAGACAAACCAGGCCAGGTATTTCCAGGGGACCATCATAACACGTTCGATAACGTAAGCGGTCTCTTCGGGTATATTGCCGTACCAGATGACAACCAGCTGCACGTAGAAAAAGTCCGCCCACACCAGGCAGAAGGCGAAGAAGAGTTTGCCGATGTCGTGAAATTGGGATGATGGCAGCGTGAAATCGTTCTTCGGATTGAGGTGCATGACGGCCGCGAATATAATCAGCCCCCCCAGGCCGACATAAATGGCCTTGACGAATGTATAGGCTCCGAAAAGGGTGGAAATCCAGTGCGGGTCAAGGGCCATCACCAGGTCGTATCCGATGAGAGAGAGGACCAGCGCAAAGGCCAGCATGTAGAGGATGGCCAGCAAGTCCATCCGTTTTCGAATAACCTCCGGTTCCAGCTGCCGACCCCCTTGAAGGATACGGAACAGGGTTCGGATAATGCCTTTACCATTGGTCGTGTCCACTTTCTTGAGCTGCAAGGAATAATAAAGGTAACCAAAGCCCAGGCCGTAAAGAATAAAAAGCGCAATGAGATCCCGGGTGAATAGAAAAGGAATGTTGAGCCAGACCTCCTTGCCATGGAGGTCGTGCCCGTGGGACCAGGGGAACACATGCGCACCTCCGAGAAACAGGAATAGAAAGAGGATGAGAGACACCGGAAAAAACCCTGTAAAGGCCTCGGAAAGTCCCGAAAGCGATCCACTCCATTTGGCTTTGACGGTGTGCATAAGAGTGGAAAAAAGCATTCCCCCTTGGGCGATGGCCGACCAGATCAAAAAGTTGATCAGGTAGGCCTTCCAGGCTTGATCAGGACGTCCGCTGGCTGCCAGATAAATGAATGTCCCGAAGCCGATGACGACCATGGCGACCCAGACGATCCAGTAAGATGATTTCTTTCCTTCGTCGGCCATTTTTTAACCCGTCTGATAGGTCAACTGTTATTGTTTATTCTTGCCCGCCATCGCAGGACCGGCCGGCAACTGTCAACATGGTCAGTCGAAAACGCGCACAATGCCGCCATTTTCAACAAACAGGGAGTGCAGTCCCTCCTGTTGATCTTCTTGGCAGGATGCCAACACACCGAAATGCTCGCCCGAACAACGCTCGTCATAATGTTCGAGGTTTTGCATACGCGGCAGGCGGGTCTGGGTCAAAAATCCGACCAGGTTGCCCAAGATGGCAAAGAGGACGGTGAACTCGAATCCCACAATGACAAACGGAACCAGCGCACGGACCGGCTTGCCGCTGACGATCAGGTCCCAGCGCTCGGCCGTGAGGATGGCCAGTGCGAAACCCGCAAAAAATCCGAAGATACCGCCGCAAAGCGTGAACCACCCCACCTTACTGGTTTTAAGCTTGAGCGCTTCCGACAGTTTATGACTGGGAATGGGGCTATGGATCCGGTGCAGCGTCCATTTCGATTCTTTGAGACCATGGACTGCCGCCACCGCCTGATCCTCGCTTTTAAACAGCCCCATGATGTATTTATCAATGGCCATGGCCGCCTCCCTCAACCAGGGTTTCCTTCATTTCCGTCATGGAAACCGACGGCATGTGCTTGACGAAAAGCACGAAGAGAAAAAAGAACAGGCTGAAGCTGCCGAGCATAATGCCGAACTCCACAAGGCTCGGTCTGTAAAGACTCCAGGCATTCGGCAGAAAATCGCGTCCGACGCTGGTGATAATGATGATAAAGCGCTCGTACCACATGCCGATGTTGACGACGATGGAAATTCCAAACAACCAGGGAATGGCGGTTCGGACCTTTTTAATTAAAAAGGCCAGTGGTACAATGGTGTTGCATGTCACCATGATCCAGAAGGGGATCGCGTAGTCACCGGTTGCCCTCCAGGCAAAAATGTACTCCTCCACTGGGTTGCGGCTGTACCAGGCGATGAAGAACTCCGTCCCATATGCGAAACCGACGATCATTCCGGTGAGAACAATGGTCTTGGCCACACTCTCCAGGACGTGCATGGTGATGATCTTCTCATAATTAAAGATCTTTCGCAGAGGGATCATCAATGTCAGCACCATGGCCAGGCCGGAATGAATCGCACCGGCCACGAAATAAGGGGCGAAGATGGTCGTGTGCCAGCCGGGTACCACCCCAAGGGCGAAATCCCATGAGACGACGCTGTGCACCGAGATGACCAGCGGTGTGGCCAAGGCGGCAAAAAAGAGGTAGATGCGAGTGTAATGGCGCCATTGCTCGTGGGTGCCGGTCCAGCCCAGGGAAAGCCAGGTAAAGATTTTCTTGCGCCTGCCGACGGCACGATCCCGGATGATGGCCAGATCCGGTAGCATACCGGTATACCAGAAAAGTGAACTAACTGTCAGATAGGTGCTGATCGCCACCACGTCGAACATCAATGGCGACTGAAAATTGGGCCACAAGGTTCTTTGGGTCGGTATCGGCAGCATGTAGTAGACCAACCAGACGCGACCCAGATGGATAAATGGGAACAAGCCGGCGGTACAGACCGCAAACACCGTCATGGTTTCGGCAGCCCGGGCGATGGGGTTGCGCCATCCGGCCCGGAACAGGTGCAGAATGGCGGAAATCAGCGTTCCTGAGTGGGCGATTCCAACCCAGAACACAAAGTTGATCAGATAGGTCCCCCAGGCCACCGGTATGTTCATACCGGCTACTCCGATTCCCGTGAAAATCTGGTAGAGCCAGCAGGACAGCCCGACCAGGATTCCCATGAACAGCAGCACCACAGTCAGCCAATAGGTCCCGCGGGCGGGTGTCAGCGTGTCCAGTACCGTATCGTCGATTCGGTTAAAGGTCAGTTCGGTCATGGCATTTTCCGTTTAGTCCGTTAGGCCCGTTAGGCCCGTTTAGCCCGTTTAGCCCGTTTAGCCCGTTAACCGGCACAACCGGGCTAACGGGCGCAACCGGCTCAACCGTCATGTACCACCTTTTTTAAATAAATGACCCCCGGCTTGGTGTTCAAATATCCCATAATCTGGTAGGCCCGGGGATCGTCCACCATTTTTCTAACGCGGCTGTTTGGGTCCATCAGACTGCCGAACACAAGTGCATCGGTGGGGCACGTCTGCACGCAAGCCGGCACGATTTCACCGTCCCTTATCGTGCGGTTTTCATTCTTGGCCCAGCCGTGGGCCTCTTTGATACGCTGCACGCAAAAGGAGCATTTTTCCATGACGCCCTTGGCACGGACGGTCACGTTGGGGTTGAGCTGGTATTGAAGCGGGTTCGGCCATTCCCAGGTGTACCAGTTAAACCGTCTCACCTTGTAGGGACAGTTCTGACTGCAATAGCGCGTTCCGATGCAGCGGTTGTAGATCTGGTTGTTCATCCCCTCCTTGTTGTGATGGGGCGCATATACAGGGCAAACCGACTCGCAGGGTGCATTGTCGCAGTGCTGGCACATGAGCGGCAAAAAGGTGATCCGTTCCGGATTTTTCTTGTCCTCATAACGTTCCACACTGAGCCAAGCCATTTCGCGTCCCTCGAGAATACGTTCCACCCCGACGATGCCGATGTTGTTTTCGGCGTAGCAGGCGGCCGAGCAGGCACCGCAGCCGATGCAGCGATCGAGGTCCACCACCATGCCCCAGCGATAGCCGTCATGATCGTGCGGCTTGTAAAAATCGCGTTTTGGATCATATCCTTCCGGAATCGGCAGGGCTAAAGGAAAATCCCACATGGTCAGACCAGCTTTCTTACGCTGCTTCAGGGATTCGATCGTACGCAACGTAACACTCACCGCGATTTTACGTCCGAGCTGGGTCCGGTGGCCGTCGGTGTGGGCGAGCTTCATCGACCGGCCGGTTTTCTTGATCTGGACTCCCGAGACCAGAAACTGAGGGCCGCCGGTATCCTCGACCGGCTCGGGTGGTGTCAGCCGGAACGGATTGGCACCTTTGCCGGCGGCATAGCGACCGAAGTCTTCATGTCCCTGCCCAGTATTCATCGTAAGGACGCCAGGGGCGACGCTCATGGTCTCGTAAACCGGAACCTCCACCTGCCCCCAATTGCTGACGATCTGAACCAGGTCGCCATGCTTCAGGCCTTCGGATGCGAGAGTGCGTGGATGGACGAGTACGGGTGTCTGCCAGGCCACCCGCGTGATCGGATCGGGCACTTCGCAAAGCCAGGGTCTGTTGGCGCCGCGGCCGTCAAAAAACCGGATGGATGGTGCGGCAATGCAGGTCAACCCGTCAACCACCGGCTGTTGGACCCTCGATAAGAATGTCGGACTCAAGGTAGTCGGTCTCGAAGACGGCTGCGGGTTCTCCTGCTCTTCGGTGGTTTTGAAGATACCGCCGTTTTGCAAGGTCTGCAGCCATTCCATCTCTTTTCCGACCCGCCTTTTCGATATCAAATCGGCAATCAGGTAGGCTTTGTAACTGTCTTCGGGACTGTTTTTGTCGAATGCGGCTTTCAGGAAGACATCGCCGATGAGGGTGCGGCCATTGACTCGACCCATCGCCGGTTGCAGGGTCGATACGATTCCCACCTTGCCGCCGTATTCATCCCAGGCCTCCAATGGCAGGCTGACGGGCAAAACAAGGTCCGCCATGGCTGTCGTCTCGTCCATGAAATTGCTGAAAGACACGACGAGCAAAGCCTCATCCTGGAGAATCCGCTCGATATCACCGACCATGGGGTTGGTGTAAACGGGATTGACGTTGTTCAACAGAAGCAGGTCGACCGGTTCCTGGTCGAGGGCCTCGAAGAATCCCAGAACTTCCGCTCGGGTGGCCGCAATTTCAACCCGGTGTCGCTGACCGAAGTCGTATAATGGAAGCTGCGGATTCAAAATCCAGTTGAGGTAATTGACTGCCAGGTCGGTCTGCAGCGCATTCGGTCCGGCAGCGGCGGCGCCGGTTCCGAGTACCAAAGGATTTTCTGCCTCGCGCAATGCAGTGATCAGTCGTTCATAGTTTTCGACACCAACCCCGGTCAATTCGACCACCCGATCTTTGGTGTATGGCGCGGTGGCACTCTCAAGTTCAGCGCGCAAGGGCGTGGTCGAATCGTTGAAACGACCGCTGCGCAGGGCTTCGCCGATCAGGCCGAAGGCAAGGGCAGCCTCGTTGCCGGGTCGGCAGGCCAACCAGAGGTCGGCGTTGGCGGCAGTGAGCGCCATGTGAGGACCGATGTGGAAAAACCGGCCTTTGCGCTCATCCCGCAAAGCGTGCATCGATTTGAACTTGCGGGCGTATTCGACCGGAGAGAGCCAGGTTTCCAGAAAATCGGCACCGAAGCCGATCAGGACATCGGCATCTTCCATTCGATACGAAGGCAACCCCTTGACGTTGAAAACGGCCTCATTGGCCGCCTTCAGCGACTCGTAGGCAAAAGGTTCATAAAATAGCGGTCCACCCGACTTCCAGCGCCGCAGGGATTCTTTGAAGAGTTTCTCCAGGCTGGTGCCGACGACCTCGGTCAGCATCCGCACTCTGTTGGGGCCGGCACCGGCGGCCGCTTCGGCTTTGGTTTTGAGAATATCACCGGCCTCTTTGAATGAAATCGGTCGCCAACCGCCGTTTTCTTTTATTAGCGGCGAGTTGATCCGGTCCGGATTAAAGAGCCCCTGCACCACTGCTTGGCCGCGCATGCAGAGCTTCCCCTGATTGATCGGATGCAGGGGGTTGCCTTCGACCTTGATCACCCGTCCTTCCCGATTCTTGGCCAGAATACCGCATCCCGCCGGACACTCTCGGCAAGTAGACGCATACCACGAAGCATCACCGGTCACCATGTCGTCGGGTGCATGAACCAGTGAATAGAGTGTCTTGTCCGGTCGGGGTTGGTTGTATGGGTCGGGGGTACAGCCGGCGGCCATCGAGATGCTGCTCATGCCGACAATCTTCAGGAAGGTTCGTCGATTCATTTAACCGGGTTCTCCATACACGGGATGCGTTGGCGCCATTCGCTTCAGTCGGTGTGCACCGTCGGCCCTGATATGCCTGTGTATTTCAAGCATAGGCTTCAGCAAGGTTAGGGGTGGCAGGGGAAAAGCTTTTAAAGCGAGTAATAAAAATTAGCCGCCGTGTCAAGAACTGTTGCGGCAGTGCCGACAAATATTCACTGCGGTGACATCCACGGGGCTTTCCGGCTTGTCCTCCTGCCGGTGATGCACTCCCCGATTGACTGACGAAATGGAATGATTACGACTCAAAATATGATGATCGACAAATGACGACAACATCGACCGGCGTCATTAGAGTAGGCAATGGCGTACGGTCTGCGCACGATACCGAGAAGGCTGAAATGAGTGAACGTGAAGAACTGCTGCAGGATCAGAAACTGATCAGGACTTTTCATGAGACCGTGGATGGACACCATTGTTCCTCAACTCGAGGATCGGTTGCGCATTCTCAGGTTGATCTCGAGATGTTCCATTGCCAGTCTGACCACATCACCGGTCTGCGGATGAGCCGCCACGTATTTCTTGAAAAATGCACCGACGCTTTCCGATCTGTCGATACCGGCTGTCGGTACGATCGCGGCAATCACTCTCTCGTAGAGCAGGGGATGAAAGGCTTCGAGTTCCGACAGATGCGCCAGGTACCAGTCCCAGAGATGATCGACAGCGTGGGGATTTGCGGTTGCTGAAACGATCGGAATGAATTTGTTGCGGTCGGGCACCTCTTCGAGTGCAAATTGCAGGGCACTCTCGATAACATGTTTGTCACTGAACCATCCCAATGCCGCCAGAATGTTGAGCCGCTCGTGTTCGCTGATAGTCGACTGAAACCGCTGTTGAAGCCATTTCAGCGCTGCGTTTCCTCCGGTCAGGGCGCCAATCTGAAGGGTGCTCTTCAGGATGTCCGGATGGACGGTGCCGCCGGAAAGCAGATTCTCGAACTGTTTCCCGGCAAACTGAACGACATCCTGCCCGCCGAAAATGGCGGCCGGCAGCATGATCTGATCCCGCAACAAGGAAACGGTGAAGGGCTCAGCGGCTTTCGGCACGAGACCGATTGCGGCCAGTGCCCCCTGGAGCAGGGAACGACCAATCGACTTCAGCCGGTTTTTGCTGTCGCCGGTGAGGACGCTGTAGGCTTGAAACAAATTGGCGGCGATGCTGCTCAATGGCAAGAAGGCGTCTTCAGCCCTGTAATACTCGAGAAAAGCCAGGTAGGCGTCGATGCCGATGTTGCCGCTTCTGACCCCGGCATACACGTCATTCTGGAGTCCCCAACGGTCTTCGGTCGACAACGATTTGTTGCGGACCCGTTCCCCGAGGGTTTCGAGATCCTCAGAATTCAGATACTGGACCCGGTAGAATCCGGTTTGGTCGGCGTTGATTTTGTAAGCCGCCGTACCGGGAGCCAGTTCGATGACGGCGGTTTCCCCGGTCATCAGGTGTCGAACGATCCGCTCTTCGCCGTTTCGGTTAATCAACCGCGCCGTAATTGGTACATCCCAGAGCTGCCCGGAGGTGTTGGGCAGGTAGGTGAACCGGTGTTGCCGCAAGTTAAGCTGATCGTCCCGTCGTTCGACGGTAATCAGCGGATATCCCGGTTGTTCTATCCAGCTCTTCATCATCCGGGTCACCGGCTTTTCGGATGAGGATTCGAAGGCCTCCCAGAGCTGCCGGCTGGCGGCATTGCCGTATGCGTACGTTTCCAGATACCGGTGTAGCCCGTCCCGGAACAATTCCGGGCCGATAAAGCCCAAAACTTGTCTAAGGATGCTGCCGCCCTTGCTGTAGATAATCGGCGCCGTGCTGGTGTTGATCACCACGTGCTCGCCGCCCGGAATTTCAATCGCGAAGGTCTCGTGCAACCCGTCGCGCACGAGCGCACCTTCGGTTTGACTGCCGATAAACTGCTCCCAGATGCCCCACTCCGGATGGTAGTTGTCGACGATCCCGAAGCCGAAGAAGGTGGCAAAGCTCTCGTTGAGCCACAGGTAGCGCCAATCCGAGGGGGTCACGAGGTTCCCGAACCACTGGTGGGCGATTTCGTGTGCGATCACCTCGCAAATCCGCTCTTCGCCCGCCCGGGAAGTTGAATCCGGATAGTGCAGCAGCAGATTTTCGCGAAAGGTGATCGCGCCCCAGTTTTCCATGGCCCCGAAAGCGAAGTCCGGAATGGCGATCAAATCCATTTTCGGCAGCGGGTAAGGGACCCGATAGTAGTCTTCACAATACGCGAGCGCCTGGCGGCCGAATTCGAGGCCATATCCGGTATACGGCGTCATGCCCGGCGTGGTGGCGACCCTCACCCGCGGATCTTCAGAATTCACAACGATTTCGAACTCCCCGACACCGAAGAACAGCAGGTAAGTCGACATTTTGGGTGTCCGTTGAAAGGTTACCCGCTTTTTGCCGTGTGGCAGGCGCTCTTCGGTGTCGACAAGCGTGTTGGATATCGCAGAAAGACCGGCGTCGATGATCATTTCAACCGTGAAGGTCGCTTTTTTACGAGGATGATCCACGCAGGGAAGCGCCCGGCGGGCGTCACTTTCCTCGAATTGCGTCACGGCGATATAGCGTGTTTGACCATCTTTCCGGTAACGGCTGCGGTAAAAACCGGCCATCCGGTCGTTGATCTGACCCTCGTACTCGACAATCAGTGTCAGGCTACCGGTAATGTCGCGCGGCAGCTGGATGTGCAATTCCTCTTTCTGCGGGTCTACGCTGAAGGGACAGATGACCTCCTTGCCGTCCAGGCGCACGATGCAGCGCCAAATAGCCAACTCTAGGATATTCAAGGTCACCACTGCCTGCGCTTCGGGAAGCTCACCGGCAATTTCGACTCTGGCGGAGAATTTGAAACCGTCCAAATCGGGTGTAAGGGCGAATCGATAGTGAGTCGGATTGAAATCATGCATTAACAACCTCCGGAAACGATGGGTCGCAACGGATCAGTGCCCATCCTCAGCTTCGTTAAAGGCGCGGACAAGTGCCATTTATGAACGGAAACGCGTCATCTCTCTGACATAGAATCGTGAAAATGACAAGCCGCTTGACGTGTCAAAGAGAAAAAATGGCCCGACCGCGACGGTATCTACGGGTCGGGACGGATACATTTTAGGGAACAGTTCGAAACGGGATCGGCAGGTACGATTCAACCCTCACAGGCGAGGATGGCACATCAGATCGGAGGTTGCCGAGCCGGGTGGAACCGGCGGGTGAGTGTTTCCGGTTTGTCGGGGTGCGTTTATGTGGAGCGCACGGTGGACGAGTTCGAGCGCGGGTACTAATGCTTGCCGCCCACTGCTCGGCCCTGACTTCGCAGTGCTTCCCGGCGACTTTGCAGGTCGATGACACGGCGCCGGCTCTCGAGTTTCTCCGCGTGCATGGCCAGAGTGGCCCAGAGAGTATCGAGGGTAAAGGGTTTCTGGAGGTAGTCATGCACACCGATGGCGTAGGCCGCCGCGACCGTTGCATGATCACCGCAGGCGGATATCAGAATTTTGATGATATCCGGCCGGGTGCCGCCGGCGTGTTTTAGAAATGTCAGCCCATCGATACCAGGCAGCCTGTAGTCGCTGATGATGATATCGAAGTTTTCTGCAGCCATTTTCTCAAGGCCTTCCTCGGCGGTTGCAGCCGTTCGCAGAGGGTATCCTTTCTGGCGGAAAGCGATTTCCATGGAATTTCGGATAAACTCGTTGTCGTCTATCAGAAGCGTTTTCAGGTTTTTCAGATTGGGATGGGTGATCATTGTTCCGTTTCCTAATATGGTTGATGTGTCATGTCTATGGCCTCCCCAAATCAAATAGTGTGCCAGTTGGTTTTTATAGATTTAAACCATTATATTTCAATTATTTAGAGCGGAAAAGTGGGAATTGAGGCCGTGAAAGACTCGGGTCGGATTGGGGAAAAAAACACAGTCTCGGTGGGAATAATGCCCCAAAAATCATTCGTTTGCCAAAGCCGAATGCCTGTCTTCCGATCTTGCCGGTGCGGCCGTGTTTAAATGCTGCTCAACATGGCGCCAAATCAGAGGTGGCAGCGGCTGTCGCCGGGGCACAGGTCCACGGGCACCGCATTACGGCTCTAAGAAGCAGATACGTGAACTGGGGAGGAGGAGGGTTCGTTTATCCGAATAGCTTTTTGCGTCGATACCGAAAAGTGTCACGACTGACATTGAGAGATCGCGCCGCGCGGCTTTCGTTGCCGTCGGTCATCCGAAGAGATTCTTCATAATATTTTTTTTCGATGGCCGCCATGACCTCCGGGAGGTCGATGCCGTCGGGGATCAGGCTCGGCAGCCCGACAGTGGTGCCGCCGACGGTGGTGCCCGCACCCTGACAGTCCGGCGCCACCCCAACGTCCCGCAGCTCCAGCAATGGACCGTCTCCAAGCAATACGGCCCGTTCGATCAGGTTCTTCAGCTCACGCACGTTGCCGGTCCATTTAAAAATTTTCAATGCCGTTTCCGCCTCGGGGCTGATCCCGGTGAAAGTCTTGCCGAACTTCGCCGCGAATTCGACCAGATAGTGTTTCGCAATGGGTACGATATCTTCGCGCCGCTGGTTCAGGGAGGGGATCTCAATCTTGATGACCGCCAGACGATGGTACAGGTCCTGTCGGAAACCTCCCGCAGCGACCATCTCCTCCAGGTTCTTGTTCGTGGCGGCGACGATCCGGGTCTGGGCCATGCACTTCTTGGTGCCACCCACCCGATAGTATTCACCCTCTTCCAGAAACCGCAGCAGTTTGGCCTGCGCCTCCATGCTCAGGTCCGCCACCTCGTCCAGGAAAAGGGTGCCTTCGGCTGCCTTTTCCACCAAGCCTTCTTTGCCCGACTTGTCGGCACCGCTGAAAGCCCCCTTTTCGTAACCAAAAAGTTCACTCTCGATCAAATCCTTGGGAATGGCCGCACAGTTGACACTGATCATCGGGCCTTCGAAATTGGGGCTGCGGTAATGAATGGCCTTGGCGATCAGTTCTTTTCCCGTGCCGGTTTCGCCGAGGATCACGATCGATGTGTCGGGACTCTTGGCAACTTTGGTCACCACTTCCATGACGTCTTGGATGGCGTCACTCTCACCGATAAATCCCGGCAGGTTCTCTTTGAGATATTTTTCATGGAGCAGCTGGATCTCTTTGCGCAGCTTAATCGTTTCGAGGGCGTTGCGCACGGTCACCATGAGGGTGTTCATCTGCAGCGGTTTGACCACGTAATCGTAAGCACCCTGTTTCATGGCGGAAACCACGGTTTGAACATCCTCATAAGCGGTGATCATGATCACGATAACCTCCGGATAGAGGCCTTTTATTTTTCTGAGCGCTTCAATTCCGCTCATGCCGGGCAGGCCGATATCCAGGAGGACCAGATCCGGCGGGTTTTTCAGCACCGCTTCGATGGTGTCCTCAGCGTTGGCAAAACCCTTGATCCGGTATAGCTTTTTCAATGCCAGGACCACGCCTTCCCGGGCCACCTCTTCGTCATCCACCACGTAAACCGTGTACGGCGTCATTGAATTTGCATCCTTTTCTCTATGGGTAATTCGATGGTAAATCTGGCCCCGCCCGACTCATTGCCCTCGACCGTAATGGCACCGCGGTGATCGTTGATGATCCGCAACGAGATGGCCAACCCGATGCCTGAGCCGTCGGTCTCGGTTGTAAAAAAAGGGTCGAAGATTTTTTCCCGGATACCGATAGGGATCCCGGATCCAGTGTCTGAGACACTCAGACAGATGTTATTGTTTTCCGAATACGACCGAAGCGTCAATCGTTTTTCAGCGTTCTTCTTTTCCATGGATTTCACGGCATTGTCGATCAGGTTCAACACCACCTGCTCGATCAAATTCGCATCCCCGTAACTCATCGGCAACTCGTGATCCAGGTCAATGGCGACCTTGATCCCCTTCTTGCGCAGGCTGCTCGCCGAAAGGTTGTGCGCCTCCTGCAGGGGGTCGTTCATGCTGATCAGCGACATGGAGGGGACTCCGGGCCTTGAAAAATCGAGCACCCGCTTGATGACCGATTCGATCTTGTTGGAAGCCCCCTGCACCTGGTAGACGATCTTTTTCATCATCTCGACCGTATCGGCATCGAGTTCCTCGGCTTTCAGCAGGTCTTCGAGTGCAAAAAGGTAGGAGTTGATGCCGGTCAATGGATTTCTGATTTCATGGGCGATACCGGCCGCGACACGCCCCAGGGAAATCATTTTGCTTTTTACCCGCAGGAAATGTTCAAGTTCCTGGGAACGGGTGATGTCCATCAGGTTGATCAGGATGGCATCGGCACCCCGATACTGAAACAAGCTGGCGCGGCACTGCAGCCAGCGGATATCGGTATCTTCCTTTTCGCTTCCCGAGGGATAGATCCTGAAATCGGTTTCCACCGATTTTTGTTTTCCCGCGATGAGTGCGCGATAGCATTTGGACACTTTTTCGACATCATTCGGGTGGATAAAATGAATCAGTGTCTCCGGTGAAACATTGGCAAAGGATCGGTACAATTTTTTCTGTTCCGGATTCTGGTAGATTATTTTTTTGTTCTGGACGATGCAGATGCCGATCAGCGAATTTTCGACCAGGGTCCGGAAGCGCTCTTCGCTGTCCCGCAGGGCGGCTTCCGAACGCCGGCGGGCCTGATCCAGTTCGCGGTGATCGAGAGCGTTCTTGACCGTCTTGGTCAACTCCTCGATCCGGATCGGTTTGCGAAGGTAACCGTACGCGCCGCTTTTGAGCGCTTCCACAGCCGTTTCGATGGTGGCGTCGCCGGTGATCATGATGACGAGGACCCCCGCCGCTTCTTTGCGGATTGCGGCCAAAATCTGAAACCCGTCCATGTCCGGAAGCCGGATGTCCAGAAAAACCAGGTCGAAACTTTTCCGGCGGATGCAGCTCAGAGCCTCCGCACCGCTGCTGCAGGTGGCAACCCGGTGTCCCTGGAAATCGAGCAGGCCTTGCAGTGTTTGACAGACGATCGGTTCGTCATCGACGATCAGTATGTCGGCAGCATTTGTCATTTTTGCCTCGGCTTTAGCACGGGAGCGATCGCTGGAGCCGGTGTAACGGCCTGGAAGTCGGGCGGCGACCATCCCGGAAGCAGTGGTAGGCGCGCAGACTTTCCAACAGCCTCTCGGCTGATCTCGATCCAAATAAGGTCGCCCGGCAGCACAGCAGGATTAAAAATTCTTCTCAAATCGGCCGCTTCCCTGTTAGCGGCCGATCACTTTCCCCAGAATTGATATCAGTATTTTACCAAAAACAAGCCATATTGACTATTTTAATAAAAATTTCTATTTTAATCAAGATCTTATAAATATTTATGCCCATTTCGGCTCAGCGCGGAGCACCTGAAGTCCATGGGGCCGAATGCCCGAGTGCTCCAGTCGCATAACCGCCGCCTTCTCTCGACCCTGCATGACGGCAACACCTGTCCCCCTGTAAAATTGCAACCCGGCTCAGCGCAAGCCGAAAACAGGGGCGACCTCAGCAACTTCTTGCAATTATTATTGATTAGTTATATATTGGATCTCAAAATAAAACGTCATTTTTGAAATAGCCCTAAACACGAAAAAACGCCGGCCCACGCTTCGCGGCACTATTACCGTCACGTATGAGAGCATATGGACACAGTCAATGAGAAAAACACCGGCCATCTAAGGCTGGAAGATCGCCCGGATTGGGGACTCAACCGGCGGGACGATCTGGTGGCCGAGACCGTTGCTATATGTGAGGCTGCACAAATAGATGCTTTCGAAGGTGTGCTGCCGCAAACTCTCGAACGGATCGCGACTTTTTTTCGAGGCGATCGGTGTTATGCGTGCGAAGTCGATGAATCGTGCAAAATGATTATCAACCGCATTGAATGGTGCGGGCCGGTCTTGACACGCAATGATAAACCCGCAAACGACCTGCCGGTCGCCTTATCGACTCAATACCTCTCCGGTTTGCAGCGCGGTGAAACCGTTCGCCTCGCCGAGCCGTCGGAGCCGGGGGTGACCACCCATCATAAATCACTGTCCGGAGGTGCCGTCATCCGTTCGAGCCTGCTGGCGCCGATGGTCAACGGCGGGGTAATGATCGGATTTCTCGGTGTCGATATCACGACCGCGGAAATGTCACCAACTCGGGAGGAAGTCGACGTATTAAAGACGCTGGCAGGAATTATAGGGTTGGCCTTGGGCTGCGTCCGTTCTGAAAAAAAAAGACGTCTGTTTCAAATCGCCGTCGAGCAGGCTGCCGAGCTCGTCTTGATCACCAACAGCGCCGGAACAATCGAATATGTCAACCCGGCCTTGGAAAGAATCACCGGCTATGCGAGCAGCGAGCTGATCGGAAGCAATCCGCGAATCTTGAAAAGCGGTCTTCAGAAACCGGTCTTTTACCAGGAGCTTTGGAACACCATCTCTAAGGGCCACCCCTGGCAAGGCTGTTTCATAAACCGTCGCAAGTGCGGCACCCACTACTCGGCAGAGGCGGTCATCGTACCGGTCACGGACGGCACCGGATCGATTTGCAACTACGTCGGCATCAAGCGCGATGTGACCCAGGAAAATCACCTGCAGCGGCAGCTGATTCAGTCTCAGAAAATGGAAGCGATCGGGACCCTGGCCGGCGGCATCGCCCATGACTTCAACAACATCCTCTCCGCTATTCTGGGATATGCCGAACTGGCCGTGTACGAAATACCGGAAGGCGGCCCCGGCCGCCATGACGTGGCCGAGGTCATCAAGGCCGGCAACCGTGCCAAGGACCTCGTCAGGCAAATCCTGACCTTCAGCCGCAAAACGGAGCAGGATTTCAAGTCGATCGATATCGCCCCGCTCCTCAAGGAAGCTCTCAAATTTCTGCGAGCCTCTTTACCCTCGACCATCGATATCCGCACCCGCATCTCGGCCGAAAACGCTCGCGTGCTGTGCACCCCCACGATGATTCAGCAGATCTTGATGAACCTGTGCACCAATGCCGCCCAGGCCATGAAAGACTCCGGCGGTATTCTGGACGTGAGTCTGACGAAAACCGAGATCGAAACCGCTGAAATAAAACAGCATCCGGGCCTGCGACCAGGACCGCACCTTCGCTTGACGGTTGGCGACACGGGCCCCGGGATTGAACCGGATATTCTGGCGCGCATTTTCGACCCCTATTTTACAACCAAAGAAAAGGGGGAAGGGACAGGCCTGGGGCTATCGGTGGTGCATGGAATCATCCAAGCCCTGAAAGGGTCCGTCCAGGTCGACAGTTGCCCGGACAGCGGGGCAATTTTTCATGTCTTCCTGCCCTGCGCCGCCAGTGAAGACGAACCGACGGTTATTCAACCGATTGCGCTGCCTACCGGAAACGAGCAGATTCTGTTGGTGGACGATGAGGAAGTGCTGGCTGCAATGGGAAAACAAATGCTGGAACACCTCGGTTACCGTGTCACCGTCCGGACCGGCAGCTCCGACGCCTTGAATACCTTCCAATCCCAGCCACAAGATTTCGACCTGGTCATCTCCGACAGGACCATGCCTCGCATGACCGGCTTCGAACTGGCGGAACGAATCAAAACGATACGTCCCGATATTCCGATCATCCTCTGCACCGGCTATAGCGACGAGCTCGAAATCGAACGCGCCGCCGCGTTGGGCATCAGCCGCATGGTGATGAAACCGCTGGGTATGAATGAACTGGCCGACGCGGTTCGTTCGGCGCTGGACACTGCAGAACCGCAAGATTAGCTCGTTTCCGTCCATAAAAACCCCCCCTGCAGCAGTGTCTTGATTTCCTAAAACTTGCATACCGAAACGATAGCAGGCTTGACGGCCGGGAACCATTTGTTTAGGGTTACGGTAAGTGGCTGGAGCATGCCGCTCTTGCCGTCAAGGTTCCATCAGATGCCGCTGTCTCCTGTTAGCCCCAAAGATCTGCATGATTACTGCGCCGAGTGGTCCGATCCGCTTGGGCAATTCGCAGACAACGAGTCAAAAATCGCGTATGTCCGGCAGAGGCTGCCGGCCCTCCTCGAGAACCAGCTGTTGATAACCGCCCTTCTGAACGACATCAAACAGAATTACGGCGGAGCCGAGCGTCGCCGGCATATGCTCTTCGACAACGAATGGCGCCTGCACATGGATGCCAAGCGCCGTTTTTCAGTTCGGATGTATCTCTACAGGCCGGGAGAGGTCACTTTTGTCCACGACCACAGTTCATGGGGCGTTTTAGGCAGTGCCTCCGGGGAAATGGAGATTGTCAAGTACCGCAGGAAAGACGACGGCCAAAAAAACGGCTATGCCCTCCTCGAGGAGACGGAACGGACCACCTGCACACCGGGCCGGACCGATACCACCCTGCCGCTTGACGAAGGCATCCACCGGGTCGGCAACCCCACCGATCAGATGATTGTCGTCATCAATGTTTACGGAACACCGCTGCGAAGGCTATACATCAACCGTTTCGACATTGAAAACAACCGGGTCACCAAAATTTTTCCACCACGACTAAAAAGAAAGATGCCGGCATGACATTTTTCCGGCCAGAATGTCTTTCGAATTACCCGTACGATTCCAGGCGCAAGCCTGTTTTGGCCCGCAATATCGTGGCGACTTCACAGCCACTTGCCGCCCAGGCAGGTTTGGACATGCTGCGCCGCGGCGGAAATGCCGTCGACGCCGCTCTGGCCGCGGCCATCGCACTGACCGTCGTCGAGCCGACCGGCAACGGCATCGGCAGCGATGCCTTCGCCTTGGTCTGGGACGGTCAAAAACTCCACGGGCTCAACGGCTCCGGCCGCTCGCCCTCAGGCTGGTCGCCGAACCGTTTTGCCGCCTGCAACAGCATGCCCGAGCTGGGATGGGACTCGGTCACCGTACCCGGTGCAGTGGACGTCTGGACACGCCTGTCACAACGATTCGGCCAACTGCCGTTCGAACGGCTTTTCGAACCGGCCATCGCCTACGCCGGTCAGGGGTTCCTCGTGACACCCGCGGTGGCGTCCATCTGGGCCGAAGCACCGGAGCGCTTCAAGGGTTACGCGGAATTCGCCAAGACATTTCTCCCCGGCGGCCGGCCGGCCGCCGTCGGCGAACCCTTTGCTTGCCCGCAACAGGCCGAAACTCTGCGAAAAATTGCCGCAACCGGGGGCGAAACATTCTACCGGGGCGAGCTCGCCGAACGCATCGCCGCCCAGGCAGCCGCCGAAGGGGGTGCCTTGACGCTCCAAGACCTGGCGAGGCACACTTCCGAGTGGGTCACGCCGCTCACGCAAGAATACCGCGGCATTCAATTGTGTGAAATTCCACCCAACGGTCAAGGCTTGACAGCACTCATCGCCCTCGGGATTCTGCACCACCTGGATATCCGCCGCTATCCTGTGGACAGTGCGGACAGCATCCATCTACAGGTGGAAGCAATGAAGTTGGCTTTCGCGGAATCCTGGCGCCACATTGCCGATCCGGCCGCCATGGAGGTCGACCCGCAACACCTGCTGGCTGACGCTTTTCTGGCCGACTGCGCCACCAAGATTCGGATGAATCAGGCCGGAATGCCGCGTACTGTACTGAGATCGGACGGCGGTACGGTTTATTTGAGCACAGCGGACCGGAACGGTATGATGGTGTCCTACATTCAGTCCAACTATATGGGATTTGGATCGGGCATCGTCGTTGCGGATACAGGGATCAGTCTGCAAAACCGCGGCAGGGGCTTCACACTCGAACCGGGGCATCCCAACTGCGTCAGTGGCGGTAAACGTCCTTTTCACACGATCACGCCCGGTTTTGTGACCCGCGACGGTCGACCGCTTCTCAGTTTCGGCGTGATGGGCGCTTTGATGCAGCCCCAGGGACACCTGCAGATGATCGTGCGGATTTTCGATTACGGCCTCAATCCCCAGGCGGCTTCCGATGCGCCCCGGTGGTATGTGGCGGAGGACTTTCGTCTCGCCCTGGAACCGGGTCTGCCGGATGGCGTCGCCGCGGAGCTCGCCGGGCGCGGTCACCGATTGATGCCGGATCCGCCGACCCGACTATTCGGCGGCGCCCAACTCATCGCCTGCCTGCCGGATGGATACTGCGGAGCCTCCGACCACCGCAAGGACGGTCAGGCCGTAGGATTTTAGGCTCACGAAAAAATAAGTTTGCAATTTCAGACATTGAGGCGCTTCACCGAAACCTTATGAGGAGTGACAATGGACGATAACATTATTACTATCTCGGTAAATGACATTTGTTTAGAGGCTGAACTCGGTACGAACGCGACGGCCGTCAAGATTCTCGAGGCGCTGCCTTTCGAAAGCACTGTCAATACCTGGGGCAACGAGATCTATTTCACCATACCGGTTGCCGTGCAACAGGAGCATGATGCACGGGCGGAAGTTGAAATCGGGGAACTCGCCTACTGGCCCATGGGAAAAGCATTCTGTATTTTTTTCGGTCCCACACCAGTGAGCCGGGACGATAAACCCCGGGCTTACAGCCCGGTCAATGTGTTTGGCCGGGTCCTCGGCGATGCCACGGCCTTCAAAGGAATCGCAAACGGCGCACGAATCCGCGTCAACCGCAAACAGAGCTGACAAAACGGTTACGGTCGCTCCACAAAATCCGAACCGTTGAAAAAACCCTTTACAAGTTTAAGGGCTTTTTCTAAGCTGCGGGAAAGACGGGATTAAGCGTTCGGGCTGAATACGTGCATCGGCATCATTCTCATTTTCAAAATTCGTCAACTCAACCAATAATCGGATTTTCAGCAGGGAGTCGACTATGGAACACCAGTATGACGTCGTCATCGTGGGAGCCGGTTTATCCGGCCTGCGGGCAGCCATCGAGCTGGGTGAAGGCACGAGGGTGGCCGTCCTGAGCAAGGTCTTTGCCACGCGCTCCCATTCCGGAGCCGCCCAGGGCGGAATCGGCGCTGCTCTGGGAAACGAAGAAGAAGACAACTGGGAATGGCACATGTTCGACACCGTCAAGGGCAGTGACTACCTCGGCGACCAGGATGCGATTGCAATCATGTGCCAGGATGCCCCAAAAATTGTATATGAGTTGGAGCACATGGGTGTGCCTTTCAACCGCACGCCGGAAGGCAGAATCGCCCAGCGGGCTTTCGGCGGTCACACCAGCAACTTCGGCAAAGCCGCCGTCAAAAGGGCCTGTTATGCCGCCGACCGCACGGGTCGGGTGATCCTGGACACCCTCTGGGAAAAGTGTCTGCAACGCCATGTCCAATTTTTCGATGAATTTCAAATGCTTTCCCTTATCGTCAAGGACGGGCGCTGCTGCGGTCTGACGGCTTATGAGCTGGCCACCGGCAAAATCCACGTATTTAACAGCAAGGCCGTGTTGCTGGCCACCGGTGGTGCCGGCAAGGTTTTCAAAACCACTTCCAATGCCATGGCGTCAACCGGAGATGGAATGGCGATCGCCTATCGCGCCGGTGCGCCATTGGAAGACATGGAATTTATCCAGTTCCACCCCACGGGTATCTACAAGTTGGGCATCCTCATCAGCGAGGCCGCGCGGGGCGAAGGCGGCATCCTGCTCAACAGCGAGGGCGAGCGATTCATGGAACGCTACGCTCCCACGATCAAGGACCTGGCGCCGCGCGACATGGTTTCGCGCTGCATCCTGAAAGAGGTGCGCGCCGGCCGTGGGATCGGCGGCAAGGATTACGTCCACCTCGACCTGACCCACCTGGGAGCCGAGGTCATCGGGCAAAAGTTGGTCGAAATCATCGAATTCGCCAAAACATACGGCGGCGTGGATGCCCGCAAGGAACCGATCCCGGTCCAACCCACCTGCCACTACATGATGGGCGGCATTGCCGCCGACGCCGATGGACATGTCGTTCTGGATGACAAGAAAACCCCCTTTCCGGGCTTGTATGCCGCCGGTGAGTGTGCCTGTGTCTCGGTTCACGGGGCCAACCGACTGGGTTGCAACTCGCTGCTGGACACCTTGGTGTTCGGACGACGATCGGGCATCGAGATAAGAAAATTCATCCATGCGCACGGCCTGTGCACCATTCCTGACGACCTGGAAGATCTGGAAGCCGCTAAAATCAGATATCTAATGGAAAAAGACGGCACCGAAAAGCTAGGCCCGATTCTGCAGGAAATGCAGACCGTGATGATGAACAACGTTTCGGTCTTCCGGCACAAGGAAACCCTGGATGAAGCGCTGCAAGCCATCCGCGCGTTGAAGGAACGATTCCACGATATCGGTGTTCACGACAAGGGCAGCTGCTTTAACCGCGAGTTGCTGGATGTCTTGGAGCTGCGACACATGCTGGACCTGGCTGAGGTAATGACCCTCGGAGCCCTTCATCGAGAAGAGAGCCGCGGCGCCCATTCCCGTGAAGACTTCCCCGAACGGGACGATCAGCGATTCCTGGCTCACACCATGGTTCGCTATGAAGAGCAGGCAGAACCGCTACTGTTCACCAAACCGGTCAATATCACCCGATTTGAACCCAAAGAGAGGAAGTATTAAGATGAAGGCCACCTTTGTCATCTTTCGCTTCGATCCCGCGGTCGACAAACAGCCCCGCTACCAGGAGTACGCGATTGACGTCGAATCGACCGACAAGATCCTCGACTGCCTGAACCGGATTCGCTGGGAACTTGACCCCACGCTGGTTTACCGGGCTTCATGTTCGCACGGCATCTGCGGCTCGGACGCCATGGTCATCAACGGTCACGTCGGCCTCGCCTGTCAGAAGTTGGTGCGGGATTACAAAACGGCCAACAACTTTGTCATCGAACCGCTGCCGTTGTTCAATGTCATAAAGGACCTGGTCGTGGACATGGATCCATTTTTTGAAAAACACCGCTACGTTCGACCGTATCTGATCAACGACGAGGGAGAACCGGAAAAAGAACGGATTCAGAGCGCGGAAGAACAAAAGGCGATCGAACCGGCCCTGCGCTGCATCCTTTGCGCCTCCTGCACATCGTCTTGTCCGATCTCACGGGCCAACCCCAATTACCTTGGACCGGCAGCACTTCTGCGAGCATTCCGCTATATTAATGATTCTCGAGACACCGCCACCGGCGGCCGCCTGGCACAGCTCGACAATGATGACGGCGCTTGGGGGTGCAAGACCATGTGGTGGTGCACGGATGTATGCCCCAAGGGAATCCCGGTGACCAAGTGCATCGGTCAGATCAAGCGCACCATCAAACAACAGGAGAAAAATGAATAACTTTCCTGACGTTTGGCCAAGGTTACTTTTAGTACGAAAATAGAATGTATAATACGGAAAAAAGGTGGGCACCTCCGCCCGGCTCTAAGCCCGGAACAGGCCCGTCTTCAAATAATGAGTTCGGATGCAGCTTGAAGGTCGTGTCCTCTTAGAGGCATCGGCATAGGGTCCGGTCTAAGACCCCATAAGCGACTCAGACAGTCAGCCGCTTTTCGCATCCGTTCATCCGGGCTCAGGCGCGTCATTTTTATTCACCGTGGTGACCCGAAGAGGAATGAGCATTTAGTATTTGCCATCTCGAAGCGCCGCAACCGGTCACGTATTAGGTCTAATAACGTCAGTGCTTCATACCGCAAGAAAAGGAAAGAATCATGTACACATTGAAATCCCTTTCAAAGGCAGCGATACCGGGTGCATTGGAAAAAGCCGAACGTTACCGCCTCTTGAACGAACCCTTGGAGGCCGAAAGTATTTGCCGGGATGTGCTGGCGGTCGAACCCGATAATCAACAGGCGTCGATCATCCTGTTGTTGGCACTGACCGACACGTTCAAACAACATCTCAACACGGCCTTCAACCAGGCACAGGAAGTTTTGGAAAAACTGAGCGATCAATTCTGCAAAGCTTACTATGGCGGCATTATTCTTGAACGGCGGGCCAAGGTCCATCTCGAACGCGGTGGTCCGGGTTCCGGGCGGCTGGCCTACGAATGGTTCGACAAGGCGATGAAACTTTACGAAACAGCCCTCAGTTCCTGTTCGCCTGGCAATCAAGATGCTCTGCTGCGCTGGAACACCTGCGCCCGGATCATCATGCGGCATCCTGAAATAGCTCCTGCTGAAGCAGAGGCGGGTGAGCAGATGCTCGAATAAAAAAGGAGATTTTAATATGGCATCCCACGATACTGATTTCGTTTCGTTGCCTCTGCTGACGGTCAGCGAGGCGGCTAAATATCTTGGCGTCGGTCGCAAAATTGTTTATCAGTTGCTTGAATTCGGTGAAATTCGTGCAGTTAAAAGAAGAGGAGCCGTGCTCATCGAAAAGGGGAGCGTTGATTCGTTCAGATCGAGCGGTAAACTGACGTGATCGGACCGCGGGTTTTAGGTAGTTTTCGTAACCGTTCACAGGGTTGCAAAGTCCGATGCGCTTCAAACCACCTATCTGTAAGCGTTTACAGGGTGCCGCAGATGCAAGGCGTCGGGCGCGCAGACGCACTTTTGTACTTCAATGAAGGGATGGCCGAATTCGTCGGCCACAACTACGAAAAAAGCATCGCGGCTCTCAATCAGGCACTGGAAATCGTTACCGAAAATAAAATCGCCCGTTTGAGCCGCGCGTCAGCATACATGAAACTGGACCGGTTAGAGGAAGCTCAGACCGATTTTGACCGGGTCATCGAAAACCATCCCGAATATGCCAAGGCCTACCATTTGAGAGGCTTGGCACACGAAAAATCCGGCGACAATCAGGCCGCCCTGAAAGACTTCGACCGGGCTATCGATCTTGATCCGGAGTATGGTGCCGCCTACTATAGTCGGGCCAATCTCCACTCCAACATGGGAAACGAAGTCTTTCCTTGTTTTTCTTTTTTCCGACGTGTTAAAAACCTCCCTGTCGACCCACGCTGGAGAATGTCAATCTTCCGTGATAATCCTCTATAAACGAAGCACGGAATCTAGCTTCATTTGATTGGATCCGGCATTTGATGCCGCTAACGGCCTGTCGGACATTACCCCTTGGCGCACCCGCGAAAAGGGACCTGCGAAGAACCCAATTACCGCAGCACCAGTCAAAATGCCCGATATTCTGCTTGTTCAACCACCAATCAGGGATTTTTACCTGACCGCAAAACGCACCTTGCCTTATGGTCTGGCATGTATTGCGACCGGTCTCGAAAAGGCTGGGTTCTCGGTGGAAATCCTGGACGCCCTGGCCACATCTCGATCGCGTGACATCGCGTTGCCCGAGAACATGAATTATCTCAGGGAATTTTACGGACGTGCCGATCGATCCCCCTTTGCGCTATTTCACCGCTACCGGCACTACGGCTACAGCTTCGAACACCTGGCGCGAAAAGCCGCGCAGTCGGGTGCCTTCCTGGTGGGAATATCTTCCCTGTTTACCGCATACAGTGGCGAGGCCCTTGAAACCGCGCAACGGATCAAGGTGGCTCTACCGTCCTGCGCAATCGTAATGGGAGGTCACCACCCGACGGAACTTCCGGAAAGCGTCATGCAATGCCCGGAGGTGGACTATGTCATCCGCGGTGACGGCGAACATGCCGCGCCGCAGCTGGCCCGGGCGTTGAGAGACGGGCGCAGCCCGCTGAACGTTCCCGGCATTGTTTTGCGGGCTGCGGACGGTACGCTTCATATCAGTGGTCCGGCCCGCCTCGATAACCTGAATGATTTTCCCCTGCCGGCCACCCATCTGATCCGGCACCGCCACTATCGCAGGGGCAAAAGAGGCAGTGCGGTCGTCGTGGCCAGCCGGGGCTGTCCCATGCGTTGTTCCTACTGCTCCATGCGCCGTTCAAGCAAGCGCACCTTTTGCCGACGCTCTCTCACATCCGTTCTGGCCGAGATTGAAAGTGCCGTGGGAAGAGACAGCGCCGGCTTTATTGATTTCGAAGACGAGAATCTCACCCTCGACCGCCGCTGGTTTGCAGAGCTGTTGCGTGGCATCACATCTCGCTTCGGCAATGCCGGACTCGAGTTACGGGCCATGAACGGGCTCTTTCCTCCATCGCTCGATGACGATGTCATCGCCGCCATGGCCGCAGCCGGATTCAGGACTCTCAACTTGTCGCTGGGCTCGAGCAGCCCGAAACAATTGAAAAAATTTCAAAGACCGGATGTGCGCGCGGCCTTCGATGCCGCCTTGGCATCGGCCCAAAAATACAACCTTCAATGCGTCGGCTACGTGATTGCCGGAGCACCGCAGCAATCGGCAGCGGACTCCGTGGTCGATCTTCTCTTCCTGGCAGAACGTCGCGTGCTGGCCGGTGTTTCAATTTTCTATCCGGCGCCGGGAAGCCCCGATTATCGATTGTGTGAAAGCCAGGGTCTCCTGCCGACCGACTTTACGCTGATGCGCTCCAGCGCGCTGCCGATCTCTCACACCACCGACCGGCAGCAATCTGCGACATTGCTGCGGCTGGGACGGGCGCTCAATTTCATGAAGTCTCTCTTGGATCAGGGCGCCGGACTTCCCGAGCCTCAAGATTTTAAGACAGCCGTTACGTTAAACCCGGAAGATCGCCGGGCTGTTGGTGTTCAACTGTTACGCTGGTTTCTCTCCGATGGGCAGATTCGCGGTGTCGATTCGCGCGGCAAGGTTTACCGTCACAACATATCCATCGCCCTGACACGGAGGTTTCTGGATGGACTGCGGCAAATCACCTTAAGGGGATGTATTTAGACGAACGGTTGGGTCTAAACGACAGTACCACTGTGAGTCTAGTTTCCGTCCATAAATGGCCCTTTTCCGCAATTTCGGCGTCAATCGGCGGAATCGCTTGTGCGGCATACAGAAGTATGCCTCCGCACAATTCCTTGATTTCCTTGAACTTGCGAAAAATTGCACATTTCTGGATCGGAAACTTATCAGTGCCCTTTTTGAAACCGCGGATGGGC
>Ga0272441_10000137_pt1 | contig 161942 bp, 129 predicted proteins | sample SSMProp6N_FD_193582 | JGI IMG/M metagenome (GOLD analysis project Ga0272441, IMG submission 193582) | Marine sediment archaeal communities from Little Sippewissett salt marsh, Falmouth, MA, United States - SSM-Prop-6N | ecosystem: Environmental > Aquatic > Marine > Wetlands > Sediment ...
GAATAGGTAAGCCCGCGTGTGCTCAGGATCGCCTTGAACACCTCGTCCCACGGCGCCTGACTGACGTTTATGTTGGTAACCCCTTTTACCCCCTCGTTCATCATGATGTTCTGACCCGCGCTTCTGGCAAGCGCCCGCAAAATCACGTTTACGTCGGTATTGCGCATGGTCATGGTGACCTTTGTCCTGGGAAGGGGCTTTTGAGGCTTGATCTTCTTTACCTTGATCTCGGAAGGCTCTTTTCTCTCGGGAAGATCGATTTTCCGGGAAGAGGCCTCAGGTGAATGACCCCACGACTCGTCAGCCATCTTCTGCCATTTCTCGAAAAAGGGGTCCTCCTTTTTTGCCTGTTTTTCCCACGTGCAAGAGGAAAAAACAAAAATAAGGCCTGAAATGACGCAGGCTGACAAGAGGAACCTACTCCTGGATCTGATAATTGACGCCATAATCTATTTCCCCTATAAAATTTCTTCTTCCATTGGAACGATTGTCTGTTGCTGTTTTCCCTTTGCCCCGATCACAAGCTTGTTTGAGTCTATGCTCAGGAGCATGAATCCTCCGGGCTCCAATTCCTCACCCTGCTCGTACTCGAGTCCGTTTATAATGGCCATCTTCTTTTTACCCACATTCATGAACCCTGAATAGGTAAAGGCCGGAAACTGGATATTCTCTTCCTTTTTTTGTGCCTCAGCCGCTATGTCGGCAAGCTCGGTCCAGAGAAAAGGGTCCTTTCCCCACTTATCTTCCGCCCCCGCTATGACATAGGATTCATTCGGTTTTAGACTGCGCGAGCCCATGTCCACGGACACCGTGCCCACAAAGGACATCAGTTCATCCCTGGCGGCCTTGGCGACATCGACCTTTGCCTTTTCCTTGCCCGATGAGGAAAAAAGCATGTAAAGCCCGCCCGCAATCACCGCGACTGCGGCAATGGCTATGATTATTTTTTCTCTTTTATTCATGAGATACCCTTGATTCCTGCTTGATGAATAGGGATTAAGACTCCAGGAAGACCCAGAACTTGACCTTGAATTCACGGTCGCCCGGTGTCTGATATATCCTTACCAGCTCCACCTCTTCAAGGAAAGGCAGGCCGCCCGTTTCCCTCAAAAAGGCCTGAAAGTCTTCGAAACTGCCCTTACACTGCGCGCTCACCAGCATCCGGCCTTTTTTCTCACCGAGCGACCCGACGTCCGGGGCGATCCCGATATCCCGCATTCCGGTCTTTGAGGCGATCTGTTTGAAGGCGGATGAAATCCTTTCTATTTCTTTCCTGGGAATCATCTCCTTTTCAGGTAAAGGGAGGTTTCCTATGCTTTTTTTGTCAAGTTCGGTCTTAAGCTTGGTGTAGATAGGCTTCAGGGTCTGATGCTCTTCCACCCGCATTTCCAGTTTCGCGACCCTCGAATCAAGGACCTTTATGGAGTTGTGCCTCGGATATACGAGGAAAAAGAGTGCCGCCGCAAGGACCACCAGGAATATGACTATATTGCGCAGGGTGTCGGCATGCATTTTAATGGATTTTTTTTCGGCCATCTGGGCTATTCCTCAATATCGAGTTTCAATTCAAAGCTTAGGGCCTCGCCTTTGACCGTATTTTTAAATGCGGTCTTTTCAACTTTGGGCCTTCCGAAAAGCCGGCAGTCTTCAAGGTTGATCACATAGGTGGTGAGGGCCTGATCATACGATTTCGCAGGCCCGAAAACAAAACCGGTGATATCGACTCTCCTGGCCTTGCCCCCCCCCTTTTTCCCTTTCTCATTATTCTGCTTGTCCTGCCCTTTTTGCTCCGACTTGAATATGCATTCCGCGCTCGTTAGCTTGATGCTCGGAGGGGTTCTCTTTGTTATCTCATTTATCACGGAAATGGGTCCGTATTTTTTTATGTACTCCCTTGCTGCCGCCTGCTTCTTTTTTACCTTGGCCGACATGCGGCTTATCAGGTCCTTGTTTATCACCACTTCATACTGATTGAGCCTGGCGTTGAGCGCGGCGGCCTGGTCCTCTTTCTGAGACTCTATGCGGCCCTGCCAGAGGTAATAACCCAGGACTGCTATAAGCAGGACGGAAAAACCGACCCTTATTCTCCTGTTAAGGGCCTTCTTTCTTTCAACCGCATCCCTTGCCTCATGGGTAAAGTTGAGATTGGGGGTGCGTGATTCGTCTGAAAGAGCGATCCCTGTGGCCACGGTATACCTGATTCTCTCGCTCAGGGAACGGGGAGGAAGCTTTATCCCCAGGAAGGGATTTTCGGAATCCATGGGATCGAGAATGCCCCTGTCGATCCCCAGCTGCTCACCGATATAATCGATTATCGGTCGATAGCCCTCTATTCCGCCTGCCACAAATATCTTGTCGACCCGTTCGTTTCCAAGAATATTGGTGTAATGCTCGAAAGTCCTCTCAGCCTGCCTTATAAGCCTTTCAAGGGCGGGCCCTATAAACTCGATCACCTCTTCGTCACTGAAACTCAAACGGTGAGGGGGTGCCTCCGAGTCGGGAGACAGGGCATTAAGGATACCCCTTGCCTCGTCGAAATTCAAAGGCGATATGTCTGCGGGGATTTCATCGGGAGTAACCTCAAGATCCCCTTCCGCATCAAGATCACCCAGAGAGAACTGCTCTTCCCGGTCTGAAAGATCAATGGAAGGCCCTGCCGCAAGCTTATCGTTATATGCCTCCACAAAGGACTGGATCATGCTGTTAAGCCCTGTCTTTATATCCCTTGTAAGGACGAGATTTCCTTCCGAGAAGATATCTATGCGGGACCAGTCTCTTCCTATGTAAAGGCTTCCGACCGCACCGGTTCCGGTCTCCAGCCAGCCGGTCTTAAAGAGGTTCTGGTTGGCAAAGGGTGTAATGGAGATTCCTTCCAGCTCGATCCCTGCCCTGGAAAAAATTCCGTTTATCTCCTTTACCTCACTTTTGGGGGCTGTGTACACAAGCACGGCCAGCTTGGGTATCCCCTTTTCCATGACCTCCTTCTGGACCTGGAAATCGAGGAACTTCTCTTTCTCATCAAAAGGGTGGTCCTTCTTAACGGTCCAGTAAACCGCATTTGCCACCTGGCCTTTTGAGATCTTGGGTATCAGGATATTGTACACATCGACATTGGCAGCGGAAAGAGAACTCCAGATGCTTACGTTTTTAAGAGACCCGTTGAAGCTGACAAGCGCGTTTTTCAGGAATTTGGCAAACTGCGGAGAACTCCTTATGAGATCTCCCTCATAGGGGACCTTTTGATAATCGAGCAGCTCCCAGCGCCTTTCAGAGGACTGCTTCACCTTTACAAGCCTCAGGGCCTCAGGCCCCAGGTCCACGCCGATGGTAACCCCCTTTTTCAATGAAAGGATCTTTCCCTTGGGCGTTTTTCTTTTCTTTGGGATTGATGTTTGGGGGGGCTGGGCATCCGTTTCCACCTCCGGGGGGGAGGATTCAGGAGAACGGATGGCATCCAGAAGTTTTTCAGTGGAAGTGATCTCGTCTTTTTTGGGCAAAACAGGGCTCCTGATTAAAAGGCTTTTTGACTAATTAAACACACAAAAGATTAGGGTGCCAAAAGAAATATCATGACTGAAAAAATCATATCCCCTGTTCATGTCTGAAACGATATGATACGGAAAAGATAATATATTTTATATATATAAATTAATTCAATATAATTAAAGGACTAAAACATCGATTTGTCAACACTTTTCTGGCTTTACTGTCCAAAAGCAACCCTTTTTCACTTCTTTTTGCCAATTTTATCTTCAACGTTCATGAACCTTCTGCACATCTTCACATAACCGGAGGCAACAGGCGAACCCCTGAAAGGCAAGAGATCTTCCAATGCTTCTGTCCATTTGTCAACATTGAAATAACTGATGCCCCTGCATATTTTAAGATCAACGCTTTCGGGAAAAACTTTTATCCCCTCTGAGAGGGCCTCGATTGAACCTTTGAAATCACCTCTTCTCTGAAGCACGGTTCCAAGGCCCAGGTAGGCACGGTGATCCTTGGAAAAGGAAAGAGCGCGCCTGAAAAGCTTCTCCGCGGCGGCATCCGAGTCCCTCACTTCACTGATTGCCGAATAGTCACCATGGCTGAAGGTAAGGCCGAGCCTTGAGAGGAAATCGGCGTGCAGGGCATCCATTCCCCTGTCTTCAACAAGCACCAGTTTTTCCGCGAAATCACTCAGGCTATGAAAATAATATTCCCTGAGGACCGCACCGAATTCCAGGACCCGGTCCTTTGAAAGCGCGCCGTCAGACTCGAAATACATGATATCCTCGATACGGTTCAGCCATATATCATCCGTGAATTTCTTATTCTTCTTTATGTCCTCATAAAGTTCGGTTCCGGGAAAAAGATCCAGGATGTAAAACACGGCCGCGAGCGGCTTTATCTCCTCTATAAGGGAAAGGGTCTGTTGTACCGTATCAGATGTTTCGCCGGGCGAGCCGTATATGATATACGCACGCGCGAGTATACCAAAACTTTGCGTAAGAAAAAAGGCATTTCTTATATCCTGTCTCTTGAGATTTTTTTTCAGTACACTGTTTCTTATCGTCTCGGAGCCGCTTTCCACCCCGTAGCTGATCTGTATGCACCCCGCCTTTCTCATCCAGAACAGCAGCTCTTCATCAACATAGTCGACACGCGATATGGCGGACCAGCTTATGGCAAGCCCCCTTTCAATGATCCCCCTGCAGATCTCTATGGCCCTTGCCCTGTTTATGGTAAAGGTGTCATCGGAAAAATAGAAAAAAGACACACCCCTTTTGAAGAGCAGCTCCAGCTGCCCGACAAAGTATTCCGGAGAATGAAATCTTACCCTGTTTCCCCAGAACCTGGGGGACCCGCAAAATGAACAGCGGTTCGGGCAGCCACGGCTTGAACAGACATGCTGGTAATCAAAATATCCGGAAGGAACCGGCAGGGTGTCGAGATCCTCTATAAAAGGGGCATCCTCCGTCTTTATGATCCTGCCCTCTTTTCTGAAGGCGATTCCCTTGATCTCATCAAGAATGCAGGAAGACCTGTCTTCAACCCATCTGGCAATATCGAGAAAGGCGTATTCACCCTCTCCCAGGACAACCACGTCCACCTGCATGAAATTTTTCAGAAAAAGCTCATACAAGAACGTGGCCCCCACCCCGCCGAAGACCACCTTTACCCCGGGATCTATCTCTTTTGCGATTCCTGCTATCTCAAGGCCGCCCCACCTGTTGGCGTTTAAAATGGAAATACCGATCAGGGAAGGCCTTTGCTCAAGGAGTTGTTCCCTTATTAGATCAGGCCGCTCTCTCATACCGTGGCAGTTCAGGATATCCGTTTCAAAACCGTTTTCCTTAAGGAGTGCGCCTATATAGTAGAGGCCTATGGGAGGCACCCGGACATCTTCTTCCTGGAGCCTGTCTTCGAGGCAGTATGGGTATATGAGGAGTGTTTTCATGATGATCTTTTCCCGAACAGCCGGAAGCAGGGGTTCATGCGCATGTTATCTTGAAACCCCGACCCCTTGGACCCTGTCTTCTTTAACGGTTGAGACCTGAAGGCCGAATACCTATTATTTCTTACCTGGGGAGACGATGACAAGGAGAAAAAAACGGCTCCTCCCTAATGCAACAACAATCACTTGACATGATATCACAACATAGTATCATCTTTTTCATAGACCACACCCTGATCGAGTCACAGAAAAGGGTGCCGTAAAATCAGCAAGAAGATTTTTCAAGGAAACAGGGGCGTTACGATAATGGAATATAAAGGATATTTCGGGAAAGTTGAATTTGATGATGAGGCGGATATATTTTACGGCGAAGTAATTAACCTGCGGGATGTAGTCACTTTTCAAGGCGAAACAGTCAAGGAATTACGGAAAGCCTTTTATGACTCTGTTGATGATTATCTCGAACTTTGCGCCGCTCGCGGTGAGGAACCTGAAAAACCTTATTCCGGAAAGTTCGTGGTTCGGGTTGACCCTGAACTCCACAAAACCATTTCCATACAGGAAAGAAAAAACGGGAAGAGCCTCAACGCATGGGTTCATGAGGCTTTATCAGAAATTGTAAAAGAGGGGGCGGGGAAAAACCTGTAAATATAATACGCCTTGTACATCGCTCCCTGGCGCCTTACATGTGACATCCTGCACCGGTGGGCAGGTGTACCAAATTCTTTTACCTTCGTGCCGATACCCGAATTAGACAGTGGTACGGGAAGTAACGGCCGGAAACAGCTGTATTGGTTGAAAAAGATATAAGCGGGAAAGGGGCAGAATCTGATGGAAAAAATGGACGCAAGGCTTTCAATTTGTTCGAAATCTTCAAGATATATGGAAAAATACCCGGACCTGTCCTTCGGGCTGACTCTCATCAGGGGATGCGTTAACCATGAAAATCCCCCCGGATTTGATCAATATAAGAGGAAACTTTTGAGAAAGATGCGCAGGCGGGAGAACCTGAATGAAATCACGGAAAGGATTAACGCCTATGACAGCTTTTTCAGCAGTTTCGGGCACGCCTGCCCCCTTCCCCTTCACCTTAAAAGGACCATCAACAGCGGGTTTCCCAGATACAACCTCATGGTGGACGCCCATTTCATGGCCGAGATGTGCGCGGGCATACTTGTCGCGGTAACCGACTTTGACAGGTTCAACGGCAACCTTCTGCTGGATGTGGCCTCCGAAGGAGAACGGCTCGCCGCCATGGGCGGAAGAGAAATGACAACAAGGGAAAACGAGATCGTCCTGAGAGACGAAAAGGAGATTGTCTGTGTTCTCTGCCAGGGGGCGGATGAAAAGACAAGGGTTACGGATGACACCTCAAATGTCCTTTTCTACGGATATTCGGTTCCGGGGATTGAGCGCATGTTTCTTGAAAAAGGTCTTGCCATAGCAGCCGAGACAATGGCCGGTTTCGGGGGAGGTACGGTTGAGGGAATTGAGATAATACCCTGAATCACCGGGAATACGTCATCTGCCGCGTTGCCATCGCTCGCTCCTCGGCGCCCTGCATCTAACATATTCCCGGTGCCCAGGGATCAGTGGAAATGGGACAGGATTTCGAAGTAAAACCGCTGAAAAAACCAAACCTCAACCTTTGCGTAAGCAGTAAGAGCTTTCCTCTTGGGAAAATCGCCATGGGGAAAAACATCCTGTTTTGTCAAGCGAAGCGGGCGGCAAAAAGATGGGGTTTGAGGATTAGAGGGGGGCCTTGGATTTTTTCTACAACAAAACTGGAAGAAAAAAACTTGACAAAAACATTTTCATTGAATTAATAGTAGTTCTTTAGCTTTTATTAATTTATTTTAAACCGGGTATAATCTGAGATCATGTTCTCAATCGCAAAAAATATTATAGTCATTATCAACGCGGCAGGGATACTTATATCCTTGTTGCTTCTCCTTGTTGGGGTCAAAATAAAACGACCGGGCCTGATAATGACATAGTTACCGATAGAAACCACAAAATCCGTTATCAGGCACCTGATAACGGATTTTTTTTTGCAGTCAAAAGGAGAAATTCAGATGCCGACGCAAGTCATCCTCTATGACACCACTTTACGGGACGGAACCCAGGGTGATCAGGTAACCCTTTCCGCGGAAGACAAGCTTCGAATCGTTCAAAAGCTGGATGACACGGGCATACACTATATTGAGGGCGGATGGCCCGGATCAAATCCTAAGGACGCAAGGTTCTTTGAAATGGCCGGAAAGATTAATCTTAAAAATTCCCGGCTTACCGCCTTTGGAAGCACCAGGTTATGCAAAAGCAGCCCTGAAAAAGACAGGAACGTACAGGCACTCCTCGAAACAGAGGTCGAAACGCTCACCATTTTCGGCAAAAGCTGGGACCTGCACGCCTCCCAGATACTCGGGGTTGCGCTTTCGGAAAACCTGGACATGATTTATGAAACCGTAGATTACCTGAAAAAGGCAGGCAGGCGGGTGATCTATGACGCGGAACACTTCTTTGATGGGTATGGCAACAATCCTTCCTACGCGATAAAGACCCTTAAAGCGGCTGAGGAGGCCGGAGCCGATTATATCGTCCTGTGCGACACAAACGGCGGATCAATGCCCCGGGATATCAAGAAGATCCTTGAGGATGTCATGCCCATTTTAGAAGTCCCCACAGGGATACACACCCATGACGACTGCGGGCTGGCGCTTGCAAACAGTATCGCGGCCGTTGAATCCGGGGTCAAGATGGTACAGGGAACCATAAACGGCTACGGCGAAAGGTGCGGAAACGTTGATCTGCTGTCGGTAATCGGCAATCTGCAGCTCAAAATGGACTGCCTGTGCCTTCCCGGGGAAAGGCTGAAACAGCTGACCGAGCTTTCACGTTTTGTAAGCGAGATAGCAAATATACCACCTGTCAACCAGCGTCCCTTTGTCGGGAAAAGCGCGTTTGCCCACAAGGGGGGGGTCCATGTCAGCGCCATCCAGAAAAACGCGGCAGCCTATGAACACATGGACCCCGAGATTGTAGGAAACAGGAGAAGGGTAATTGTTTCGGACCTTTCCGGCAGAAGCAACATAGAGTACAAAGCCAACGAGCTGGGCATAAAACTGGGCGGAAACGGTTATGACAGCCAGAAGATAGTCAATGAGATCAAAAGGCTGGAAGATGAGGGTTTCCAGTTTGACGCGGCGGAGGGCTCCCTGGAGCTTCTGATAAAAAAGGTGACCGGACAGTACAAGGAACCCTTTACCCTTGAATCCTTCAGGGTAACCACCGAAAAAAACGGATCGGGCGACAGCATGTGCCAGGCAACGATCAAGATCTCGGTGGGAGATGAAGAGGAGATAACGGCAGCCGAAGGTGACGGCCCCGTCAACGCGCTTGACAATGCACTGAGAAAGGCGCTTACAAAATTCTATCCCCAGATAATGGAAATGGGGCTTGTGGATTTCAAGGTCCGTGTCATAGACGGAAGCGACGGTACTGCCGCCAAGGTAAGGGTGCAGATAGAATCAAGGGACTCGAAGGATATCTGGTCCACGATAGGTGTGTCTGAAAACGTTATTGAGGCAAGCTGGCAGGCGGTGGTGGACAGCATCAGGTACAAGCTTTCCAAGGAAACAGACGATGAAAACAGAGATGATTGAAATCAAGGAGAATAACGCCGCACGTTCCCGGGTTTTCGGGAATCTGCGGCGGGCCCTTATGGAATAACTATCCGGTCGGAAATCGAGTATTTCCGGATGAGCATCGGGTCGTTTTGCTTGAGAGGATTTTTTAATTTCATATCAGGAGGTTGTTCCATGAAAGACAGGGTTATTATATTTGATACCACATTAAGGGATGGGGAGCAGTCACCCGGCGCCAGCATGAATGAGGCTGAAAAGCTGCGTCTTGCCATGCAGCTTGAAAAGCTGGGCGCAGACGTTTTAGAGGCCGGTTTTCCCGCCGCCTCGGAGGGTGACTTCAAAGCGGTCAGACTGATCGCGGAAAAGATCAGGAACCTTCAGGTAACCGCCCTTGCAAGGGCGTCAAAATCGGATATCGACCTGGCGGGCAAGGCGATAGAAAACGCCGCCCACCCCAGGATACATACCTTTATCGCCACCTCGGACATACATCTCAAGCACAAACTCAAGATGAGCCGCCAGGAGGTGCTGAGTGCGGCGTTTGAATCGGTAAAACACGCCAGGGGCTACACCGATAACGTGGAGTTCTCAGCTGAAGACGGCTCACGCAGCGACAGGGATTTTCTCTGCTCGATATTCGAGACGGCCATAGATGCCGGGGCAACAACTGTCAACATCCCGGATACGGTCGGATACGCCATGCCTGACGAATTCGGAGAACTTGTTTCATATATCATAAAAAACACGCCCAATATCGACCGCGCGGTTGTGAGCGTTCACTGCCACAACGATTTGGGGCTTGCCACGGCGAATACGCTGGCCGGGATAAGGGCTGGCGCCAGGCAGGCGGAGGTCACCATAAACGGCATAGGGGAAAGGGCGGGAAACACCTCTCTTGAAGAGATCGTAATGGGCATCTATACGAGGAAGGATCACCTGGGGCTTGCCACAGGCATAAACACGGACCAGATCTACCCGACAAGCAGGCTTGTGAGCATGGTAACCGGGATGGTCGTGCAGCCCAACAAGGCGATCGTGGGCTCGAACGCCTTCGCCCATGAGGCGGGCATCCACCAGGACGGGGTCCTCAAAAACCGCATGACCTACGAAATCATGGAACCGAAAACGGTCGGGCTGTCAAAGAACCTGCTCGTACTGGGAAAGCACTCAGGCAGGCACGCGTTCCGGGACAAGCTCAAGGCCCTAGGCTACGAGCTTCCCCCGGAGGAACTGAACCCGCTCTTTGAAAAATTCAAGGAACTCGCGGACAAGAGAAAAGAGATACTCGATGAAGACATCGAGGTCCTTGTGGCCGAGGAGATACTCAGGGTTTCAGACATCTACAAGCTGGACTACCTCAACGTGGTAAGCGGAACAGTCGCCGTCCCCACGGCAACCGTAAAACTGAAGATCAAGGACAGGGTCGAGCAGAAGGCCGGCTTCGGAGTCGGCCCGATTGATGCGGCCTTTAACACCATAGCAAAGATGGTCGGAACCAGGTCCAAGCTTGTCAGGTTCGCGGTCAACTCTATAAGCGGGGGCATGGACGCGCAGGGGGAGGTAACGGTCAGGCTCAGGGAAAACGGGCTTGTGGCCCTTGGAAAAGGCGCTGATCCCGATATTATCACGGCCAGTGCCAAGGCCTATATAAACGGTCTCAACCGGCTCGAACACATGAAGAAAAATCCTTCATTGTCACCTGAGGAAAGCACCCTCTGACGGGCCGGGGAAAGCGGATAGCTCGCAGCTATCCTGGGCTCCACCCTCCGACAGGCTGAAGAGGGGGAACGGTTTGGCGGGAGAACCGTTTACTCTATCGTCTCAATCTTGACTTTTTACGAATGCATCAACCTCTAGAACTCAAGCAAAAGGAACGTGATGACTAAAAAATTTAATGGCGCGCAGATACTCTTAAAGGCCCTTCAGGACGAGGGAGTCGATACCATATTCGGTTATCCCGGGGGCGCGATAATAGACATATACCATGAACTGGTTCAGACCGACATCAATCACATACTTGTCCGCCACGAGCAGGGCGCGGTTCACGCGGCTGACGGTTATGCCAGGGCCTCGGGCAGGACCGGGGTCTGCCTGGTAACATCAGGGCCGGGTGCGACCAATACCGTCACCGGAATAGCCACCGCCTATACGGACTCCATACCTGTCGTTATCCTCACAGGGCAGGTGCCCACCCAGATGATAGGAAACGACGCGTTTCAGGAAGTGGATATAGTAGGCATTACCCGCCCCTGTACAAAACACAACTACCTGGTGACCCGCATAGAAGATCTCGCCAGGACGATCCGGGAGGCATTTTATATAGCCGGTTCGGGCCGTCCGGGGCCGGTGCTGGTGGATCTTCCCAAGGACATCATGAAACAGCTCGCCCCATACAGACCGGTCGGAGAAATAAGTCTCAAATCTTATCAGCCTACCTACAGGCCGAACATAAAACAGCTCCAGAAGGTCGTAGGCCTGATAAAAAAGGCGAAAAAGCCGATAATCGTATCCGGAGGAGGAGTTATACTGTCGGGCGCGTCAGAGGAACTGACAAAGTTCGTAAAGACCGTGTACGCCCCCATAACTTCCACCCTGATGGGCCTGGGCGGGTTTCCTACCGATCATGAACTCTGGATGGGCATGATAGGGATGCATGGCACCTACCGTGCCAATATGTCTTCGGCCGACTGTGACCTGCTCATCGCCGTGGGAGTTCGATTCGACGACAGGGTCACCGGAAAGACGGAGTCTTTCGCCTCACAGGCAAAAATCGTGCATATAGACATAGACCCCACCTCTATTCGAAAGAACGTGCCTGTCGCCATACCTGTGGTAGGGGACTGCAAAACGACCCTGTCCCTGTTAAACGGGCTCCTTGAAAAAGAGGATTTCAAAGATATCAGGGATGCCAGAGAGCCCTGGGTGACCCGGATAAATGAGTGGAAGGCCACAAAGAAGCTTGCCTATGAACAGAAGGATATCATAAAGCCTCAATACGTGATCGAGAAGTTTTATGAGCTTACCAAGGGGCAGGCGATCATTACAACCGAAGTGGGCCAGAATCAGATGTGGGCCGCTCAGTACTACCATTTTGACAGACCCAACAGCTTTCTTACCTCCGGAGGGCTCGGTTCCATGGGCTTCGGGCTTCCCGCGGCCATAGGAGCACAGGTTGCCTGCCCGGACAGGGTGGTCGCCGATATCGCCGGGGACGGAAGCATACAGATGAATATCCAGGAACTGGCAACCGCGGTCCAGTTCAGGCTTCCCATAAAACTGATCATCCTCAACAACAGCTATCTCGGCATGGTGCGCCAGTGGCAGGAGCTTTTTTACGGCAAGCGCTACGCCTGCACGGACATGCAGCATGCCCCTGATTTCATGAAACTGGCAGAGGCATACGGCGCGGTAGGCCTGAAGGCCTGTCATCCCGATGAAGTCGAAGGCGTCCTCAAAAAGGGCCTGGACACAAATGAGACGGTTATCATGGAATTTGTAATTGAAAGGGAAGAAGGGGTTTATCCGATGGTTCCGGCAGGAGCACCTATTACGGAAATGCTTCTGGTGTAAGGACACACAGGGTTATTGGTTATTGGTTATTGGTTATTGGTTATTCGTTATTTGTCATGGCAAGAAAGGCGAAGAATAGATGAGCAAAGACAAGCAGACAAGGCATGTACTTTCTATTCTGGTTGGCAACGAGCCGGGAGTCCTGTCAAGGATAGTAGGTCTTTTCAGCGGCAGGGGCTTTAATATCAAGAGCCTGTGCGTGGCGGAGACCACGGAAGAAAACGTATCCCGTATCACACTTGTTACGGTCGGCGACATGACCATACTGGAACAGATCAAAAAGCAGCTCAACAAGCTGGTAAACACTATAAAGGTCTGGGATTATACAGGGATGTCCTTTGTGAACAGGGACATGGCACTTGTAAGAGTGAGGGCCAAGCCTGATAACAGGGCCGAGATCCTCCGCATGGCGGATATTTTCCGGAGCAGGGTGGTGGATGTGGGAACGGAGTACTACACACTGGAGGTTACGGGAAACGAGGAAAAGATAGCGGCGTTTCTTGACCTCCTCAAACCTATAGGAATAAAGGAAATAGCAAGGACAGGGACAATCGCCCTTGCAAGAGAAAAACAAAACAAGGAGACGTTAAATGGCAAAAATTGATTTCGGAGGAGTAATTGAAGAGGTAATTACCTCGGAGGAATTCACACTGGAAAAATCCCTGGAGGTATTGAAAGACGAGACGGTCGCCGTACTCGGTTACGGGGTTCAGGGACCGGGGCAGGCTCTTAATATGAGAGACAGCGGGGTAAACGTAATAGTCGGACAGAGGGAAGGCGGAAAATCGTGGCAAAAGGCGGTGGACGACGGATTTGTCCCCGGTAAAACGCTTTTCTCACCCGAAGAGGCCGCAAGGCGAGGCACCATCATTCAGTATCTTATCTCGGATGCCGGGCAGGTGGCAACCTGGCCCGTCATAAAGAAGTGTCTCAATCCGGGAGACGCCCTGTATTTTTCACACGGTTTCGCCATCACCTACAAAGACCAGACAGGCATTGTCCCACCCGAGGACGTAGACGTAATCCTGGTGGCACCGAAAGGCTCCGGCACCACCTTGAGGACGAACTTCATAAACGGCGCAGGGCTTAATTCCAGCTTTGCAGTATTTCAGGATTATACCGGAAGGGCAAAGGACAGGGCCCTCGCGCTCGGTGTTACCATAGGATCGGGATACCTTTTCCCCACGGACTTTGAAAAAGAGGTGTTCAGCGATCTGACCGGTGAAAGGGGCGTGCTGATGGGTTGCCTGGCAGGCGTGATGGAGGCCCAGTACTCGATACTGCGCAGGAAGGGGCACACCCCGAGTGAGGCATTCAATGAAACGGTCGAAGAGCTGACCGAGAGCCTTATCAAGCTCGTGTCTGAAAACGGAATGGACTGGATGTACGCGAACTGCAGCACGACCGCCCAAAGAGGGGCGCTTGACTGGAAAGGGCCTTTCAGGGAAGCGGTTGAGCCTGTCTTTGAAAAGCTCTATGAAAGTGTCGCCACAGGTGAGGAGACAAGGATAGTGCTCGAGGCGAACAGTTCATCCGACTACAGGGAAAAGCTGGACAGGGAACTTGAAGGGATGAGGGAATCGGAGATGTGGAAGGCAGGGGCCGCGGTTCGCGCGCTCAGGCCTGAAAACAGGAAAAAGGATTAGGCCTTAATTTGAAAAGCAGGATCATCTCCAAAAGAGTTGATCCAAATGAAGGATTCGAGGGGTCAAGGACCCAAGGGTTCGAGTGAACTGCCTGTAAATTATAGAGATTTAAACATTAGCCATGATATCAGGTGAGTTGGTTTATCCTTGAAACCGGGAACCCACTGCGAAACAGTGGGACTGAGCGAAGCGCAAGCGGACCAAAGAATCCTGGAACCCTTGGACCCTTTCTCCCAACTAATTGGGAGGAAAACCGAAAAGCATAACCCGCGCCCGGGCCGTTATTATCCCGGGCGCGGGTTTTTTTGTTTCCAATTTCCCCTGATTCACCGTTTAATAAGGCCGCAGGCCTGAACAATAACCCGATGGCACAAATCTCTAAAATGTGCTACCTTTCCGTTTCATCGGGTCTCTGCATCCTTATATACCAGCAAACCTTTTCCCCGCAGGAAGGATATGGACAAAGTAAGGGTCGCGGCCGTCTGTTTTTCAGCCGCAACCAAAGATATCAAAGGCAACCTCGACAGGATGGAGCAATATGTGCGTGAGGCAAAGGAGGCAGGCGCCGCCATAATCTGTTTTCCGGAGCTTTCCGTGACAGGCTATTTCCTCAGTAATCCGGCCGCGATATGTCCCAGGCCTGCGTACGAATACGCATTAAAAAGGCTTGAGAAAACAGCCCGCCTAAATCGTATGCTCATCCTTGCCGGTATCATGGAACCCTCGGATGACGGAAGGCCGTTCATAGCCCACCTGATAACCGGTCCTAAAGGCCTCATAGGCCTGTACAGAAAGACTCATCTTTCACCCAAGGAAAAGGAGACCTACCGGGAAGGTCAAAGAATAGATACCTTCGGTTTCGGGCGATTAACTTTCGGGGTTCAGCTCTGCTACGAGACCCACTTTCCGGAAATAAGCACCGTCATGGCACTTAAGGGCGTTGAGATAATCTTCGCGCCTCACGCCTCTCCGCGCGGAACCCCTGAAGATAAGATCGAAAGCTGGCTCAGGCATCTGAGCGCAAGGGCATTTGATAACGCCTGTTTTATTGTCGCCTGCAATCAGTGCGGCAAAAATGCGGCAGGCCTTTCCTTTCCGGGCGTTATCCTTGCATTCAACCCGTCAGGCCGGGTTCTGGCCGAATCGTATCAGGATAAAGACCATATGCTCGTGATCGATCTTGACATGAAAGAACTCAAAGAGATAAAGGCGCATAAAATGCGTTACTTTCTGCCTAACAGACGGCCTGAACTATATGGAGATCTGGTTGACTCCAGGGGTTGGCAGGTTCCGGGGAAGTAGCATGCAAGGCATGCAGAAACAGGGGGCCCGCCCCGGGCATGCCGGGGGGGCTTAATGCAATGGGGATGCCCCCGCCTTTTGTAGACAATAACGCTCCGGCACCGGCACTCTTTCTTCCGGCCTTCTCTATACTTTACGGAAAAGCGGCCGCATCCATGGGCTTTTATAAACGTTACCCGAGCTGATAGGACACCGGGGAGGAAAGCCCGGCCTGCGGCCACTGCTTATGCCTCTGGTATTTTTTATGGGATAAGGCCTACTGAAAGAGCCCCGGCACCTCCGCTTGTGTGCTCGCAAACAAAAGGAATAGGAATGGGGAATCAACCATGCCTTGAGATTTTGACTTCCGGGCATCGGCAAGAGGTTAGACTCAAGGCTCCGAAAAGCGACTACCGAGGCGTATGATCTATACGTCGCAGATCTCCTTTAGGTGGTTATCAGGGCGGCTTTCCAGTCTTCTTGACAGAGGCTGCGCATTTTCTTATTCTTAGCATGCTTGTATCAGGAAATTGCTGATTTCCCGGTGGAGCGCTCAGCCGTTAGATTTCACCTCAAGGGCCTGATTTATAACTGGTTTTGCAGACAGCCCATGGGCTGATGCCTATACGGCACGGCATAATTAACCTTGCGTATGATCAGGAGACTAACGCATGCGAATTGTTTTGATCGGTGAGGCCGCCTTCGGCGCTAGGGTCTTTGAAACGCTGAGGGACAAAAAGGAACAGATCGTTGCCGTTTTCACCCCGCCTGACAGGCCCGGGGCAAGGCTTGATCCTTTAAAGGAAGCGGCGGTCAATGCAGGGGTTGCTCTGTTCCAGCCTCAGACCTACAAGGATGAGGATATATTCCGCTCTTACTGCGATATAAAGCCGGATCTTACGATCATGGCCTTTGTAACGGCGATTATTCCGCCTAAATACTTCAAGGTTCCCGGATCAGGGGCCATCTGTTATCACCCTTCCATCCTGCCGCGCCACAGGGGAGCAAGCGCCATCAACTGGGCCATTATATCGGGAGACACCAGAACAGGTCTTACAATTTTCCGGCCGGACGGCGGAATAGACACAGGCCCGGTTCTTCTTCAAAAAGAGGTTGAAATAGGGCCTGAAGATACAACTGGAAGCCTTTATTTCAAACAACTCTTCCCGCTGGGAGTCGAGGCGATAGTGGAGTCGGTAGGGCTTATAAAGGAAGGCAGGGCACCCCGCATCACCCAGGACGAAACCATTGCCACCTATGAGCCCCCCTGCGACGATCGGGTCGCGGCAATACAGTGGGACCAGCCAGGGGCCGGGATATACAACCTGGTGAGGGGTTGCGACCCGCAGCCAGGGGCCTATACATACTTTGAAGGAGAAAAAATCAGGCTGTACAATGCAGGCCTTGTTGAAGAAGATCCGAATCAGGCACCGGGAACAATAACGGGACTGAATGAAAGGGGCATCAGGATCGCCCTTGACTCAGCCACTCTTCTTATCGGAAAGATAAGATCGGCCGGGACAGGAAAGGTGGACGCCTTTTCGTTTGCGACCGAAGCAGGAGCAACTCAAGGCAAAAGGCTGGGTTAGATCGCAATTTTTTCAGGACCGGCTCACAGAACCAGCCAATAATTTAATAAAAACCGATTATCAGGAGAATCGATCATGTTTGTAGGCCGCATTATGCACACGGATCTTGTTACCGCACCCCCCGATACGTCCCTTGCCAGGGCAAAAGAGATGCTGGATGAAAAGGAGATCGATCATCTTCTCGTGCTGGATAAACAGGGAAAACTTACAGGTATAGTATCGGACAGAGACCTCAAACAAAGCTGGGCATCTCCTGCCACTTCGCTCAGCAGGCACGAATTGAGCTATATCCTCGATTCCCTTACCGTGGATATGATAATGGTCAAAAAGATCATTACCATAACTGCTGCCACCACTATCGAAAGGGCCGCCCTGATCATGCAGGAACACAGGATAAACGCCCTGCCTGTGATGGAAGATGAAACACTGATAGGGATCATCACAAGCACCGACGTGATGGGAGTGCTTTTGGAGGCAAACGGGATAGACGACGACAGCACCAGATTCGTTGTCATGGTAACCGACCGTATCGGCTCCATAGCTGAAGTGTCAAGGATACTGAAAGATCAGAAGATCAATATCAGAAGTATTTTTTCCTATCCTGAAAAAAAATATCCCGGGGTATTTCAGCTTGTCATGAGGGTCTCCGCATCGAATGGAGACAAGGCGATTGCAGCTCTGACCGAAGGGGGTTTCAAGGTCCTTACCGATTATGTAGAAGACGTATCCGCCTATCTGCCCGACAAGTGAACCCCTTATACCCCGGAAAGGATGCCAGAGTCTGAAATCGGTTGCGGCATAAACCTAATCCGGCCGTCACAGGGATCTTTTGACAAACGATCTTATGTGGAAGCCTTTTTTCGAGAGCCTCATTTATGCAGAAAAAGACAGATGGAACCAAAATTGCTCCCACCGGTGAAGGAGGGAAGGTAAAGCTTGAAATATATGGTGACGAGATGATTGAAAAGACCGTCAAGCAAAGTGGAAACAGCGGTCGAGTCTACCTTCCCCCGAACTGGGTCGGGTGCCGGGTCAAAATCGTGAGGATAAGTGAAGATTGATTTTGAAGGCCAAAATATTATATCCGAGGGCGCTTGATGAAAAAGTTTCTTATAAGGAAAATCAGGGTAGAGGACGCTCAGCAAATCAGCGAAATAGAGGCTGCAGTTACCAAATCATCGGCAAAGATAGATTTCAAAAAGATAATCGAGAAACAGCTCAGATCAGATGAAGATGCCAGTTTCGTAGCGGAAATAGACAATAAGGTGGCAGGCTACATGATAAGTTACACCTTTGTCGGGGGATTCGGCCTTGAAAAATGCGCATGGATCGCGACCCTGGGAGTAAACCCCAAATTCATGGGACAGGGCATAGGCAAAAAGCTGGCCGAAGAGATACTCAGGATCTACAAGGAAAAAAACATATTCAAGATATTTACCGCTGTTCCTTGGGACTCGGTTGACCTTCTCTCATTTTTCAAGACCATGGGCTTCAACCGAAGCGATTTCATCAATCTGAGCAAGGAACTGTAAAAGGTCAACTACTGAATTATCTGCTTTTGGGGAAAAACTATAGTTGGGGGGCCTTTTTATCCTTTATTACCAAAGTCTCTTGTTAGCAAAGGCTCGGCCTGAATGGGATTGAGGTATTTTTCAAAGGATAATGCCTTGTTTCGGTCTTTAAAGGCCGTGTAGGTGATTAGTTCCCAAGGCTTGAATTTTGAGGCATGGGGAGATTAACCGCAATTGTGTGCTTCTATTCGGCTTCTCAGCTCTTCTGAAAAACCTACCTATTTTTGACTTCGATCCGGTATACTTCTAAGCATGTAGACATAATACATGATTTTCATCCAGAACCGGATAACTGCCCGGCTTCGCCTTCTGCTTATCCGGGCACGCTTTTTTCAGTTTTATACCCACTTTTCTTTATATCGAGCTTTGGCTTTTACTTTGGCCTGCCAGGCGGAGCCAGCAGGGCGAAGCGTGGTGGAGGCGGGGGGAGTCGAACCCCCGTCCGGAAACATTCCGCTTAGGCGTCTACATACATAGCCCGATGTTTTCGATTCGCCCTTTGGTTAGCTATCAGGCAACGCTTCCAACAGGCTAACCTGCATAAGTTTTCGCATCACCGTACCGCAGGTATGTCGGATCTGCTAGCCCGCTAGTCGACGCCCTGTTCGGTCCCGCGAGCTTAGACCGACAGAACGCTAGCCTTATGCGGCTAGAGAGTACGCATAATCGTCTGCGTTTACTTTTGCCCAACCGTTTTACGAGCAGCTGGAACCTCGGTATGCAACCTAAACTTCAACTATCCCCGTCGAAACCGGGTCGCCCCCTTTACCAATATTTATTAAATATTTTAATCATTTCCAGGCACTCTGTCAATACTCTTCCCTCTTCTTTACCTGCTCTATATCCCTTTTCATCTCTTTTTCCTTGAGGGCCTGCCTCTTGTCGTATTTGCGTTTTCCCTTGGCAAGGGCGATTTCAACCTTTGCCCAGCCCTCCTTGAAATAGACCTTTGTGGGAATGAGGGTATAGCCTTTTTCTTCCGCCTTTCCGATCAGCCTTTTTATCTCTTTATTGCTCAGAAGAAGCTTCCTTACCCTCACAGGCTCAAGCGGCATATTATGCGCAAACGGGTAGGGGCTTATATGCATATTGTACAAAAAGACCTCCCCTGCCTTGACCCTTGCATAACTGTCCGTAAGATTACCCCGGCCCTCTCTGAGAGATTTTACCTCAGGGCCCTGAAGGACTATCCCGGCCTCGATCCGCTCATCGATAAAATATTCATGGGATGCCTTCCGGTTCTGACATACGATCTTTATTCCCATCTTGTTTTGCCCTCCAAATCGGTTTTAGAGGAAAAATTGAGGGCTATTTTTTTCTTTTCAACCACCTAGATATCCCTTTTCTTCCAGTTCCGGTACGATACTTTGCATCTTGGCCATCATATAACCTCTTACTTCATCGGCCGTCTTTAATCTAAAGATGTTTTCAAGGTCCTTTTCCGCCTCTTTGCGGGACAGGGACCTGACGATTTTCTTGATGAGCGGAATCGACCTGGAATTGAGACTCAGGTCCTCTATTCCCAGGGCCACCAGGATAAAAATACAGAGTGGGTCTCCCGCCATTTCACCGCATATGGAAAGGCCTATTCCCGCTTCCTTTGTGGCCATGACGACCTGTTTGATCATCCTTAATATGGCCGGATGAAAGGGCTCGAACATATATGCGACATGCTCGTTTATCCTGTCGCTGGCAAGGGCGTACTGAATGAGGTCATTGGTGCCTATGCTGAAAAAATCCACGTGTGCGGCAAGCACGTCCGCCATTGTAACCGCTGAGGGGACCTCGATCATGATCCCAATCCTTATGCGATCATCAAAATCCACCTTTTCTCTTTCAAGCTCCCTCTTGGCCTGATCCAGAAGCTCTTTGGCATCAAGGAGTTCCCTCAGCCCCGATATCATCGGAAACAATATCTGGACCTGACCGTATATACTCGCCCTCAATATCGCCTTAAGCTGAGTCTTGAATATCGCCGGTTCCTTCAGACAAAACCTTATGGCCCTCATGCCGAGTGCCGGATTGGCCTCATTCATCAATTCAAACGAACCGGCTATCTTGTCTCCCCCGAGATCAAGGGTTCGGATGGTTACACAGGCCGGAGCCATTATTTCCGCAACCTCCCTGTAGTTCTCAAAAAGTTCCTGCTCACTCGGCAATTTTCTGCTTCTCAAATAAAGGATCTCAGTCCTGTAAAGACCGATACCCTCTCCACCATGTTCCTTGATAGCGGCAACTTCCTCCAGAAATTCTACGTTTGCAGAAACATTTATCCTGTGACCGTCCGAGGTGACCGCCGGAAGATGGCTGATACGGGCTATACTCGACTTATATTCCTCATACCCCAGCTGCCTTTCCTGATAATGGATGATTTCGCTATCGTCAGGATTTATGACGACATCGCCGCTGTTTCCATCCACTATAAGGAGATCACCCTCCTGGACCGCATCGGTTGCCGACTCAAGGCCCACTATTGCCGGAATCTCAAGGGCCTGGGCGATGATGCCGGTATGAGAGGTCCTTCCCCCGGCATCCGTAATAAAGCCCATAACCTTTTCTATGTTCAGTTCGCTGGTATCTGCAGGAGACAGATCATGGGCCACGATAATTACTCTCTCGTTTATTTCCCCGATTCCGTCCGAGTCCTCACCCGCAAGATTCCGCAGAATCCTGTCGGCCACATTTTCAACATCCGTTATCCTGGTGCTGATATATTCATCTTCAATCTGTCGAAAGATGCCGCGGATTTCCTCAAGGGATTTTTTAAGCGCCCATTCAGCATTTATTTTTTCCTCGTCGATTCTTCTGATCGTAGAGCCTGTGAGCATGCTGTCCTTTAATATCATCAAATGGCTTTCAATAATAAAGGCGTGCTCTTTTACCAGGTCGGCCATTCCGTTTTTGACCCTGGTAAGCTGGCGTTCCGTTGTCTCAAGGGCATTTTCAAATCGTGCGACTTCCGCTTTTACCTGTTCCTCACCGATGAGATACTGGTAGAGGATCTTGACCGTTTTCCTGTCAACCAGGTGTGCCTTACCGATTATTATACCCGGTGAAACGGCTATTCCGCTCAGTTTCCTTATTGTACCGCTCTGATATTCCGTCATTTGGGTTCACCGAATTTTTGCGAAAACAGTTCTTCAAGGGCATCCATAAAAAGCCGCTCATCCTCTCCTTCTACATTGACCTCAATTTCCGAGCCCTTGGGGCATGACAGGCTCAGTATGGAAAGGATACTAGATCCGTCCACTTCCTGGCCACCTTTTCTGAGAAAGAGTGTTGACCTGTACCTGTTGCCCAGTTCCACGATCTTTGCAGCGGCACGTGCGTGCAGACCGAGATGGTTTTTAATCTTTATCCTTTTTATCAATTAAGGCCGCCTCAACATCCTCTTGCTCATTCATCCGTGCAAGGGATTCCTTGTACACCTTCCTGTATGGGAGCCCATATTCACCGGAAACCTTTCCTGCGATATCTCTTATGGTCATCCCCTTTTCCAGGAGTTCCGAAATCCTTTCAAAAACCTCCTCTGAAAGTATCGGCCCCTGTCTTGTGGATTTATCACCGGCCATGACAAGGGTCAATTCACCTTTTACTCCCCGGGATCTGAAATCCTCGTAAATCAGACTTGCCGGCCCCCTTTTAATCTCCTCAAACACCTTTGAAATCTCTCTTAAAACAACCATTTCGCGATCTCCAAGGATGTCATGGATGTCCTTCAAGGTCCCGACTATGCGGTGGGGTGCCTCAAACAAAACCATGGTACGCTGCTCATTTGAAAGTCCCTTGAGCTCCTTTCTCCGTTTGCCTGCCCTGACCGGCAAAAAGCCCAGGAAGACAAATTTTTCAGAGGGAAATCCTGACACGGAAAGAGCCGCCGCAACAGCCGAAGGTCCCGGAACAGGGGTGGAACGAATCCCCTCTGATGCCGTCATCTTGATCAGCGTTCCCCCGGGATCGGAAATACCTGGTGTTCCGGCATCCGTTACCAGGGCCACATCTTTTCCCGATTTTAAAATTCTTATGAGATCAGGGGCCTTGACCTTCTGATTGTGCTGGTTAAAGGCGGTTATCCTGGTCTTTATATCGTAATGCCCACACAGCCCCTTTGTATGAGACCGGTTCTCAGCCGCTATGAGATCACAGTTTTTAAGGATTTTCAGAGCCCTGAAGGTAATGTCTTCAAGATTCCCGATAGGGGTGGCCACCACGAATAGTGTTCCCGGGACCTCATCGCTGCCCTTGTCGGTTCTGCTGTGGGAAACTGCCCTCTGCAATGTTTATCCCCGCTGGTTTTTTAAAAAAGGATGCATTTTATTAGGGTCAATCAGGTCGTAATGCGGGCGGGCTAATATTCGAGTTCAAAGGCATTTTTTACTATCTCGATCTCCGGTTCCCCACCCCCTACATTTACCGCAATGACATCAAAACGGGCCCTGCTGTCAAAATATTCATTCGTCTTCATATAGTATAATGCCACTTTTGACAGCTGTCTTCTCTTTTTGAGATTTACCGCCTCTTTTGCATACCCCGTCGATCTGTTCCGTCTTGTCTTCACTTCGATAAACACAAGAGTGTCTTCATCCCTGGCTATAAGATCAATCTCTCCTAATTTGCACGAGTAATTTCGGATAATGCTCCTGTAACCCCGGGCCCGTATCTCTTTTAGCGCAAGTTTTTCACCGAGCACGCCCAGATCAAGTCTTTTCCTTGTCACCTCTCAAGACCCCTTTGAAGCTTATTCGATGAATCGGACAATGCCCATACCGTTTAAGGGCCTCCATATGCCGGACGGTTCCATAGCCCTTATGCCTGTCGAAACCGTATAGAGGGTACTGGTTATGGTAGCAAAGCATTATTCTGTCCCTGTAAACCTTTGCCAGTACCGAGGCGGCCGAAATACTCCGGCTAAGCTGGTCGCCCCTTTTGATGCATCTCTGAGGGGTGGAAATTGGGACAGGATGGATACCGTCTACAAGTAGGAATTCAGGCGGGCGGGCAAGGGCAGATACGGCCCTCAGCATGGCCTCAAGGGAAGCCCGCAGAATGTTGAACTCGTCGATATATCGGTGCGAGACGACTCCGATACCAAAGGACAGGGCCTCACGCTGGATAATTGGGAAGGCCTCCTCCCTGGAACGAGCCGTCATTTTCTTTGAATCCCTGATGCCTGAAAGTCGAGCATCCTCTGGAAGTATCACCGCGGCGGCCACAACCGGTCCTGCAAGCGGGCCTCTGCCGCACTCGTCAAGCCCGGCGACCAACCCGTAACCGGAATTTCGGGCAAGCCCTTCATAGTAGAAGGGATCCATTGAAACGCATCCTAAACTCTCAGGAAATAGGTTGAGATTCTTGTTCTGAGAAGGCTGCAGCAAATCTATAAAAGGCTACTAGTTGGTTTCCATCCGGAAAAGGCGCCCGATATCCGTGTGAATCCGCATCCCGCTAGGCGGGATGAGAAGCACCACATGTAAATCTCCGGGCCCCTTGTTTCCTTGGGGTCCCCGGTTTCCTGCTCCGGAAACTTATCAGTGTCCCTGATTCGATTCCTGTATGGGCACCGGTCAACGTTATTTTCAAGGCCGGATCTGTTAATATCGCGCACAAAACCCCGCTTAACTATCTGAACCTCTTTTCCTTTATGCGAGCGGCCTTGCCCCTTAACTTTCTGAGATAAAACAGTCTTGCTCTTCTGACCCTGCCTTCGGTCACAACCTCGACCTTGTCAATGGAAGGAGAATGAAGGGGAAAGATCTTTTCCACACCAATTCCATAGGAAACCTTCCTTACCGTAAAGGTTGAACCTGTGGTTCCCTTCCTTTTTCTGATGACAACGCCCTGAAAGACCTGGATCCTTTCCTTTTCACCTTCCTTGATCCTGGCATGAACCCGGACAGTATCACCAGCCTTAAAATGAGGGATGTCCACCCTCATCTGTTCCTTTTCCAGCATTTCAACTACATTCATTTTTTCCTCCTAGCCAACCACTTCATTCTCTCTGCCGACCAGTCTGTCCATAATTATGGCCGCAGCCGCCCTGACGGAAAGATGATTATAATCTGTTTTCCCATATACGGGGTCCAATGAATAATCAGCTCTACTTATCGTATCCCTGTCAAGACCCCAAGCCGTTCCAAATATTATAAAGACCGCTCTGCCGGATTTCTGAAGAAGTTCTCTCGCCTTTTCATAAGAAATGGCCCGCCCCTCTGTCTTTGAGGCATCCGTTGCTATGACAAGGGGATCTTCTCCCTCACTTTCTGATATCACGGTTTTTGCCGCTTCCACTGAAGGAGTTACGGAAACAAGCTCTATGGCTGACTTCCGGTGCTCATTGTACCTTGCGCCATGGCCCTCCACCCAGTGCTTTTTTACCCTGCCAACCAGTTCCTGCTGATCCTCAAGAGGGGTAACGACAAAAAATTTCTTCGCATCATAGGTCCTCGCCACCCTTGAAATATCGTGCAAATCAAGTGTGGTTACGGCAGATGCGATTATATCAGAGTTCTTATTGTAAACAGGGTAGTGTACAAGCCCTATATAAAGATGCATGAACTATCGAGATTTCTATCCTTTCACATGATTCATCCGTTCAACAAAAAAGATCTGCGCAACCCGGCTTATTCGCACAATCTTAAGTACTCAGTCCTGATTTTTCTCCTTGACAAGTCTGAGCAACCGTTTGTCCTCCCGGCTCAGATCCGCCCTTTCAAGCATGTCCGGCCTTTTTTCAAGGGTCTTTTTCAATGCCTGAAATCTTCGCCATTGCCGTATCTTTTCATGATCCCCCGACATGAGTATTTCAGGCACTTCCATCTCCATAAAGACCCGGGGTCTCGTATACTGAGGGTATTCCAGCAGACCGTCTTCAAAGGAGTCTTCAAGATTGGACCTTTCACCGCCCAACACACCCGGTATGAGTCGGCCGACCGCGTCCATGATAACCATGGCGCCCAACTCTCCGCCACTGAGGACATAATCTCCCAGAGATATCTCCCTGTCTGCAAATCCTGAGACGATCCTTTCGTCCACCCCTTCATAACGACCGCAAACAAGGATGATCTGATCAAAGCGGGACAGTTCCCAGGCATCGGCCTGGCTGAAGGTTTTGCCCTGGGGACTTAACAGGACAACCAGGCCGTTTTCCGACCTATCAACGGATTTCAGGGCACCGTATATGGGTTCAGGCTTCATAACCATCCCCTCTCCCCCGCCGTAAGGTCTGTCATCCGTTGTCTTGTGATTTCCCTTTGCGAAATCGCGTATATTTGTGAGCCTTACATGAATCAATCCGTTTGTTACCGCCCTGCCGAAAACGCCTTCTTCAAGATAGGCGTCAAACATGGCCGGGAACAATGTAAGGATGTCAAATATCATTCAATTCAAGCAATCCTTCCAATACCGAGATAATCATTTTTCCTTTTTCGAGATCAATTTCCCTGACTACTTCGTCTATTGCAGGGATCAGGAACTCCTGTTCCCCGCGCCTGACCTGGTAGACATCGTTGGCGCCGGTATATATTATCTGCTCTATAGAACCAAGGAATTCCCCGTTTTCAAGATAGACATCCAGGCCCTTGAGCTCGTACCAGAATAATTCATCCTCCTGACGCGACACGGACCCTTTTTCCACAAAGATCAGGGCGCCCCTGTATCTTTCACTCTCATCAAGTGAATCAAGCCCTTCAAGTTTCATCAAAAAGACATTTTTGTGCGGCTTCACCGAAAGGATCTTGAATTTATCGACCTCTCCCTGCTCGGTCCTCAGAAAGGCTGTCCCCGCCTCCAGAAAAGAATGCCCGGAACTGGCATAAGACCAGATTCTGAGAAGACCTCCGGCACCGTGTGGCCTTAGAACCCGGCCTATGAGAAGCCATCTGTCTGGTGAAACCGGGGGCAAATTTATTCGAGAATCTCCAAAACCGACCGCTTGTTAATTTTGGTGGAGGCCGCGCTGAGGATCGTCCTCATTGCTCTTGCCGTACGCCCTTGTTTGCCTATCACCTTCCCCAGATCCTCCTTGGCGACCTTAAGCTCAATAACGGAGGTCTGTTCACCTTCTATTTCGGTGACAACGACGTCCTCTGGCTTATCCACAAGTGCTCTGGCGATGTACGCAATCAATTCCTTCATCTCGATTCACCTCCGTATTTGGTTTCACCTCTACGCCACATCAATTCTCTTTTGAATGAGCCTTAAGCAGACCTTGTTTTCTAAGAAGAGACCTTGCGGACTCCGACACAAGCGCTCCCTTATCCAGCCAGGAATTTACTTTCTCTTCATGGACCTTTACTTCTGCGGGATCCTTCATGGGATCATAATATCCCAATATCTCGATGAATTTTCCGTCACGAGGAGCCTCCGAGTCGGCGGCAACAACGCGGTAAAAGGGTTTCTTCTTGGAACCCATCCTTGCCAATCTAATCCTCACTGCCATTAGCCTCTATCACCCCCTATGGATAAATTACTTCGATTTTCATTAATCGCTTACCTTCAAAAAAACAACAAAAACAAATTGAAAGAGACTCCATGCTCAGCCGAACAAAGAGGCCAGGCCTGAGGTCCCTTTCTTCGTAAACCGCTCCATCATCTTTTTGGTCTGAACAAAATTTTTCAGGAGACGATTGACATCCTGCACGGTTGTCCCGCTTCCGCGTGCTATTCTTTTTCTTCTGCTCGCATTTATTATCTTATGCCTGCGCCTTTCCTGCATGGTCATGGAATTGATGATCGCCTCAATTTTGGCCAGTTCCTTTTCATCGGGGCTCATCTGCTTTAACTTTTTGATCTGTCCCATACCCGGCAGCATTCCCAATATCTGATCAAGTGAGCCTATTTTTTTCATCTGACCCAGCTGACTCTTGAAATCTTCGAGATCGAACTCCCTCTTTTTTATCTTTTTCTGAAGTTTAAGGGCCTCTTTCTCATCAACCTGGTCCTGCGCCTTTTCAATAAGAGACATTACATCGCCCATGCCCAGGATCTGGGAGGCCATTCTATCGGGGTAAAAAGGCTCCAGAGACTCGATCTTTTCTCCCACCCCGATAAACTTGATCGGCTTTCCGGTTACCGACTTTATTGATAATGCCGCCCCCCCCCTTGCATCGCCTTCCATCTTGGAGAGGATTACGCCGGAAATATCCAGCGAGTCGTTAAACGACTCCGCCACATTTACTGCATCCTGACCCGTCATTGCGTCAGCCACGAGCAGAATCTCATTCGGGGCCAGCCGATCCTTTATGCGAGACAGCTCCGCCATCAGTGCTTCATTTATATGGAGACGCCCCGCCGTATCCATAATAAGCAGATCCGCCCCCTCTTTTCCTGCCGTAGAGAGCGCGTCCAGGCATATGTCCTCCGGTTTCTGCGAGTCAGTCGAAGGATACACCGGAACCCCCACCTGCGCTCCCAGCTTCTTCAGTTGCTCAATTGCCGCAGGCCTGTAGACATCTGCCGGCACAAGAAGGGGATGCCGCCCCTGCTTTCTGAGGAAATGCGCCAGCTTGGCTGCCGTTGTTGTCTTTCCTGACCCCTGGAGACCCACAAGAAGTATGGAATGGGGCGTCCGCCCGGAGAACCTTAGCCCCGCTACACTTTCACCCATAAGACGGGTGAGCTCATCATTTACAATCTTTATGAACTGCTGACCCGGAGTCAGGCTCGCAAGGACCTCCTGCCCCATCGCACGAAGCCGGATATCCTCCACCAGGGCCTTTACCACTTTATAGTTGACATCGGCCTCAAGAAGGGCTAAACGCACCTGTTTCAGGGCATCACTTATATTCGCCTCGCTCAGTCTCCCCCTGCCGGTGACCCACTTGCTGACTTTCCCCAGTTTTTCCGTCAAACTCTCAAACATCAAAAACAGCCTTATTCTAGGGTGTAAACTTATTATTTAATTCAATTCTCCCGTTTGTGTCAACAAAAATTCGCGTGAAGCTGAACATCCCAAGATTATTTCTTAATTATATTATATAAAATCATATTATTAATTAAATTGCCGGAATAATCAATAACTTAATTTGTTAAACCGCTTTCCTGCTCACAAGATTATCTGAAGATATCAAATATTAACCGGCTATATCCACAAGATTTAATGTGTTGCAACAAGAATTACAATATGTAAAAAATGAACCGGATAAAGAAAAGCTGCTATTCATGCGGAAGCATTACGCTACGGCGCCGGGATTCTTTACTCCGGCCTGCGCTTTTACGTAAAGCAACCTAAAATAGTGGTATGATAGAATTTGCAGGATTTTCTTTATGTTATCTGATTTTATATCCATGGAGGTTCTCCATTAATGCGAGATGATCTTGACGAGATAAAGAGGCTTCGAGAGACAATAGAATATCACAACAACCGCTATTATGCGCTTGATGATCCTGAAATTCCGGATGCTGAATATGACAGGCTCTTTCAGCGGCTTCTGAGCCTTGAAAAGATGCACCCTGAATCCGTTACGACCGATTCCCCCACCCAGAGGGTCGGGACGAAACCACAGGCGGCCTTTTCCGAGGTCCCTCACAGACAACCGATGCTGAGCCTGGAAAACGGGTTCACTGATCAGGATATAATGGATTTCGCCGGCAGGATAGCGCGTTATCTCGGAACACAGGGCAAAGTGGAGTATATGGTAGAACCTAAATTTGATGGACTCGCGGTGGAGCTGGTATATGAAAACGGAGAAATGGTGATGGCCTCAACCAGGGGTGACGGATTTACCGGAGAAAACGTCACCGCAAACATAAAGACCATACTAAGCGTTCCCTTGAGGCTTGGCAAACCGAAGGAAGGCCCTTCCTACCCCGATCTTCTTGAGGTAAGAGGTGAGGTCTACATCGAGAAGAAGGACTTTGAAGGGCTCAACAAAGGAAGAACAATGCAAAATCTCCCCCCCTTTGCCAACCCGAGAAACGCCGCTGCAGGGTCTTTGAGGCAGCTCGACCCGAGGGTAACCGCTAAAAGACCGCTCAACATGTTCTGTTACGGCACCGGGGAGATAAGAGGGATAGAATTTGAAACCCACCATCAGATGTTGATCACCCTACAGCAGTGGGGGCTAAGGATAAACAGGCCGCACCTGAAGATATGTGAATCCCTCACCGAGGTCATAGGATATTGCCGTCACTTAGAGGAGATAAGAGACCGTTTCCCATATGAAATAGACGGAGCGGTTATAAAGGTGAACCGGCTGGACCTCCAGAAAAAACTGGGGAAGAAATCGAGAAGTCCCAGGTGGGCACTTGCCTACAAATTCAGTCCGACACAAGAGATAACCAAAATAGAAAAAATTGATGTCCAGGTAGGCAGAACCGGGGCACTTACCCCTGTAGCACACCTTGAACCGGTTGAAATCGCCGGAGTCCTTGTAAAAAGGGCAACACTCCACAATCAGGAGGAAATCAGAAAAAAGGATGTAAGAGAAGGAGACACCGTGATTGTTCAGCGCGCCGGAGACGTCATCCCGGAAGTGGTAAGCGTGATTACCCCCAGAAGGACAGGACTTGAAAAGGTCTTCTCAATGCCGGACAGATGCCCGGTATGCGGGACTCAGGTATTAAAAAAACAGGGGGAAGCCGTACTCAGATGCCCAAACAAGAACTGCCCGGCCCAGATCAGGGCCTCTCTCAAACATTTTGTATCAAAAGGCGCCATGAACATTGACGGGCTGGGAGAAAAAATCATCGCACAGCTCATTGAAAAGGGCCTGGTCAACGAACCGGCGGATCTATATGATTTAACCGGAAAAAAGCTGCTTCAGCTTGAAAAGATAGCGGAAAAATCGGCAGCAAACCTCCTTTTAGCCATACAAAAAAGCAAGACTACAACCCTTGCAAAATTTATCTACGCACTCGGGATAAGGCATGTCGGCGAACATACCGCAATCACTCTTGCTGAAAATTTTGATACTATCGCAGCGCTTGGAAACGCAACGGAAAAGGACCTTCTTTCCATAAACGAGATCGGCCCCCAAATTGCCGAAAGCATTGTTTCCTACTTTGCCGATGAAAACAACCTGGAGCATCTGAAAAAACTGGCCAGCCGCGGCATTGAACAGGAAACCAGACCCAGGACTTCCAACCTGCCGCTTCAGGGAACAACCTTTGTGCTGACAGGAGCCCTTGAATCAATGACCAGGGCCAGGGCAAAGGATATTATAACCGCAAAGGGCGGAAGCGTCGCGTCTTCGGTCAGCCGAAAAACCACCTACCTGGTTTCAGGTTCCGCCCCCGGGTCAAAGAAAAAAACCGCATCTGAGCTGGGAGTTTCCATAATCGAGGAAGCTGAATTTTTGCGTATTCTGGAAGAAACCTAAAGGGGAGTTACCATGGCCAAGACAAGAAAACATCTCCATATACATGGCAGGGTTCAGGGTGTCTGGTTCAGGGACTCTACAAGAACAAAGGCGCTGTCCCTGAGCGTATCAGGCTGGGTAAGGAATCTTCCTGACGGATCCGTGGAGGTCCTTGTTGAAGGTGAGGATGAGCAGGTAAAAGGGCTGGTATCATGGTGTAAGCAGGGCCCTCCCTCAGCAGATGTTTCAAGCCTGGTTGAGAGACAGGAAGAATGGAAAGGAGAGTTTGACACCTTCAGCATAGTTTATTAGCAATTACCTTTACATGTAACGTATTTTAATAATATAAAGAGACTTTTTCAGCAGATGTTAAATCCGTTATTCATCCCATAACTACACAGGAAATCCGATCATGTGGAAACGATATATTAAAGATCCGCTTTTGCTGGTCCTGGCCGCTGTTTTTCTCTTTTCATCAGGCTGCGGAACGACAAAGTCCGTTTTGAACAGCCTCAAGCCAAAGGAAGTCGCAAAAAAGATACTTCCCGGTAAGGAGTGCCTAAAGAAAAGGTTGATGGTTTTCCCATTTGTTGACTACGCCGGATACGGGCCTGAGAGGACCGCCCGTGTTGAAAATCTTTTCATGGATTTCATGAAAAGATCACCAAACATCCTGATCGCCAAACCCGGTAAAAGAGCACCTCAGTCCCCCCAAAAGACTCCCGGAAGATTCGGCATTTTTCTGGACCCTTATCAGATCCAATTGGCCAGGGAAGAGGGAATGAACGCCCTTCTGATCGGAACCCTGAGCCCGGTTGAAATAAAAACCGAAAAAAAGGGTATATGGCCCTTTCGAAAACAACGAACCACATTTGAGGTCTCCCTTGTAATAAGCCTTGTCGATGTCAGAAGAGGAACCATAATCTTCACCCAGTCAGAATCGGAAATAGAGAGCTTTTCCACTGTGGACGCCCAGATGATGGAAGAACAGGCCATCTTTGAGCATATCCTTAAAACCTCAATCAAAAACATATCAAAGCGGCAGGCATCAGATGCATTGGAAAGGCTTGAAGATGAGCCCTGGATGGGCACTGTCCTTGATTTTACGGGAAACAGCCTTAAGATCAATGCGGGGAGCAGGCTCGGGGCAAAAGTGGGTGATCGCTTTGAGGTCTTTGCCCCCGGTCACTGTGTATCTTCACAGGATGGAAGGCTCTTGAATCTGGTGGGAAGAAAAATAGGAGAGATAGAGATCAATTCGTTAACGGATGAAAATTCGCTGGCCACTCCGCTAGGTGAAGGACCTTTTGAAAAAGGACAGACAATCAGATTCATGCCCTGAGCATGTCCCTCGCATTGGCTACGGCATGGGGTGTAATTTTCCTTCCACCGAGCAGCCTCGCAATCTCCAGGACACGTTCTTCGCCGTTCAGCATCAAGATGGAGGTCTCGGTACGACCGTCAACGACATTTTTTGAAACCATGAAATGGACATGCCCCTGGCTTGCAATCTGCGGGAGATGGGTGATGCAGACAATCTGATGAAACCGCGAGAGAGAAAGGAGTTTTTTCCCCACGACCTCGGCGGTGGCGCCGCTGATTCCGGAGTCGACTTCGTCAAAAATAACCGATTCGATGGAGTTTGTCTGGGCAAGTATCGTTTTGAGAGCAAGCATTATTCGAGAAAGTTCGCCTCCCGAGGCGATCCTGGAAAGGGGTCGCATCTCTTCTCCCACATTGGGAGAGATCATGAACTCAATTTTATCATAACCGTCAGGTCCTATTTCAGGGCCATCCCCATCAGCACTGCCGGTCCCGTTCGCGGTTGAAGCCCCGAAACGTACTTCAAAACCGGTATCTTTCATATGGAGCTGCCCCAGTTCCTTTTCCACTGCCTGTTTGAGCCTCTTTGCCGCGGCCCTTCGTTTTTCGGAAAGAACGGCAGCCTTCTGTTCCATATCGACACGCAATTCGACCAGTTTTTGACTCAGTTGAGTCAATCTCTTTTTCTTTTCCTCCATTGTGTAAAAGGCCGATTCAAGACGCTCCCCATACCGGAGGATTTCCTCTATGCCTGAGCCATACTTTCTCTTGAGACCGTTAATCAGATCGATCCTGCTCAGGACCTCGTCAAGCAGTGAGGTATCCATATTTATCGATTCCTTGAAATCCCTGAGCGAAAAGGCGGTATCTTCCACCTTAACAAGGATGTCTGAAAGCTCATCTCTGGCCGAACTGATCCTTGAATCGATTTCCGCAACCCTGTCCATTCTCTTTATGCATCTTGAAATAACGGATGTTACAGATTCCTCGGCTTCATAAAGGACCTCCAGGGCCTCGGCGGATATCTCAAGCAGATCCTCCGAGTTCTGAAGCCTCCTTTTCTCCTTTTCCAGGGCGTCATCTTCCCCCGGTGTCAGCCTGGCCTTTTCTATCTCATCTATCTGAAACCGGTGAAGGGCATCTCTTTCCTCCTCTTCCCTCAATACCCTGTCAAGTACCCTTGTCTCATCCCTTACGGATATGTAATCGGCATAAACGGATCTCATCTCTTCCCTCAGGCCTGCCAGCATCCCGAAGGCATCCAGTAGAGGCATATGGTTTTCCGGCCTTAAAAGCTGCTGATGTTCATGTTGACCTGAGATGCTTATGAGTCTTGTTCCCAGGCGGGAAAGCATCTGCAGGGTGGCAAGGGTCCCGTTTATTGTTATCTTGTTTCGACCCTCCCTGAAGATGCTTCTGCTGATGAGAAGCTCTCCGCCAAATGAGGTGCCCAGTTCGGCGGCCAGTTCATCGCAAAGGGGGCCTTTAGGAAAATCAAAAAGGGCCTCCACCCTTGCCTCGTCACAACCGCTTCTTATGAGCTCAGAGTAGGCCCTGCCTCCCAGGATCAGGTTCATGGCATTAATGATTATCGATTTTCCCGCCCCTGTCTCCCCGGAAAGGGTGTTTAGCCCTGATCCAAGAGTAATCTCGAGATGCCTTATAATCGCAAAATTGGTGATGTTAAGCTGTAAAAGCATATTTAACCGCTATATCTGCTCCCATGTGACCCGTAATACCTCCTGGTAGGTGGTCTTGCCTTCAAGGAGTTTTTTGACCGCATTTTCCCTAAGAGAAACCATTCCGTCTTTTCTTGCCTGCGCCCTGATCGCCTCAATATCAGCCGCCGAAGTAATGAGCCGCTTAAGGGATTCCGTACAGGTCAGGACCTCAAAAGCCCCTGTTCTGCCGAAATACCCTGTGCCGCGGCACTTTGCACAGCCTCTTCCGCGGAAAAGCTTAACCGGACCGTTTTTCCCGGTATCTATGCCAAGCCGTTTCAATTCCCCGCTTTCCATCTCAAAGGACTCTTTACAATGCCTGCATATACTCCTTACAAGGCGTTGCGCCAGCACCCCGGTAAGGGTTGACTGAACCAGGAATGAAGGAATTCCAAGGTCCAACAGCCGGGACACCGCAGACGGCGCGTCATTGGTGTGAAGAGTAGATAGCACCAGATGCCCTGTCAATGCCGCCTGGATTGCGTTTTCCGCTGTTTCAAGATCTCTCATCTCGCCTACCATAATGATATCAGGGTCCTGCCTCAACATGCTTCGAAGTATGGACCCGAACGTGACCCCGACGGCCGGCTGAACCGCTATCTGGTTAAACTCCTCATACACCATTTCGATCGGATCTTCTATGGTCATTATGTTGATTTCCGGTGAGGACAGAGATCTAAGCGCGGAATAGAGGGTCGTAGACTTACCGCTGCCCGTAGGTCCGCACACGAGCACTATTCCATGAGGCATGTCTATAAACTGCTCGAACCGGATAAGGTCTTCCGAGGTAAAACCGAGCCTCTTTAGGTCCTGGAAAAGGACCCCTGGATCCATTATCCTCATAACCACCTTTTCTCCAAAGGCGACAGGGGTGGTCGACACCCTGATTTCCGCCTCTATTCCACCTTTATCGGTCTTGATCCTTCCATCCTGCGGCCTTCTTTTTTCTGCCATATCAAGTCGGGACAGGTTCTTGATCCTGCTTATGATGGCTGAGTGAACATTCTTGGGAAGGGAATATACGGTGTGAAGGACTCCGTCTATCCTGAGCCGTACAATGGATTTATCCCTTTTGGGCTCGATATGGATATCGCTTGCCCTCTGGTCGAATGCATAGCTCAGAAGATGGTTTACCGCCTTGACGATATGCTGATCATTTGAAGGCAGTTCTCCTGCCGATTTAAGCCGGACATACTGTTCCAGGTTTCCCAGGTCCACAGAGGGCCCTGCAAATTGATTCTCAGCGGCCGCAATGGAGCGTTTGAAACCGTAAAATTCATCTATAAGCTTTATTATGTCGGTCTTTGCGCTTACAACGGGTCTTATCTTCATATGGCTGACACGGGCTATGTCTTCAAACACCTCCTGGTTGAATGGGTCGGCCGTTGCAACAGTCAGTCTTCCCTTGTCAACGGAAAGAGGGAGCACGAGGTGTTTCATGGCAAACGAGCGGGGGATCGTGCCTGTCACCACATTCATATCGAGCTCCAATGGGTCTATCTTTATATAGGGGATACTGCATTCATCGGCCAGGTTCTGATATATCACCTCTTCATCAACAACCTGTTCCGGATCATCCGCCCTGTCCAGGTTAAGAGCGGCAATAACGTCTATGATATCTACCGGTAAAATGGCCCCGGACTTGGAGGTAGTGGAGGCCTGCCTCATGGTCCTGAGCCGCTCAAGTTTCTGCTTGAGAAGGCCCCTTTTCCTTAAGATCTCCTCTGTCTGACCGGAAGAAAGGATTCCCCTTTTGAGCAGCATCGAGCAGACCGCCTCAGCGGTAAACTGTTTTTGGCCGAATGCATCCATCTGTTTAAACTCTTGTCCGAGATGACATTATTATCTTTGGTTCTTATCAGACGAGGTTTGATATGAGACTGCCGGAGGCAAACCACTACCCAAGGGCCGATCAATTAACGCCTCGTGATCAAAAGGCAATCCTTATCTTTACACCTTGAGCTGATTGTCCTTTACATAAGCATTTCTGCTAGTTCACATGTTCCCATTCAGGCACGTTATCATAGAAGCCGTAACTGCGCAGATTCCCCTTTTGAGGCAGCTTGTAGATCTCTCTTGCTGCCAGACGGTCCTTTCCCAGACCATACCCCCTCACAAAGACCCTCTGACCCTTTTTAAGGCTTTTGATGCTTATCTTTGCCCCATTTGCATTCATAACCATAGTCTGAAAGCGGTGGCCGCCCTCGACAAAATCCATTAATTCGATCTTTTTTTCAGCCACTATCAGGTAGCCGGAGTATATATGGAGCTCCATTATAGTTGCATTCAGGTCAAAGAAGTCGGTATCCTCAAGCTCCTTTGGATCTATCCTGTCGGCAGCAAAAATTGGAGAAAAGATCAAAACGCAAAAGAATGCCATGACAGACACCTTTAAAAGCGGTCTTGCGGCTATATCCTTTAACATGTTATCCCCCTTGTAAATACTACTCATCCCTCAAAATATCCCTGATCCACCATCAAGGCAGCATCTGTTCCACTTATGCGGGATTGTCTCGAATCCATTGATTTTCATATCGACTTAAAAAAGCTGTCTCCAGTAGAAGAGATTTACATCCGGCGCATCAGCCACATCCTCGGTAACGACACCCCCCTCGATTCCAAGATACATCTTGGGACCGCTTTCATGAATGGCGATTACCGGCGCAGACGGTATGGCGGTACCTACCACCTTGCTCCTGTCAAGTTTTCCACGCTCGACTATCTCGCCTTCCGCATCGGTTTCCGTAACATCGCTGTAATCCATAACAGCGCCGCCTGTCCTGTAATCAAGGGCGTAAAGTCTTGCAGTACCCCTTGTCTCGGCCACGGCGCAAGGGTCATCTTCCCCACCCTCTTCCCCCGCTTCAGGAGTGTAGGTGGTCAGATATATGACTCCTGCAAAGGCGCGGGGCGAAGAGGTGATCTTTTCACCTAAATCTTCAAGCCTTATGTACCATCCCTTTGCATCGGCCAGGGCCTCTGCGGTCTGTACCTTTTCATCCTCTGTCCCAAGCTGGATGAGATCGGCTGTTACATCCACGAGGTCGGATTCATCAATGGTTGTAAAGCTGCCGATATCGTCCCAGCTGCTTTTTATCGCGTAAAGCCTGTTTACCACCCCGGTCTCGCCAGGATCAGCCCGATCACCGGTACCTAAAAAGATCATCTCTCCATAGGTTTCAGCAACCGCATCAGGGGCGTAAAAGATCTTTCTCTGAACCCCGTCCACGGCCGAGGCTGAAAAGAGTTTTCTTGCCACCCATGTTCCGTCACCATTGTCATCTTCAACCGCAAAGACATCACCCCCCATATCGCCCGCATACACGCGGTTTACATATCCGTTACCATTACGGTCAAAACCTGAGACATCCACTATGCTGTTAGTCATCCCGCCAAAATTTGAGGCGTTTACATTAAGACTGCTTATGGCCCCGTCCGTAACCCTGACGGTAAAAATCGCCTTTCCGACTCCATCGGTTGCCGCTGGTGTTTCTGCATCCTGGTTGTTGTCATAACCTCCACCCAGGAGAAAGACCGTGTCGGAACCGGTCGCGGTCTTTATCCCGCATATCTCAGGCTTACACCAAGACTGACCCAGCTCGGCATCCCCTCCGCCCAGGGCGTTTGCGCCTATGGAATAGAGCCTTGAAGGTGATGTCGCGCTTGTTACGTCCAGGCCGTAGTAGCTGGTCCCGCCCCTTCTTTCCCCAAAAAAGAGGATCTTCTGGCTCGTCCCTGAATACAGGACAGGGGAGCCGTCCACAAAATAGTCGTGGTCGTCGTTTGAAAGAAGCTGGAGCCTTGGCATCTGGTCTTCAGGTATATATGCCCACAGCTCGCTTCCGTCGCTGTCGTCAAAACAGTGTAGCATTCCGTCGTTGCTTCCCACAAAGACCTTGGTATCCGTGGATGAATAATGAACCACGGCAGGCTCTGAATGGAGGATATCCCCGAAGATCCAGAACCTTGTCCCGCCGTGAATATCGCTAATTATGGTGTCACGCTGGCCGTCGGTTGATACATTAAGAACCCCCCTGGTAATAAGAGAGTTGCTCGATACAAAGGAATTATCCGAGTGGGTCAGAGCCGACTCGGTCCCCATGTATGCATAGATGTTCCTTGTGCTCTGATCAAGGAGCAGGTCTCCGACACCGCCTGCCGCCACATTGGGGCCGTCGGCGGAAACAGACCAGTAGGAGCGGGCATTGTCCTTTATTCGGCCGTCAGTCAGGGTGGCTGCCTGTCCGTCCTGATCTATTATGGCACCTGAAGCGTCAAGGCCGTATTTCTTTACATTTCCGAGCCACCTGCCGGAATTCTGAGGCTTGAAAAAGCCCAGGTAAAGCCTGTCTCCCGCGTAGGTCCTGTTCATTCGGCTTACAGGAACCACAGGGGCCACAAACACGGCGTTTTCCTCGCTTATATTTGCCATTATCTCTTCAAAGGCCTCTGAGAGGGCCGAATAATTGGTTGCAGTATAGTAAAGGCCTCCCCCGTTTGATGCGGTTTCTTCAAGCAGAGTCTGGTTTGTCTGAAATCCGATGGTGTAGGTAATGATGCTCTGTTTTTCAAAAGACGTGCCTGAGCCAAGGCTTGGATTGCAATCCCTTTCATACAGATACCTGGCCACATCGTCCAGGTAATCGGATCCGCTACTCCCGTAACTTCCCGGATCATTCCCGTCCCCGTCATAGTCGCCTATATTGTCTCCGTTTATATAGGTACCGGATGTGAGCCTCCAGTCTATATCCTGTGTGGGCTCCCCGTCGGTCATAAGTATTATGTAGTTTTTCTGGCACCGCTCCTCCATCGGGCTTGTGTAGTTGACCCCGCTGTTATACCAGCTGTCCATGCCGGCAAAGTAGAGCCCCGCCTCTGCAAGGGTTTCTGCAAGGGGGGTCCAGTCGCTGGCGGGAAGTGCGGCCACACTGGTTAACAGGGTGGCCTTGCTGGTTCCGCATGGCTCAACAAGACGCCCGCCCTGGGTGCTATTGAACCTGAAAAGGCCGAAACGCACATTTTCCGTTTCATTAATGAGATCTGAGATGACCTCTTTTGCCACATCTATCCTTGATCTGTAGGCACCTCCGCCTGAGGCCACGTAGTTCATGAAATTACCCACGCGCAATTGCTTATAAGTCCCGCCGCATATGCCGTGGTAAACCCCCCCGATGTAGCTGCGATTAAGTCTTTTGTAGCAGTATCCGTCCGTTAGCAGGGCATTCTTTACATCCTGGCAGTCGACATAATCGATATGGCTGATATACTCGTACCATGAGTAATAATATCTCCTGTAGACCTTGTTGCTGTTGTATGGTCCGGAATAAGTGACTGCCGGATCATAAGGGTCGCCCGGGACATCCTGGGTAGCCATACTCCCGGATGTATCAAAGATAATGAGTACATTGGGCTGAAGAGACACAGTCACGGTGCCGTATATCTCCGTGTCGTCACCCTGTGAGATTGCCGGAAAAAGCATAAGAAGCATCAGGCTCACTACTACGGCCCGTTTCATGGCTGTTCCTCCTGATGATTTAAAATTGTTCAACTACCAACCTATGGTTTGTTAAATGCCTTCCAAACACCTGCCTGGATTCGGGTATTGCCCGCCTGAGATACGGTTGTAATACCGTAGCGGCGAACCTCGAAATATTTCATGCTGTATCCCGACCCGGCGGGAGGGGGCATAATATGCTCACCAACCGGCACGTCGTTCGCGTTTCCGCTCAACCCCGTCACATCCGTGCCGCTTGCCTCTATGCAGCGAACCTCGGCGGTTGCGTCATCCGTCCCGTCAGAGTCATAGTCAACATTTCCCGTATAGGCGGCCACGGTTTCGTCCGCGGTCAGAAACCCTATGGTCAGCCATGTGGCTGAGGACTCAACCGTATCAAGGAGGGCCGCCTCGACCGTGTAAAAATCATTTACGATCTGCCTTTCATTCGCGGATACACGAATCTCCGTATCAGAGGTCCTGGTGGCCGCAATCCCGATTATGGTAATCATGACAAGAATCAGTATCGCGGCCGCAAGCACAAACCCCTCTTCGTTTTGAACCACCCTTTTCAGAACTCCCATAGGTTTCCCCCTTGAGCCTAAAGGCTCAGATTCCTGCAGATCACCCTGGTATTAAGGGTCCTTGTAAAATTTTTGCCGTGCCCGTCAACCCCCTGGCATGTCATTGAAATGGCAACGGCCCTTACATCTTCAAGATCGGAGGCGGAAACCGGTACCGTAAGGTTGTTCCCATCCTTATCAAGATAGCTGAAGGCAAGAGCGCTTACGTTCGTTATGACGGTCTGGGTGCTCTCGCTTCCCGTCCCCTCGTAAAGACACTGCTCGAGCCTCCTGTTTCCCGCATCATATTCATAGGTTATCCTTTCACTGTCCGATTCCTCTATTGTCCCGTCCAGATCCATATCCGCTGTAAAGCGTATCTTTGCGGAGGTGGCCTCCTTTATGCCGGCACCATGGCCGTCCACGGAATCATTTGCAGGTCCTATCGGATCAAGGCCTGCCATTCTCATGTTCCTTACCATGAATGCGAGCCCCAGTCTGACCCCCTGCTGGGCCTCCGCAACGCTGTCCTGAGTATGATACGATCTGTTTGAAGAGATAAAGATCCCGTAAATAGCTCCCAGTACCACGCCTACTACGGCCATTGCGACAAGAAGCTCGACAAGCGTAAAACCTTTCCGGTCAAATGGGTGTGAAAGGCCTGATTTGCGTGACATCAGTTTCCCCCTCCCCGGGTAATGGTATCTATGACCACCCGCCTGTTATAACCGGCCTCACTCCAGGCTACGGTTACCGTTATTAGACGTGAAAAACCGGAGTGGTTCGCGACAACCCAGGTACGGTTGAACGCTCCGCCCCCTGCGCCTGTCTCATCTACCGGGTTATTGGGGTCGCTGTAATTTCCCGGGGTAAGGGCCGCGGAGCTAAGGCCTGAATTCTTGAGGGTCTCAATCTGGGCCTCAGCAAGAAAAGTGGCGGCGGTCAGACGATTTCCGGATCGATTTCCACCGATGGCGCTCAGCTGCATCGTGGCGACAGCCAGAAGACCTATGGCGAAGATGGAAATGGCAATCAGGACCTCCAGAAGGGTGAAGCCATTTTGACCGGATATGAGTTTTTTTGGCATGCTTGGATTCTCCATCGACTCTTGGATCAATCAACATCGGTCCATGAGCCGCCGTTTGAACTTTCCTGTATCCGTACGTGACCCACCAGAGAGAGGCTGATTCCCCTGTAGTTGTTCTTGGTGTTCTTCATATATATGTGGCCGCCCAGTCCGTTAGGCAGCCCTCGTCCGTCAAAGCGGCACCTGGGAACCCCACCTGAAAAACCTGCATCATACATGTTTACCCCTTCAGGCATCTGCACACTCCTTATGAGTTGCTCGGTTCCGTCCTGAACCCAGTTATCGGCAGTCCCGCCTCCGCTCCCGTTATCAACGAACATGGAATATCTGTTGCCCCCGGTATTGCAGACAAACGCGACACTGGTGTTTTCACGGATCGCCCTCAGCTTGGCAAGCTCCATATCGGATTTTATATCACGAACAGCAGCCTTAAGACGCATGTCGGGAACCATGCGCGAATAGGTGGGGATTCCTACCGCCATAAGCAGGGAAATGATTGCCAACACCACTATAAGCTCAAAAATCGTGAAGCCTGACCGCCCTGTCTCAACAACTCCCATATCCGATAACCCTCCCGGCTTGTTTAGCCTGCCCGATTGAGGAGGCCCTCCGGTCCCTTACTGAAATGATTTCAGCAAAAACCGTGCCTCAAAGATAACAGACATGGCCGTATCGACAAATTACAATAAAATTCAAAGTGTTACCAGCAAAACACAAAAAGGCTGGCCTGTTCGACCTGGTCGATTTATCTGTAAATTAAATTGTCAATCGTAAAGTTTTTTAACAGTCTAAAAATCATTTCCCTGGCCGCAAGATCCCTGATATGGTAGCAAAAAAATTAACTCAATGATATGGATAAAAACATGAAAATAGGCAAGGGGCAGACAGTAGAACTCGAGATAGAAGCATTGGCCTTCGGAGGCGAGGGGATCGCACGAATAGACCGGTTTGTCGTATTTGTAAAAGGCGCCGTTCCGGGAGACATCGTCAGGGCAACCATTTTCAAGAAAAGAAAGGCCTATGCCCAAGCCAGGATGGAAGAAATCATCTCCCCTTCAAGTGACAGGACAGAACCGCCCTGCCCGTACAGCGGCTACTGCGGAGGCTGCCAGCTTCAGCATGTCAAATATGACAGGCAACTTTTCTATAAAAGGAATCATGTCATAGAGGCATTTTCACATATCGCGGACATAAAGGACGTACTGGTGAGGGAAGCAATGCCCTCCCAGCTCAAGATGGGATACAGAAACAAGATGGAATTTTCTTTTTCAGACAGGAGATGGTTCCTTCCCGGCGAGATGCACCGGAAGGTGAACTCAGAGCCGTTCGCACTCGGTCTCCATGTGCCTGGAACATTTAACAAGGTTATTGACATTGATGCCTGTCTGCTCCAACAGGAAACGGGAAACAGAATTCTCAGGAAGGTCAAGGAATACGCGAAAGAATCAGCAGAAGCGGCCTACGGCATAAAAAGCCATCAGGGGTTCTGGCGCTTCCTTATGATACGCAGCTCCAGGGCATTTGATGAATGGATGATAAATCTGGTTACATCCGAAGAAAAAACATCCCTTTTGATGCCGCTGGCGGAATCACTGATAGATTCCGAACCCGACATCAAGACGGTTGTAAACAACATAACAAATAAAAAGGCCTCCGTTGCCGTTGGCGAAAGAGAGGTTGCGCTGTTTGGAAACGGGTATATAGAAGATATGATCGGAGCGCGTACCTTTCAGGTATCTGCGAATTCTTTTTTTCAGACAAATCCTCTTTCCGCTTGCCGGTTGTATGAAAAGGTAGTTGAGTTCGCAGCCCCTAAAGGTAATGAAAAGGTCCTAGACCTTTACAGCGGCACAGGCACCATTCCTATCTTCCTTTCCGACAGGGTCTCCTCTGTTACCGGAATCGAGATCAGTGAAAGCGCGGTGATGGATGCAAGAAAAAACTGCGTTCACAACGGGATAGACAACTGCAATTTTATCTGCGGAGACATAAGGAAGGTGCTTTCGGAATTGAAGGTTCCTCCTGACGTCATGGTCATAGACCCCCCCAGGGCAGGTATGCATAAAGACGTGCTCGGCAAAGTCATCGAAATGGCGCCTGAAAGGATAGTCTACGTATCCTGCAATCCGGCCACCATGGCAAGAGACATATCCAGCATGATTTTCAGATATAAAGTTGAGGAAATACAGCCGGTGGACATGTTTCCGCACACATACCACATCGAGTCAGTGGCAAGACTTTCAATCCGCAGATAAGGCGGTAAAAAATGATTTGACAAAATCGATGCAAAGGATATACTTCCTTGTCTATTATTAGACCTCGGGAGAGAGAAATCGTTCTTCCTAAGGATTTCGGTTTTCGGCAAAGGGGGTGATCATATTGTTCAGATTACATATGAAAAGATTCAGCGCTCAAGGACCGCTCAGGGTCTTGACGCAGTACCGCCCCATAGCCGTTGAGAGCCCCCGGTCCTTCTTTGGGAAGACGAGATAAGGAAACAATATGCCCGATTTGAGCTAAAAAGACATGGCATACTGAACAGGCCACGGCCTGATTTTGAAGGAACGGAAGGCATCTCAAAAGCTGTTTTTGAGGTGCTTTTTTTAATTTTAGGAACGAGGTAAAAAAAAACATGAAAGTAATTGTTCGTGACAATCAGATTGAAAAGGCCATAAAAGACCTTAAGAGAAAGCTTACCAAAGAAGGTTTTTTTTCGGAAATAAAGGAAAGACGCTTTTATGACAAACCGAGCGTAGCAAAGAAGAAAAAGCAGGCAAAAGCGGCAAAAAGGCGAAGAAAAAGGATGAGAAGGTTCTAAGGCCTTTCCTCTTATATTAGCCCCTCCCACTAACCTCATCAGGCCCCTTCAATCCAAGGGGGCCTGAGTTTTCAAAAGCCTGGCAACAGCAGTTAAACAGTGCGTAAAGTGCTAACTTTTTTACCCGATTACCGGGAGTTCTAAAGGGGTTTTACCCTTGACAAAAAAAGGGTTTGCAGGTAAATACGCAACAACTGTCTGGCAGAGAAAGTATCAACCTTAATTACAAAAGCTAGATGAGGCCGGTTACGATGAAAAATTCAAAAAATGCCTCTTTTGAATCTCTTAAGGAGGAATGGAGAGACTTCTTTTCCAAATATCTTCCCTCTTGGCTCGACATTGACCGATTGGCAGGAATATTTAAGGGAGGAGCCTTTTTCCTTGTTGGTTTGATCGGAGCACTGATAATCGGATGGTTTGTTTTCCCAATAGCACTATACTCCGAGCAGGAACAGCCGATGAATTTCAATCACGCCGTACATCTGGACCCTGAGAAGGTGGATGGGATTGTCGGTGATTCAAAGGAAGACAAATGCCTCTTCTGTCACAGCTTCAGGGAAGACGGTTCATTTTCAGGTATTCCCAGGCTTGAAGACTGTATGATGTGCCACGATGACCCGGAATATCCATATGGACAATCAAAGGAAGAAAAGGCCTTTCTGGCAAATTTTGTTGCCGAGGAAAAGGAGATCCCATGGCTCTCTTATTACCGGCAACCTGACTGCGTCTATTTTTCTCACATTGCGCATGTAAAAATGGGTAAGCTGGAATGCCTGACCTGCCACGGTGACCACGGAACCCGGCAGAGGCTTCCCATGTATAAAGCCAACCGCCTGACAGGATACAGCATGAATATCTGGGGAAAACGCATCTCCGGTATGAAAGAAAATACCTGGGATCGCATGAAGATGGATGACTGCGCCGAATGTCATACCCGGATGGGGCATGAAGAAAACAATGCCTGTTTTGTCTGCCACAAATAAGGGGAACAACGATGAAAATAGATAGAAGAAACTTCATTCAACTTATGGTGGGAGGTGTGGCAGGGCTTCACCTAACGCCTCTTCCCTGGAAACTGACCGACGACATCGCTATCTGGACCCAGAACTGGCCATGGGTCCCTGTTCCTCACGCTGGAAGGTTCAATCACGCCAAAACGATCTGCAATCTCTGCCCTGGAGGCTGTGGAATTGAAGTCAGAAAGGTTGATTCCCGCGCGGTAAAGATAGAAGGTCGTACTGACTTTCCCGTTAATCCGGGTGGCCTGTGCCCTGTTGGCATGGGCGGACTTCAGCTTCTGTACAACGAAAGTATAAGATTTCCCCATCCGATGAAGAGAGTGGGACCAAGAGGAGCGGGTAAATTTCAGAATATCACATGGGACGAGGCGCTTCAGACCCTTGCAGGGCATATGGCTCAACTGAGAAGTGAGGGCGGGGCCGAAAGGCTTGCTGCTGTCGACGGAAATCCTCGGCACTCGACCATGGCCCTTATGGTGGCTCGCCTGTTAGAGGCCCTTGGCAGCCCCAATTACCTTAGGATTCCTACCTCGGAAGATACCAACCGGATTGCCGCCCATCTGATGATGGGAAGCGATTGGCCCGTATCATATGATCTTGAAAACTCCGACTTTGTTCTCAGCTTCGGATGTGGCCTCCTTGAGGGTTGGGGAGCACCCGGAAGGGTCCTCAATGCCTGGGGCATCTGGAGATCTCAATCAAACAACAATGCAAAAATAGTCCAGATCGAATCAAGGGCATCCAACACGGCATCAAAGGCGGACCGCTGGATAGCTCCCATACCAGGCACGGAAACGGCTCTTGCGCTCGGCATGGCACATGTAATCGTCAAGGAAGGACTTTACAGCAGAAAATTCGTGGATGACATGTCAACCGGGTTTTATGACTCATCTGGCAAGGGATTCAAGGAACTGGTTCTTTCGGAATACTCCCCCGCAAGGGTAAGCGACATAACAGGCTTAAATGCCAAGGAAATAACCGGGCTAGCCAGATCATTTGCAGGGGCAAAGGCCCCGGTGGCCCTGTGTGGAAAGGGAAAGGGCGCCCTTTCAGGAGATGTCTACGAATACATGGCGATACTGGCCCTTAACGCACTGGTGGGAAATATCAACAAGCCTGGAGGGGTTATCGTAAATAATCCTCTGCCTCTTTCCCCGCTGCCCCCGGTAACAAAGGATGACACCGCTCTTAACGGGTTAAAGAACAAGAGGCTTGACAGGGCGGGAACAAAGGAAAATCCCTTTACACCCAGTCTGATAAACAACCTGGCGGAGGCTGTTTTAGGCAGCAAAAATTCACCGGTTGACACCTTGCTGGTTTTTTCCGCAAATCCCGGCTACACCCTTCCTGATGGAGGCGCATTTAAAAAGGCATTGGAAAAGATCCCCTATATAGTGAGCTTTTCCCCTTACAGGGACGAAACATCTTCAATGGCGGATCTCATACTTCCTGATCATACGTATCTTGAAAAAAGAGACGATTTCATCTGGCAATCGGCACTCCAGTATCCGATGTACGCCATTTCTTCCCCGGCTGTCAAACCGGTCTATGACACCAGAAATACGGGAGACGTAATAATAGAGCTGGCAAGGCTCATCGGTGGCACGGTTGCCGACTCCTTTGACTGGAAACAATACGAAGAGGTACTCGCATATCGGGCCAAGGGGCTTGCCGATAAAGGCGGGCGGGTAAGTTACAAGGACTCTGATCCTGCCTGGAACTGGCAAAAGACCGGTTCAGGCTCACCTTTTAAATCTTTTGAAGCTATGTGGAAAAAGGCAAAAGAGTCCGGGTTCTGGTTTAAGCCCCTTGGAGACGAAATTACGAAAGGCAGGCCGGTTTTCAAGACTCCTTCATCAAAATTCGAATTCTTAAGCTCCAGACTTGCAAAACAACTTGATCAAAGAAAAAGGGGTGCCGCTCTTCCCCATTATGAAGAGGCACTGCCGGGAAAAAAGGGCGAGGAATACCCGTTGAGATTACTCCCCTACGAGATGCTGAACCTGGCAAGCGGCTGGATCGTAACCCCGCCCTTCCTTACCAAGACATTACTTGATACCCAGCTTAAAAAAGACGAATCCTTTGTCGAGATTAACCCTGAGACGGCCGCCAGGTTCAAGCTGAGACAGGATGACAGGGCCAAGCTCACCACCCCTGCCGGAAAGGCCGTAGTCAGGGTCAACCTTTTCGAAGGGGCCATGCCGGGCGTTGTTTACATGCCCCTAGGAATGGGTCACAGCGCCTATGACGAATTCATGAAAAATAAAGGGGTCAATGCAAACGAACTGATAGCCCCCGGCAAGGACCCCGTAAGCGGTTATCCGGTCTGGTGGAACACACCTGTAAAAATAAAAAAGGCTTAGACACGAGGTAGATCATGAAAGAAAAACCTGGCCACGACAACAGCTACGGCATGGTTATTGACTTGGATAAATGCACCGGCTGTGGAACATGCATGGTTGCCTGTGCGGCTGAAAACAATCTTTCCGTAAGGCCTGATGAATCGGACAAGCAGCGCAGCATTACCTGGATGCGTCTTTATAAGATCACCAATGGTAAAAAATTCCCGGATACCGAGGTCTGCTATTTCCCAAGACCCTGCATGCAGTGCTCTCACCACACGCCCTGTGTCAGTGTATGCCCGGCCACAGCCACAAAAATCGACTATCACACAGGTATTGTAAGCCAGATATATACACGTTGCATAGGGTGCAGATACTGCATTGCGGCCTGCCCTTATCATGCCAGGACCTTTAACTGGTGGGACGGCTATTTTCCAAAGGAAAAGGGTATGGACAGATATCTCTCGCCCGAGGTGTCGCCCAGGATGAGAGGAGTGGTGGAAAAATGCACATTCTGTCATCACCGTCTGATGAGGGCACATAACAAGGCCTATTCGCAAGGGCGCAGAGAACTGAGAGAAGATGAATATATCACGGCCTGCGCCGAGGCATGTCCGGTCCAGGCAATAACGTTCGGAGATCTTGATAACCCTGAGCACAAGGTGTCCAAATTGAGCAAAAGCCCCAGGGCCTTCAGATTGCTTGAAAGGCTTGGAACCGAACCAAAGGTATATTACCTCTCCTCAAAGGACTGGGTAAGAAAGATGGGTGACAATTACCTGCCGGGAGAATACAAACCCATACATCATGTAAAGGCGGGCTAGATATGGACAGGATCATTCAGGAGGGAAAAAGATAATGGACTCGGCACTGTTTCCTGAAAAGGTTAAAAGATGTTCACCAAAGGTGTTTCTCATATGGACCCTGCCATGGCTCGCGCTCCTTGCATGGGGAGGCATATCTGCTGCGCTTTGTCTCTTAAAGGGCCTCAACCAGACCAACATGAGCGACTATTTTGCGTTCGCCCTCTGGATAGTCTTTGACCTGGCGATTATTGCACTGGGTGCAGGGGCCTTCTTCACAGGATTTCTCACCTACATAATCGGTAAAAAGGAATTGAAAGACATAATCAACGCTGCCGTAATTATCGGTTTTATCTGCTATTCCGGCGCAGTGGCCATGCTCGGTATTGATATAGGCCAGCCGATTCGAGGGTGGTTCATCTTCTGGCATGTCAATGTCCACTCAATGCTTGCCGAGGTGTCATTTTGTATCACATGCTACCTGGCGGTTCTGGCCATAGAATACATCCCTCTGATCCTTGAAAACAGGCAGATAAGCAGGGTGAAAGGACTCAGGCTCGCAGGTCACAACCTGCACGGTATAATGGCCGTGTTTGCCGGAACAGGAACCTTTCTCTCGTTTTTTCACCAAGGCTCCCTCGGTGGTCTCTACGGCGTAATGTACGCAAGACCCTTTGCCTTCAGGGAAGGATTTTATGTCTGGCCCTGGACCTTTTTCCTGTTTATCCTCTCCGCAATAGCTGCCGGCCCATGCTTTACCATACTCTGCACCAAGCTTGCCCAGAAGATTACCAAGAAAAAACTGGTGCCTGAAAAGGCCTTTCAAACCCTTGCAAAGATTTCAGGCTGGCTGCTCGGTCTTTACATGGTTCTCAAGATCGCCGATACCCTCGGCTGGATGTACGGGGTTGTTCCGAAAGCGGGACTCACCTTCATGGATTTCTACAAACAAGGGCCTTACGGAGTATGGCTCATAGTCTTTGAAATAATCATATGCGGCATCGTTCCCGCCGTCATCCTGCTCACGCCCAAGGCCAGGAAACAGGAAGGATGGCTTATAAGCGCCTGCCTGTTAAACTGCGCAGGCATTGTCCTGAACCGTTTTGTCTTTACCATAGTCACCCTGGCTGTCCCGGTAATGCCCTTTGATAAATTTTTCAGTTACCTGCCTACCTGGCAGGAATGGGGCATTTCCCTCGCAGTCATAGGATACGGTTTTCTGCTTTTTTCACTTTCATACAGATATTTGCCCGTATTCCCTAAGGAAACGGAGTTGAATTCGGCTGGCGAATAGTTGATGAACAACGCTCAAAAGATGATGCAAGATTCTTCTGAATAATGTCTTTTGATGATTTGTTTCTGATGCATTAGTAAATGGTCAAGATTGTGACGGCAAAGTAAAAAGTTCTTTCTCCTGTCAACGCAGAGGAAAAGCCTGACTTTTTACAAAAACGTCCCCATTAAGGAGAAAGGCTGATGTTCCCCTTTATTTTTGAATGGCAATGGCAGGCAGACCATTATATATTTCTTGGTCTTCTATATCTGGCTCTGATCATCATAGGAGGCGGGATAACGTTTGTGGGAATCAAAACCGTGCTCCAGATCATGGGTTTCATGAGAGAAAGGCATTTTCATTAAAAAGATGCAGCCTCTCTTTCCCCTAGATTGACACTAAAGTGTCATGTCGGCGTGAATCTTCATCCTTATCGGGATAATCCAGGTTATAGTGAAGGCCGCGGCTCTCCTTTCTAAGAGAGGCACAACTTATTATGAGTTCCGCCACCATGGCCAGATTTCTCAACTCCAGCAGATCACGGGTCACCAAAAAGTTCCAGTAATATTCCCTTATTTCCCCCTGAATCATTTTGATCCTCTGTTTTGCCCTGGCAAGCCGCTTATTGGTCCTTACGATACCCACGTAATTCCACATGAAACTCCGGATCTCATCCCAGTTATGTGATACGACTACCATTTCCTCACTGTCCGTGGCCCTTCCGGAGTCCCATTCAGGCGCATCAAAAGTCAGATCAACGCGTTCCCTGTCAAGTTGAACAGCAGATTTAACAGCGGCACGCCTGGCAAATACAAGGGCCTCAAGCAAGGAATTGCTTGCAAGGCGATTAGCCCCGTGAAGCCCGGTGCAGGCAACTTCGCCTATCGCATACAGATTTTTGAGGTTGGTGGCGCCATACTCGTCCGTAACCAGACCGCCGCACATATAGTGGGCCGCAGGAACCACCGGTATGGGCTCCTTTGTTATATCAACATGATATTTCAAGCAGGTACTGTGTATATGCGGAAATTTTTCCTTTATGAAATCCGAAGACATGTGGCTTAGGTCCAGATAAACACATTCATCTCCGCTTTTCTTAAGCTCCATGTCTATGGACCTGGCCACGATATCTCTCGTGGCCAGGTCCTTGAGAGGATGGTATCGCTCCATGAAACGATACCCTTTTCTGTCAAGCAGGATTCCCCCTTCACCTCTTACCGCCTCTGAAATCAAAAAATTCTTTGCAAGCGGGTGGTAGAGACAGGTCGGATGAAATTGCACAAACTCCATATTAGCCACCCTTGCCCCGGCCCTGTAGCCGATCGCCACTCCGTCGCCGGTAGCGATATCCGGGTTGCTCGTGTAACGGTAAACCTTTCCCGCACCCCCACTGGACAGAACCGTGATCTTTGAAAGAAAGGTAAGGACCTCTTCCGCTTTGGCGTCCAGCACATAAGCCCCAAGGCAGGTCTGTCTTGTTTCGCTCGTGCCTATACCCCTTTTTATCATCCTTGAGGATGTAATGAGATCAATGGCCATATGATTTTCATAGATTGTTATGTTTTTATCCTCCTGTGCCCTTTCAAGGAGGATACGCTCCACTTCCCTTCCGGTAAGGTCTTTTGTATGCACAATTCTGCGCCTTGAGTGCCCCCCTTCCCTTCCAAGATCGAGACTGACCGGGCCATCTTTTCCCTGAAGCGTGAACGTGACTCCCAACTCAATAAGCTCCCTTATCCGGGCAGGACCCTCCTTAACGACCAGACTGACAATATTTTCTTTGCACAGCCCGTCACCCGACTCCAGAGTGTCCCGGATGTGGAGATCGAAACTGTCATCAGGGTCAAATACAGATGCGATTCCTCCCTGGGCGTAGTTGGTTGAGCCCTCCATCATCTCTTTTTTCGTTACCACCGAGACGGTGCCCGATTTTGCCGCTTCGAGAGCGAAACTAAGCCCGGCGATTCCACTTCCTATCACCAGATAATCGCTTTTGATATCCATTTAACGTTCCTACCTCCATAAATTTATAAGATGAGCCGATTCTATTTGACAGGTCTCACCCCGGCTATTAGAGTTCTTTGACACAAAAAAACAAAAGGATTTTAGACATATCTATGAAAAAGCTATCAGCCCTTATTTTTGACTGTGACGGCGTAATGTTCGATTCAAAACAGGCCAACATAAATTACTACAATTACCTGCTGAGGCATTTTAATCTTCCTCCACTCGGCGAAGAAGACTTTGAATTTGTGCATTCACACACCTCTGATGAATGTGTGGCACACCTGTTCAGAAAAACCCTTCATGTTGACAAGGCTCTCGCTTACAAGGCGGAAATCTCCTATACCCCATTTATCAGGGAGATGATCATCGAGCCGGGGTTAATGGATCTTTTGATCTCACTGAAACACTTTTGCGCTCTGGCCGTTGCCACAAACAGAAGCGACACGATCACAGAAGTATTAAAGACCTTCAAACTTGACGCCTGCTTCGATATTGTCGTGTCCTCCCTGGATGTACAAAACCCCAAACCCCACCCGGAACCGATAATAAAGATCCTTGATTTTTTTGGGATCAAACCTGAAGAGGCGCTTTATATAGGAGACTCCGACGTAGACTCTCAGGTATGTCGGGCATCAGGCGTTTCCATGATAGCCTACAGAAACAGGCGTATAGAGGCCCCCTTTTATGCGGACAGCATCCTGGATGTAAAAGGCATTCTCAAGGCCTTTGACATGATCATGCCGAAGACTTTAGCACACAGAGGCATATAAAAAAAATACCCGTAGTTAGGATATTTTTTCTCCCTCAAAAGGGCAACCTAAAAAAGCTGGGCTTCCGCCTGCGCTTATAAACGGGAAACAACAGAGATGTCAATACTCATCAAAGATATGACTCAAACTCCCTGGATATATACCAGCTGGGAACCGCAAAATTTATCGCACCGTAAGAACTGAGCCCCAGACTTACAACACCCACGAGCCTGCCGTTATTATCCACTACGGGGCCACCGCTGTTGCCCCCGATAATAGAGGCTGAAAACTGGACCCAATCTCCTTTGTAGGGCGGTTTGATCTTGAGTTCTTTTTTGAAATCCTTTTCCAGAAACAGCCTGCTGAAATTCCCGCTTGTAACGGTTTCCTTGAAGGCAAGCAGAGGATTGCCTATCACAAATACCGTCTCCCCCCTTATAAGGGACCCCGGGTCTCTCAGTTCAAGAAAAGGGGTAGGCCTGTCTACCGCAACCTCGATAAGCGCAAGATCATGGTTTCGACTCCTTTTAACGATGCGCACGGAGCGTATTTTATCATCACCCGGAAGTTCAGCCTTCATACTGTAGGTAATGCCTTTCACCACATGTTTTGCCGTTATCGCCAAGCCTCTGTCGTTTATAAAGAAACCGGAACCGCCACCCCTGTTGTTTGAAAGTCGGAAGGTGCAGTTTATGGAGTGTTCGACAGGAGTTCTTGAGGGAAGAGGATCTAATTTCTCTTTTGACGGCTCCTTGAAACTTCTCTCCTCAACCTGCCCGCCCACATCTTCAGGGACAGGCCTGTTACCTGAAAAATGGATCTTTCCTTCCTTGTCGGTCCATATGAAGGCCTTTCCGGCCTCTGAGTCGCAATCGGGGCCTATGACCACAAGGGATGATAAACAGACAAAGATCAGGATCAGCAGAATTTGAAAGCAAAAAGCCCTCTTTATTGGTGCCCTGTTTTTTTCTGATTTTTTTTTGAAAAACCCGCTTAATTGGAAAGCTATGGACATTACTTTGATTGGCCTTTTACGGGTGAGACTGCCTTGGATCACCTGATTTTTTCCATGAGGCGTCTTGCCTCTTCTGCATATGGCCCTTTAGGATCACTTTCTATCGTCTTTTCAAGTTCTCTCTCTGCCGCCTCTACCCATCCCTTATCCATATAAATCCTCCCCAGATTCAACCGGGCCAGGGGGTAATCCGGGAAGTATTCAAGGGCCTTGTGATATGCGGTTATTGCATCTTCCCATCTGTCAGTTTTCTCGTATACAAGCCCAAGCTTTACATAACAGGGCCCAAAGGAGGGCAATATTTCAAGGGCACGCCGGTAACTTTCCATTGCCTTTGGATATTCACCTTTTTTGTAATAGGCCCAGCCCATGTTATGATAGGCGAAATGAGGTGTCGTATACAGGATATTGGATGCCGCCCGTTTAAAACATGCTATGGCCTCGTCCCATCTTTGGAGCAGCAGGTATAATGTTCCAAGGTTGTTGCTTGCCTCGGAGAAATCGGGTCGGATTGACAGGGCCTTCTTAAATTGCAGTTCAGAGGAATCATATTCTCCGAGGAATCTGTATATAAGGGCTATCTGATGATGTGCATCGGCATTATCAGGCTGCAGCTTAACTGACTCGAGCAGTTTTGCCAGACCCTCCCTTTGATTGCCCTGTGCCACAAGGGAGTTCCCCAGGTTTTCCAGGGCGTTAGCCCTTTTATTGGAATTAGCCTGATCTGTTACGCATGCGGCGGCAAAAAAGATCAGAAGGCATAAAAGCAAGGCCTTTTGAAGGGATATATAAATGAGATGCATCTAAGAATTCCTTACTGCAATATCGTCCCTTCAATTACCTGAGGGGTGAGGAATATAAGCAGTTCGCTTTTTTCGCGTGTCTTTGTTTCAGCCTTAAACAGCCACCCCAGGACGGGAATATCTTTTGCCCACGGATATCCCGCCTCCGAGGTAACGATATCTTCCTTGAAGATCCCCCCGATAACAACGGTTTCACCATTTTTGACCATCAGCTTTGTCTCTATCTTCTTCTCCTGTTTCTCATTGACGCTTATGGCGGTATCATCCGTAACCTCTACGGTCATGGTCACATGGGAATTATCCGCGCTTGTGGTGGGAGTAACCGTCAAAGACAGGGTGGCGGTAATCTCTTTCGTGTCTATCTGATCGGCTGTTACAACGTCTTTATACAGGATGGTACCCCTGCTGATCGTTGCCTGCTGACCGTTCATGGTTATTACCTTTGGGGCGGAGATTATGTGGGCCTTGCCTTCGGTCTCGGCAAGCGCAAGGGATGCGTCCAGGGATATGGCTCCCAGTCCGCTGCTGGTAAGCCTGGCAAAGGAGATACCGATATTTGGAGTCCATGTGGCCGGGCTGTTGGATGAGAGGCTCCCGCCATAAAGCAGGTCATTAGGATTGGCAAAACCTGTAGCTGCGGTAACTCCCCAGTTCTGGGCCTGATCACCTCTACGCAGCCCTTCTATTGCATTCCACTGGACCCCCAGGTCCCGGCTGAAGCTGGAGGTGGCATCCACGATGCGCGCCTGAATCATGACCTGCTTTTCAGGCACATCAAGCTTTGCCACCATTTCCTTGACCTTGTCGATTTTGGACCTTACACCGTTCAGGATAATGGTGTTTGTTCCTGAATCATAGGTAAGGTAAAGATCGGCCTTTGCGACCTCAGTCTTTTTCCCCTCTTCCTCACCTTTTGCCACGACCTTTTCAGCCGCACCTTCAAGCTCCAAAATACCGGGCTTAGGCGGATCAGCATCCTTGTCACCCACAAGCATCCTGAAAATATCTTCAACCTTCCTGTTCTTTATGACGATGTATTCAACAACCTTGGGCTGAAAGACCTCTTCTATCTGCTTCTGTGCCAAAAGCGATTTTGCTCTCTCTCTCTCCTTTATCTCCATATCGATCAGCTTGGCCTTTGGAACCACCCACATGACATTGCCTTCAATAGTGTAAGTAAGATCATTTGGTTTTAACACCATTTCAAGTGCCTGGTCCCACGGCACATCATCAAGTTTCAGAGAGATCTTGCCTTCGACATCGCTTCCCCATACGATATTCATTCCTATGGCTTCGGCTATAAGCTTGAGGATGTTCCTGATATCGGTGTCGATAAAGTCAAAGCTCATCCTCATGCCGGCATAATCCTTGGAAAGGACATCGTACCTGCGTGCGCTCGATTCATTTTCACCCTCATTCTCATTTGTTCCCTTACTTTTAGGGTGATTAAGATCCAGTCTGGCCGGACCCTTTGAGGACGCACCGAAATCTATCTTCAACTCCCTTCCTTCCTGGGAAATATGGTAAGGCACAAGCTCCCTTAGGGATATATCCACTAAAACGGTTTTATCTAACACAGACGAAGAGGCCTTTATGCCCTTTACAGCCCCTTCAAAGTATTTGGAATCCATCCTCCTTTTAAGTAAGTCTGGGATAGTCGCATCTTTGATCAAAACCAGCAGGTGCTGTCCCTCTTTCATCTTGGTGCTGTAATCCAGTTTTTTGCTGGAGGTTATGGTAGCCCTTGATCTGCTTTTTTCAAGAGGGGCAAAGTCAATACCAAGGATCTGGTTCAGAGCAGAAGAGCCCGGCTTGAAAAAGGTCCTTGATTTCTGCTCCGGAACATTCGTCGTCTTACGATAGGAGGCTGGTTCCCCGGCAGTCTGTTTTTCCGTAACCTTTGCGGATATCTTTTCAGCAGTGAAGAGATCAAGCACTATTTCGGCGCCCTGAGAATCAATTGAGTAATCGCAATTGCTGCTTGAAAGACCCAGCTCAATCCTGGTTGATGCCAGATCACCCGCACGCTCTTTTAACTTCAGGGACTTTACTATCGGGACATTATCAACAAATGTCTGCCTTTCCAGATTCGGTGCCGGCAATCCCTCTATATCAATAAACAGGCGTGGCGGTTTGTCCATTTTGAACAGCGCATAACGGGTCTTGGAAGAAGTAAGGATAGTTATCCTTGCACCATCTCCCTTTTTTATCACCTGGATTGCTTTTACAGTGGCCGAAAGATTCAGCTCTTTTTGATCCACTCTCTCTGCGGCTGTCTGGGTGGACACACAACCATAGACAAAGAGGCTGCACAATATAGCCGATATCATGCAGAAAGATGCTCTACCCATCCCGCCTTCAAATTTATTCATGGAATTCTCCCCTTCAGTGGAACCTTTCCCTAAACTCTTTCTCTTTGCTTTATAACTATCTTCAAAATCAAAACTCCTGATAATCCTCAAGGACGGACTCAATTATCTTTCGTCTCAACGGCCCTTCATCCTCCGACAGATCAAGCCTTCTAACAAATATAGCGGGATCGTCCCTATGATATACATAGTTTACAACAAACACATTCATGCCCGGGTTAACCCTAAATCGAAATTCGCGGATGTAATCAGGTTTAGAGGTTATGCTTCCATACAGGCGCTGTGCCACTGGTTTAAATGTGGCTACAGCGGTATGAAAACCAACGGGAAGCTTCATGCTCCAGTTATCTTCAGCCATAAAAAAACTCCAGCTTTTTCCACTCTCCTCAGGGGCTATCTGCAAGCCCCTACCCCGATCACCCCATAGGTACTTAAATCTTAAATTGGGACCGTTTCTCTTTGCGAGCTGATAAAAATCGCTCCTTTTGGGCACGGTGTAGCATTCAAGCTCGGTAGCTTTTCCGCCCGCCGTCTTTATCATAAGAGAAAAGCTTTTTATAACGTAATTAAGCCCCATGAAATCATCCTGTCCCTTTACCCTGCTCTCCATGACCCGGCCGTAGCGCAGATTTTTACTAAGCTCTTCAGAGTCTTTGCCTTTCCTGTAAATTATAATTCCATCCCTTGCTACCCACCAGGGATTTAGATCGTCACTCATAGGCTGAGTCAGAAAAAAGACATCTCCCGTATTAATGGTTTCGGAAACAGGAGCGGTGGAGGACTTATCCTTGCCTAATACGACCTGCTTAAAATAGGCATATCCGGATTCAGTCAAATCGGGAGCCCAGTAAAGATGAGGCATATCGGTAAAAATGGGCTCCACTCTTTCATGATACTCATAAGGCTTTGACAGACCCCAGACGTTTACTTCCCAGACAATCTGAGAAGGCTCGGAAGAGATTATCTTTCCGAATATATATACGTCCGCCTTGAGCTCCGCGGTTATACCCGCCCGCAAGGCAGGCAGCTTTCCAAAAAGATCGGCGGAAACGATGCTGTTCTCAAGTGATTTTTTCCGAGGCACTATTTCAAACTGTGAATTTCTTCCAAGGGCAGCCCTTAGACTGTCTGAAATATAGCGGGAGGCGACGATTATATTGCCCGCATCGTCGGTAAAATCAAAAAGAGCTACCTTGATTCGGTCCTTATCCTCCTGGTCGAAATAGTAGGAAGACAGAGTCTTCATCAGGGATTGGGAGAAGCTTTTTATTCCATCGCCTTCATTTGAATGATCTATGCTTTTTTCAAGGGCCTGAGCATTAAAGGCGACGGCAAAAAAGCAAATAAAAAAGATTGCCCTGATCAGCCTTTTCATAAATTTCTCCTAATCAGTATTTGCTATTGGACTCTTAATGAGTGCCGATAAGAAAAGATCCTCACTCGTAATACTGTGAGGCCATTTCCATATCAATAAATTTATATTTAATATTCCCGTCTTTATCTAAATATGGTTCCTTTATGACAACTTTTCTCGCATATTCCTTACCATAGGGGGTTTTTTTTGTTTCCCTTATTATATCCTCCACGGTTCCGCCGTTCCCACCTATGAAAGTTCCCTTCTTGACAACGTAGCCGATCCCTTTAGGATCTCTCACCATGGCCCATGACTCTTTTGGTCCCTTAATAATAGCGGTAAGTTCCAGCTGGGAAAGTTCAAGCTTCTGAAGTTCCGTCCTTGCTTCCTTAAGAGACTTCAGTCGGTTGAGGGCTGCAAGCTTTTTGCTCCTTTTTTCCTCAAGTTCCTTTAGGATTTCCTTTCTCTTGACCAGAAAAGAGGCAAAGGGATCTGCCTTATCTTTTGCATCGTAGACATATTCGGTACTTTCTTCAGGATTGTCCTGATACTTTTTTTCTCCCGCCGCTTTATTAATTGCATCGGCCGCCGCCATGGATAAACCGGCAGAAAGGAAAAGACAAACCGCCGCAACCAGAATGAAAAAACTTATAGTTCCCTTTTTCAGCATCCTATTTTTTCTTCTTCTTCTTTTTTTTAGACTTTTCTTTTTCTTCATCGGCCTTGCTCTTGAACCTGTAGGTGACAGCGGTACATCTCGTCTTCAGATCGGTTGAAAGTTCCTTTTCAGGCTTCATTGAGACATCCAGTATATTGACAATCCTTTCCATCCTTCCCACTTTACTGAAAAAGGTGGCCACATTATGGTAATTCCCGTTGACCTCAATGGCCACAGGTATCTCAATGTAGAAATCCTGGGACTGTTCTTTCTGCGGGCTGAAAAGCTGAAACTCCAAATCGGATTCTCTTCCCAGCTGGCTGACCGTTCCGAGCAGACTGGGGATCTCCCTTTCGTTAGGCAACAGCTTCAGTGCCTCTCTAAACTGGGCATCCACCATGGCCTGCTCCTTCTCGAACTTTGCAAGATTTTTTGCCCTTTTCTTAGCAACCACGAGCCGTTGCTTGAGATGGGAGATATCATCAGTAATGCTTGAAATTTCTCCTGTCTTGGGCAGATAAACAAAATAGACAAAAAGAGCGGCCAACACGAATATTGTCAGCAGAAATACCAATATCCTGTAAGATTTCTTTATTCTTTCAATTTTTTCAAAAAAGGTGCCTTCAGGCATTAATTTTATCCCTTTCGCCTATTAACCCTTTCCTTTTTTCTTATTATCCTTTACGACCTTTTCTTCAGGTTCTTTATGGGAATAGGTCTTACAGCTCAAAACAAAATCGGTAACGTCCATCTCAAATTGCGTCAGGTTCTTGAGCTTTGTGCTTTTTAGATCGACAGACGTTATGGTCTCAGCCTTTTCAAGTTTTGTCATAAACAGGGCGACCGTCTTGTTATCGATCGCGGCACCTGCGATAGTCAAAATTCCCTTTTTCTCAACTATTGACTCAAGCCATAATCTGTCTTTGGGAACGGCAGCGGATATTTCATCAAGCAACCTTACCGGGCCCGTCTTTTTCTTCTCGAGCCCCTTTATAACTTTCAGCTTTTCCTGAGCCTCTTTGATCTTCCGCTGTATCTCTTTTATTCTTTCGGTCGTCTTTGCATATTTTCTGAGCTCACCCTGAATCCGAGATTGCTCCGCCTGTAAAGCCGAAATTCTATTATTGAGGCTTAAATAGGCATAACCCATAAGGGCAATAAAAAAGATAATGGAGAGTAGAAATATACTCACCTGCCTGCGTATGTTCTCTCTTTTTTTTGCTGCCCTAAAGGGGAGTAGATTTATTTTTATCATTTGTCGCCAATGCTTCTCAGCGCCAAGCCGACCGCAACTGCTGCCTGAGGCGCCATATATGAAAGGTAATCGGCATCAAAGTGCTTTTCGTTTGCAATAAGATTAGCAAAAGGGTTCAATTCGGTTACAGGGATATCCGTCTCAAGCTGAAGATATTTCTGGAACCCGGGGATCCTACAGGCTCCCCCGCATACGAGGACCTTTTCTATGCTCTCATCCGGATAGGTGCTGGCCACAAAATCAAGTGCCCTTTTTATCTCCTGAACCCAGTCCGACACAACAGACTTGAAGATCTCCTCCAACTCATCTTTGTCACGGTCGACATTTGACCCGCCAAGCTTGATATTTTCCGCCTCTTCGAAGCTCACCTTGTATTTGGAAACGATAGCTTCAGTTATCTGGGAACCTCCGTATGAAGAATCTCTGGTAAAAAGAGACACGCCGTTCCTTACGACATTTATACCCAACTCCTCGGCACCTATATTTACAATCGCGTAGGCACCCTCCGGTTCGGCATCTTCCGTGCTTATTTCAAACGCATTCTGCAATGCAAAGGCATCGACATCAAGCACGCCGGGGCTTAACCCTGCCGAATCAAGCAGGTTTGCGTAGTCATCGATGATATCCTTTTTGGCGGCCACCAGCATCACTTCCATCTGCTCGGAGGCCTGTTTTTCATCACTCCCCGACTTGTTTTCAGCGCCCTCCTCAAATGAAGGCAGGATATCAAAATCCAGATTCACCTCGTTTATATCAAAAGGGATGTACTGTTCCGCCTCTTCGTGGATAGTACTTTCAAGTTCAGATTCTTCACGGCTGCTCAACACTATCTTCTTTACAATTACCGAGTACCCGGAAATAGAAGTGGACACGTTCCTGTTTTTGATTTTAAGGTTTTCAAACAGGTTCTTTAAGGCAGAAGAGACAACATCTATCTCCTTGATGGATCCCTCGACAATAGCATCGGGAGGCAGTCCTATTATTCCAAAATTCTTAAGGACCCTCCCCTTTTTGCTGTGATCGATCTCAACGAGTTTTATTGAGTGAGATCCTATGTCAAGACCTATCAGCTGATTTTTTTTCGGAATAGACATGATAATCAGATATTCTAGGCCTCTGGGAAAACCTTTTCCTTGAGAGAAAGATCATAACCCAGGGCAAGAATAATTTTTCTCCTTGTCTCCATTCTGCAGTTCTTTCCGCTCTCTACCCGGTCAATAGTAAGAGGTGAAACGCCGGCCTTTCTCGCAAGCTCGGCCTTACTCATCAACTGACCCTCTCTTATTGATTTTACAGAATTACGCCCCACGTTGTCCTCCAGTTATTGATGTCTCTTATTGAATATTCAAAACCATACTATAATGATATTTTTTGTATCTTAGAGCATATTGGGCCATCTTTGTCAATTGCTTTTTTATAATTTAAGCTAATTGGATATAAATTATATATATATAGTAGCAACAAGATAGTATCCACACAATATATTGTATCTTTAAAAACCGATATAAGACATCATGGGAAAGCAAGGCTCAAAATCACAAAAAAAAATCAGATCCCTATTCAGGCAAATCAACCCAGGCGTGGAAAGGACCGGGATATTCAAAAATCCTTTTTTGAGCAGATGCGACCCTGTCGGTCAAAATAGGGAAAAAGGTTAAAAATACCTTTACAAAATCGGGTAGGAAAGATTAAATTCCGTGAGAAATTTCTAGGAGGCCTCCTTGAACGTTAATCTAAGAGGGAAAAAACAAAAGAAAAAAAGTGTGTTTCGGGAATATGCCGAAGCCGCCGTAATTGCCATCATACTGGCCCTTTTCATAAGGACTTTTGTTGTTCAGGCATTCAAGATACCTTCCGGATCAATGGAGCCGACGCTTCTGATCGGAGACCATATACTTGTCAACAAATTCATTTACGGCATTAAGATGCCGTTTACGAGAATCGGCCTGATACCCATCTCAGAGCCTGACAGGGACGACGTCATCGTATTCATATATCCGGTGGATCCCGGCAAGGACTTTATAAAAAGGGTTATAGGACTGCCCGGTGACCGCATAGAGATAATAGAAAAAAGGATATTCATAAACGGCAAACCTTATGACGACAGGTATGGGTCATACACGGAGATATCAGGCAAGGAAGGAGGCATATCACTTGAAAAGGCCCATTTCGGGCCTGTCATCGTCCCTGAAAAACACCTCTTTGTAATGGGTGACAACCGCAACCATAGCTACGACAGCAGATTCTGGGGGTTTGTACCCCAAAAATCGGTAAAGGGAAAGGCGTTCATAATCTACTGGTCATGGCCTCACTGGAAACGCTTTTTACACCTAATCCATTGACAGTGAACTCTTCTGCATTTCAAGGCCCCTCATAATAGTGCACTTCACTTGTCTGCTTATCTCAAGTTTTCCGATATCCTTTACCGGGACAAGCATTACTTCGCTTGCATCTGAGCCGGCCGAAGGACTTCCGGACAAAAGCCTTCCCCAGTAGTCGACAATCACGTAATGGTATAGTATTCGGTCCTCACTGGAACGCACGATTCGATCAAATGCATCTATAATACCACCTACTTCAACCTCAACCGACGCCTCTTCCAACAGTTCCCTTCTTATGGCGTCCAAAAGGGTCTCACCAAGCTCCACAACCCCCCCGGGAAGGCTCCACTGCCCCTTTGAAGGCTCATTTAGCCTCCTTGCCAATAAAACGGCATCACCGGCAAATATAACACCCCCCACACCTACAAAGGGGCGATCAGGATATTCTCTGTTCATTTATCAATCTTTCTGGAAACAATCCTTACACCTTGTAAAACATGCTGACAGCAGCATCTTCATCATCAACCTGCACAGATATTCCCCCATATCGAGATTAAATCGGCTTATCAGCATGTTAATAAGACTTTTGAGAGATGCAACCTGTTGGTACACTAATTGCTATGTTAAGTAAAGTATCAGGATACGGTACCGCTCTTTGAAAACAGGTGGCCCTGTCTATATGCCCCGTAAATTGGAAACCTACTTAAACGACAGAAAGATCACTCGCCCTCCAAGCTCTCTTTTCTGGAGCAGATCAAAAGGATCATTTGCAGCAACCTTTCTGCCGTGCTCAGTCACAAGCCGGACAGAAAGGCTTTTCAACATACCCCGCTCGAAGATGATCTCTCTTCACAATCCATTTGCAAGCCGCTGATAATGCCTGCTTTTACAGCTATTAATTATAGTTATCAAACGATACAAAACGGGTATTCCGATTGGATAAAGATGCCAGGTGCTCACTCGAAAATCACGCTGTTTTGGCTCAATCTTGAGTCACCTGCTCCACACCCATGTTGACACCTCTTATGAACCTGGCATCTTTATCCAATCGGAATACCCTAAGACCACCTCTTTTTAACCTGCCCCAGTACTAGGCCGAAAGAGGATCATATAAAAAAACATAATTCATGCTTAAAAGTCTATACAAAAACAGGATAATACCCTTCTATAAGGACTTGACAAACTTCAGATTAATCGACTAAACTTACGATTTTTTACAAAATGTGGAACAGGTTTTGTAAGTCAAAATCCGAAATCGGGCAAAACAGGTGAACCAACGATTATCACTACCTTAAACGGGACACCAGGCTTGATTTGAATTCCTCATTTTCTTTTGGGTGCCATGCGCACCCTGAATACCTATTTAGAAGGTCTTCCGCCTGTTGCGGAATAAGAGTCAACCATCTCAAGAATTCTCAAGGAAGGAATAAAACCATGATTGCAGAAAAAACAACAACAATTGAAGGAAATGAGGCAGCGGCTCATGTAGGTTATGCCATGAGTGACGTAGCCTCCATTTATCCGATCACTCCCTCAAGCAATATGGGCGAGTATGCCGATTCATGGGCCGCCCACGGAAGAAAAAACATCTTCGGCCAGGTGCTCAAAGTGGTAGAGATGCAATCAGAGGCAGGGGCGGCAGGGGCGGTTCATGGAGCCCTTGCAGCCGGTGCACTCTCGACAACCTTTACCTGTTCACAGGGACTCCTTTTGATGGTCCCCAATATGTACAAGATCTCCGGTGAGGTAATGCCTACTGTGTTTCATGTATCCGCACGCGCACTGGCGGCTCATGCACTTTCAATCTTCGGCGATCATCAAGATATCAACGCAGTTAGGGAAACAGGCTTCTGCATGCTCGCTTCCGCCTCCGTTCAGGAGACTATGGATCTTGCCTTGGTTGCACACCTTGCAAGTGTGAGGGCAAGCCTCCCCTTTGTTCATTTTTTCGATGGATTCAGGACATCCCAGGAAATCCAGAAGATAGAGCTTATTGAATACGATGACATGGCAAAACTTGTCGACTGGGACGCCATTGACAGGTTCAAGAGCCGTGCCATGAACCCGGAGCATCCGCACCTGAGAGGTACGGCCCAAAACCCTGATATCTATTTTCAAAACCGGGAGGCGGCAAATCCCTTCTATTTGAAAATTCCCCATATTGTTAAGGAGGAGATGGACAGGGTGGGTGATCTCACTGGAAGACGCTACAAACTTTTTGACTATGTCGGAGATCCAGAGGCCGACAGGGTTATCGTCTCTATGGCATCAAGCTGCGATGTGATAGAAGAGACAGTTAATTATCTCAACAATATCGGTGAGCGAGTCGGCCTGATCAAGGTGCGCCTTTATATGCCTTTTTTTAGAGAAGACTTCTTGAGGGCCCTTCCTTCCACCTCAGAAAGGATAGCGGTGCTCGACAGGACAAAGACACCTGCCGGCCTTGGAGAACCTTTGTATCAGGATATATGCACCATATTCGAGGAGCGATCCGAGGCGCCCGTAATCGTGGGCGGACGATACGGCCTGGGAAGCAAGGACTTCACTCCTACGATGGTCAAGGCGGTATATGATGAACTGAAGGCCCATCAGCCGAAGAATCATTTTACTGTCGGAATAAAAGACGACGTTACCCATACCTCCCTTGAAATGGGAGAGGAAATAGATCCGGCCCTCGAAGGCACCGTGAGGTGCAAATTCTGGGGTCTTGGTGCTGACGGAACAGTCGGTGCCAATAAAAACGCCATAAAGATCATAGGTGAAAATACCGATATGTATGCGCAGGCATATTTTGCATACGACGCGAAGAAATCGGGCGGCATCACAATGTCCCACCTGAGGTTTTCGCCCCACAGGATCCAGTCGCCTTATCTTTTGAGCACCTCTGATTTCATTGCATGCCATAACCCTGCATTCGTAGATCAGTACGATATCCTTGAAGGAATCAGAGAGGGAGGGGCCTTTCTCCTCAACTCCCCATGGAGCGTGGAGGAAATGGAAGAGCGTCTGCCCAATCATATGAAAAGGACGATCTACAACAAAAAGCTTGATTTTTACAACATCAATGCGCTCAAAATTGGCGCCGCGATCGGCCTTGGCGCCCGCATCAATATGATCATGCAGGCGGCCTTCTTTAAGATCGCAAATGTGATCCCCCCGGAGGAAGCCTTTGACTACATGAAAAAGGCGATTAAGAAGAGCTACGGGAAAAAGGGCGATAAGGTGGTCCAGATGAACTACGATGCGGTGGATAATGCTGTAGACGCCCTGGTGAAAATCGATATCCCGGGATCATGGGCAACGGCAGGACAGGACGCCTACATTGAAAAGGATGAGCCTGATTACGTCGCAAACGTCATGCGGCCGATGATGGCTCAGCAGGGAGACAAACTCCCTGTGAGCGCCTTCAATCCTGACGGGACCATCCCTACCGCCACTACCAAGTATGAGAAAAGGGGTGTTGCCATAAATGTTCCTCAATGGATCCCTGAAAACTGCATCCAGTGCAACCAGTGTTCCTTCGTCTGCCCGCATGCGGTTATTCGTCCCGTACTGGCCCATGAAGAAGACCTGACTGATGCACCCAAAGACTTTGAAACCGTCGAGGCCAAGGGCAAGGAACTCAAGGGGCTTCGCTACAGGATACAGATAAGCCCGCTTGATTGTACAGGTTGTGGCAGCTGCGCCGCTATCTGTCCTGCAAAGGATAAAGCCCTCGTCATGAAACCACTAAATACCCAGACGGAAGTCCAGGTGCCCAATCATATATTCTCGGCAGCTCTTCCCGTGCTTGATGACGTAATGCCACCCACTACTGTAAAGGGGAGCCAGTTCAGGCAGCCTCTCTTCGAATTCTCAGGTGCCTGCCCCGGATGCGGTGAAACTCCTTACGTCAAGCTCATTACCCAGCTGTTTGGTGACCGCATGCTTATAGGCAACGCAACGGGATGCTCTTCCATCTATGGAGGTTCCGCGCCTAGCTGTCCTTATTGCGTTAACGAAGATGGATTCGGCCCTACCTGGGGCAACTCACTGTTCGAGGACGCGGCGGAATATGCCTTTGGAATGGAACTTGCCGTCAGCCAAAAGAGATCAAAGCTGGCCGATCTTGCAAATGAAGCACTTGAAAAAGACTTCCCCAAAGAACTCAAGGATGCCCTTCAGCAATGGCTCGACAACTTTGACGACGGAGAAAAGTCAAGGGCTGCCGGGAACCAGCTGGTTGAGGCGATTGAGGTGGAACTTGCCAACGCCGAAGAATATGACGACGTGCTCCTCGATATACTTGATCTTAACGACTATCTCACCAAAAAATCGGTATGGGCGTTCGGAGGAGACGGGTGGGCCTACGACATAGGCTACGGAGGAGTGGACCACGTGCTCGCGATGAACCATGACATAAACATCCTTGTAATGGATACCGAGGTATATTCCAACACGGGCGGCCAGTCTTCAAAGGCTACTCCCACAAGTGCCGTAGCCAAATTCTCTGCAGGTGGAAAAACCACACGCAAGAAGGATCTCGGCCTTATGGCCACAACCTACGGATACGTATATGTGGCGCAGGTCGCGATGGGAGCTAACAAGAACCAACTCCTAAAGGCGGTTCTGGAGGCGGAGAGCTACAAAGGCCCCTCAATAATAATCGCTTACGCCCCATGCATCAATCACGGGCTCAACATGACATATAGCCAGGAAGAGGAGAAAAAGGCGGTGGAAACCGGATACTGGCCTCTGTGGCGGTATAACCCGACACTCAAGAAAGAGGGCAAAAACCCCTTTATCCTTGATTCAAAGGAACCTAAAGGCAGCTTTAGAGACTTTCTGATGGGCGAGGTCAGGTTCTCCTCATTGACAAGGACTTTTCCTGAACATGCGGAACAGCTTTTCAAGAAGGCGGAAGAGGACATGAAGGAAAAATACAACCTTTATAAGACAATGGCGGCAGTAGGCGAGTAGCCTGTTTTAAGTATAAAAAAACCCATGGCCGGTCTTTGGCCGGCCATGGGTTTTTCATTATGTACACACCGGTTCTCACCTGATCCTACTTCCAAGTTTCTTTACTCATATCCCCCAGTCAAACCCCCCCGACACCGATATGTCCTTCATTTTCTCAAGTTCTTTGTAACAGGTAAGATCATAGTGTACAGGGGTAATAGTAATCCATTTTTCTCGGAGATCTGCAAAATCGGTCCCGGATGATTCTTCCGGCGTAAATCCCTCCCCTGCAAGCCAGTAATAGATATTTCCCCTGGGATCCATTCTGCGCTCGAAACGTTCCTCAAATCTTACAGTACCCTGCCTTACAATACTGACTCCTCTTATTTTTTCAGGTGGCAAGGCCGGGATATTGACATTGAGCGCCGTACCGCCGCTCAATCCAACTTCGAGAACAAATCGAACAATCTGTCTGCTGAAAAAGGAGGCGAAAGTGAAATCAGGCTTTATCCTGCTGTTTAGCGATATTGCCGCAGACGGGACTCCCAGAAAAGCCCCTTCGGTTGCCGCGGATACCGTACCGGAGTATAGCACATTAACGCCCACGTTTGCCCCCGGATTTATTCCGGAAAGTATTATATCGGGGGGTTGCTCCATTAGTTCCTGCACCGCTATCTTCACACAGTCGGCAGGTGTGCCTTTAACGGCGTATCCGAAAAAGGTTCCATTCTTGTAGATTTCCCGAACGCGTAAGGGAGATGAAAGCGTTATTGCGTGACCTACGGCACTCATTTCAGAATCCGGAGCAACCACGTATATTTCATGATCCTGTATCAGAGCCCTGTGAAGTGCCAAGAGTCCCTGAGCATAAATCCCGTCATCATTGGTAATCAGTATTCTCATCTTTTCTCTCGATTGGACCGCCTTTAACCAGTATCGCGGCCGCCGAAAAAGATTTAACCGGCGCTTCGCTTGTCTCCCTGCGAAATCCCGGATAACAAAACCCCGATGACCTAAAAACATAAAGCGCAAGGGCCTATATCAGTTCTTGAAGGCGGATAAGGTAAAGCCCATTTTGTTTGCCTCCGGTCTTGATCTGCTGTATATTAGATATTTTATTAAAAGGTAATATCCAGCCAGCTTTTTACTGTTATTCTACTAATTGCTGGCCGAACAAAAGTCAAATCTTATTGAATAGGGCATGCTCGGTCGGCTTGTTTGCGGTTTGAGGTGGTGTTGCCCGGTTGTCCTGCCGGAAGGTTTTTTAAAGTTTTTTGCTGCACAAAATGATTTTGTTCGGCAGGCGCTTTAACGTCACCTTTACGACCATTTTTCCCGAAATCCGAGACTCGGCATATGGCTGAAAATAACAGCGGAAAAGATTCGAAGCACAGGCTTTTGGAACTTATCCTGAGATTCGGTACGATTCTAAACTCCTCTTTGAATATTGAGGACGTTCTGAATTTTGCCATGCAGTGGGCGGAGGATTTTATTGAAGCGGAGGCGAGCACCGTCTATGAACTCGATGAACAGAAAGACGAACTGTTTATTCGAGTTGCCAGGGGAGAAAAGCAAAAGTCGATAAAGAAAATAAAGCTGCACCCCCACCAGGGCATAGCAGGACATGTGGTAAAAACCGGAGAGGCCATGATCGTGCAGGATGTGACCAAGGAAAGGCTGTTTGATCCAAGATACGATGAAATAACGGGATTCAAGACAAGATGCATGATATGTGTGCCCCTCAAAGTAAGGAGCAGGGTACTCGGGGCGCTCCAGGTTCTCAATAAGAAAGGCACAAAAAAATTCACCTATGACGACGTTCGACTTTTGACCAACATGTCACAGCAGATTGCCGTGGCCATGGAAAATGCAAATTTATACAGGCGGCTTGAAGAGAAGTTTGAATTCACCGCTTTGGAATTAAAGGACACACAGGAAAAACTGATCCGCACTGAGCGTCTTGCCGCCATGGGCAATCTGGTGCAGGGGGTGGCACACGAAATACGAAACCCTGTGACTACTATCGGAGGATTTGCTCTGAGAATCAAAAAGGACGAAGACAATGATAAAAAGGTAAGGCAGTATGCGGATATAATTCTCAAGGCCTCGCAGAGGCTTGAAAACGTGGTTGGACAGATAGGGCAGTTCGTCAATCTATTATCCTCCAACGCATCACAGAAAACTGACATAAAAGAACTGGTCACAGACACCTTAAAGGATTTTATATCCAGGGCCGAAAAACTGGGCATATCCGTAAAGACCCGGTTTGATGACGGGTTGCCTCCCATAGTTATAGACTATCTCCAAATCAAAACCGCTATTTCCAATATTTTAGGAAACGCAGTAGAATCGATGCCCGAAGGAGGATCTCTCATAATCGGCCTTGAGCAGCAGGCGAATAAATTCCTTGTGACGATAGAAGATACAGGTCATGGAATCCCCAAGGAAGACCTGAACTCGGTTTACGATCCTTTTTTTACTTCAAAGACAAGGGGAGCCGGACTGGGTCTGACGATGGTGTATCAAGTTGTAATGAATCACAAAGGCGAAATTGATATACAAAGCCGGATCGGAAAAGGGACAAAGGTAACAATCAGACTGCCACTTAATCCATTAGAAACGCCTAAACATTGATCAGAAACAAACTGAAAAGGAAATAACATATCTGGAGAAACGTATGGAAAAAGAGAAAACAGGTCGGTCATGGCTGTGGATATTGATAGTATTGATCGCAGCCGGTCTCCTCGGATACTACTTCTTTATGAATAGAGACAGTGACAAGGAGGAAGTGGGGGCTGAAAAGATCGAGGAAACATCACCTAAAAAGGATGACTCCTTGCCGGAGGAATTGGAACAGGTTCAAAAACCTCCTGAAAAGGAAATCACCATGATAGACACACGCCAGGAGGAAGATGCATGCGTCCGGATCGGCAGGGAGATATCTGATTTTTTCCAATACCTCGATAAAACGAGCTATGTCCTGCGCATGGATCCTGATGCAGACACCCTTTCCAGGTTCACGGATATGATAAAAAGGCTTTCTCTACAACCACCTGTGCCTGCCGGCGAAAGGATAGACCCCAGGATTCTCATTGAAAACATTTATCACTTTTACCACGCACTGAATCTTGAAGACATCCATTTTATAAAGGAAGTCCTGGGTAATGAATCGGATACCATAGAATTGAATCTTCACATGTTTTACGGATGGTTGAAGGCACGTGAAAAATGCCCGGACATGGCGGTCCCGCTACCTTCAAAAAAGACCCTCTATCTATATGCCGGATTTTTTATCAACACAACCGGTGGAAGGGCCTATCTGTTCAGGAGATCACCGGGAATCAGGCTCCTGACAACCTACTACTGTCTATGCATTGTGCATGATGCCGACAAGGCAGGGTTCAACACATACGGGATTGATATGGCACCCTATATATCCTCTTTAAGGGATGAGATCATCAGATATCCGGATCTTCAATTTCAGAAGGATTATATCTCGAACCTGAATGAAATGGCCCGGTACTACCTCGACAAGAGGCAGGGTTTGCCCGCCAACTAATCGGAAAGACCGGGATTCACTTTTACCACTGCCCCTCTACATCCGCCGCGGTTGAAAGAGGAAGCGCTCCCTTCAAATAATTTTCCACTGCTTCTCTTATGGTGCCGGAGGCATTATTAGCGACTCCTATTTTGGCCGCATTAAGGGCCTTAAATGCATTCGGCCCGCAGTGCCCGGTTAGAAGAACCTGCGCCCCCGCCTCGCTTATGGAGCGTGCGGCCTGGATGCCTGCGCCTTTAAGGGCATTGGCGTTTTCCTTGTTGTCCAGCACCTCGTAGCCAAAGTTCTCGGAATCCACTAAAATTATAAAAGAGGCCCTTCCGAATTTTGGGTCTACAGACGATTCAAGACCGGTGCCTGAAGCGGTTACGGCTATTTTCATTTGCTACCTCCTGTCGCTTCATTGACCGAAGACTTGCCCATCTTCTCCATATATTCTTCGACGGCCTTGTGAAGGGTTTTGAGGGCTAATCTGGCACAATGCACCTTTTGGTCGGGAAGTTTTTCAAGTTCCCTGTATAGAGAATCCAGATCCAGTTTGCGTGCCTCTTCAAGTTTCATTCCCTTTGCTATTGAGATCAGAGCGGAACCTGAAGCAACGGCACCCGGGCACCCCAGCACCTGTATCTTTGCGTCCTCTATCTTTTCATCCTTTATACTGAGACTTATCTTCATTGTATCCCCGCAAGGCCCTATAAGATCGGTTATCTGGTCCGCCTGCGCAAGGACTCCAACACTTTCCTGGTTTTTCAGATACTCTATCGCCTTGTCTGAATAGCCAGACTCTGAAAGCATCCTGCATATATCATCATTGATCTCTTTCGCATCCATTTTCATGCACCTTTCGCCCCATTATTGCGCTTGCCTGAAAACACACTGTTTGATAATGAGATGACAGTTTAGAAATAGAGAGTTATTGAGCTCCTCCGCCTCCGCAGACCTGGTTATCTTCGATAACGGGGAGTTTGCCGGAGATCAAATCTTCTACCACAGGCCGAATTTCAGGCCTTTCAACATCATAATATACGTCTATACCCGCCTGTTTGAAACCCATGAGCGGCCTCATACCGATTCCTCCCACGATAAGCGCGTTGACATTGTTTTGGGCCAGAAGATTTACGGGAACCATGCAGCCACCCTGCACATGATCCTGATTCATCAATGTTGAAACTGATTTAATCTCGCCTTCCTCCACATCTACAAATGTAAACACGTCACAATGTCCGAAATGTCCTGCTCGTTGTCCGTCAAGACCGCCCGATCCGATGGACGGGATAGCGATTCTTCCATCTTGCATTTTCATCCCTCCTATTGATTACTAGCTATACCTCAATTGCCTTAAGTATCTTGGCATATGCCTTGTTGATTTCGAGATCCTTATCTTCTAAAAGTTCAATAAGCCTGCCCTTGTCACCCATCTCCACCATCCTCGGGTCAATGGGTATTTCCCCTAAGAGCTCGACTCCGGTCTTCTCCGATACCCTCTTCCCTCCACCTTTTCCAAAGATGGGCACGCTCTGTCCACAATGTGGACATATAAAACCGCTCATGTTTTCTACAAGACCCAGGATTTTCATCTCTACCTGCTTGCAAAAATTTATAGACTTTCGCACATCGGCAAGGCTTATTTCCTGTGGAGTTGTAACCACAAGCGCCTCTGCATCAGGTATTGTCTGGGCCACGGTAAGCGGTTCGTCCCCCGTACCGGGAGGAGAATCTACCAGAAGGTAATCAAGCTCTCCCCACTCTATGTCGGAGATAAACTGTCTTATGGCGCTTATCTTTAAAGGCCCCCTCCAGATAACTGCCGAATCTTTGTCTCCCAGTACCATTTCAATAGACACTATACCAAGATTTTCTGAAAGCATATAAGGCCTTACTGATCCATCTTCAGATGCCTGAAACCCCCCGTCAACACCTAAAAGCCGCGGGATACTCGGTCCGTGAAGGTCAACATCCAGGAGCCCGACTTTTTTCCCGCTGCTACTCAAAAGAAGGGCAAGATAGGCTGCGACACTGCTTTTTCCGACCCCTCCCTTTCCGCTCATCACTAATATTTTTCTTCCGATCTTGCACAGCTTGTTTTCTATCATCTTGTCCTGCTGTGCTCTTTCGATATCGCCCGGTGTATCTGCCATAAAATTATTCCCCATAGTTATTTTTTGTATTTCATTTATAAAGGCGGCACTCTTAAAAGGAGATCAGTTTTTTGTTTCCTGATGCAGTTTGTAGCCTGGACCGGCCCTTTAGAAAAACCTCAAGTACAACCGGAAAAATCTAAGCATTATAAGTATATTGTCAAGTTACGGAAAGGTTTTCCGAAGTAAACGGCATAGGATGTTATCCGGTAACTTTTTACGATAAATAGGCGGACAGGCCTGAGCCGGAATTCGGCCGAATGTTTATCTCCCGTGCGCTGAAAAGTTTGAAGAATTCCCGATTCATAAATACCGGATCTGATAAAAACGATTAAAGGATCCCGGGCCCACAGCACCGGGTATTGGTTTACCCCTGAAAGCGACCTGGTCGGTATGCCGGGATTTGAATTCCTATTAATTAAGGCAGCGTCATATTTTCCCGCCCGGATCAGAGAACCGGATTTTCCATAATGTAATAAAGGGGAACCCTCCCACACTAATTCAGGAAGATCCCCCTCTGAAGTTCTCAGACATTCTTTATTAAACTTGAAGGTTTCGGAAAAAGTCCAGCTGCCGTTCGAGGGCCTCATGGGCCTGAGCCAAACCGAAAGGCTGTATTATGCTTCATCTTTCGTCATTGAGGCGTACAGTAAGTACGCCTCATTCCCAAAGACTTGCAAACCTAGCATTTGAACCTTTTACTTTATCGTCTCAATTCCGGCTTTTTACGAATCCATTAAATTTCAAGCCATGAATCAGAATAAAGGGACTGTCCCAAAATTACCTTGGCCGTTTTGACATAATCTGCAAGTTTCCAAGGGCCGTTCGGTTCATCGGATAATGAATTCTCATCCACCGCCTCACCGTCCATTATCTTGTGCACCAGTTCCACGATATCGGGCCTCTCACCCCTTGCTATCTTGAAAAGTTCCCTGTCATAAGCATCTGCGATGCAGGTAATCATGCCCTTCCTTTCAAGCATAATCATATATGTCTGGTTCAGTATCGGCCTTAGATTATCGGGCGGTCCATTAGACACGTTTGAGAGTCCGCATGTTGATTTTGCTCCCGGCGCTATATCCTGGAGCATCTCCTGGAATGCGAGAAGGCTCATAAGCTGTGGCTGCTGTATATTTACCGGGGTAACAATACCGTCAAAGTAAAGATCCTCGTTGGGTACTCCGGCCTCATTTGCAGCATAGCCAAGCTCCACGGCAAGCGCGGCCCTTTCATTTTCATCCCTTGGCAGTCCTTCCGGTCCCCACATAAGGGCCACCATCGCCGCCTTGTATTTTACCGCCAAAGGAATCATCTTTTCGTATCTCTCAGGCCTTACCATGATCGAATTAATTATCGCCTTTCCCCTGTGAGCAGCAAGTCCGGCCTCCATAGCCTCTATGTTCGAAGTATCAAGAACAAGGGACGGGGTATCCCCGATCTCCTCTTGAACCGTCTTTACAACGAACTCCATCAACTCCGGCCCGCCTTTTCTGGCGGGGCCCAGATTGATGTCTATCCAGTCCATTCCCATCTCTTTCTGACGCTTGGCCTCTTCGACAATGGGACGGGGATCTTTTTCCTTGAAGGCCTTGCCTATGACCTTGTTTATCACATTTAAATTTTCTCCAATCAGTAGCATGGGCTGTCTCCATCTAGTGTTATTATTTTTTGGTTCTTCTCCAACTAGGTTGCAAAAGAGGTTTCAAGGACCCAGGGGGTCAAGGGTTAGAGGATTTAAAATACTTATAATTTATCAGCACTTCACTTCAACACTTGAATCCCCGGCCCCTTGAACCCCGTCGGTTTTCACCTGTTAAACTGGAAAAGATCTCCTTGTTCAGTCTCCTGTTTAAGATCCACAAAACAGGAGACTCGATCCGGATCATTCCCTAAAGGCCTTGATTATCAAAAGGGCCTTGTTATTACAAAAAAACAGGCATCCTATATTCATCATGGCCGAGCAGGAATCGCCGCATGACGTTAGGCATATCAGGCTGAAAACTCCTTCAGAAACTTGGGAAGCAGAGAGGCGTCCCTTGGCCCGATAATGATCTCCCAGTCGGGCAGTTCTTCCTCCATCTCACCACTTATGGAGGCGGCGTACCCAGGGATGATTACCTTCCTGTGAGATATCTTATCAGCTATCCCGCTCTTTTTGACGAACATGCCTACGGCATCCCCGGAGAATTTCCCCGCCGCCCAGGCGGTCATAACTGAAAGGCCCTCTGTGTCCATTATAAGAAGCCAGCTTGGAACCCTGCTTCCTTCCACTTCACCGCTTACTATAAAATATGTAAGAGAGAAATTGGTAGTTACAATAACGGGAGATTTCTCATCGGGCGTTCCAATTTCATATATCCCCTCAGTAACGGTCATAGGCCTTTGAGGGTCAGTGAAAATGTTGAGCCTCTCCAGCAGGACCGGAAAGAGATTCTCTCCCTTGAAATCCGACATTATTATAATGCCTGCATACTTGGCCACCAACATTGAGGCGATGACGGTCTCCATGTCCAGGTTGTCCGCCATTTCACAGGGAAAGGTGATCGTCGGAAACCCGAGAGAACGGTTTCCGTCCTTAAGGGGGGCCCTTCTTAGGGCCACCTGATCCTCAAATAACTTCTTCGGCTCTCTTGATCCGGTATCGAGAACAAGATCTTTCAACCCCATGCCGGTCAGCTTGTCGCTGAGTTCTATTATTTCAGCCACACTCTCGGCTTTGACAGCCAGCGGCAGGTCGGTTTCCTTTGCAAGCGCCCCCATGTCATCGGCGTTTTCCTTGGTAGCCGCGTAAAGTAAAGGCCTTTTAAAGGCACACCCCTTTAACGCCTCCTTGAGCACCTCCACCTTATCGCTCATTAGCACAAGGCCGAATTCACTCTCTTCTGCGATCTTCTTTGCGGCAGCGGCAAAGGCCTCCCCGTCTCCTGTCACATCCTTTAAGGCCACCAGTTCAGGTCTCAGATTGACTCCCACCCTTTCGTACTGAAAGGCATTCCACTCCTTGAGCTTTCTGTCAAGGGCATCAGGGTCGATGTCGGAGCCCACCATGGCACCGATGCCTGTGGGATTGTAAAATGTCTTCTCGTGCCTGTACATGACGGTTTCCCCGCCAACCTTGAATGCCCTCGGTCCGGCACCGATTGCAACCGGCCTTATGGGAGGAGCCGAGGCCTCTGCAAGTTTTTCTCTTGCATCGTCTGATACGTAAGGGCATGCGTCCAGCTCCGCCTTTCCGGAAGCAAGGTTCATCGCAAAGGCCAGGCAGGTAGGGACACCACATTCGCCGCAGTTTGTCTTGGGCAACATCTTAAATATTTGAATTCCAGTAAGTCCCATTTTTCACTCCTGAATACGTTGTATTATTGTTCACTACCCCACGATCGGATCCATTTTCAAGGCGGGGTGATCCTTCTCCTGCAGGAAAGCCAGAACGCTCTCCTCATCCGTACCTACCGTCTCATCTGCTATCCTGTCTATCAGGTCAGGCATACCCAGTTCCTCACCACGCTTGATGAGTCTTTCCTTTATCTCTTCCTTTAAAGATGTGGGCATCCATACCATCCTGAGCAGGCCGCCGTCGCCGGTAAGGAACTTTCGCTGCGTAACATTAAACTTGGAATGACCGACAAAACCGGGTGACTGCTGGCCGCCGCCCATGACTCCCGCAAGGGTGGTAAACTTCATACCGCAGGGTGTCTCACCGGTATAATCCCTGTTAACCGTCATGACGCCGTTACACATCGGCAGCATGGATGCAATACACTCGCAGCAGCCGCATGTGGTCATCGGATCCTGAACCATGCTGTAGAAATTGACATTTGAAACGCTCTGTCTCGACGCCTTGAACACGAATTCATTTACCCCTTCAAAAGAACCCAGCTCCTGATCGAGGACAGTGCCCTTTTCCACCGGCTGATTAGGTCCGGTGGGGTTTATCTGATTAGAGGCCTTGCAGTCCATCCAGTTATATGCGCCGCACAGTCCCGTCCTTTCCGGGCTTACTACGCAGACATGGTTGGGGGCAAAGGACTGGCAGAGAGTGCAGGAATAAAAGATATCCACACTCTCATCGGTCATCTTCTCGACCCTTTCATCTCTTGTCTTATACTCGCCCTTGGCCCTTTTTGTCAGAGCCGCCACGTCTTCTTTCTTGGTGTAAAGGGTGACCTGGACCTTATCAAGGATACTGCCGAAGTCCTGGTGCAGCTTCGCATGAAGGATCGTACCGAGATCCTTAAGAGTAAAACCCTTTTCAATGGCATTGTCGCTGACCCTTATCCAGGAGATGTCCCTCTGTCCTATATGCATTATATACTGGGCGTAATTGATCAGGTGGTGAATCTGTCTTTCAAGGATAGGTTCGAAGTCCACCTGCATCTCCCTTCCCGCCACCTGCACATATATGCCGAGGGGAAGGGTGTCGCCTTTCTTTATGTCCGTAACATCAGGACCTACGACCTCGACCTTGCCGTCTTCTATCTCGTTCATCTCGGCCATCTTGCAAAGTTCGGTGCATTGGGTCTTGCTTCCACCCATCTCCGTGTAGAGATCGTCCTTTCTGACACGCTCACCTTCGAATGCGGGCCCATAGGCAAGAGGTATGTCTATCTCAGATATGGTGACCTTGAGCCCCCTGATCTCTATGGATTTCTGGGTCATCTCCTCATGCCCGACATTGGCCACCACATGCTCATAGGTGCATATACCGGTGGGAAGGATCTCAGGGATATCTGTATCCGCGATGGTGGGGAATCCCCAGTTAACCGCCCCGGCGGCATTTGCAGCCCACTCGGCGTTAACGTCTCCAAGGGCGTTTACAAAGGCGAAGATACGATTTTTCTGGTATTGAAGCATCTTCTTATAGTCTCCCGGCTCTATTCCGCCGAAGGACATGCCGGCACGGTTTGCAAAACCGAGAGCAAACACTGCAGCGGAGATATCAGGGCCGAACGGAACCAGACGAGTGTTCCAGCCGATCTGGACCCCTTCCTCCATCAACTGCTCGGCAAAAGTGGTGCCGGTCTGATTGGCCGCCATAAAAACGTAAATACTTTTTTTCTGATATTCCTCGGCAATGAGCTTTGCAGTGGCTGCATCGGGAGCAGCCCCTACAACAGCTGCAAACCCGGGAGCGGTGCCGTCCACGAACTCAACACCCCTTTTTCTCATAATGGCATCGTCGGCAGCTCCGAGCCAGATTCTGCCGTTTTCAACATCCGGATCTTCAACCTCGGGTTGGTAGAAATCGGGATCTTCCACATACCTGATCGCCTCCACGATCTCTTCGGCGAAAATCGCCGCCATGCCCGCGTCCAGTAAAGGCCCCAGATAAGGCAGGTTGCAGTCGTTCTTGATATGAGGCGGCAGGAGTGCCCTGGCAAACTCAAGAGGTTTTTTGGCTGAATCCAGATCCGTCACTTTTATCCCGGTCAAAGAGTAAATGATCGGCAGATAATATGCGGTATTGGGAAACTCCAGTTTCTGAGCTCCTCCGAATTTCTCCAGGGCCATTCTATATTTGCCCTCTGCCTTGGCAACGATATTATAACCACCCTGGATTGCTGCAAATGCTACCAGCTTTGACATAGTCCATTTCCTCCCTTCTTAAGAGGTATTATTCGTTTGTCCACATTATTTCTTCACCAACTAGGCTGCTTCAAGATCCCGCCTGTCGGACATATCCATAAGGACCCTTTCACGCGCCTTATCTATACCGAGTGCCTTACGTTTTTTGTCGATATGGGCTATCATCTTCTGGGCGTGTTTGATAGGATCCACTTCCAGATCCCACATGCCGCCGTAGATATCCTCCAGTTCCTTGTATAGATAGTTTTCAAATACCGGTGAGCCGCTTACAGGCATGGTTACTCCAAAGACCGTGTAAACACCCGCTGTTACGAAATAATGTCCGATACTTATCGCCTTTTCGCTCATCCATTCAGGCGCGGAGCCTGCTACCGGCAGCTCGCTTATGTCATTTCCAAGGCCGCCCGCCTTGACCACTTCGGTTGCGGCCATAAGGATCCGACTGTTGTCGACGCACGAGCCCATATGAAGAACAGGAGGAATTCCAACCGTTTCACAGACCTCAGCCAGCCCCGGCCCGCAGTAGACCTTTGCCGACTCCGGAGTCAGCAGCCCGGCCTTTGCGCACGCAATGGCATTACAGCCGGTTGTAAGGACTATTACATCGTTTCTGATAAGTTCCTTTACAACGGCCACATGACCCGCATCGAGCGAGGTGCGTGCATTGTTGCAACCCACGACCCCGGCTATGCCCCTAATCCTGCCGTTGATAATGTTTTCATTGAGTGGGGTATATGAGCCCCGGAATGTCCCGCCCAAATGATAGTTTATGGCCTCATAACTGAACCCGGCAACAAGATCCGACTGGTTGTCCGGAATCATTACTTCCTTTTCTCTATTGGGGAAATTGTCTATAGCGGTTTTGACTATCTTTTTCGCGTCTTCAAATGCGCTGTGCTCGTCAAATTCTATATGTATGGTGTCTCCGGAGGCTATCTTGGCCCTGGGATTGGTGGTAATCACCTTTGTGTGAAAACACTGGGCGACACTTGCTATATTCTCCATGATGCACTGAACATCGACTACCATTGCGTCCACGGCGCCGGTTATAATTGCAAGCTCCTGTTGCAGAAAATCGCCGCACAGGGGAATTCCATGGCGCATAAGAAGCTCGTTTGCAGTACAGCAGATCCCGCTCAGTTGAATTCCCTTGGCCCCGTTCGACTTTGAGAGTTCAATCATTTCAGGCAGCTCGGCAGCCTGAACGATCATTTCGCTCAAAAGCGGCTCATGCCCGTGAATGACTATGTTGACATGGTCCTCTTTGAGCACGGCCAGGTTGGCCTTGCTTTTGACCGGATACGGGCACCCGAAAAGCACATCCTGCAGGTCGGTGGCTATCATGGAACCACCCCAGCCATCACCTATGGCCGCCCTTGAGCACTGTGCCAATATATTCTCATAATCCTGGTCCACACCTATGTGGGTGCGGTGCATGATCTCCACTATCTCGCGGTCGATTCCTCTGGGAACCACGCCCAGTTTCTGCCATAACTCGTAACGAGGCTTGGGTGCCCTCTTTGCGGTGCAGACAGCCCCCTGCTGCTGACCCCATTGTCCGAGAGCCCTCTCCCCCACTTCCACGGCGATTTCATCAATATCCCGGTCAAGCATCTGCCCGTCTTCACCTTCAACCTTGATTTCGACACCGAAATCAGGGGCGATCTCAAGAAGCTTCTTGGTATCCTTGATACGGTAGTCTTGAGTTTCCTTTCTGGCGGCTGCAAGAAAGGTCTCTGCCACACCCCTTCCATGGTCGGAATGTGCGGCCGCTCCCCCGGCTACCATGCGGGCAAAGTTCCTGGCGCAAATCGTCTCCGGTGTCGCACCGCACAGGCCCTTTCTCGTGTCTTCACCTTCTATGCCCCCTTTGGGCAAAGGAAGCCGGCATGGACCCTGTGAACAATTTTTGCAGCATGTTCCCTGTGCCCCGATGTTACAAGCTTTCATGCTCTGGGCACGGTCGAAGATTGTCTCGATTTCCATCTCCCTTGATCTTTCAATCATTTTCATGCATGCCGGATCAATGGTAAGATCCTCGGGCCTAGGTACCGCCTTCTGCTTTTTCTTAGTTGCCACATCCTTTTTTACTTCTTCTGTTGCCATCGGTGAGGTTCCTCCTCTCCTGTTTCGTTATTGACAGTTCTTGATTTTGCTCTCCCTACCCACTTATATCAGGCTCTCTTGTGTATACGATTGAGATCTTGAGTCAATCTCTCCACAAGACCTAGTTGTACCCCTGCAGGGGTCTTTTTTATCTCAGATTTCCCGGCAGCCTCTCTTTTGGTCTCAAGTTTCTCTCGTTCAATGCTTCTCTTAAGTCTGAGTGCCTGTAAATCCTCAAGTTCTTTTGCCTTTGCTTCTGCCTTGGCCTCTTCCGCCGCCTTTTTCGCGGCTTCTTCCTCGGCCTTCGCCCTGGCCTCCTGCTCGGCCTTTTTATCGGCTTCCGCCTCAGCCTTTGCCCTGGCCTCTTCTGCCGCCTTTTTCGCGGCTTCTTCCTCGGCCTTCGCCCTGGCCTCCTGCTCGGCCTTTTTATCGGCTTCCACCTCAGCCTTGGGCTTTACCTCTTCTGCCTTTAACTCAGGTTCCGGTTTTAACTCTTTTTCAGGTTCTTTCTTAGGCTCTGCTTTCTTCTTAGGCTCGGCCTTTACTTCCTTTTTCTCTGCCTTTGGAGCCGCCTTTTTTTCAGCCTTTGCCTCCTTTTTGGCCTCTTCAAACTCAAGCACAGGCTCAGGCGAGACAGCCAGAAGGTCTATTTCCACTTGCTCCATGTTCTTTGAAATGCCGGCAACGCCGGTGGCCATTCCCCCGTTTATCATCAGTTCGATGAACGAACGCGTCAGCCTGACCGTTTCAGGATGTCTCAAAATGACTACGTCTGATCCACCAAGAAGATATGCCGTCGCTGCCGTCGCCTCCATAAGTATTGGGCGTCTTTCGGCATCCCCGAGCGTGGGGGCGTCCTGTTCGGACTGACCGGCTTCTTTGCACTTCCAAACCTCGTTTCCTACATTATTTATCATAGGTATCTGGAGTTTATCGTCTTCCTGAGTCAAAGCGGCCATTCTGATACGTTCCATTACCGAGTAGCTGTATTCCATTCCGTATCCGAGGCCACCCGTGGTAGGATCTATGAGGATTTTCTCCTGCTTTACACCTAGATTTCCGAGAAGTATATTCAACTGTTTGGCTAGATTCACGTCTATGGGGGAGCTTGCCACAATAACATGCCCGTAACCAAGTGCACTAGCCCCTATCCCCTTGTGATTGGCTTCCTCTACCGGTCCTAAACCGACATTCATTCCCTCACACAATTCAGAAATCTTCTTTAGGACATCTTCATCTTTCTGATTATTTGCGGTTCCCCATACCACCAGGGGTACGTCAACGGCGTCTGCAACCTCTTTTGCCGTTTTCGCCGCCTCCTCCGCACTTTTATCCATACCGTTCGGATCCGTACCCTTCAACTGCAGAACTATAAGATCCGCGCCATATTCCTCCACACACTTTTTCGCCCATTCTGAGGGGGAGGAAATAACATCCTTAAACGGCTCTATGGCAGCTTGAGGCCATTCCTGTGAAGGATCATAGTCCCAAATCTCCATGGCTATTTTAGGCGGATTTGGTGAAGACCCCTCAAAAAGATGAAACGCATAGGAGTCTGATCCTCCGACCGTAACCGCGGCACTTCCGCTTCCGACCGTAGTAGTCCCTATTTTTCCTGAATAGGGTTGTTTCGGGATTTCAAAGGCCAATTTCATTACCTCCTTTTTATGAATTTAACCGTGAGATTGAAAAAGATTTTCCTGTCGGTTCTCAAAATTTTAGAATACATAAACCGGCGTACTTCAAAAAAACAGGTTTTAATAAAAACCCCGCCCTCTTCTCTTTCAAACACGCAAAGACTCCGAGTTCAACCGGAAAAGACTTTAGAGGTTATCCTTGAACTTCACTTTTAAAGATATTCGATATCAGCAGCCGGCTACCGGCAAAAGAGATAAAGACTTCTTGCTCTGAAACCTTAAGAAGACGACCACCGCATCCAAAACTCTTCCTTTTTCGGATGGACGCTGCTTAAAATATGATTCAAAAGATCATATCAAGGTAAAGGATTCCTTAAAAACAGGGATCTAAAAAGCTTATATAAAGACAGACGCACGACTGTTTATCAACTTAAAAATAAATAAAATATAGGAAACGGTATTATTTGATTTGCTAAAAAGAGGAAAGATCGGTTTAAGAGATTTTATTGCGAAGACCATAAGATTTAAACCTTTTAGCACTTATACCTCCTATCGTGGGTAGCCCCTCGATCGGGGTAACTGGTTTTAATATGTTCACTGCATCCATCTCCCTCGCTCTCGACAAAATTCTGAAAGGAGTTTCAGGAGCTCTCTAAGGTAGACTTAAAAATGATAAACTAAATGGCCGCCTTTTTCCGTCAGGTAACATAAAAAAAAGGGCAAATTATTGTCAAGTAAATTCTAAAGTAATTTCAGGCAGTTTAAATTAGTTTATTCCTATATATTGTATTAAATACTATTTTATGTACAAGATATAGATATTAACGTCCAAGTATACCACGAAAAATAGAGTTCGCGGCAACAACCGCTGTGCTTTTTTCTCCCAACTGAGAGGTAGGTTTTCCCTCGAGATCATAATCGAAAACTACCGGGTCCTCAGGAATAATTCCCATCAACTCTAAATTATATTTTTTTACCGCCTCTTCTATACGTGCCCTCTCCCCATCTTTTACCCTGTTTACGATCAAGGACTTACGTATGATATTAAGCTTCAGCTCCTCGGTCAACTCAACAATACGAGCCGCCGCCTGGATTCCCCTGATTGATGAGTCGGACACCACAATCAGATCATCGATATTGTCAGTCGTTAATCTACTGATATGTTCCATTCCCGCCTCATTATCCGTTACTACCATCTCATAATTCTTGATTAATTTCTCCAGATACATAGTAAGTAATGAATTTGCGGCACAATAGCAACCGGCGCCCTCCGGCCTTCCCATGACGATCAGGTCAAAACCGCTCGATTCGATCACCGCCTCCTGTAATTTCATTTCCATAAACACGTCTTTAGTCATTCCGCTGGAAACACCCTTCTTCATCTCCTCCCTGGCATCGCCCAAGGTTTCACTGATCTCCAGGCCCAGCACCTCGTTAAGATTTGAATTTGCATCCGCATCAACTGCCAAAACGGGTGTTCTACCTTCAGAAACCAGATACCTTATCAAAAAACCGGCCACAGTTGTTTTACCCGTTCCCCCCTTGCCGGCCAAGGCTATAGAATAGCTCATTTTCTCCTCCTGAACATATAGATTTTGGTTGCTATTTTTAAAGAATTTTTCTAGAATTTAAAGAACTTAAAACATTTCAGGGCTTAACATATACACAACAATTATGCCAACAAAGAATGATACATGGAAGATCATAACTAAACAGTTAAAGCGAGAGATTCCTCAATCGGAATTCAACACCTGGTTTTCCAACACAAGCATAAAAGAACTGGACACAAGCCTGGTTGTAATAGAAGTCCCGAATAAATTTGTCGCAAGATGGCTTAACGACCATTACCTTATTAAAATAAGGACATGCTTTAAGGACTACCTAAAATATCCGCCTGAAATAAATTTTTGTTATGAGGGTCAAGAAAAATCTCCCGCACCCGGATCGGGCGGTAAAGACGACAGGACCTTTTCCCATCTTGTTAATCCCAACATGCGTTTTGACAATTTTATTGTCTCAAACAGCAACAGATTTGCCTACTTTTCAGCCATGGAAGTAGTAAAAAATCCGGCAACTCTCTATAATCCATTATATGTTTTCAGTAAATTGAGTTTAGGTAAAACCCATTTACTAAATGCGGTTGTGAACCATTTGGCTGAAATAGATCCTTTTAAAAAGGTGAAATACGTTTCTTTCGAAAGATATTATACGGACCTTTCAATAGCAAAAAAAAATAACGCCCTGGACGAATTCAGGCGGGGATACTTTGACCTTGATTTTTTTCTTATCGACGATATAGACCACATAAGCGGTAGGGATAAATCCCAAGAAGAGCTGATAAACCTTTTCAATTATTTTTACAAGCTTAATAAACAGATTATCATAAGCGGGAAGACCTCTCCCGGACAAATAGTAAATCTCATGCCCCATTTCAGATCAAGACTGGAATGGGGTCTTCTTACTGAGATAGAAATACCGGATCTTGAAATGAAAACAGAATTTTTGAGGCAGAAAATGAAGGATGAGGACTTATACCTGCCGGAAGACGTTATTTTTTTTCTGTCAAACAGCACAAACGAGCTGAAGGGTATTAGTAATTACATCGTAACTCTAAAGACCTACGCCTCGCTCTACCAACATGAGATAGATATATCAACCGTTAAATCAATTATAAAAAACAAACCCCCAAACAGGATCACCATCAAAGATATCCAAAAGGCCACTGCCGAATATTTTAATATCTCGCTGAGTGATCTTCTATCAGATAAAAAAAATAGGAAATTTTCGTATCCGAGACAGATTGCCGTCTACCTGTCGAGAAAACTAACTAAACTTTCTTATAAAGGTATAGGCCGATCCTTTGGCAATAAGGATCATTCAACCATAATTTATGCTGTAAACCGGATAGATTCATCAAAAAACAACAACCAAAGTATTTTAAATGACATAAATAGGATACAAAACTTTTTCTCGTAGTTAACTCCCATCACTGAGCATGCCGAAGGGTGGGACTGAAAAGAACAAAGGAACTCAAGTAAAGACAATGGATCCCGCAGATATTGGATGAAAGGAGAATTTCGGTCTTGAACCGGGCTGACCAAAATTTTATTAGGACAGATGTGGAATTTTTTTTAATAACTTTTTTATTAATGATCAAAGAACGGTAAATTGGAAAGTTATTCCACTTCAGTGTTTGAATATTCAAAACCAACCGGGAATTCAATTAATAACTCTTTTAGTATTTACAACAAAATACCCGGGTAATATACAAATCAACACAGACTTTTATTATTATTATATTTATAAAAGATAAAATAATATTAAACAGATGTTAGAAAACAGATTGGAGCGGAGGCAAAAATGGAAATAAAAATTGATAGAGAAATCTTTTTAAAAAGTATCTCCAGATTTCAAAGTATAATAGAGAAAAGAAGTAACATGCCTATTCTTTCAACTATCCTTCTGACTGCAACTGATTCTGTTGTGCGTATTTCCGCAACTGATCTTGAAATCGGATTTCAGCAGATACTTGAAGCTGAAATTATTGGTGAAGGCAGTATAACGGTATCAGGCAGGAAGCTTTTCGAAATTCTGAAAGAAAGCAGGGCGAAAATATTTCATATAAAAGAAAAAGAAAACAACTGGGTTTTTCTTTCCGATGACGTTGCACAATTTAATCTGTCCTGCCTTCCTGCAGACGAATACCCTACCTTTGTTGAACCGATGGATGTAAATATGGTTGAAATAGAAGGAAATATCCTCAGCGAAATGATCAATAAAACAATATATGCCGTGACAATGGAGGATGCAGGATTTAAGCTTTCGGGAATATTTACTGAAAAGACTGAATTTGAAGGGAATTCTTTTTTAAGGATGGTTGCAACCGACGGTCACAGGTTATCTTTGATTGATAAAACATTTTCTAATATTGATAAACTGGAATTAGGATCAGGCGTTGTTATTCCTAAGAAGGGAATGTCGGAAATTAATAAACTTGCCTCAGACGGCGGCACTGTTATGCTAGGTTTCAAGGATAAAAACTGTGTTGTTAAAAAAGATAATACCCTCCTGATAATTAGGCTGCTTGAAACAAAATTTCCGGATTATCATGCCGTAATACCGAAAGATTCTAAATTCAAGATAGATGTAGACAGGGTACTTATAAACGATGCCATGAGAAAAATGCTTATACTTAGCAATGAGCGGTATCGGGCGGTAAAAATTATATTGGATAAGGATCTAATGGAGTTGTTTTCAACAAATCCTGATCTGGGAGAGGCTCATGAAAGCATCCAGGTAAAGTATAACGATGAACGAATGGAAATAGGTTTCAATCCCAGATATTTTATCGACACTCTCCAGGCTATGGAAAGTGATCTGATAAGTTTGAGCTTTTTAGACAGTCTCAAACCTTGCGTGATAAGAGGTCAAGTAGATGAAGGTTTTGTGGGGCTTATGATGCCTATGAGGTTATAGAATACAACATATAAATGGTTAGTAAACAGAGTGGTTTTTTTAAAGTTAGGAAGAAAGGATTATAACGGTCAAGAAATGGAAGAGGAAAAGAGAACGTATGCCGCCTCTGATATAAAGGTTTTGGAGGGTCTGCAGGCGGTTCGTAAAAGACCTGCAATGTACATCGGGAATACAGGAGTGGAGGGACTTCATCATCTTGTTTATGAAGTAGTCGATAACAGTATAGACGAAGCACTTGCAGGTTTTTGCGATCGTATCAATGTACAGATCTTTAATGATAACAGTATTTCCATTACCGACAATGGGAGAGGTATTCCCGTAGATTTTCATGCAGCTGAAAATATGTCGGCCTTGGAAGTGGTTATGACAAAACTTCACGCCGGTGGAAAGTTTGATAATAAGACATATAAGGTATCGGGAGGACTACACGGAGTTGGTGTATCTGTAGTAAACGCACTCAGTTCTTATTTGGAAGTGGAGGTCTATAGAGACGGTAATATTTATTATCAGCGTTATGAAAGAGGAATACCTGTATCAACTCTGGAAGTAAAAGGAACTACCGATAGAGAAGGAACAAGAGTAACATTTTTAGCGGACAGTGGTGTTTTTGAGAGCATAAATTTTGATTTTGAAACAATTTCAAAGCGAATGAGGGAACTTTCGTTTCTGACAAACGGAGTTAATATAAATATATCGGATGAAAGAACCGGCAAGAAAAAGTCATTTATTTATGAAGGTGGAATAAGATCCTTTGTCGAATACATTAATAAAAATAGGGAAGTAATACATCCAAAGCCTATATTTATATCCGGGGATAAAAACGGTGTTATGATGGAGGTGGCTTTCCAATACAATAACTCGTATACAGAAAATCTTTTTACCTTTGCAAATAATATAAATACTACGGAAGGTGGAAGTCATCTGAGCGGATTCAAATCCGCGCTTACAAGAAGTATAAATGTGTTTTTAGTGAATTCGGTGCTTGCAAAAAATTTTAAAGATAAACTGACTGGGGATGATGCAAGAGAAGGTCTTGCTGCGGTGATAAGCGTTAAACTGCCTGATCCACAGTTTGAAGGTCAAACAAAAACAAAGTTGGGTAACAGTGATGTCAAAGGATTTGTCGAAACCGTAGTTTATGAGGGACTTAATACATTTTTTGAAGAGAATCCTAATGTCATAAAATCAATACTCGGTAAAGTGGTCGACTCCGCAAGGGCCAGAGACGCGGCAAGAAAGGCGAAGGAACTTGCAAGAAGAAAGGGCGTTCTGGCGAGCCACTCTCTTCCTGGAAAACTAGCAGATTGTCAGGAAAGAGATCCAAGCCGGAGTGAAATATTCATAGTAGAGGGCGATTCGGCAGGTGGGTCAGCAAAGCAGGGACGAGATCGAAGGTTTCAGGCTATTCTTCCTCTAAAGGGAAAAATATTGAATGTTGAAAAAGCGCGGTTTGACAAAATGATATCAAACGAAGAAATAAGAACTATGATAGCCGCCTTGGGAACCGGAATCGGAGATAATGACTATGACATTGAAAAAATAAGATATCACAAGGTCATAATAATGACTGATGCGGATGTGGACGGATCTCATATAAGAACTCTTTTGTTGACTCTGTTTTTCAGGCAGATGCCTGAATTATTGAAAAAAGGTTATCTGTATGTGGCTCAACCACCTTTGTATAGAATAAAGGAAGGCAATAAAGAATTCTACATAAAAGACGAAGATAAATTTAATAGTTTTCTACTCGAAAGAGTGGCGAAAGACAGAAAAATTATTTTCAATAATGGAGAAGAAATTTCAGGGAAAAGATTTATAAACATGCTGAATGGAATTATAAAATTCTACGAAAGCGTCAATAAGTTAAGCAGGAGAGGCTACAGCCCCAGGTTTCTTGAGTTTTTTGTATTGAACGGTATTACAGATAAGAACCAGTTCAAAGACAGAGAGTTTATGGAAAAGTTTTATAAGAAAATGGAAGAAAACGGATTTAGAGTCGGAGAAAAGATTAACGGAGAAAACGGGTTCTACGAATTTTTTGTTACGGAAACAAATAATGGCGGACAAAGTTTCGCTATAAATTGGGAGTTTTTGTCATCACCGGAGCTTAAACACTTACTTAGAATCTCCAAAGATTATGTGAGATTGACAAATGGGGCCCAAATAATAAATGAAAACGATGATAAATCTAATATAGATAATCCCGAAGAATTCATAAATGAGTTGTTGAATGCGGGGAAAAAGAGACTATATATCCAGAGATACAAAGGTCTTGGAGAAATGAATCCTGAACAGTTATGGTCTACGACAATGGATCCTGAAAGAAGAAATCTGGTCAAAATAAAGGTTGAAGACTTTGTCGAAGCGGATGAAATATTTACTGTGCTGATGGGAGACAAAGTGGAACCCAGGAGGGAGTTTATACAAAACAACGCCCTAGAGGTAAAAGAACTGGATATTTAAAAAAACAAGAAATTGGTCTGGAGAATTTTGATGATTAGCGATTTTAAAATTGATTCCGTAAATATAGAAGATGAAATGAAGAAGTCCTATCTTGAATACTCAATGAGTGTCATTGTAGGAAGAGCACTGCCCGATGTAAGAGACGGTCTGAAGCCTGTTCATAGAAGAGTCTTATATGGAATGCATGAGTTGAAAAATTTTTATAACAGGCCTTTCAAGAAGTCTGCAAGGGTGGTGGGTGACGTTATAGGTAAATATCATCCTCATGGAGATGCGGCTGTTTATGACACCATAGCCAGAATGGCACAGGATTTCTCTATGAGATATACCATCGTGGACGGTCAGGGGAACTTCGGATCCGTAGATGGAGACCCCCCTGCTGCTATGCGTTATACCGAAGTAAGAATGACTAAGCTGGCTCAGGAATTTTTGAGTGACATAGAAAAGGAAACCGTAGACTTCAGGCCGAACTATGATGAATCTCTAAGTGAACCGGTTATTCTACCGACCAGGGTACCAAACCTGCTTGTGAACGGCTCTTCCGGAATAGCCGTCGGAATGGCTACGAATATTCCGCCTCATAATCTTGGGGAAATTTGCCGGGCCGTTATCAAGATGATAGATGATCCGGATGTAACTTTAAAGGAATTGATGGGAATGGTGCCGGGGCCCGATTTTCCTACGGCAGGTTTCATATTGGGGAAAAGAGGGATACAGGAAGCGTATAAAACGGGAAGAGGTATAATAAAAATAAGGGCCCGAGCATTTGTTGAAAAGTTAGCTCATAACAAGGAGAGAATTGTTGTATCGGAGATCCCCTACCAGGTTAACAAGGCAAAACTTCTTGAAAAGATAGCCGAACTTGTAAGGGATAAGAAAATTGAAGGAATTTCAGATATCAGGGATGAATCCGACCGAGACGGAATGAGAATTGTTGTAGATGTGAAGCGTGAAGGAAAGGCCCTTGTGATTCTAAACAGACTCTATAAGTACACGCAGATGGAGACATCTCTGGGAATTATTCTGCTGGCCATTGCCAACAACAGACCTGAGGTTTTGACGCTTAAAAAAATAATCAAATATTTCATAAGCCACAGGCGTGAGATAATAATTCGGAGAACAATTTATGATTTGAAAAAGGCCGAAGAGCGCGCGCATATACTGGAAGGGCTTAAAAAGGCTTTAGATTTTCTCGATGATATAATTGAACTAATTCGATCTTCTACAGATCCAGGAGAAGCAAAGGCAAGACTCATCAGGGAATTTGAATTTTCCGAAATACAGGCGCAGGCGATACTTGACATGCGTCTTCAGCGATTAACCGGACTGGAAAGGGAAAAGATAAATGCCGAGTACCAGGATCTCATAAAAAGCATCTCAAAATTAAAGGCTATCTTGGGTAGTCAGGCTATGGTTTCGGAGATCATAAAGGGCGAAATGAAGGAAATTGAATCAAAACATGGAAATGAGAGAAGGACAGAAATACTTGAGGATGCTGATGAATTAGAATTAGAGGATCTTATCGCCAATGAGGATATGGTGGTTACAATAAGCCACGAAGGATATATCAAACGAAATCCGATAAGCCTTTATCGTGCACAGAGAAGAGGAGGTAAGGGATTAACCGGGGTAAAGACCAAGGCCGAAGATTTCGTGGAACTGCTGTTTGTGGCCTCCTCCCATGATTATCTTATGTTTTTCACAAATAAGGGAAGGGTGTACTGGAAAAAGGTCCATGAAGTACCGGAGGGCAGTCGGATGGCCCGTGGAAAGGCCATTGTGAATCTTCTTGATCTCCAGAAGGGAGAAAAGGTCGCAACGACGCTTGCCGTGAAGAACTTCGAGGAAGGAAAATACGTGGTAATGGCCACAAAGAACGGGATTGTAAAGAAAACTGAACTGAAATCCTATAGTCATCCCAGGATCACCGGGATTTTAGGAATAAAGATACGAGAAGATGATGAACTTATTGCCGTTCGTGTTACAAGCGGGGAACAGGATATTTTTCTGACGACGCAAATGGGTAAATCGCTTAGATTCAATGAATCACAGCTTCGAAGTATGGGCCGGGTCGCCTCCGGAAACATAGGGATAAGACTCGGAAAAAGGGATGCGGTGGTCGGAATGGAAGTCCTTGAGGAGGGAGCTACCATCCTTACTGTAACGGAAAACGGTTTTGGAAAGAGAACTAAGACCGAGGAATATAGGTGCCAGGCAAGGGGTGGAAAGGGAATATTTACAATTAAGACCAGCCAAAGAAATGGACTGGTAGTATCCTCATACCGGGTAACAGATCAAGACGAATTAATGATAATAACAGGTCATGGAAAGATTATTCGCTTGAGGGTGGGGGATATATCGATAATTGGAAGAAATACGCAGGGAGTTACGCTTATCAACCTGGAGGAGGGAGAAAAGGTTGTGGGTGTGGCAAAGCTGATGGATGATTAGAGACCTGAAGTAAGAGAAGAATGTTATGAATGAAAATAGACGGAATATCGCTGTTATAGGAGCGGGCAGTTGGGGAACCGCTCTTGGAAATCTGCTGGCGGAGAAGGGGTTTAATGTCGATCTGTGGGTAAGGGAGGATGATGTTTTTCATCAGATACGCAAAGAGAGGGAAAACAAGGTGTTTCTGCCCGGTATAAGGCTCTCAGATGGTTTAAATGCGGTAAATAGCTATGAGGAGGCCCTACTGGGTAAAGAACTTGTTTTGATTGTGGTTCCTTCTCATGTTTTCAGAAAGGTATTGAGGGAAATGAAGCCGTATGTGAACAACGGGATGTCCCTTATCACTGCGACAAAAGGTATTGAAAACGAATCGCTTGAAGTAATGTCCGGTGTTGCATCAGCTATTTTGGGTAATGAGTATCTGGAGAAGTTTTCATGTCTGTCAGGACCAAGCTTTGCAAAAGAGGTGGTAAGAAGGTTGCCCACCGCCGTTACTATAGCATGCAGGGATGCAAAGCATGCCAAGCGAATGCAGGAGGTTTTCTACACTGAACATTTCCGTGTGTATGTAAGTGACGATATCATGGGTGTGCAGCTTGGTGGCGCATTGAAAAATGTTGTAGCTATCGCGGCCGGGGCTTCAGACGGTCTTAGATTCGGGTATAATGCCAGAGCGGCACTGATAACAAGGGGGTTGGCGGAAATATCCAGGCTGGGTGTGTCAATGGGGGCTAATCCGCTTACGTTTGCAGGATTGGCAGGAATGGGTGATCTTGTGCTTACATGTACCGGGGATCTCAGCAGAAACCGGAGCGTGGGGATAAAGATCGGTGAAGGCATGTCAATTGAAGAGATCACCGGAAGGATGAAAATGGTTGCAGAGGGAGTAAAAACTACAAAATCTGCATTTGAACTGGGCAGAAAAATGGGAGTGGATATGCCGATAATAAATCAGGTTTACAATATAATCTATGAGAAGAAAAAACCTGAAAAGGCTGTAAGAGATCTGATGAAGAGAAAATTGAAGGCGGAGATTGAGTCTTGATGAGATTTTAATAGGGCTGTTCATGATTCAGGTTTGAATAAAATAGGAATAACAGGTACAGAGGAATTATATGGCAGCCATAAAACCAAAAGGGGAAAAGATCCGGCAGGCGGTAAAATGGATATCGGATAAGCTGAAATCGGGACAAAACGATACTGTGTTGACCCTGGTGACAGAGGCCTCATTAAAGTATAACCTTTCACCCAGGGAAGAGGACTATCTTCTGAGTTTTTATAAGAAGAATACTAATGATGAAAAATAATTACGCAAGGAAATTAGGCGCTTATATTAGACTTGGGGCTGTTTTTCAAGGAGAATGAAATAACTAGATTTTCAATGAAGCAAGGGAAATCAATTCCTGGAATTATGAAGCCTTTTACTTAAAAACTGAACCTGCCTTCTTGTCTTCTCATCTTTTTTCATATTAGCTTCGATTAGTTCTGAAGCGTATAACACAGTGGAATGACTGCGATTAATAGTTGCGCCTATTTCTTCAAGGGTCTCGTCCGTATACCTTCTGGATAGGTAGGCACAGATATTTCTCGGTAATACGTATATCTTTTTGCGGGATTTGGAGCTGACCATTTCAGGGTCAATGTTGTAGTATTTTGAAACCAGCTGTTTGACATCCTGGCTGGATATAGAGGCCTCTGAAGTTACCAGGCAGTCTACGACTTCCTTGGCAAGGTCGAGATCTATTTTTACATTAAGAAGGGCGGATTTGGCACTGAGGGAATTAAGGGCACTTTCCATTTGGCGGACATCCCTTGTAAGTCTGCCGGCAATGAAGTGGATTATCTCGTCGGCGAGATTCAGGTTCTTTTCAAAGGCCTTTTCAGATAATATCTTTACCCTTGTTTCATAATCGGGGTTATCTATGGTGCTGACCAGGCCGCATGTAAGCCTTGATGAGAGCTCTTTTGACATGCGGGGGATATCCTTTGGGGGAAGAGAACTGGTGAAGATTAATTTTTTATTGTCATTGCAAAGGGCATCAAGGGTATATCCCAGTTCCACCTGAGTTTTTTCTTTTCCGCTCAGAAAATGGATCTCTTCCAAAAGCAGTACATCACAGGAACGCCGATACCTGTTTTTGAATTCATCGATGCGGTTGTTTCTGATAGAAGAAATCATTTCGTTGGTGAAATCCTCTGCAGTTATGTAGAAAACCTTGGCCTTTGGGTTGATGTGCATGATTTTGTTACCCACGGCCTGAGAAAGATGGGTCTTCCCCAGTCCGGTTTTGGCCAGCATTAGCAGGGTATTGTAATGCCGGGATTGGCTGCGGGCAAGCTCCTGGGAGGCTGAATAGGCGAATTCATTTGACGGTCCGACTATAAATCGGTCAAAGGTGAAGCCCTTGTTGAAGAATTTGAAGCTGGAGCCTGAAGTCTTAAAATTGGGGAGAGTAAGTTGCTTTGGGCCTTTGGAGTCGGAAGGGTTGGGATTTGATTTGATTTTACGATCTACATCGAAGCACAGATCCAAATGTCGATTGGTTGTGGAATTTAATTTATCCAGGATAAGTTCATAATAATTCTGCTTGACCCAGTTGCAGGAAAATTTATTCGGAAATCCAAGAGTTAATGTATTGCCGTCATTAGATACAAAAGATATCGGTCGTATCCAGAGTGAGAAGGTGTTTTTCGGGATTTCATTGCTAAGCTGGTTCTTTATCTCCTCCCAACAGACCTTCATCTATTTCTCCCGGTTTTTAACAGAATTAACGTTTATGTTGAAAAGTGAATTGAAATGAATCAAACAGGATGTTAATCGTATTTATACGAATGGGTGTTTAGATGTCAAAGCTCGTTGATGAGAGGCAAAAGTTATGTGAGATACTCTTTTTGACATAAGGTAACGTATTCGGCTCACAAGGGAAATCGGCAGTGTCGGTGTAAGTCACCGAGAAGGTGACGTTTTTTAGAATATAAAATTGGACCAAAAAACAATTACTTAAGCAAAAGAGCTGCGTTGTTTAAAAAAATATCCACATTGGAGATCATTAAAATACTACGATTTACGCAGTTTTTTAATGATATTCATTTTCTTATAGGGGATATTTTGGATAATAAAATGATAGTGATATATGGTGAAAGTTAGGAAAGAAAATTGCATGAGCTGTAACTTATTTATATTGCAAGGTAAAAATAGAATAAAAAGAGCCTGCTGCCGGAGGTTAACTCTATTTTAAAAATTATATTAAAAAACAAAGAGGTGCATTTTCTGTAAATGGGGGAAAATTGCTGATGAACAAGAAAAGGATAGTTGTAATTGCGGGAGGTTGGTCTAAAGAAAGGGAGATTTCTCTTGATAGCGGTAGGGCTGTGTACGATGCCATCGATAGAAATCGTTACGATGTAATGATGTGCGACCCGTTGAATGGGCTTGAAAGGATAATGGAAGGTAGGGATTCCATTGGACTTGCCTTTGTGTTGCTTCATGGGCGGAGCGGTGAGGACGGATCGATGCAAGGGTTTCTTGAGACTTTGGGGATTCCCTACGTCGGGTCGGGGGTTCTTGCAAGTGCGATGGCAATGAACAAACATAAGGCAAAACAGATATTCAGGGCTAACGATATTAAGGTCGCCGATGACATTTTAGTGAGAAAAGATGAACAGGTAACTGCTTGTAATATATTTAAAATGCTTGGTGAAACGGTCGTAACAAAGCCCGTAACTGAAGGATCAAGCATCGGCATGTCTATCTGTAGAAGCGAAGAAGAGTTTGACAGGGGATTTGAGATGGCCGCGGGACACGGAAGTGAGGTTATGATCGAATCGTACATAAAGGGAAGAGAGGTGACATGCTGTATCCTTGGAAATTCAAAACTTGAAGCCCTGCCTATAGTGGAGATTGCACCTGGAGAAGGGCACCTCTTCTTTGACTACGAGGCAAAATACACCAGCGGAGTCGCGGCGGAAATCTGCCCGGCCCGGATTGATGAAAAAATTGCTGAAGGGGTGAAAAAAATTGCTCGAAAAGCTCATGTAGCGCTTTGCTGCAAGGTGTGGAGCAGGACAGACATGATTATTAGGGGAGATGATATTTTTGTGCTTGAGACAAATACGATCCCTGGAATGACTACCAACAGCCTGTTTCCGCTCGCTGCTAGAACGGGGGGTGTGCCATTTCCTCAACTCGTTGAAATACTTATTGAATTATCAATAGAATAAGTGGGGTGTTTGGCCGAAGAATAGTGCCCCATGCCGTATGCTTCCGTGATGTTTTTTTCTGCCGGGCGGTGTGAAGAAAACGGGATGTTTCACGTGAAACATTGTTTTGCCTTTTCAAAGCATAAGTATTGTGCTATCAACTTCTCAAACTGCCGGATCGAATAAAGCATGGTCGCTCCGGTCAAAGGCGGGTAAGGCTTTGCCCTTTAACGGTTTGCAATCATGGAGTGTCCTTTTTATGTATGCGGCCCCTGTTTCTTTTTTTGTAAAAGCGGCACACGGATAATGTGATGACAATCTCTTCTTGTACTAACAGCGGGGTTCAGGGCATCTGATGGCAAAGGTAATCTCTATTTCTAATCAAAAGGGAGGGGTAGGCAAGACTACCACCGCCATAAATCTCTCGGCATCTCTTGCTGCGGCCGAAAAATCGTGTCTGCTTATTGACTGCGATCCTCAAGGCAACGCCACCACCGGCCTGGGCATTGACAGATCCGGAATAAAGGCGGGGCTCTATGATCTTTTATTGGGAGGGCTGTCTCTGAGTGATGTTCTTTTGGACACGGCCCTTTCAGGCTTGCATCTCATAGCTGCAACCTCGGATCTGGTAGGAGCCGAGGTTGAAATGTCTTCGCTAAGGGATAAAGAGTTTTTACTTAAAAGGCACCTGATCAAATATGAGAATGAATTTGATTACGTATTTATCGACTGCCCGCCATCTCTGGGGTTTTTGACGGTGAATGCCATGACAGCGGCCGGTTCAGTGATTGTGCCTCTGCAATGTGAATATTATGCCCTGGAGGGGCTTTCCCAGTTGCTGAGAACGATAAAGGCACTGAAACACTCGCTTAATCCGGGTTTGCGGCTTTCAGGAATTCTGCTCACCATGTATGATCAGCGTAACAATCTTTCAAAACAGGTAGCTGAAGAGGTACGGAATCATTTCAAGTCGACCGTTTTCAATACTGTTGTCCCTCGCAATGTAAGGTTGAGCGAGGCGCCCAGCCATGGCAAACCGATATTGCTTTATGATATACGTTCAACCGGCGCTCAAAGTTACCTGGAACTGGCAAAAGAGTTAATATGCAGGGAAATAGGATAAGATGAAAAAAAGGAAGGCGTTAGGCAAGGGGCTTTCTGCTATAATACCTGAAGCGGAAGGTTTCGAGGAAAAGACGGGACAGTTTTTTCTTTGCCCCATAGAGCTTATCGAACCAAATCCCGATCAGCCCAGGAAGGATTTTTCTGAACCTGAGCTTCAGGAGATGGTAAATTCGGTGAAGGAAAAGGGTGTTATTACCCCGCTGCTTGTCAGTAGAAAAGATAATATATACCAGCTTATTGCCGGAGAGAGAAGGTGGCGCGCAGCCCAGCGGGGAGGGCTCGATCGCGTCCCGGTTATAGTGAAAGAGGCGAGTCCGACAGAGGTCTTGGAGCTTGCACTTATCGAGAATATTCACAGAAAAGATCTTAATCCGATCGAGGAGGCCCTGGCTTTTAAAAAACTTATTACTGACGCGGGTATTACCCAGGATGAGTTGGCAAAACGCATCGGTAAAGAGCGATCCACCGTTACGAACATCATGAGGCTTCTCAGCCTGCCCTTGTCAATGCAGGAAGATGTGATAAACGGACGGCTGTCCATGGGGCATGCAAGGGTGCTGGCAGGATTAAAGAGCAGCGAGGAACGGATCAGTCTCAGGGATGAAATAATCAAAAGGGACCTGTCCGTAAGGCAGGCGGAATCGCTGGCAAAAAAAGCGAAGTCCGGTAGTCCCAAAGGGGGTAAACCCGATTCAGAAAAGGATTATTATTTTAGATCTCTGGCGGATAATCTCAAGAGATCTCTGGGAACCAAAGTGGAAATAAGGAGAAACGGCAAAAGGGGGCGGATAGTCGTGCACTATTATTCCGATGATGAGCTGGACAGGTTGCTTGAGCTTCTATGTTGATCCTTTCCGCTCCTCCATCTTCTCTCTTTACCCTGCACTATTCTGACAAGGTTGTCCCTGTGCCTTAAACAAATCAGGAAACTGATTGCGGCGGGTACAATCAACGCCTTAAAGGGCACGCCGGTTGCCGCCAGAATAAAAGGCATTGCACAAGCTGATATCAATGACGCTAGGGAAATGATATCCCATATATATACTGCAGATATGAAACAGAGCACGGCAAATGCAGCGCCAAGAGGTGATATCCCCAGATATACTCCGAGGGCAGTTGCTACGCCTTTTCCACCCCTGAAGCCCAAAAACAGTGAGAACTGGTGCCCCAGGAGGCTTGCCAGGCCTATAAGAGACAGGTCAAGACACAGTTCCTGAAAGTTAAGGGTGGCAAGACTACGGTACAGCAAAATGGGTAAGAATCCCTTCAACAGGTCGACCGTGAGAGTCAAAACACCCCATTTGAGGCCGACTTCCCTCGCGACATTTGTAGCTCCGATGTTTTTGCTGCCCCTTGTGGTAATATCAATTCGGGCAACCTTCGCCGCAATTATTTTTCCAAACGGTACGGATCCCAGTATATATGCTGCTGAAATGTATAATAGAAGTTGTGAATTCATTATGATTCCTTTAAAGGCACGCGGATGTTTTCCCGCGGGTCATTGATAATATAGTCACTTGGCTTTTTGTAGTAGTTACTATATCTTAAAGTACATGCTTTATCATTCGTATGCAACGACATTTTAATCGGGGGCATGTTTTGAAACTCATGGTAATGGATGGCCACGGTGGTGGAATAGGCGCAGCGATTATTAAAGGCTTGAGAGAGTCCATTGGTAACAATATTGAGCTCCTTGCCGTAGGCACAAACTCTATCGCAACATCAAGGATGATGAAAGCCGGTGCCAACAGGGGAGCAACAGGGCAAAACGCCGTTGTGTGGACAAGCCGTAGGGTAGGCATAATAATGGGGCCTATAGCGATCCTTATGGCAAATTCAATGATGGGTGAAATGACGGAGTCAATGGCCTGCGCCATAAGCTCAAGCCAAGCCGTTAAAATCCTGTTGCCACTTTCTCTGGAAAGAATCAATATCGTCGGAGTTAAGGGAGAGCCGCTCCCCCACCTTGTAGATCAGGCCGTAGCCGTAGTTTCAGATCTTATGAAGGATCTTGATGCCTGAACAGGTCTAATATCGCCCTATATGCTGTTTAATCCTTTACGGAAATCCTGAATATGAAAGCCAGGTTGGAAGTGCCGCTTACTTAACGGATTGCCAAAAAGGGCTGTAATGGGCGAACGTGGCTGAGTGGAGTTGACTTGTTCCATACCTTAAACCTTCAGGGGATAAAACCGTTCGGCTGGAGATTCTACGTGCCTTTTATCTCAATGGCAGGTGTATCGCCTTGTGATTTCAAGATAAAAGGCCCCCTCTTCTATCTTACCCCGCTTCAGGCATCCTTTTGAGTATATATTGCATTTGGCTTCCAGTTCTTCATAGGCGCATTCGAACTGTTTATGATCCAGTTTCCCGCTTTCCAATACCTTTACAAGCGCCCTTATCCTATAAAGGTCGATCCCGATATAGCGACCTGAGAGCTGATCGGCCGCCCCTCCTCGCTTGATCACAAGCCTTTTGGGTATCAGGTGTACAGGGTACCTGCATGAAATCCTGAGCCACAGATCATAGTCTTCACAGGCCAGAAGTTCCTCATCAAACAGGCCTAACTCATTTATGAGATCCCTTTTAAGCATAACCGCGGAAGGGCTTACAAGGCATAGAGCGAGAGAGTGTTCGAAAATTTCCCCGGACCTCTTTCTATGCTTTTTCATCGGATTTACTCGGACCCCGTTTCTGATCCAGACCTCTTCGGTCTGGCATATCTTGGCGTCAGGATTGGCACTGAAAAAGTTGAGCTGCTCTTCAAGCTTTCGGGGAAGCCATAGATCGTCGGAGTCCAGAAATGATATGTAAGGGGCGCCGGCTGCCAGAATGCCCGTATTTCTGGCAGCCGAAACGCCCTGATTAAAGGGGTGTCTGATGTATATAATATCGCCGATCAACGGGTCAAGAGCCTCCCTGGTCCCGTCGGTTGAGCCGTCATCTACCACTATTATTTCATTTTCGTTCCGGGTCTGGGACAGTACTGATGAAATAGCCTTTATAGTATTTTCAGGTCTATTATATGTGGGTATGATCACACTTACTTGATTCATCGAAAAAACCGCCAGATAAGGGCAATAATACCTGAAAAGATGAAATTCGCTTCGATAAGCGCCTCTAACGCGTTTCCGGGATAAATCCAATGCCTCTCATAGGCAAGAAGACATGTCGACAAAGTAATGATAGGAAGCAGCATAACATAGGAAAAGCGACCCACAAGGCCTGTTAACGGGCCGAGGGCAAGGGTCATGGCGGTCAGTATGAGGATTATCTTCAGCAGTCGTAGTGTCTTTTCCTCGCCAAGAGTAACCGGAAGGGTTTCAGTGCCCACTATTAGATCCCCCTGGGCCTGAAATATATCAAAGAGGGCGGATCTAACATAACTAATTAAAAAGACTACGAATATAGAGAGTAACATCGCATTCCATCGAATACTTTCGGACTCCAGGAAAGGCAGCACCGATATTACAGCGGTCCATGCAATGGCCTCCGAGAGGCTTCTTGAACCGGGTATATCCTTGATCTTCACATATCTATATTTGCCTCTGAATCTGATAGGAAACAGGGGCATGCTGTAAAGGGCACCGAGCAGGGTCAAGCCGGCAATGGCCAGAAAGGTACTAATTCCGATATGGAAGGATACGAAAAGGGCTATCAAAATAGAGACGGTAGCCGAGATTATAAGAGGGTTTCTGTATTTTTCCAGATAAAATGCCTTTTCGGGATCATTGTAAGCACTGGCTCCCTTGTCCAGAAAATGATTAAGTACATGCATGGCGTGTATATATAGAAACGAGAGCAGTGAAAAGGCGATCAGGGGCGGCCGGGAAAAAAGAATCGATGCGGCCAGGGTTAAACCGAAGGCGCCCGAGGCGACCAGGAAATTGCTCAAGAGAAGAAATTTGCAGACCTCCTTAAAGGTGAGGGAAAAGCTGCCCCTTGTCCTTCCTTTTATTCCTTCTATTTCCTTGACAACATTGTTTATCATCCAGTTCGGGGTGGATGCGCCGGCTGTAACCCCGATCTTCTCCATAGCGGAAAGCTCCTGCCTTTTCAGATCTTTTTCAGTTTCCACATGAAATGTCGGCAGGCCCACCTCTCTTGACAGCTCAGCCAAGCGTTGGGTATTTCCGCTGTGATATCCTCCTACGACAACCATGGCATCGACATTCTGCGCTATGGAACGGACTTCTTCCTGGCGTTGCTGGGTCGCATCGCAGATTGTGTTGAATACGAGAAGATCAGGAAATCGGGTCTTTAGGGCGTGTATGATTTCGTCGTATTTTTTTGCATTCTGAGTTGTCTGAGCCACGACAAAGGGGTGATCGATCCGTGGAAGCCCGGATACCTCATCAATATCGCGTATGACGTTAGCAGGAGTCTCGCTGTAACCCATAAGACCAATAACCTCGGCATGATCCGGGTCTCCCACTATAATTGCGGAATGCCCCTTTCTTGTGTAGGATCTTATTATTGCCTGTACTTTTGCGACCCTGGGGCAGGTTGCATCAACTAACCTGAGCCCCATGTTTCTTATTTTTTTTCTTGATTGAGGAGGAATACCGTGAGCCCTTATCACTATGGTGCCTGATTTCAATTCCCCAAGGTTAGTGAGGGAGTGTACGCCCTTTGATGACAATAGGTCCATTACCTGTCTATTGTGTATAAGCGGACCGTAGGTGTAGATGGGGCCGTCGTCCTTGTTGGCTTCGGTAAGCACGATTTCCATTGCCCGCCTGACACCCATGCAGAAGCCCGCGTTTCTGGCCAGTTTTACTTTCAAGTTCCTTTAACCCTCCAGTTTCGAAAAATATTGTTTTACGGCGCTCATCATATCTTCAAAATTCTGAATGCCCGTGAAGGTGCCCCTGAATCGGCAGCTATCAGGTAATCCTTTTGTATACCATAAAAGCAGGCCCCTCATCGCCCTTGCCGCCCTTTCCTCCCCCATGAACCGGCACAAAAGCCTGAAATGCTCCTCTATCAATGCCCTTCTTTCGGCTATTTCAGGATATGTCACTGGAATGCCACGGTTCTTGAGGGATATCTGCCTGAATATCCATGGATTTTCGACAGCCCCTCTGCCTATCATAACCCCGTCGCATCCGGTCTTCGCTCTCATATCAAATGCCAGTGAAAAGTCAAATACATCACCGTTTCCAATTACAGGGACATCAACCGTCTCTTTAAGTACTTTTATAAGGTTCCAGTCAGCCTTGCCGGAAAAACCCTGAGAAACCGATCTGGGATGGAGTGTAATGGCATCTACCCCGCAATCCTCCATTATCTGCGCCAGCCGTACGGCGGAATTATCATCTTTTGACCAGCCGGCCCGCATCTTGACGGTGAGAGGGATCTTGCAGGCCTTTCTTACCGCCAGCAATATATCTCTCACCGCAAACGGATCCCGCATAAGCGCACCTCCCGACCCGGTCTTAAGGACCTTTCTGGCCGGACATCCCATGTTGATGTCGATAACATGAGCGCCCGAGGCCTCGGTGATTTTGGCCGCTTCAGCCATGATTTCCGGTTTGGAACCGAATAGCTGAACTGACAGGGGGGTTTCCGCAGGATCAGTTTTGAGGTAATTCAAGGTCTTTTTATGAGCCCTTGTCAGCCCGGCTGCGCTGACCATTTCGCTTGTTACCAGACCTGCGCCCATTTTTCTGACTATGACACGGAATGGAAGATTTGTTATGCCGGCCATAGGAGCCATGACGGCCCAGCTGTCGAGATTCAGTTTGCCTATCGAAAGCATAAGAAATTATCAAAAAAATTTGAATTTTTTAGTTGCACGATTGTCCTACAGGGCCTGAAAAGATTCATCAAAAAGAGATTAAAACCGGTAGGAAAATATAGCCGCCTTGATAATTTTAACAAGGAGCATCAGCATGAACAGTAAGACTCTGTCCGGAATTCCTTTTGGAGATAAGAGCACTTACCGGGCAGGCCTTTATACATTCAAGACATCCCGCGCATGGCAGATCAGTCACCTCTTCTTCACCGTAAAAGGAAACGACCGTGTTCAATCCCCTTCCTGCAAAGGCAAGAAAGGATTTTCCCTGCGCCATCCGGCAGGCATGAATGCATCTGCCGCATAAGACGCAACGGCTGGAGATATATTCAAGTACAGGGTGGTTTTCATCCGTTTCGCCCTCTTTTATATGATGCTCCAGGTTCTTCTGTTTGAGGCCCACCTTTAAAAAGGCCGCCATCTTCTGAAGCGGGCAGTTTTTGTTGGAAGGGCAGGATCTGCAATCGACATTGTGATCGGAAAGAAGAAGCCTGAGGGCGGAACGCTGAAGCCTTCTGACTGCAGGAGAATCGGTTTTTACAACCATCCCGTCTTTTACCCTTGTGGTACAGGAGGTAACCGGGCCCTGAATTCCCTCAATTTCAACAAAACAGAGCCTGCAGGAGGCAGGTGGAAATTCAAGCCCTTCAACATAACAGAGATTCGGTATATAGATATCATTTTGAAGACAGGTCAAAAGGAGGTTGCTTTCCTCATTCGCCTCAATTTGCCTATCGTCTACAAGCAGTCTGGCCATGTATACACCCTGTATTTAGTTATAGAAATCAGCTCCCTTTGAGCGGGGCCTGTTTTATCTTATTGTAAAATATTGTTTTCATGACATTTTTTCAGGTCTTTCAATAACCGGCACAAGATGAGCAGGGGAGACCCGTTTTACCGCATTATATTCTTCAGGGCATGCGGCCACACATTCTCCGCATTTAACACACAAGATCTGATCGACGCCCTTTTTCCTTTCCTTGGTCGTAAAGATGGCTTCAACCGGACAGCTTCCCACGCAGGCATCACATCCTCTTGCACAAAGATCCAGATCAATGTAATAGGCTGTCAGTGCCCTGCAATTTCCAGCAGGACAGCGCCTTTCTCTCACATGAGCCTCATATTCATCCTTGAAATATCTTAGCGTGGTTAGCACCGGATTCGGAGCTGTCCTACCCAGGCCGCAGAGAGAGCCTTCCTTTATTTCCCGGCTCAGTTCTTCAAGCTGAACCAGATCCTCCTCTTTTCCCTCACCTTTTGTAACCCTTTCAAGGATTGAGAGGAGCTGATATGTGCCGATCCTGCAGAAGGTACACTTGCCGCATGATTCCTTTTGCGTAAAATCGAGGAAATATCTGGATACGTCCACTACGCAGGAATCCTCATCCATTACGACCATGCCGCCTGAACCCATCATCGCCCCGGCATGGGAAAGGGAGTCAAAATCGATAGGTGTATCAAGAAATTCTTCAGGCAGGCAACCGCCCGAGGGTCCGCCGATCTGGACGGCCTTGAAACCCTTTCGGTGGGGTATTCCACCGCAGACATCGAAAATGAGATCGCGCAGTGTGACACCCATCGGAATCTCTACCAGGCCCGGGTGGATTACATTACCCACCACCGAGAATATGGCCGTGCCAGGGCTGCTGTCTGTTCCAATCTGTCTAAACCAGTCCGCACCATTTTCCAAAATTGCGGGAACGGTGGCGAAGGTCTTTACGTTGTTTATAACCGTAGGCATTCCCATAAGCCCCTTTTCAACCGGGTAAGGCGGCCTGATACTGGGCATGCCCCTTCTTCCCTCAATTGATCGCATAAGGGCGGTTTCCTCTCCGCAGACAAAAGCCCCTGAACCCTGAAAAAGTTCGATTTCCAGGTCAAAACTGCTTCCTAAAATGCCTTTGCCTAAAATGCCGAGCTCCTTTGCCTGTCCAATTGCATTTGCAACCATTTTTACCGCAAGCGGGTATTCGGCCCTGACATAGACGATCGCCTTTTTTGCCCCAATTGCGTATGCGCCTAATGCAATTCCTTCGATGACCTGATGAGGGTTACTCTCAAGGATGGTCCTGTCCATGTAGGCACCTGGGTCTCCTTCATCCGCATTACAGATAATAAATCTTTCCTTGCCCGGGGCATTAGCCGCGATTTCCCATTTTTTGGCGGTAGGAAAACCTGCCCCCCCCCTTCCCCTCAGACCGGATTCTTTTACTTCTTCAATCACCTGTTCCCGGTCTTTGCCGATCGTGTCGGCAAAAGAGGCATAACCACCTTCAGCTATGTATTCATAGATATTTTCAGGATCGATTCGCCCGCATTTTTCCATCACGATCCTTTTTTCCAGGTTGAACCTGGGAAAATCCATGACAGAGGGTATCAAATCGTTTTCAACCAGGGCCCCTAGTACATGCTCAAAGAGCGGGTCGCCATCTTTGAGAAATGATTTGACCAGCATATTGGCCTTGCCCGGAGTCACATTATGGTAAAAGATAGGGGGGAAGCCGGATTCGCAATGATCTATGATTACGACAGGTTCTGCATAGCAATGCCCCACGCAGCCTACCTGATGTATCCTGGCATCCACTCCCTGTTCAGCCAAGGAGTCCTCAAATGCCTTCTTTGTTTCAAGCGCTCCGGAGGCTATACCGCAGGTAGCCATGCCGATATCGATCCTTATCTTTGATTCAGCCTTAGAGGCATTTACCCTCTTTTCAGCTTCATCCAGGATCTCCCTGAATTTTTCTTTCACCTCGTTTTCCGTATCATTTTGGCTCATTTTGCCGGTCTTCTCTTTCCTTTTTTTCCTTTTCTATTTCATAACCGAGTAGGATTCCTTCAACCTTACTGGGGGCCATATTACCATGCACTGTTTCATCGACAATGGCAACCGGGGCAAGGGCACAGCAGCCTACGCAGGCGACCCGTTCAATGCTGAACTCACGGTCTTCAGTTGTCTCTCCATCCCTTATGTCCAGTTTTCTTTCAAAGTTTTCAAGGATAATGTCTCCCCCCTTCACATGGCAGGCGGTACCGAGACAGACCTTTATGGGATGTTTACCCGGCGGATTAAAGCGGAACTGATTGTAAAAGGTTGCTACCCCGTAAACCTCGCAGGTCTGCAAATCAAAATGGACTGCAGCCATGTTAAAGGCAAAGGGAGGTAGATAGGAGTGTGTTTTCTGAATGGTCTGAAGAAGGGGGATAAGGCTTCCTCTTTCATTATCAAAAGATGCGATTATTTGACTAATATCATCCCTTATTTTTTCCTCATCCCATTGCTGCTCCTCATCCATTTGAGCCTCCTCTGTTTTCGCTTTATTGTTCGATTCGCCGAAAGTGCACCTTGTCTATTTGAGCATATATACTTGGGTTATTTTGTCCGGGTCAAAAAAATCGAATTCGCCCTAATGGATCGCGTGGTGCCTTTGCAACTTGTTTTTATGATATCAGATAGTGCCCGTCCAGAAATTGCTCACTTCTGGATACTGATTTCAGCCGTCAGCTAAAAGCAAGCGGCAAAGAAGTTGATATTCCGATTTTTTGGTGACAGCTGATTGCTAACTAAGACCTTTAAATTGGGTATTTGGTTTTGGCCTGTACCCTATAGCTTTTCCATTGCGCCATATACTGAACGCATTCTTTCCCTGAGAATTTTGCAGATCCTTTCCATGATGTAAAACCCGAGGTCACTGTTTAGCGTCATTATTTTCCTAAGCCTTGACCCCTCTATTTTAAGCATACTGGAGGCCTTATGGCACGTTGCGGAAGACATGAGATTATGGGGCTCATCAAGCAGGGTAGACCAGCAACCAAAAACCCTGCCTTTACCCAGTATGGCCGTAACCACCTTTGCCTTGCGTGCGCCCAGATCCATGGATCTTTCAAGGAAAACACTTCCCCCGGCTATTATATAGAGATTTTCTCCATAATCACCCTGGTTGAATATCTGTTCTCCTGCCTTGTAACTTTCGGCGTTGCATAGGGCTGATATCTTTTCGATAAAAGCCATTTCAATGCCGCTGAAAAGCTCGCAATTTACCAAGACCTTGAAAAGTTCGGCATTGTCCATGGGAATTTCTCCTTTTGATGGAAGGCTGCCGGTCTTCGCAGGCCCGGAGCGGTCCGGTATTAACCATGGTTTTTTGTTTTTCTCCAATTTAGACTTTAGGAACGGCTCCCAAAGGACTCTCCCCCAGTCTCACAACCTCTCAGCTTCACTTGATCCACCGACTTTATCAGTCCAAATTCAACTAACCCTGCAGTATTTTTATCCTGAGCCTAAAAAAAGCCCATCTTAAAGTCAAGTAATGCCTGAATATAGAAGTTTATATAAATAAGGATAAAATAAAACAGGCCGTATTGATGTCAAAAGGACCAAAAAGGCCCGACTACAATATCTTTATCACCCTCAGATCCGGCATTTCTCCTCTCAGTCTCTCTATAGCGGCAGGTGAACCAAGGATCTTGATTATGAATTCGTGCTTCAATTTATTCAAAAGGCTTCCAAAATGAATGAAATGATCTTTTCCGGTCTCAAATATCTGGTCACGCATCTGTTGGCGGCCTTTTTCATCGTCATCCGTCAGATACCTGAGCATGGATATGAATCCCTTGGCATCTGGGAGCATATGTCTGTCAAGATCACCTATAGCTCCTATGATCGCCTTGGTAATTTCCGCATCATTGAGGTTGCTTTCCAGCAGGAATCTTCCTGCACGGTCAAAGACATCAATCGTGCCTGTGAGGTTGGGATCTCTATAGGAGACAAGGCTCAACAGGCCGGACAAACGCTCAAAAAGGCAAAACGCACCATAGGCCCCGCCCTGCACGCGGACCTGGTCCCACAGAAAGGTGTTTCTCAGGTACCTGGATATGACCTGAGCTGAGCCATGATATTCATAGCCGTTTGAATAAAGATCCCCCCCCTTTCCCACATAGTTTACCTTTGATGGAATGCTCATTGCTTCAAGAAAGGGAAGTTTTTCCCTTGTCCATGAAACTTTTTCAATATCTTGCTCGGGCAGGGACTCCTGAAGTTTTTTTATTGGTAAATCGAGCCTTTTAATGCCTTTTTCGTCTAAGGTTAGGTTGATAATGGCATTGCGACTGTTTACAAGCTTTCCATGTATAGACTCAAGGGTCTGTAACACCTTGGGCCAGTCCTTTTCAACATCCTCCCCCAGTTTTCTGAGGAAGAAAAGATAGCTTATTCCGCCCACCATTTCGGAGACCCAGTGTGCCTCACCGAAATTGGCCATCAGCCTTGTATTTACAATGAGATGGCCCTGAGGGATCAATTTCTGTTCCCTCCTCGCCTTTTCCTCCAATACCATCTGGTGAAATCTCTTTCTGTTGTCCAGGCGAATATCGCATAGGACCTCCGAAAAAAGGCCGGTCAACTCCTCTGCCTGATTCACCATTGCCTTTCCACGCAGGAAAAGCCAGGAAGAGCTTTCCTTTTTTCCCTTTAATGGAGATGTGAATATCTGATGCCATATCCCGCCGGTTTTACGGCTTATCCTTTTGGATAAACTTACAAAATCCTCTTTCCGTGTCCCCATTTCGGTCAAGGCACGCCCGAAAAGAGGCATGTAGGAGAGTTCTGCTGCAGAGATCGCATGAAGATCAAAACCGATATCGAGATGGGCGATACCGCTTGTGAAGATGTCATGGGTCAGGACCTTTGTTCCTCCGGCGCTCGAGATGCAAAAGGGAATCTGTTTGTTTCTTCTTTCAAGGTCGGTCTTTTTGAGACAGGGTACAGTGGCAAGTGCTTCAGGAGTATCGGGTGTTCCCTGGATTTTTTTCAGGTACAAGGTGCTATCGATTACTTTTCTTTTCTCCTCTTTATTCATGGAAGAGAGCCTTTTTGAAAGGATGTCTCGTTCTTCACTTTCTTCCCTTCTTTCTAATTCAGGATCGGGTCTCAGGACCAGGGTCGTCCTGTGGGGGTTATCAAGTAAATTGACCCGTATTAGATCTTCAAAGTAGTTCTTGTTGTCTTCAAGATGATTTTTTATAATTTTAAAGGATTTTTCGAAGCTGAGAAGGACAAGGGGATCTCCGCCGTAAAGCCATGTAGTCAGTGCCCTGAGCATCAATAAAAGACCCTTGGGAAATGAACCTGCATTGTTCTCTCTCAGCCGGAATTCCACAGTGTTAATGGCAGCTTCCACCGTCTTTTCATCTATTCCCTTTTGAACCATGCCTTGAAGTGTCTCAAGCACAAGGGCTTCTATCTTTTCCGAATTTTCGATATCTATACCCTTGAGTCCGGTGGAAAGATACATCTGTCGCAACTCCGCTCCCAGTCCTTCTCCTGCGATATCTTCCCCGAGACCTGAGTCGATAAGGGCCTTTCTCAAAGGTGATGCGGGCATTCCAAGAAGGATGTATTCCAGAATGTGCATTGAAAAGTTTTGTACCGCGTCAACTGATTCAGGTAGCAGCCAATTGAGCGTAATCATGCCCTTAGAATCGGAACCCTCCCCCTGTCCGGCGATATAAGAACGCGTAACGTGCCTGGGTTTTGAAAGATAAGGCTGAAGGGCGATAGAGGAGTCCGCAGGGTCATGCTCGAAGTTTCCTATATATCCGTCGATCATGCGGAGTCGTTCATCAGGAGGATCATCACCGTAAAAGAAAAAACGGCAGTTTGACGGGTGGTAGTATTTTTTGTGAAATTCCAGGAAACTGTCATAGTCCAGATCCGGGATGTCTCTGGGATGACCACCGGAATCAAGACAATAGGGAGTGTCAGGAAAAACGGACTGGACAGAGTATTCGGACAGGAGGTTTTCAGGAGCTGAATATGCGCCTTTCATCTCATTAAATACAACTCCCTTGAGACCCATAGGCCCCTCCGGATTTTCCAGTTCCATGTGCCAGCCCTCCTGCTGGAAGATCTCAGGGGTAAGGCGGGGATAAAAGACCGCGTCAAGATATACGTCAACCAGGTTGTAGAAATCCTCTCTGTTCTGACTTGCCACCGGGTAGCATGTTTTGTCAGGATAGGTGAAGGCATTCAAAAAGGTCTGAAGGGATCCTTTTAAAAGCTCCACAAACGGCTCTTTAACCGGATACTTCCTGGAGCCGCAAAGCACGGAGTGCTCAAGTATGTGGGCTACGCCGGTTGAATCCTTAGGGGGTGTTCGAAATGCCGCACCGAACACCTTGTTTTCATCACTTCCTTCAAGAGAGAGGAGTTCAGCCGCGGTCTTTTCATGGCGAAAAAGCCTTGCAACAGTCTTTATTTCTTGAATATATTCTTTCTTGATCAGTTTGAAACCATGTTTCACGGTTACTGCTCCTTTTTAAAGAGATAAAAGTTAAGGACATCTAATAGCGTAATATATTAACGTGTAAATATCGTCAAGTGCTATGCCCCAACGTTCCGTTGCGGTACACGCGCCCGGGGGCCCGTATGAACCAATGCAGGTCTGGGACAAAAAGATTCATCCAGTAAAAGTGTAAGTTAACGTTGCAAAGCCTGTGATCTTTTGATGCAATATAAAAAAATGGTAGTTATGATAAGGTTTGGATACATACAGTAGTGGTTTGATTTTTCTTGACATACTATATGTAGTATTTAAAAATTTATTTTTCAGGCCTTTCACAGAGACATGGCTTCCGTAACAGGGTTCAAGGGTAATCCGGAAAAAACGGCATAAGGTCGCTTCATTTTCATCAAATATTATAGCTCAGGAGTAATCTAATGGGTCAACAGAGCAAAATCCTTGTTACGGAAGAAGGTGTCTTTGATCTTGAATCATACAGATGGGATGATGACCGTTTCTCTGATCTGTTGGTTAAGGATAACGCCATTGATTCAAATAAGGCTATGGATATAAGCAGGTTTGTGCGTAGCGAGATCGCCAAGATGGGTCTTCATACCATAACCATCCCTGTGCTGGAGAAGATCATCGATGCCAAACTTCTGGAATACGGGCTTTCCAAGGCCTCTCCGGTCAGGCTGGACCGCTCAATTTTTATAAAAAGAGGTATCGCACTTTCAGAAAACGCCAGTAGGGTTCTCGCCAGGAGATATCTCAAGAAGAATAACGACGGAAAGGTCATCGAGACTCCGGAACAGATGTTCAGACGGGTCGCCGGAGCTATTGCGACTTCCGAGAAGAAATACGGGGATGAAACGCATGTGGCGAAGATGGAGGAAATCTTCTACAACCTTATGACTGAACTGAAGTTTCTTCCCAACTCCCCCACCCTGATGAACGCCGGAAGAAGGCTTGGACAGCTGGCAGCCTGCTTTGTCCTGCCTGTTGAAGACAGCATGGAAGGAATCTTCGACGCCCTGAAAAACGCCGCACTCATACACAAATCAGGTGGGGGAACCGGCTTTTCCTTTTCCCGCCTTAGGCCCAAAAAGAGCAGGGTCGGCACCACAGGAGGTGTCGCCTCCGGTCCGGTTTCCTTCATGAGGATATTTAATACCGCCACCGAGCAGGTAAAACAGGGTGGAACCAGACGCGGTGCCAACATGGGTATCTTAAGGGTCGATCACCCTGATGTCAGGGAGTTCATCTTTTGCAAGAAGAATGATCATGAACTGAATAATTTTAATATTTCGGTTGCGGTAACCGATGAATTCATGGACAGGGTTTACCGTGGAGAAGACTACGACCTCATAGACCCGAGGGACAATGAAAAGACCGGGGCGATAAACGCATCCGAGGTCTACGAGGCTCTTGTCAAGCAAGCGTGGGAAAACGGGGATCCTGGGATCATATTCCTGGACCGAATAAACAGGGACAATCCAACCCCCTTGCTGGGAGAGATCGAGAGCACAAATCCATGCGGGGAACAGCCCCTGCTACCCCTTGAGGCATGCAATCTTGGGTCGATAAATCTCGCCAAGTTTGTCGTAAAAGGGGACGGGGTGCCGCAGGTCGATTTTGAATCCCTCAAAGAGGCCGTCTGGTGGTCGGTGCGGTTTCTGGATGATACCATTGATGTGTCCAGATATCCTCTTAATCAGATAGATGAAATGGTCAAGGGAAACAGAAAGATCGGCCTGGGTGTCATGGGCTTTGCGGATATGCTCTACCAGCTGGGGATCCCATACAGCAGCGAGCAGGCTCTTGAAAAGGCCGAGGAGATCATGGAATTCATCCGTGTTGAATCGCTTGAGGCATCCAGAAATCTTGGTGAAGAAAGAGGCCCCTTTCCCAATATTGAAAAAAGTGTCTATGCCGGCGATGACGCGTGCCGGTATCGAAACGCCACAACAACCACTATAGCCCCTACCGGAACTCTCAGTATCATTGCCGGCTGTTCAAGCGGAATTGAGCCTCTTTTCGCACTCAGTTTCGTAAGGCGCGTAATGGATAACGACGAACTGCTGGAGGTAAACCCATATTTTGAGTCTGTGGCAAGACAGAGGGGCTTTTACAGTGAGCCGCTTATGGACAGGATAGCCGTCAAGGGCACCATCACGGATATGGAGGAGATCCCTGAGGATGTGAGAGCCGTATTCCAGACCGCTCACGACATAAGTCCTGAGTGGCATATCCGCATGCAGAGCGCCTTTCAGAAACACACCGACAACGCGGTCTCAAAAACGGTCAATCTTCCTCGGGATGCCTCCATAGAAGATGTCCGCAAGGTCTATGACCTTGCCTACAAGCTGGAATGTAAGGGCGTAACCATATATCGTGACGGAAGCAAGGAGAAACAGGTGCTTTCCTGTTCAGGTGAGGCCTCAAGGGATGAGACGTTCATGGGCGCCGTAAAGGAGAGGCCTGAGACCCTTGAGGGTTTTACCACCAAAATGGTGACAGGTCTCGGTACCCTTTATGTCACTATTACCGAGTATAAGGGCAGACCTTTCGAGGTCTTTGCCACCATAGGCAAATCGGGTGGATCAACCACTGCAAAGACGGAAGCGATAGGGCGATTGGTATCTCTGGCTCTTAGATCTGGGGTCGAGGTAGGCAAGATAGTTGATCAGCTGAAGGGTATCGGAGGAGAGCATCCTGTCTTCCAGAAAGACGGATTGGTTCTCTCTATTCCCGATGCCATAAGCAGGATATTGGAAAAACGCTACCTGGATGCGGGTGCCCCGCGTCATGGTCAGAGAGGGAGGCACGGTCATGGCCTGTTGGGCGAATTGTGCCCGGAGTGCGGACAGACGATCAGTTTTGAAGAGGGGTGCATGACTTGCCATTTCTGCGGTTTTTCAAAGTGCGGTTAGAAAAAGAAGTTGATAAGACCCCGTTATTTAAAGGGCATCGAAATCAGCAAGGTAATGTCCAAAAAAACGGGGATTGAGCGGAGTAAAACGGTCTACCACGGTCATCATTTCCAGGCCCGGCACTATCGTCCTTGTAACCGGGATCTCAAGTTCTTCCCTGGTAAGATCGACATAGATCGGATTGTAACCGTTTTTTGTCAATAAATCCTCTATGAGCCGGAGATCCCGTTCCGGGCTGCCTGAGGAATAATTCGGCAGTTCTTCAAAACGGAGTTTTTTCATGCCTTTCGGGGACGGCATCGATCCGAACCAGTAGGGATAGGGATAAGGGATTTCCGTCATAGCCGAAAATATGGCGCTTCTGCCGTCAAGGCTTGCCCCGGTTCCCTTTAATATCATGCCGTTTGGCCCCCTGATAAAGGCCTTGTAGCAGGGGATTCCAAATTCGGTGGTTATGTCCAGAAACTGGATGAAAATGCCCTTGTCTTCACATCTTTCAAGTATATCGTTTATGATTCGGTCTTCAGATTCCAGCAAAAATGAGCGTTTTTCAGAGTAGGAGATTATCTTTTCCGCATCCCTTTCAAGTACCTCCAGAATGGCCGCCAGTCTGGCGCTATCCCTTGTTACACCGGCTGCCAGTCCGTTGGAAGGCAAACCGCTGGTAAGGCCCGGTTCGTCAAGGTTGGGGAATAGAAATACTATCTGTGCAGGCACATACACGCTGCCTATTCCATCTTGACCGACCCTCTCACCCATTACCCAGTAGATTTCCTGGTCCCGGAAGGGTGTTTCAAGACAGAGATCCGCCGGGTTAAGGACGCGCATATCCGCCTTTAAAAGGTCCGTATATCTCCCCTTTAGGATATCCAGGTTCCCGCAGTAATTTACTGCCCTTTCCTGATCAAAGCCGGCGAATGAAGAATAACGCTCCACCGCCTCCATCAGGCAGGATATCTTTGCCTGGCCGATCTTATTTCCCCTTCCATAACTGATCTGGCTGCCCGTCAATCGGAAGATATTCCTGCCGGTCTCAACGGTAACATCCAGTTTCCATGGTCTTTCAACCGCATATGGACTGAGAGTGGCATCCGGCCTGGTCTCCCAACCTTCCAGAATTCCCACCAGTTCAAGGCTTTTTGTAAGGCCTTTTATTTCAGCCTTATCAGGTACATCTTTCAAATATGACCCTGTATTTGCATCAGAAGACCTGAGACTGCTTATTGAGACGGTATTTTTCCCCCATTCATTCAGCTTTTCAGGGTCAAAGGGAAGCGGCTCTTCAGCCTGATCAGGAGGTGGCATAATGTCCAGTCGGTTCTTATTCCTGGCAAAATTCCTGAGCCAGTATAGATTAGCCTTTTTATCCTTCCTCAAATGCCAGGGAATGTATATGAGAGGACTCTGCTCGGCCAGTTCATCCCGGTCATAAGACTCAAAGGATCCAAGGAATTGCTCGAATTTTGGGTATACAATGGAAGCCTCATACAAAAGAGAGAGTAGAGGTAGGTCCCTTTCTTTTCCTGCCTGATGAAACAGCGATTCAATTTCGGGCGGTTCAAGCTCAGCTGTCATCTTGAGAAAATAGGCACGCATGAAAAGGTCATTAGGGCGGTCACGGCAGATCTTGAGGGCGCTGTTAAATGGAGGCCTGCTTTTAGGGACGCATTCGTAGATTCCCACGCCGCCGGCAACGCCTGAAGGCGTCATCTCATATCCTACGAGCTGTGGAGTCTTTTCCAAGTGCCTCCTTCAGGTGAAAAAATTGTAAGGTCTTTTGTCGTCGTCAGGTTGAATCGGAAAATGCTTCAATGATTCAAAAAAATCTTTCAGCCTTGGCCCGGCCCATAAAATATTTTGTCCAGGCGCTTTATGCCTGTTCATAGACGCCTCTTATCCTGTCCTGCAGATAAATATGGTCGAAGGATTTTTTTGTCGCTTCATTGAACCAGGAAAGGCCGATATCCCGGCATCTTGTGCAGGCATCCGAGGGTATTCGCAGCGCCAGTATATGCTGCCCCAGACTGGAGACGGATTCTATCGACAGGGTTCCGGAGCAGTCTTTGCAGTATATTATCTTTTCGCGCTGCTTTTCCTGAATCCCGTCGGTGTCATAAAATATGTTCCTCTGCCGCTCAACTATTTCACCATGCCTGTAATCTGTTTTTTTCAGGCCGCCACCAAGAAAAAGGCCTTTCAGTTCCGTAATCAGCTGTTCAATCCGCCAGGTTACATCGGTTGATTGAGGTTCATAGTCTCTGTCATAGTTCGGTTCTTTCACATAAGCCGTATCCATTCCCGCCATTGCCATTATTATGCCGATATTTACATAAGGAAGGGCGTTTTCAACCGCATAACCTCCTTCAAGGACGGCTATGTGGGGCCTGAGTCTTTCGGTAAGCAGTGCATACCCGCGGGCTGAAAAATTCATGTTCGTGATCGGGTCGTTGAAGTGATTGTCCTGCCCGGCCGAGTTTATTATGATATCGGGGTTGAATTTTTCCAGAAGCGGCATGACAAATTCATCAAGGGTGAAGAGGAAGCCCTCTTCTCCGGTCCTGGGGGGAAGAGGGATATTAACCGTAGAGCCTTGAGCATTAGGCCCGCCCGACTCATGGGGAAAGCCGGAACCGGGATACAGGGTCCGGCCATCCTGATGAATGGATATAAACAGGGTGTGGGGGTCATGCCAGAATATGTCTTGTGAGCCGTCTCCATGATGGCAGTCGGTATCAACAATGGCGATTTTTTTAACCCCGTATTTTTCACGAAGATATTCAACCATTATCGCCTCATTATTGATATTGCAGAATCCCCGGTTTCCATGAACCACTCTCATGGAATGATGGCCGGGAGGACGCACCAGGGCGAAGGCGTTTTCAACCTCCCCCTTCATTACCGCGTCGGCGGCGACCAGGCAGCCTCCTGCCGATATCAGGTGGCTTTCGGTAGTTACCGACTTTTCATCCGGAACACAGAAGTGGACCCTCCTTATATCTTCATAGTCGGCAGGCCTTACCTTGTACTCAACGATTCCATCCACATCCATCAATCCCTCTTCCATTACTTGATCCTGGGTGTATAGGAGCCTTTCTTCGCGCTCAGGATGGGTGGGGCTTATAGCCCAATCAAAGGCGGGAAAAAAGACCAGCCCGGTAGTACGGGAAGCTTTCAGCATATCATTGCCCTCGAAGTCGTTTTTTGGTAAAAATGTTCCTGTATTTGAGCATTTCAGATTATAAATCCCTGTCGAGAAAACTTATCTTTCAAGCGTTTTATAAAAACTGATTACTGAAAGAACCGGGATAAGAGGCTGAAATTAAAGAACAGGTCCCCTGTTTTCAAGTTGGCGGGATTTTCAGCCGCTCTTATGCGCAGCAAAAGGTCCTGTGGGACGGGATTGTCTATATGCTTTTACCCGGCTGCTTCCAACCGCTTATAAGGCCCGGAGTAATGCACATCTTAAGTCTGATATTCTGTCCTGCCCGGTAATAGCCGCGGATCATGTTAAAGACCTGCTGCTCTGTTATGGATATCTCAAGTGAGTCAGTATCCGCACCTATCTGGACCGCCCGTTTTCGAAGCTCTTTGTCAGCCAGTTTTATTGCGTCGTTGATATCAAATGTTTGATCGATCGGTTTTTCCATGTCCACCTCCGGGATGATTACGGTGCCCCGTTCGGTATCGGCCTGAAGTGTAATCACGGAAGTCACCCTCGCTACAGCAGCACCTACGGCATTGGCAACCCCGAAATGATCTGGTACTCGCGCAGGAAGGCCGAGCGCCCGTCCTATATAAGGGGCAATCTGAGGAGCAGGTCCGCCTATTATGACAACGGCGGAAGGCTTGATTTTTTGCTCTTTGAGCAGATCATTGATGGTATAAAGAGGGGCCGAATTGACGCTTTCCGTAAAGGAGGAGGCAGCTTCCGCAATTCCGTAGGCCATAGTTTCAAGGATCCTTTCAGATGTAGAGAGAGGATCAAGGCCGAGCGGTCGCCCGAGATTACCCATGGCATTTATCGCAGCTGTGGCATTGCCCTTCTTTAAAAGCCCGAGGGAAACCATGGCATCGGTGGGTGTAGGCCCCGGTCCGCCGAAGGCGATCGGTTTTCCTTGCCGGAAAGGCCCGATTGAGAAAGAGCCGTCCTTTTCCAGGGTTAGTAGACTATCCCCACCTACCCCGATTGAACGTGTCAGCAGGGAACGAATAAGGGTGGGGTAAGTGCCAAGTTTTATTCCCCGCCTGTCAAACAGCGGTTCTCCGTCAAGTACAAAGGACATGTCAGTTGTTGTTCCACCGATATCAAGCACCAGAGAGGCCCCCCTGCACCCGTCAAGTGCGATCGCACCCATTACGCTTGCAGCCGGGCCTGACTGGGCGGTCCTGGCCGGGGCGTAGACACTTTTGTTGAGTTCGAAGGTTCCGCCGTCAGGTTTAAGGAGATATCGATGGGCGTTAAGGGCCTTTTCGTTCAATATATGTGTAAGTGCACCTAAAAATCTCTTGTGTATCGGAAAAAGGGCCGAGTTAAGATAGGTGGTGAATATCCTTCGAGGAAAATTCAGGCTTCCGGAGACCTGATGTCCCATTGCGGCATAAGAAAAATCTTTTGACACCATGTCGGCGATTTTAAGCTCATGGGCGGGGTTGCGAACCGAAAATTTGCATGCGATCCCTAATACATCAATTCCCTGTTCCTTGATCCTTTTCGAGGCATATCTTACAGCGTCCCGGTCAATCGGTTCCGCTTCAAAACCCTGGTGGTCGAGACACCCGGTGACGACGTTGTAGCATGGACCCACCGAAAAAGACCGCGGGTCGATTCCGGGACCGCCGGATACTATCATTCCCGCCCGGTGGAGTCTTTTCTGAACAATGGCGTTTGTAGCCATTGTGGTGGAAAAGACCATCCTTTCAATTTGCGCGGGCCCTGTGTCAAAAAGCGTCCTGTCCAGGGCTTGTCGAAGGGTATCCAGAAGATTATCGCCCGTAGGGGTCTTAGTGGCGGCTACTACCCCGGTCTCATCTACGAGCACCGTGTCGGTCTGAGTTCCTCCAACATCAAGGCCCAGTATCATTTTTCTAATCCTTAATAGGGTGTGTTTTTGAAAATAGGTCTAACAGCGCTATGCATAGCCTATACCATGAAGGCCGGGCTTTGGGCAAAGACATATTTTCGATCATCTCCAAAATGGGTGTTTTATAGTGGATTCCATCCTCATTATGCTGCTTGTGAGCGCAAAATAGAAAATAGAGATGCCTCGGCCGTTCGTTGGCAATACGCTGCGGCCCCTGGAAACTCATTTCTTCGGATGCGTAGCGACCGGTGATAAAGTGGGGATCTATTGGCAAATTGACATATGAAATGTTTGTGAATATGATCTTTTCCCTATTGCCGGGAAACAATATTTTCAGGGCCAAGGGTATCTTGGCCCGATAAGAGATTAAGTCTATGAGAGATGCGGCCCCAGGGCTGCAAAAAGGAGGTTTCATGAGTTATTCCGAAAATATAGTGGGACAGATCCTTTGCTCCCATCTTAAGGAGGGCAGTCTCAATCCGGGAGAGGAAATAGGGATCGCGGTAGATCAGACACTTACCCAGGATGCGACAGGCACCCTCGTATATCTTGAGGTTATGGCCCTTGATGTTAAAAAAATTCGTACCAGACTGTCAGTGTCATACGCGGATCACAATATACTTCAAACAGGATGTGAAAATGCGGATGATCATCTTTTTCTGCGTACTGCCGCCGCCAGATTCGGGGCGTTTTTCTCCAAACCGGGAAACGGTATCTGCCATCAGGTGCACCTGGAACGATTCGGGGAGCCCGGGGGGACACTCTTGGGGGCCGACAGTCACACGCCCACGGCCGGAGGCCTCGGGATGCTGGCAATGGGGGCGGGAGGTATGGATGTGGCCCTTGCCATGGTGACAGGGCTCTTTCACATGGCGGTTCCAAAGGTTCTCAAGGTTGAATTGACCGGCAAGCTTCCGCCATGGGTGGGTGCCAAGGATGTTATCCTGGAGGTTTTGCGTCGTATGTCCGTTAAGGGAGGGCTTGGTTGGGCAATAGAGTACGGGGGGGCCGGGGTGGCCACCCTTAGCGTCCCTGAAAGAGCGACCATAACCAATATGGGAGCCGAGCTGGGGGCATGGACCTCTGTGTTTCCGTCAGATGAAAACACGCGTGCCTTTTTAAGGGCACAGGATAGAGAGGATGCATGGGCCCCTGTTTCAGCAGGCAGCGGGGCATCCTATGACGGTGAGATATGCATTGATCTGTCATCTCTTGAACCCCTCGTCGCCTGCCCTTCCAGCCCTGATGCCGTGGTTCCTGTAAGGGAGCTTGAAGGCAACCCTGTTGATCAGGTAGCGGTCGGAAGCTGCACCAATTCATCATATGGAGACATGCATATTGTTGCTCAGCTTCTGAAAGGAAAAACTGTGCCTCCTGATGTAAGCCTGGTAGTATCTCCCGGGTCAAGACAGGTTATGAGCATGCTCGCCAGTGAAGGATCCCTGGCAGATATGGTGCAGGCGGGGGCCCGTATACTGGAGGTGGCCTGCGGACCATGTATCGGAATGGGCCAGGCACCAAGGTCAGGCGGAGTAAGCCTGCGCACATTCAACAGGAATTTCCCAGGCCGAAGTGGAACGGCTGACGCCCGGGTCTATCTGGCCGGGCCGCAGGTAGCGGTCGCTACCGCCTTATCCGGCAGGTTTACAGATCCAAGGACACTCGGGGATGCTCCAGAGGTATCTTTGCCTGAGAGGTATCCGGTTCTGGACAATATGATAATTGCCCCTTCTGAAGATCCTGAAAGTGTTTCCATAGAAATGGGTCCTAATATAAAGCCTGTTCCAGTTAAAGAGGCCCTGCCCGATGAAATGGTTCTGGATGTACTTATCAAGACCGGTGATAATATTACAACGGATGACATTACTCCGGGCGGTGCCAAGGTACTGCCCCTCAGGTCAAATCTTCCGGCCCTTTCCGAATTTGTATTTTCTCTATATGATCCTGACTTTGTTTCAAGGGCAAAGGCCTCAAAGGCCGGTGTTATCGTGGGTGGAGAGAATTACGGTCAGGGTTCAAGCCGGGAGCATGCAGCCCTTGCCCCTGCCTATCTGGGAGTGAACATGGTGCTCGCCCTTTCATTTACAAGGCTTCACAGGGCAAACCTTATCAACTTCGGCCTCCTGCCGGTGGTTATAGGCAAAGAAGACTACGAAAGGGTTGAACAGGGAGACAGAATCGTCTGTTCGAACTTAAGGGGTTGTGTAAGAGACAGTAACGAGTTGAAGGTAACGATTCCTGGAAAGGATATCGAGATCATCGGACAGCTGGAACTGTCCACAAGGGAAAGAAGTATCCTGCTGGCAGGAGGAAGGCTTAACCATACAAAGGAAATTTTGAAGGAGCGTGATACAGATGAATGAGCCGCAAAAAGAGAGAAATTCGACCGGTCATGGCATCTCCTGGGGTGAAAAGGGAGAGCCGATCGTCCCTTCAGATCCGGTCATCCCTTTTATTGAGGGCGACGGCATCGGTCCTGATATCTGGTATGCTGCAAGGATGGTGCTCGACTCAGCGGTAAAGGTCGGTTATCAGGGAGTTAGAAAAATAGAATGGATTGAGGTTTTTGCTGGTGAAAAGGCCCAGCAGATCTACGGACAGGACAATCCGCTTCCAAAGGAAACCCTGGATGCAATCTCTCGATTCGGCGTGGCAATAAAAGGGCCTCTCACGACTCCGGTGGGAGGCGGATTCAGATCGCTAAATGTTGCCCTGAGGCAGGCCCTGGATCTGTACGCCTGTGTCCGTCCGGTAAAATACTATAAGGGGGTGCCTGCACCTGTGAGCCATCCTGAGAGGGTCGATGTCGTCATATACAGGGAAAACACTGAAGATGTCTATGCCGGAATAGAATGGCGGGGTGGAAGCTCCGGGGCCCTCGAGGTGCTCAAGGTGGTAAACCGTCTGCTCGGGGCAGAGGGTAAGACCGCTGTTTCCTCCGACAGTGCCATAGGAATAAAGCCTATGAGCGAAGTCAACACCAGGAGGCTTGTGCGAAGGGCAATAAGGTGCGCCCTTGAACAGAACAGGGAAAGCGTTACTCTTGTGCACAAGGGTAATATCATGAAATACACTGAAGGGGCATTCAGGGACTGGGGCTATAAGGTCGCAAAAGAGGAATTCAGAGACTTGACGATTTCAGAAAAAGACCTTTTTGAAAGGTACGATGGTAAAAGACCTGATGGTATTGTTGTGATCAAGGACCGCATAGCAGATGCCATGTTCCAGCAACTACTGCTTCGACCTGAAGAATATGACGTTATCGCAGCCCCTAATCTCAACGGCGATTATCTCTCGGATGCGGCTGCCGCCCAAGTGGGAGGGCTCGGCATGGCTCCCGGGGCGAACATCGGAGACCGTTGCGCCCTTTTTGAGGCAACCCACGGCACCGCTCCAAAATATGCGGGCATGGACAAGGTGAATCCTGGTTCCCTCATCCTTTCCGGTGTTGAGATGCTTCGTTTTATGGGTTGGAAAGATGCCGCGGATCTGATCGTGTCGGCCATGACCGAGACTATCGCCCAGGGTATTGTCACATACGATCTTGCCAGACAGTTAAAAGGGAGCCGGGAGGTAAAATGCTCTCGGTTTGCCTCGGCGATCTGTGAGAATATGGGGAAAAAATAGGTTCAGGCGCAAGATTTTTTTACGGTTACGCCGGACCTATCTGGTCCATTCAAAATCGCGCTCCATCGGGCCAAGGAATTCGGATTCGAAGGTTTCCGATTCCTTTGGTGCCAGTCTTTGGCTCCTGGGCACGTAATCCCTTTTCTTGAGCCCTATGTATAGCTGCCTCGGTCGATTAAGCTTTGATTCCTCTTCATCGAGGCTTTCTTTCCACTGGCTTATCCATCCGGGAAGCCGCCCTATGGCAAACATGACGGGAAACATGTTGACAGGTATGCCCATGGCGCTTAATACGATTCCGCTGTAAAAGTCGACATTTGGATAAAGGCTGTGTTCCTTGAAATATGGGTCGTTCAATGCCGTTTCTTCAAGCCTCTGGGCTATCTCAAGGAGCGGGTCGTGGCGTTTGAGCTTTCTGAGTACCTTGCCGCACATCTCTTTCATGATTCGCGCCCTGGGATCATAGTTTTTGTAGACCCTGTGCCCGAAACCCATAAGCCGAAATGGATCGGTTTTGTCCTTGGCTCTTTTGATGTACGGGGCCGGGTCGCCTCCATTTGCGTGAATCTCCGTGAGCATTTCAATCACCGCCTGGTTGGCTCCTCCGTGAAGAGGTCCCCATAAGGCGCAGATGCCTGCTGAAATGGCTGCGTAGAGGTTTACCCTTGCACTTCCGACTACTCTAACCGCTGCAGTGGAGCAGTTCTGCTCATGCTCGGCGTGAAGTATCCAGAAGACGTTAAGGGCCCTTATCATGTCATCGTCAAGCTCGTAAGGCCTGACAGGAGAATCAAACATCATGTTCAGAAAATTGGCGCAGTAGCTGAGGTCATGTCTGGGATATACAACCTTGTGACCCCTGGAGATCTTGTAGGACATGGCAGCCATGGTTCTGAGTTTGGAAAGAAGCCTTGCAAAGGTTATCCTTATCTCCTCGTCATGATTCCTCTCTCTCAGTTCGGGGTAAAATGCCCTGAGCGCATTTACCATTGATGAGAGTATCCCCATGGGGTGCGCCCTTCTGGGAAAACTCTCGAAAAACTCTCTCATATCCTCATGTACGAGAGAGTGGTCGTTCAAAAGGGATGAAAAGGCCCTCAAGGCAGGTATGGAAGGCAGCTCTCCTGTTATAAGAAGATATGATGTCTCGACAAAACTTGATTTATCGGCCAGCTGCTCAACCGGAATTCCTCTGTATCTCAGTATGCCTTTTTCACCATCAAGGAAAGTTATGCTGCTTCTGCAGCTGCCGGTGTTTGCAAATCCCGGGTCAAGGGTGATGAGGCCGGTCTTTTTACGAAGGCAACTTATGTCTATGGCCTTCTCACCTTCGGAACCGGTGATTATGGGCAGTTCATAGGTTTTTCCTTCAATGGTCAGTTTTGCGATTTTTTCCATCCCTTTTCACCTCTTATTATCAAATAAACCTCATATTATATCAGATATTTTTCTTTTCGCCCAGCAAAAAGTCAAGAAGCGGGCTTTATCGGAATGTCAGGATGGATGCCGGTATTGAGGGATAAATAAAATCCAAGGTCATGGTTGATTGCACCTGAATTAGGTTGTGAATTCGGGTGATTAAAGAATGTTTGATTTTATCAAAAAAATTTGATATTAATAAAATGTGTGCAGGATATTATCATGGAGGGAATATAATGCACCAGGGCATGGACATCCACAGTGAGGTCAAAGCCCTTGATCTGGGAAGCCGGATAAGGCGGCTCAGATTGAAAAAGGGCTTGACCCTAAAAGAGGTATCATTTCTGACGGGACTTTCAACACCACTCCTTTCTCAGGTAGAGAACAATATCGCTTCACCACCCATTGCAACACTCTTAAAGATATCAAAGGCCCTGGAGGTAACCATAGGCTATTTTTTTCAGGAATGGGGATCTGCTGACAGGATAGTGCTGGTGCGAAGGGAAGACCGCAATGAAACCATGCTCAGGATTCACGAAGAGGCCTCAGTCGTGGGTTATAGGTATGAATCTCTGGCGTATCCCAGACCGGATAAGCACATGGAGCCGTTTGTAGTGGAGGTTGAGCCAAGAGAAGAAAATGACATGGTATTTTATAATCACAGGGGAGAAGAGTTTCTCTTTGTCCTTGACGGTGAAATGGAGTTCAGGGGATCGGACAAGGTTTTAGTGCTTGGCAAGGGAGACAGCCTCTATTTTGATTCCCATATACCTCATGCCTTGAGAGGGCTTAAGGGAAAAAAGGCCAGTGTGCTGTCTGTTATCTATGGCCCCGGGTAAAGGCTTTTTTTTAAATGCAGAGGTAAGGGATTTTTGCTCAAGCCGGTGTGCCGAAAAGCGATAGAGGAGTGCTTTTATGGAAGAAATCCGATTTCATGGAAGAGGTGGGCAGGGAGCCGTGATAGGTTCGGAAGTCCTGGCCCATGCATTTTTTCTAGAAGGAAAATATGTTCAGGCATTTCCGGCCTTTGGGGTAGAAAGACGCGGCGCCCCGGTCACGGCCTTCTGTCGAACTGATGAGGCCCATATCAATTTGCGTAACCAGATATATGAGCCTGATCATATAATCGTGCTTGATTCTAAACTTCTTGTGACGGCAGGAGTTACTCAGGGGCTTAAGAACGGTGGAGCCGTAATCGTAAACGGCAAAAAGGGCGCGGAATTTTACAGAGACATCGTAGGGAAAAGTTACGGACTCTATGTCGTGGATGCGGCCTCGATTGCGGTTGAGCACGGTCTTGGATCACCGCAGAACCCTATTGTGAACACTGCAATACTCGGGGCGTTTTCAAGGGCTACAGGTCTTGTTTTAATAGAATCGGTCGAAGAGGCGATAAAAGAGTGTGTCCTTGTGAAGAGGGGGAAAAATATACTGGCAGCACGTGCTGCGTTTGAAAGGGTTGTAAAGGGATAAGTCTTTCTTCACCTAAAGGGGATAGGATAGATGAAGTTACCTAAGCGAAGCTTAATGGCAAGGCAATATGCCTTCAATTCCTGGAAGGACTTCAGCGAACGGAACATTTCCATCGGAACCATGCTGCACAACACCACGGGAACCTGGCGGTTCGTAAAGCCGGTATATGAAGACAAGATTCCCGCCTGCCAGAATGCCTGCCCTGCAGGCAATGATATCGAGGGATGGATAAGACTTCTTCAGAAAGGAGAAGAGGAAAAGGCGTACTGGCATCTAAGGCGTGAACAGCCTTTTCCGAGCATCCTTGGACGGGTCTGTTTTAAATTCTGTGAAAACCGGTGCAATCGAAATATTCTGGATGCCACGGTCGGCATAAAAGAACTGGAGCGCTATGTGGGAGATCTTTTCCCTCAACAGACGCCCTATCCGCATCTGCCTCCGTACCACGGTAAGAGCATTGCCGTTGTGGGTTCCGGACCCGCGGGTATGAGCGCGGCTTATTATGGAAGGGTATTGGGATTTCATGTTACGATTTTTGAATCCCTTCCATTTCTCGGAGGGGTCCTGAGGACCGGTATTCCTAATTATCGCCTGCCGAGGGGTATCGTGGACTTGCAATTCCAGGAATTTAAGGACATGGGGATAGAACTACGTCCCGAAACGGGAGTGGGAGAAAAGGTCTTCTTAAAACAGCTTTTGAGGGATTATGACTATCTTTTTCTCGCAACCGGGCTTCACAGGTCTTTTGATTTGAAGGTAAAGGGAGAGGGGTTCGGCCCCGGGATCATTAGCGGCCTGGAAATGCTTGGCAAGATCGCAGGCGGCGAATCACCCGGCCTTGGAAGGCATGTGGCTGTTATCGGAGGGGGGAATACCGCGATTGATGCGGCAAGAAGTGCCGTACGTCTTGGATGCCATGTTACGGTCATTTACCGGAGAGGCGAAACAGAGATGCCTGCCCATGCCGAGGAGGTTGAAGAGGCCAGACAAGAAGGGGTTGAATTTAGATTCCTTGCCGCTCCTGAAGGCATTGATTGCAGTCGGGACGGAAGAATCTCGGGTCTCAGATGTTCTGAAATGGAACTGGGTGAGCCGGATGAAAGCGGGCGAAGGAGGCCTTTAAGGAAGGAATGCCCCGGATTTGAACTGAAGGCTGAAACTATCATTAAGGCTGTCGGAGAAGGCCCGGAGTTTGAATATCTCGGAGGGCTGGTCAATCCTGATGAGTTGACGGCGGGATTGGAAAAAGGCCTGCAGCCGGAGCTGGAGGATGGCGATGCCGGAAAGATCTTCGGCGGGGGAGATATCTCAGGCCCCGATCACACGGTTGTTCATGCGGTTGCATCAGGGAAAAGGGGTGCAATCGCAATCGACTGCGACAGAAGGGGTGTGATCCTTGAAGATGTACTTAATCATATCAGAATCGGTAATGGCCATGCCTTGAGTTTTTCAAGTTATATGGGATGGAAACCTGTAAACCGGGTCAGGCAGGATCCTCACGCGGTGGTGGATTCGAAACGCATGGTTTACGAGTATTTTGAGAAGGCCCCTCAGGTAACTATTGAGTCTTTGGATCCATCCGTAAGAATAACGTCTTTTGAGCCTTACCGGAGTACTTATTCATCGGATGAGGCCTTTTATGAGGCATCCCGCTGCATGCACTGCGGAAGATGTACGGAGTGCGATAACTGTCTGATCTTCTGCCCGGATATCTCAGTCCTGTGCAGGGATGAAGGGGAATTCGGATATTACATTGATTATGATTACTGCAAGGGATGCGGGATATGTTTTGCTGAATGCCCGCGAAATGCCATCTCAATGGTGGATGAAGAGGAAGAAATGGGAGAGGAGGATTAATTGAAAAAGGTACTCAAGGGCAATTACGCTGTGGCCGAGGCAGTGAAATTGTGCAGGGTAAGGGTGATCTCCGCATATCCGATTACACCTCAGACCACTATAGTTGAGAAGCTTTCTGAGATGTGTGCCGGTGGAGAGCTGGATGGAAAATTCATAAAAGTCGAAAGTGAACATTCTGCCATGGCAGCTGTCGTGGGCTCTGCTTCCGCAGGTGTTCGATCCTTTACCGCCACAAGCAGTCAGGGCCTGTTGCTCATGCATGAGGTCCTTCACTGGGCGGCCGGTGCCAGGCTGCCAATAGTTATGGCCAATGTAAACAGGGCGGTAGGCGCCGGATGGAACATCTGGGCTGATCAGACAGATTCATTTTCACAGCGCGACACCGGATGGATACAGTTTTACTGCGAATCAAACCAGGAGGTCCTGGACAGCGTTATAATGTCTTATCGTCTTGCCGAAAAGTTGTCTCTTCCTGTCATGCTTACATATGATGCCTTTTTTCTGAGCCATACCTCCGAGATTGTAGAAATCCCTGAGCAGGAAAAGGTTGACGCCTTTCTGCCCGCCTGGCAGCCTTCGGTAAAGATCGATATCGATGACCCGAGGATGTTCGGCGGCATAGTAGGTCCTGAGTACTATTATGAAGGCCGCTATGTGATGCACATAGATTCTCTGAAGGCCCTGGATCTATATCCAAAAATTTGTTCCCGATACCGGGATGTATTTGGAAGGAGCTACGATATTGTAGAGGAATACAGGTGTGAAGACGCTGAAAACATAGTTGTAACCCTCGGAACAATAACCTCAGTTGCAAGGATTACCGTCGACAGGCTGAGAGAGAGGGGAGAAAGTGTGGGGCTTATGAAGGTTCGAATGTTCAGGCCGGTACCTGTCGAACGTTGGCGGGCGGTTCTGGCCAGGGCAGTAAGGGTGATTGTAATAGACCGGGATCTGATTGCCGGGGCGGGGGGTGTTCTTTCTATGGAGGTAAAGGCGGTTTTAGGCGGGTTTAAAGATGATATTATGGTCTTTTCCGCCATTGCCGGTCTGGGAGGAAGAGATGTCACCCCTCAGGATGTGGAGGGCATAGTTGAATATGCCCGATTACGTGATGTCGCGGATGAAACCCCCATCTTTTGGGGTCTAAAACAATAGGGGTATGTTATGCAGAGAAAATTTGATATCTCCCGGGACATTATGACCAAAGAGGATCTGGTTCAGCCCGGGATGCTGTCGTGCCAGGGCTGTGGCGCTTCTCTGGCCATGAAACTCGCACTCAAGGGTCTCGGCAGAAGGACGGTAGTTGTGATACCCGCCTGTTGCTGGTCGATAATAATAGGCGTTTATCCCTACTCCTGCCTGAATGTCCCTGCGGTTCATGTCCCTTTTGAGAGTGCGGCAGTGGTTGCATCCGGCATAAGGGCCGCATACGAGATCTCAGGCCTGGAGGATGTGGTGGTAATGGCCTGGGCCGGTGACGGGGGAACCTTTGACATCGGATTTCAGGCACTGTCAGGGGCCGCCGAGAGGAACGACGATATCCTGTATGTCTGTTATGACAATGAGGCCTATATGAATACGGGGATTCAACGGTCCAGTGCCACGCCTATGGGTGCCTGGACTACTACCACGCCGGCCGGGTCCCTGAAAGAGGAACCGAAAAAGGATCTTGAAAAGATAATGCTGGCGCACTCTATCCCCTACATCGCCACCGGGTCTGTTGCGTTTCCCGATGATCTTGTAAGGAAGTTTGAAAAGACCCGCACCATAAAGGGGACCAAATTTATTCATCTGCTTTCACCCTGCCCCCCGGGTTGGCGGATAGATTCAAGCGAGTCTATTAAGGTTACCAGAATGGCCACCGAGGCGAAAATCTTTCCCATATATGAGATAGTTGAAGGCAGATATAAAATAAATATTTATCCCGGCAGAGATCTGACTGTTAACGATTATCTCTTTTCTCAGGGGCGATTCAGTAAGATGGATGAATCTACTGTAGAGGCGGTTCAGAAAAGTGCCGACAAGAAATGGGCGGAGCTTGTCGGATTTTCATGCGAAGGCGGTTAATAACGGAAACTGCTCCCGTCTTATCTGCAAAGGCCCTGTGGGGGCATGTGATTATTTGAATCCCCCTAGCCTTGCCCCATTAAAAGGTAATCGGCCTCTCGGCCCGGGTGGTTTATCTTTTGGAACGTCAAATTTTTGTAGGGAGAGGGGCCCCGGCATTTCAAGAATTTTACAGGCCTTTTTTACCGCATCTGCTAATCATCTCGGTCCAAGATTATCAGATATCTCCAATAATCAGTGCGCAAATCTTGACCTTTCTGATTTTGTTGTGCTTAAAGGGGTTATCTGGTAAAAAGGTCAGAATGTATGCGCCCTGTAACGTACGCTACTATCTGATGTGCCAAAAATGTAATAGTGCAAAATCTATTTAACCGAATTCTCCTTTAAAAAGGATGATAGGAGGATTGAGATGATAAATAAAGGGTTGACGGAAGCATTAAAGTTTAGCGGGGACAGCAAAATCAGCCAATTGCTAAAGCAGCTCCTGTCTCAAATGGAAACCCAGATGACTCAGATACGGGTCCTTAACCAGATCGGCATGGCCTTGTCTGCCGAGAAGGATATGGGCCGTTTGTTTGAGATGATTATAGACGAGGCAAGAACGCTTACAAACGCAGATGGTGGAACCCTGTACATCATGAACGAGGAATTTACCGAACTACGGTTTGCCATAGTTCAGAATGAATCCTTGAATGTTCGTATGGGTGGTACCGGGGGTGAGATTACCTGGGATCCTGTGAAGCTCTTAAATCCGGATGGTTCAAAGAACTATCAGAATGTAAGTGCCTATGCCGCACTGTCAGGCGAGGTAGTAAATATTTCCGATGTATATCATGCTGAAGGATTTAATTTTGAAGGAACAAGAAATTTTGATTTGAAGACAGGCTACAGGTCCAAGTCGATGCTGGTTGTTCCTATGAGGAACTACGAAAACGACGTTATAGGTGTCCTACAGATTCTGAACTGCCAGGATGCTCTTACAGGAAAGGCCATACCCTTTTCAAAAGATTACCAGGCAATGACCGAATCCCTTGCCTCACAGGCTGCAGTGGCCTTATGCAACAAGAAGCTGCTTTCAAGTCTTGAAGATCTTTTGGATTCATTTATAACAAGTATCGCCTCGGCTATTGATGAAAAATCCCCGTACACGGGCGGGCATGTTAGGCGGGTTGTAGATATTGCCATGACAATAGCGAAAAAGATAAATGAAACCGAAAAAGGTGTGTTTAAAGAAACGTTTTTCAGTAATGAAGAGCTTGATGAGTTGAGGCTGGCCGGGTGGCTTCATGATGTGGGCAAGATAACGACGCCTGAACATGTGGTTGACAAGGCTACAAAGCTGGAGACCGTTTATGACAGGATTGAACTGATAAAGACCCGTTTCGAAGTCCTTAAGCGGGATGCGATGATTGAATTATTGAGGGAGTCGGGAAGAAAAACAAAGGGGGAGGAAAATCCTGAGGCCCAGAAAAGGTATGAAAACAAGGTAAGAAAATTGGAGGAAGATCTCGTTTTTTTGATAAACGGCAATATAGGCAGTGAATTCATGGCGGATGAGAAGTTGGAGATACTCAAGACTATTGCGGAAAATACCTGGGAGTTATCAGGAGAAACAAAACGGATATTAAGTGATGATGAAGTTCGTAATCTCAGTATAAGAAAGGGCACCCTGAATGATGAAGAAAGAGAAATAATCAATAACCATGCGACAGTTACCTTGAAAATGCTTTCTCAACTTCCTCTTCCGAAAAAGTTCAAAAACATGCCTTATTATGCCGCCGCCCATCATGAGAGACTTGACGGCAGAGGCTATCCAAAGGGCTTAAGGGAGGAGGAGCTTCCTCTGCAGGCCAGGATCCTTGCCCTGGCGGATGTCTTTGAGGCCCTCACCGCAAAGGACAGGCCCTATAAAAAGGGGAAAACCCTTTCCGAGGCCATGAAAATCCTGGGGTTCATGGTCAAAGACAAACATCTTGATCCGGATCTTTTTGAGCTTTTTGTGCAGGAGAAGTTCTATCTGGATTACGCGGAAAGGGAGTTGACCAGGGAGCAGATAGACACGGACTTTATTTCATTATAGAAAACCTGGTTCTTGGCGCCGGGTTGGAAAAACGGCGCTGCCTTCATGGAATGGTAAAAGCGCCTGCCATCAATACGAAGAGTTCCGGATAAGACGTTCAGCCTCCAGCATTAAGCTTAAGGGCCTTTTTTTTTCATTAAAAGGGCCTTTCCTGATGAATAAGAAATAAGTAAAAACAAGAATTGATTTCTTTTAATTGGTAATATATATGTTTTTGCAAAGTTAACTTACCCGGGAATTATTCTAATATATCTTAAGACGGCTGATAGTCAGACAGCCCGGATGCCTCAGGAATTTAAAGGCATGGAGTTTCGAAAGGTGTTGATTTGAAAAGGGAAATTATTCTGGATGATAAGGCTCAGAGTCTTTTTGAAGAGCTTGGCGGAATCGATAGAACAGGGAATACTTCCGCCTTTCCGTCCGGAATCGGACCATCGGATCCCTTTGCATCGGATGAACGCCAGCGTGATGATCTTAGGGTATTGATGATTGAATTCGCATACAGCTTCGCAGGCTATTTGGCAGGTGTGCGCCTGAGGGGGTCAACCCAAAGAATCAAAGAGGATGCTGACGAACCGCTGAAATATCTTATGAAGATATCGGATAAGGCGGGGCATGCACAGAAAATTATCATACGTTACAGGGGCATGGCCGGTTTTTCTTCAGGTAAGGGAACCGAGGCATTGGATTATGCTATCTCCTTGGGGAAGCTCAGCGTGGATATACCTGTAACAAAGACCTTGGCAGACAGAAGAGGTGTCTGTTTGTCCCATCTGCCGGGAAGGATTTCAACTGCCTTTGACAGGTTCGGTTCTCTGGATATAAATACCCTCCATATCTCTTTGGATGATAAGGGTGAAAAATCCGTTTCATCCATTAAAAAATGTATCGAGGCTGCTGGCATCTATTTTATGGCCAAAGCAGGGGGCTTGAGTCATTCAAGTCAATCTGAGGATTTTAACCCGTCTGAAATGTTGGTGTTCAATGAAAATGATCAACCTGATCCAAACCTCACAATGCTTGCGAGACTAAATCGTATAACGCCTGACAAGATGAGGGGTCTGGTAAAAAAGATGGACTCCCTTATCAAGGAGGCTGAGGATGATTCACCGCTAAAATACATGTCCTGCTTGTATGAGGCGATCTTCGCCTTTAAGGATCTGCGGAACAGACTCGTCAGGCCCCCCCTTGAAATAAACAATGTGAGATGGTTGATCGCAGACAATGATCAGTCCCTCGTCTCAAAGGAAAAGGCGAAGCTGGGACAGCTGGTTTTTCATAAATTGGGTGAAGAACCTCACAAGGTCTTTCAGGTAATAGAAAGTATTTATGGCGATGATTTTCAAGATATAGAGGCCGATGCCCTTGATGCCAGATTGGGAAGACTCAGCGATTTTTTGAACACCATGGAGGGGGAAAACGAAAAATATGTGGAAGAAGAGCTTTTCTCCAACGTAAAAAGGCGCCTTGAACTGGTTCCCGACTCTGTCTTTGATAATATCTCTATTGACAAGTACGAAAGGCAGGCAGATGAGAAGGATTCCATCGGTGCAAGAATCGGTTTCCAAAAAAGATTTTCCGAGATGGTATCCTTTTTCAAAAGACGCTCCGGGACCAAGAAAAAGATACGGAACATGCTGGGCAAAGGCATAACTTTTGATGAACAGGACTATGAGACGATTGCCGGAGATTTTGATATATCCTGTGAGGACGCACGTAAACTAGTTGAATTACTAAAGGGTTGTTTTGACTCAAACGGTCGTTTTACTAGGGCATCCTTTGACCGTAACATACCCGCCTTTGCAGCTTATGAAAACAAGGTCTTTGAGTTTTTGTGGCATTATTTAAGTCAGATAATGATTCGTGAGGACAGGGTGATGTTTTTGAATTCCCTTCAGTGCCTTATCTTCAAAATGCGGCAGCGAAAAAGGGTGGAACTGTTTCTTCTTCAGGATTTTATCGGCAATCCCGATTCGGTAAGCTTTGCCGACAGAAATGCCCTGATGCTGGCCAATGTGGTGTTGCGGAAATACAACAAGGAGCTTCGAAACGATATCGAAATTACTCCTGAAGAGATATTGCTTGTAAGAGAGGGCCTTGATCCTGATGTTACAGAGGCCGCTTCTGGATATATAGAAGGCCGGGAAGAGAGATTGTTGAAAAAGTTGAGGACCATTCATAGGAATTTGAAGGAATCTCTGAATAAAAGAAACGGAAATAGTGCGGGTATGCCTGTAAAATACCTCTTAAACCTGGAGAGAGAGTCCTTTATCTTTTTTTCTCTATTGGGTAATGAAACAGCAAGGAAAATTTTAAGAGGGGCACTGCTGGAGTTTGGTAACTCTGAATCAGACATATACCGTTTTGAGGGAGCCAAAAGCGAATTAAAGGGCCTCATCCAGCTCTTCCAGGTCACTGTCCGCGGATTGATGAGATTCGCTAAAATGGAAGACAAGGCGATTTTGGAGGAATTAAGGGCAAAGGCGGAAGGCTTTCTGACCTTGGAGGCGGGGCCGATGCACAAGGATGCCCTTGCAAGGGTCATGAAATGGGTGGATGAAGCCGTATCTGCAACCGGGTGAGAGGATATTATGGAGGATATTCAGAATCATAAGGATTTCAGAAATATAGACATCGACCAGGTGGGTGTTAAGGGAATACGATATCCCATTACCGTGCTTGACAAGGATATGGGCGAGCAGCAGACGATTGCTGAAATAAACATGTATGTAAACCTTCCCCGATATTACAAAGGGACTCACATGAGTCGTTTTGTGGAGATACTGAATGAAAACAACAGGCGCATTTCTCTGCAGAATTTTTCCGATATACTCGAGGAGATGAAAGAAAGGCTTAATGCGGAAAGTGCACACATGGAGATGACATTTCCCTTCTTCGTGAGCAAGGCGGCTCCTGTAAGCGGCATCGAAGGGCTTATGGAATACAAGTGCTCCTTTAAAGGCTCGCTTAACAACGGCACGGATCTTATAATAATGATATATGTGCCTATCTCCACTCTTTGCCCCTGCTCAAAGGAGATAAGCGATTTCGGTGCACACAACCAGAGGGGAGAGGTTAGGCTTCAGCTGAGATTTAAGCGGTTTGTGTGGATCGAGGATCTGATCAAGATCGTAGAAAATTCCGCCTCCAGTGATGTCTATTCCGTGTTGAAACGAGAGGATGAGAAGTATGTAACAGAGCATGCCTATCAAAAGCCGATGTTTGTAGAGGATATTGTAAGAGATATAGCGGTTAAATTGAATAACGACCCCAACATAACCTGGTTTTCAGTTGAAGCTGAAAATTTTGAATCTATTCATAACCATAATGCCTATGCGTGTATTCAAAACAGCAAGGAAGAGGGATGAAAAAGAGAGTCGATAGCTTGAAGCCTTTACATGCAGCATGAATCTGACGGAGAGTTTAATATAGAAATCTAATATCGGAGGCAACAATGAATAATGATCTAAAAAAGATGTACAGAACCGTAATGGACGACAATTTTCCTGCTGAGATAAAGGTCTCTTTTGGTGAACAGGTCCTGGTCTACAGAAAGAGGTCTTGGAAGATAGCTGATCAGAGCTCTGGGGAGATTATTGAAAAGGGTCTGCGCTACGGAGAAAACCCGGGGCAGGAGGCCGCTCTTTACGAGCTTGTCAAGGGGAACCTTGTCCTGGGAGGTTGCGAGTACATATCTTCAGGAAACGGGCTGGTATCCTCAATAAGCGAGCAGGATATGTTGCAGAGTGGAAAGCACCCCGGTAAAATCAACCTGACGGATCTTGACAATGCCCTAAATATCTTGAAATACCTGAAACAGGGTCCCGCCTCGGTGATAGTAAAACACAATAACCCCTGCGGGGTTGCCTGCGGGTCATCTCTTTCAGATTCCTATTATAAGGCCAATATGGCCGACAGGATCGCAGCATTCGGAGGATGTGCGGTATTCAACCGTCCCATTGATAAGGGCACTGCGGAAATGATAGCCCGGAATTATCTTGAGGTAGTCGCGGCACCTGAATTTGAAGACGGGACCGTGGACATGCTGTCAAAAAGGGGCAATCTGAGGATTATCCGGATCAGCAAATTGGAAGATCTTTCACTATTTGAAGACACAAGATTTGTCGATTTCAAAAGCCTGATTGACGGAGGCCTCATACTTCAACAGTCGCCCCGGAACATGATAAAGACAAAGGATGACTTTGTGCTTGCAAGCACCGAGTATAAGGGGAAGGGGTTCTCTATCGAGCGCAAACCGAGTGATGACGAATATTCAGATATGCTTTTCGGCTGGCAGGTGGAGCAGGGCATTACCTCTAATTCGGTCATCTATGTCAAAGAAGGGGTTACCGTAGGAATAGGAACGGGGGAACAGGACCGGGTCGGTGTTGCCGAAATCGCTATTTACAAGGCATATACCAAATATGCCGATGCCTTGTGCTTCACAAAACATGGTCTTCCATACCAGGATTTACAGCTTATGGTGGATAGGGGAGAAAAGGAGCGGGCCCTTGTAGATGAAATCGACAGAGAAACAAAGGACGCAAAGGGCGGGCTGTCAGGTTCGACGATGGTATCGGATGCATTTTTCCCGTTCAGAGATGGTGTGGATGTCGCGATAAGACAGGGTATCAGGGCGATTGTGCAGCCCGGAGGTTCCATGAGGGACTGGGATGCCATTGAGGCGTGCAATGAGGCTGATCCAAAGGTTACCATGGTATTCACCGGCCAGAGGGCCTTTAAGCACTAAAATAGTTCCATCTGTTTATAAGGCCTTTTTTTTGGGCGCCAGCCCCTTCTTTCAAGCCGGTTAAGCAGGGAAATCGGTATGCTGGAAATAAAGGGCGAAGGTGCCAGGAATAATACCTGACCCTTCAGGCCCCTTTTCTTAGCATGGGAAATAACGAGCCTGCTTTTTGCGCGGGTCATGCCCACATAAAAAAGCCTTTTTTCCTCTTCCAGATTGGCGTCACCGAAAAGGGTCATCGGGATGATACCGTCTTCACAGCCGGTTATGAAAACCACCGGCCATTCAAGACCTTTTGCCGAGTGAAGGGACATGAGAGCGACACGGTCTCCCATAAGCAGGGAGTGATCTATCCCCCTTTCGAGAGAGAGGAAGTCGAGGAAGCCCTTAAGGGAACCGTTAAACTCATTCGCAAACAGTCTGAACCGATTGACGGCCTCCTTTTCTTCATCTGTTGAGGCGATAAGCCTGTGCTTTTCTATGGCAAGCTCAACAAGCTCTACCTTGTCTTTCTTCATGTCAATAGAGAAATCGGCCCTTATCTCGCCCAACCCCTGATTGGCTAAGATCTTTTCATATACCAGGGGGAAAAAGGGGTTTTCCGGATAACTGCAACATTGCAGATACCGCCAGATGAGTTCAATGGATCGGTTTTTGACAAGCGGCTTTTCGCCTGACCGGACAAAGGGGATCCCTGCCCGCTTAAAGGCTTTTTCCAGGGTGTCTCCCTGTGCGTTGAGCCTGTAAAGTACCCCTATGTCTCCAAAGGAAAGGGAATCGTCACCCTCATGGGATTCCACGCGCCCGCTGTCCAATGAAAAATAGGACGTCCCGCCCATAAACCTCTCCACCTGCTCGACAATCATTTCCGCCTCTTCATCATCGGTATTGCAGGATGCATGAAAAACAGGGAACCCGCCCTTTTCTTTTGTCTCAAGGGGTGCGTTATGGAGGAGTGCGGCAGCTCCTTTTAGAATGGTCTCCGTGGAACGATAGTTGCGCTTTAGTGTCACCTCTTTTGCGCCTGGAAAGTCGGTATGGAATCGGAGAAAATTTTCCACGTCCGAACCTCTGAAACCGTATATGGCCTGATCGGGATCCCCTATCGCAAAGAGGCTTGTTTTTCCCGCTCCGGCAATCATTTTTAATACCTCGGCCTGGAGCGGATTTGTATCCTGATATTCATCAACGAATAACCAGGGGCATTTTTCAGAATAAAAAGAGCTCAGATCGGGGTCTTCACGCAGGAGTCTGAGCGCCTCTATCTCCAGATCATATAGATCGAGCATTGACATGGCTTTTAGACGATCCTGGTAGAGGGAAAAAGGGGAGGCCTTATTATCGAACAATGGGAGATGCCTTTGTCCCATCAAATCAGAGCCTTTATAAAGGACAAGGCCGTTCAGGAATTTTTTCAGACTCATACCCTTTTGATCAGATGCCTTTATCGCCTCCTGAGCTATATACTCCGCATCAAATTCAGTGCAGAGGGAAAAGCCATCTTCAAATCCTGCCTTATCAGCGTTGTTTCTGAGAATATCAAGACAGAAGCGGTGGAATGTGGAGACATGGATCGCCCCTGGTTTTTCCAGACTCAATAGCCTGCCGAGTCTCTGCTCCATCTCCCGTGCGGCCTTTCTGGTGAAGGTGAGGGCCAGAATCTGCTCAGGTTTTGCGATCTTTTCACGGATAAGATAGGCGATCCTGTGTGTAAGAGTCAGGGTTTTGCCGGTTCCCGGCCCCGCTACTACCAGCAGGTGCCCCCCGCTATGTTTGACGGCAGCGGCCTGTTCCTGATTTAAAGTATCCAGGATATGATCGGATATCGGCGGTTTCTTTAGGACCGGGCAGGATTTGTCTTTGATGAGTGAGGCCGGTTTGTTCGATTTTTTTTTCGAAGGCCCGACCTTTTTAGATCTGTCGGAAAAAAGGGCCATCTGGCCGCAAAGGCCGGCCTTTTCAGAATCATCAAACAGATGTATGGTACCATATTCTCCGTCATAACCCTCTTTGCAGATTATGCGGTTTTGCCTCATCCTGAAGATCGCCTCCTTGAGCGCCGCTCCGCCCGCCTCTTCCAGATCGGAGAGCTGAAGGTCAAGCAGGATATTGAGCTCCGGTCCCAGGGTATTCAAAAGGCCCTCATACACGCCCTGGACTTTTTTGGTTGCCGGGCCGCAATTGAGCAGTTCGGATATTATTTCAGCAAGGGGGATGAGGCTGACAAAATCCTTTGATATCTCAGGGGTTCGTCGGTCTGAGAGCTGGAATATCCTGTTTAAGACCCCCACGGTAAGAGGCCGGCCGCAGACCGGACATATCCCCTTTAATCTCAGGGTCTCTTTCGGGTGGCATCTGATATTGCATTTGCGATGGCCGTCGAGGTGATATTTCCCCTCCTGAGGGAAAAATTCGACAGTGCCCAGGAAACCGGTGCCCTTTGTCAGGGCAAGTGCCAGACAGTCATAGTCCGGATCAATTTCAAGAATATTTGCCTCCCGTCCCAGTTTGGAAGGGGAATGGGCGTCTGAATTTGAGATAAGCAGAAAATCGTCCAGCTTGGAAATAAGGCGATTCATCGGTGGGTCTGATGAAAGACCTGTCTCAAGGGCGTGAATGTGACCGGTGAGGTCTTCGAAGCATTCCTCAATGGTGTCGAATCCTGACTTTGACCCGAAAAGGGAAAACCATGGGGTCCAGATGTGTGCAGGTATGAACAGCGCCCTGTCATCCGCCTCCAGGGCCAACTCCAGGAGATTCCTTGAGTCGATACCAAGAATGGGTCTCCCGTCGGAGAGGATATTTCCTATTTTATCCAGTCGTCTGTTCAGTCTTTTTACAGACTCAAAATCGGGCATCAGGATCAGATGGTGGGCCTTTCTTGTCTTTCCCCCCTTTTTGTATATACAGCTGATTTCACCGGAAAGAACAAATCTGACAGGAGATGAGCAGGAAGAATAAAGTTGAGGGGTCAATGCCTTTTTCAGATCGGGCCTTATTCTGTAAAGGCCTTTTTCCGCTTCAGTCAGTTTTTCCTGGAGTTCGGCGATCCATCCGGGGTGAGTGAAATCGCCGGTTCCCAGAATGGAAATTCCCTTCTTTTTTGCCCATATAAACAGGTTCTCGGGATTGAGAGACTTGGAGGTGGCCCTGGAGTAGTGAGAGTGGATATGAAGGTCTGCGATGATTTTCATGTTGCATAGAAAACTACATACCTTGGACTATGTCAACCAGATCCGTCACCCCCTGAGCCGGCCTCTTCAGCGGGGGGTGTCTTCTCCAGCCTTTACGTGGAAGTGGGAACACCCATGGGCCTTTGTGGATGTTACCCGCGCTGATAGGGCACCGAGGAAGAAACCCCAGACAGCTGCGGGTCTCAAAAAATATTTGAGGTTTTTATCGTTTTGAAATAGCCTAGCATCTGCTGTATTTGGAAATTTTTATTATCTCAAGATCCTGGGAAAGGAAGGGTGAAAAATGCAGGTCCTCGTCGTAGACAATGATCAGCTCATTCTGGAATTCATGAAAGATACCATATCGGGTGAGGGGCACGAAATTTTGACTGCAGAAGACGGCCTTTCAGCCCTGGATCTATTGAAAAAGACCTCTCCTGATATAATTTTTACCGACTGGATAATGCCTAATATCGACGGGCGGAGGCTTTGCAGAATTATCCGCGGCATGGATCATCTGAAAAATACCGCCCTTGTCGTTGTTTCATCGGTTGCTGCCGAGGAAGAAATCGATTTTTCCGAACTGGGGGTTCAGACCTGTTTGGTCAAAGGGCCTTTTGATGAAATGGCCGACCATATCAGATCTATCCTTGAGAGGGCGGACTCAAAGGCTTATATGCAAGAACAGGTAAGCATGCTGGGGGTTGAGAATATAATTCCCAGGGGATCTACTGAAGAATTGCTTGCCGTAAAGAGGCACTTTGAGATAATCCTCGAGAGGATGGCCGAAGGCATACTGGAGGTCACGCTTGACGGAAGGATTATATATTCAAACCCGACCGCCCTTTCTCTGATCGAGATGCCGGAAGAAGTCCTGCTCGGTTCCAGAATCGAGGACCTTTTTTCCGGGGAGGACCGCGAGAAGGTGGCCGAACTGATGGTGTCACCCGGAATAGAACCAAAGGTGATATCCGATGACCGACCTCTCTCGCTCGGCTCCTACCTGGTGACCATGTGCATGCTCAGTATAGAGGGAAGAGATTCCAGCTCGATACTTATTCTCAATAATGTAACTGAAAGGAAAAGGGCTGAAAGGTCGCTTCAAAAGCGGAATCAGGAGCTGGGACTTCTGAACAAGTTCAGCCATACCCTTACTTCCACTCTTGAACTTGACCAGGTCTTCGCTATCCTTCTGGAGGAGGTGCGGCGAATTCTTGAGGTTTCGGGAACAACAATATGGCTGATTGATGATGATTCCGGTGAGCTTGTATGCCGCCAGGCAACCGGCGAGCATGGCAAATCGATTGAAGGCTGGCGCCTTTCCCCGGGAGAGGGCCTTGCCGGGTGGGTTGCAGCCAAGGGAGAGAGTCTTATTGTTGAAGACACCCGTTCCGACGACCGCCATCTGAAGTCTGTTGATAAATATACAGGAATGGAGCTTCTGTCTATCATGAGCGTGCCTCTTACAACGAAGGGAAACGTGATAGGTGTGCTCCAGGTCGTTGATATCGGAAAGGGTCGGTTTGATAACTCCCATCTGAGTCTTCTGGAGGCCCTCGGGGCATCGGCCGCCGTAGCAATCGAAAACGCAAGCCTGTATAAGCGGGCCCAGCAGGAGATAGAGGAAAGGGCAAGCGTTGAGGCGAATCTTCAGCGGACACTCAGTGTCATGCGCAAAAGCCTGGATGTTACAATACAGGCTATGGCAATGACAGTTGAAAGGAGAGATCCTTATACGGCCGGGCACCAGCGCAGGGTGGCGGACCTTGCAAGGGCGATAGCAACCGAAATGGGCCTGTCCGAAGAACAGATAGACGGTATCAGGATAGCAGGCTCGATTCATGATATCGGGAAAATCTCGGTGCCGGCCGAGATTCTAAGCAAACCGGGGTCTCTTTCCGAAAAGGAGTTCGCGCTCATTCAGGATCACCCTCAGATCGGATTCGATATATTGAAGGAAATGGAATTCCCTTGGCCTATTGCCAAGATAGTTCGGCAACATCATGAAAAACTGGATGGTTCAGGCTATCCCCTGGGAATAAAGGGTGAGGATATATTGCTCGAGGCCAAGATAATAACCGTTGCCGATGTTGTAGAGGCTATGGGATCTCACAGGCCCTACAGGCCTTCCCTGGGTATTGAAAAGGCCCTGGGGCATGTGAAAAGGGAAAGAGGCGCGCTTTATGATGAAAAGGTCGTTGATGCGTGTGTGAGCCTGTTCGAGGAAAAGAAGTTTTCCTTTGATAAGTCGGTTAAGAAGGATATCGTTTCCTGAGCCTGCCTTTCCGCCTTCATGTCAGGTAGAAGATTTTTCCTCCCACAGAGCGGCCCTGAGGCCTGATGCCCTTTCTATCCTTCTTTTTGCCGCTGCGGTAAAAAGATTTGATTTCGCCCAGACCTGCGCCCTTTTCCTTGTCCTTGTAATACCGGTATAGATCAGTTCCCTTGTCACCAGGGGCGAATCGTAATCGGGCAGAACGAGCATGGTGGTGTCGAATTCAGAGCCCTGACTTTTGTGAACCGTCATGGCAAATACGGTCTCATGCTGCGGAAGATTAACCGGGGGCAGCCTGCGAAGTCCCTCCGTCGTTTTAAAGAAGGCCCTGAGTTCACAGTCTTCAGATGGATCCTCGAGCACGATTCCTATGTCGCCGTTAAAAAGTCCGAGATTGTAGTCGTTTCTTGTAACGAGAATCGGTCTTCCTCTGTACCAGCGTCTTGAGTTGTCGATAAGCTTTTCATCTCTTAATATGTCTTCCACAAGCCTGTTAAGATTGTCTACCCCGAAGGCCCCCTTTCTGAGGGCGCACAAAATCCTGAATCTTTCAAACAGGCTGAAGACCTCGGACGGATCTGAGGCGGTCTCCAAAAATGGCGCAAAACCTGAAAGAACCGAATCCTTTATGGCCCTTTTAAGATTGGAAGGCTCGGGAAGCGATTTCCAGGATATGTCTTTAAATGCGGCATCTTTCAAGATATCGAGGGCAGCCTCTCCCCTACCCTCGTTTACTGTTCTGCTTACCTCATAAATGCCGCTTTTTTCCGGAAAACGGTAGCTTTTTGTAAGTTGAACCAGGCAGTCCCGGATCTTTGGCATGCCTTTGGCGGAGGAGAAATCCCTTATCTTTATGCCTGTAATTTCCAGAAAAGAGGTTGAAAAATTTTCCGAAAAACCGTTAGATCCCCCGGTGCCGCATATGTCTCCCAGCACGGCTCCCGCCTCCACAGATGCGAGCTGATCTTTGTCTCCAAGGAGAATTATCCTGGCATCAGTCGGTATGGCCTGTACAAGTTTGGATAGAAGTGCGAGGTCCACCATGGATGCCTCGTCGATTACGACCACTGATGAGGAAAGCGGATTGGCCTGATTGTGTCTGAAATAGGGAGACCCTGGAATTGTACCGAGCAGCCTGTGGATGGTTGATGCCTCCGTTGGGATGGCCCTCTTGATCTCTTCTGAGAAGGGAATCTTCTGTTTGAAGAAATTAACGGCCTCCTGCAGGCGTGCGGCCGCTTTTCCGGTAGGGGCCGCAAGGGAAATCCTTGCTTCCCGGTCCTGTTCAAGTATAAGAGCCAGGATCTTGGAAATCAGCGTACTCTTTCCCGTGCCCGGCCCCCCTGAGATTACGCACAGCCCTTTCATAAGGGATATGAATGCGGCAACCATCTGGAGTTGAGAGCCGTCCTCCGCCTCTCCTTCAAAGAGACGCAAAAGCCCGTTTTTTAAAAGGGAGGCATCGATACCCTGGACCCGTCTTTCGGAGCGAGCCCTGAGATCCTTTGAAAGCAGATCCTCATATTCCCAGTACCTGTAAAGATAGAGCCTTGAACATGAGTCAAGGATAAGCGGTTTGTATTCTCCCGGTCGGCCCACCACAGGGGATGATTTCAGCTCGCAGATCCATTCTTTTAGGGCGGGTGTTTCAAGATCGTCCGGTAAAGGGTCTTGCCGGTACGGCAGTTCGCACTTAAGAGCCTCAAGATCCAGGCAGACATTGCCCTGCGAGGTGGCGCGGCTTACAAGGGCTGAGGCAAGAAAAAGCCCGGGCGAGGCCTTATCCGAAAGCCTTAACATGAGTTTGGCAAAATGGATGTCGAGTTCCTGGAATATCCCTTTTTGAAGGAGGTCTTTTATTACTTTTTCGTCCATGCCCCATTTATCTATCATAAAACCAGAGAGCAGGAAAGGATGCTTTAACCGAAATCCATCCCCTGATAAGAGCTGCAAAACCTGATGCAGGTTTTTGGACATGCCTGTCTAGGGGTTGGCCTTTCTCACTGCTCGGCAATAATATCTGTAGTCCTTTTTGTTGTCATTTATGTCGCCTGAGAAGAAATTGGTCATCCAGGCCGAATCCGGGTGGAAGATGTAGCTGGTTGAAGACCAATAATAGGATGAGGCTGTGCCGGGAAATGCCTTTATGTCAATTGCGGGGTTCCGATTCAGATAGTTTACGATAGAGAGGAGTTCGTTTATGTCGGGAAGCCGCCAGTCTTTGTGACCGGCAAACTCAAGCTCTTCACAATACCTGAGGGCCTCCATCCATGTAAAAGGGCCGGAGCTTTTCTTCCGCCACATAAGACCTGTGGTTTTGTCTGTTACAGTGCCGTCGTTATTATCGATCGGTTCAATGACCTCCGAGCCGCCCCTAACGGCCCTTGCCCTGTAAAGTTGAGACCTGTACTCCCTGGTTATGTTTCCGTTAAGAAAGAGCAACAGCCAGTAGCCTGGGAGTTCCTCTGTTCCAAGGGTCGATGACCAGTAGTAGTTTGACGCGGTATTAGGAAAAAAGTCCTTGTCAAGGGCCGGACCGTATCTGTCCCTCATGATCAGGGTATTAAGCTCTTTTATATCAGGAATCCTCCAGTTGGAAAAACCTCCGAACCTTTCGGTATTCAAACGCCTTATAAAAACGGTTTCCGATTCGGCAGATGTAAAAAGCCTGTGCATGTCATGAACGGACCCGTCCCTGGTTTTTACCTCCCAGACAAGCCCTGTGGTATTATCCTTCACCATTATCCAGTTAATTGCTGAATCTGCGAGCTTCTCTCCGTTTTCTCCCAATTTGGTGTAGGAGCGGGCATTTCCACGGTATTGCGCATCCTGCCCGTAAAAGTCGTCCCCTTCAAGGGGGCAGTCGACGACATTTTTGTCGTCATAACAACCACTCTGACCCGTATCAAGCACAGGAGCGGCCAATGACATTGCCGGAAAAAAGAGGGCCGCGAATACGACCGTATTTGAGATACCCAGATATTTTATCATGTTTTGTCCTCCCTGGTCCCTGCCCGGCTGGAAATTCTCCTGCACTTGAAATTTTTACTGTTCCGTCTAACCTTTGATCTTTTGAAATGCATCAAGGTTGCCTATATAGAAAAATAAATATTATTTCCGCTGAAACAAGGATGGCCTTCCGCCTTTATTTCCTTACCGTCACGACGGGAGATCGTCATCTATGTCTTTTCTAAGATTTGAAGGCTTCGTAAAAAGATCAACTGCCATTCGACAAGCTCATGGCCCCGGGTTAAATCGAAGGGCTGCGCCTGCGACTAGCCAAGCCGAGCAGTTATGCTTTATCTTTCGTCATTGCAGGTCCGCTAAAAGCTGGATAAGTATGGCTCATTCATCGAGATTGTCAGCAGTTGCCAATCGGGCATGGCCCTCATAATTGGGAGCGGATGCCTAACATTTTGAAGTGAAATGGTCTGCCCGATGCCTGTTCCTTTTGCCCTGGATTATTCACTTGTAACCCAAGGGGTCGTAGGATTTATTTTGAAAAAATTATGCTCTTTGGTTATGAATATTGTTTTAAGATAACTTGAAACTTGTTTGAAAAGAAGATATGAAAGGTAAAAAACTTCAGGCTAAAGCGCCGTTAAGGCGCTTTTATTTCATGGTATTACCAGGACGTACGGATCGATATCGTACGGTAGGAACCGATAAGATGGTCGGAAAGGAATTGAAATGAATTCAAGTACAAAAATAGGAATAATTATCTGCGACCGCTACCGGCGCTGTGCCGGCGGTAAGTGTTTCAGGGCAATGAGAAACAGAGAAGGGGCCTTCAGCATATATGCGGACACCGAGATCGAACTGGTCGGTTATACAACCTGTGAAGGCTGTCCCGGGGGCAACATAGAATACGCCGGCGATGAAATGGTGAAAAACGGGGCCCAGGTTATCCATCTGGCCACCGGTCTGGTTGTCGGTTATCCCCCCTGCCCTTATATCGATACTTTCAAAGTGTTCCTTGAAAAGCGCTATGGGGTAAAGGTCGTTGTGGGCACCCACCCGATACCCAAAAAATATCTTGATATGCACACCAGTCTCGGAACGTGGGAAGCCTCCGAATGGGAGCCTATTGTTGGGCCCACCATGTCTGATGCCGAGACCCGCAAAAGTTACGACTAAGATCATCTGCAGGGAAAATTATGGAAGCCGTGCTAAACGCGGTTAAGTTTGTCTCCGGGGCAGTAAAAGGCCTGTTGAGTTGATATCTGCCCTTTTTGGTCGGTGATGTGGTTGGTAATGTAGTGATCATTGAGGCAAGAGACCTGAAAGATCCAACAGGTCTTTTCTTAACGAATTGATGAAAGCGGGTGTCGGCAGATCCCTGAATATCCCGTATGCGGACCTCTTGTCCCTGTCAAGACCCCTCAGGAATATGTAATAGACCCCGCCGAAATTTATTTCATACCTGTAACCGGGAAGCCTCAGTCTGAGGTACTGGTCAAGTGCGAGGGTATAGATTACATACTGAAGTGTATAGAGGTTCCTTCTCATTTCAAACGCAAGCAGTTCCGGGGCATAATCATCAACCCTGGGTCCGAGGAAATTGCTCTTCCAGTCGACAAGAAAAAAGAGGTCGCCCCTTTTGAAGACAAGATCTATAAACCCCCTCATAAACCCCTTTGAGGGTGAAAAATCAAGCCTTTCAATCTGTTTGTCCATACCCTCCAGAGGAGGTGAGCCTGCAGGTCCTTTAAATATCTCTTTCAGCCTGGACGGGGTTATTTCTTTTAAGGGAAAATAGAACTCAAGTTCATTCAGCCTGTCCTCCATCCTGATATCGGATAAAGTAAATGATCCTGCCGGGCAGTAAAGCGGCGCGGAAAAAAGGGATTCCAATGTCTCAAGGATTGTCCGGCTCCAACTATCTTCAAAGCCGTGCTGGAAAAGCTTTCTTGAGATTATTTCACCCGTTTCCGCCTGATTGACTGAAGTAAAATCGAGATGTTCCAGCAGGTCGTGCAGAAAGGTCCCCGTCTTTGCGCCTTTTGGAAAGGAAAAAATTCCTGAAGCGGCTGTATCTTCTTTAGAAAGGGCAAGCATCTTTTCACCTTCCTCGGAAATTGTTTCCAGTTCATCATGATCAGGCAGCTCGGTAAGAAATGACCTTTTTGAAATCAGATATGAAAAACTGCTCACACGCCATTGCCTTGAAATGGAGCCTGAAAAATCTCTGAAGGAAAGCCTTTCAGGCTCTTGGAGTTTTGGAAAGGCATCCGTTTTTGTCAAGTAATCCCTTGAAATGTGAGAAATATCAACGTTTCTCCCGGAGCTCTTTTCCAAAAGGGAGAGTCCTTTTCTAAGCGATTCTTTTTTAAGCGGGGTAAAAAGCCCTTCCATCTCTTCAATGGAAGGGCCTTCATAATAGAGATAGGAGGGGGCCGAGGTCTGCGCCCCCTTTATGCGCCCCCATACCATATAGCACCGGTTCTTGGCCCTTGTGAGCGCTACATATAGAAGACGCAGGTCCTCTGAAAGAGTTTCCTGCCTTGCAAGTGCGCTGTTTGTGTCAAGGTCTGAAGAGCCGAGATCAAGAATATGCCTGTTATTATTTTTTCTGTCATGGAAGAGAATCGTTTTGTCATTCGTTTTCGAACCGTCCCAGAGAAAGGGGCAGAACACGACCGGATACTCAAGCCCCTTGCTTTTGTGGATGGTTACCACCATTATCGCCCTCTCATCACTTTCAAGCCTGAGCTGATGTTCCTCAAGCCGTGGTGAATCGGAATCTGTCTGGGAAGACAGCCACTTATTTAGACCTTTAATCCCAATACCCGCCTTAAGGGAGGCATCATAAAGCACTTCAGCCAGATGCAGCAGATTGGTCAGCCGGCGTTCGCCGTCAGGAAGGGAAAGGAGACGGCTCCTTATCTTTTCCTCAACAATGAATCTGCGAAACATGGGCAAAAAACCGGTCATCTTCCAAAGCCGATAGTATCGGCGGAAACGGCTTCTTATCGGCTCCCATTTATTCTGGTCTTCCCCTAATTGCTCCAGGTCCTCTCCCGTATAACCGAGGGCCCTGGTCGCCAGTGCCCTTTTTATCAGGCTTTCATTTTCAGGATCTCCGATTGCATCGAGAATCCATTGCATATCCATGGCCTCAGGGGAGTCAAAAAGGTTTGAATTGCTGTAAAGGACACTAGGGATATTCAAGGTCGAAAGCATATCCCGCACCATCTTTGCCTCCCTGTTTGTCCTCACGAGCACTGCCAGGTGCTCTTCCCTTAAAGGTGCTTTTCCCAGCAGGGCCTTCCCCTTTGCTCCCAGGGACAACAGCCTGGAAATTTCCCGTCCCAGCGCGGCCAGTATCCTTTCCCTTGCCTCGGACTTTGAGAGCGGTTTTCCATCATCCATCTCCTCTAAGGGTTCAATAAGGCATAGCCTGAAGGCAGGCTCCGCTCTTCCCTCAATTAACAGCGGGGCGGGATGTTTTTCCCTTGCGGCCCTTTGAGTATGAAATGAGATTTCCGGGAAGAGGAAAGGCCTTTTTGCCCTTGAGAAGATGCAATTTATCGCCTTTATGAGGCCCTTTTCAGAACGCCAGTTACTGCTCAAGGTATAGCGGTTTTCCATCTTTGAAGAGGCGTTGATATAAGTGAAAAGATCCGCTCCCCTGAAGCCGTAGATAGCCTGTTTAGGATCTCCGATAAGAAAAAGCGGTCTTTTCCCTGTATCAAATATCCTGGAAAAGATATCGTATTGAACAGGATCCGTATCCTGAAACTCATCGATCAGGGCTGCCTTGAACTTGGCCCTGACCTTTTTTAAAAAGGCGTTCGCCCCATCATCATCAATGACCTCCTTTATCTTGTGAAGAAGATCACCAAAGGATAACTTGTTCGTCCTGTCCTTTTCCTTAGGCAGGTTCCTTTTTATATAAGATAGCAGTGCCGTCCTCAAAAAAAGGATCCTCTGGTCGCATTCATTTATCAGGCCTTCCGCGCTTTTATTAAGATCCTCACAGATATGAAACAGCTCATGTTCAGGAGCCGCTTTACCCTTTTTTACCGATTCGCTTATCACGCTTGAGGTAAGTTTTCGGAAGTCTTTGAAAAGGGGAAAGGGACCAAGTCTGAGTGAAAGGAGATGATCCATGTCTGTCAGCCAGGAGCTTACCTTGAGGTCCCTTTTTGAGAAACCTCCGGGACCTTTCTTCGTGGTTCCGTATCTTGTGCCGTTTAGCTCGGCAGTTCTAAGAATTTCTCCAACCTCATTTCTGTGAAGCGGCCATTTTTTTCTGAGCTTTTCAATGCCTTTTCTGAAATTTTCAAGATCTTTTAGGTCAGGTTTTTTCATGGCAGGGATTATTTCAATCTCAGGATGGGTTAGGCCGGCCCTGATCGATTCAAGCAGTTTTGAAGGTCTTATCCCCTTTTGAAGAAGATAGCCAATGAACTCGGGCGGTGAATCATAGACATTTTTCCTCCAGAAGTCTTCGGCAAGGCCCTGTCTAAGACCATCCTCATTTTCAATAAAATCGGTGTCAAAGGGCTGGCCCGTCTCAAAGGCGTTTTCATTGAGCATGCGTTGACAGAAGCCATGTATGGTAAATATGGCGGCTTCATCAAGGTGTAGGATCGCCTCTCTGAGGTACATGAGGGAGCGCGGGTTACCCAGATTGCCAGCGAGTTCGGCGATAAAGGGATCTCCGTGTGTTCCATTCTTAAAGGCATCCCTGCATTGAAGAAGGCGGCTTCTGATCCGCCCTTTCAGCTCCTCTGTGGCCGCCTTTGTAAATGTGACTACGAGAATTTCATTAACGGAAAAGCCCTTTTCAAGAATAAGTCTGAGATAGAGCGAAGTGACGGTATAGGTCTTCCCCGTGCCTGCACTTGCCTCTATAAGATTTTTCCCCTCAAGGGGGATATTCAGGGGGTCAAGCTCTTTCATGGGGTCTCTATCATAACCTTTGAGCGGGCCTTTAAAAGAGGTTCGTATACCTTGAGCGAAAGTTTTTCGAAATGCCTGTCCAGGGGGTCGGAATCTCCAAAACAGAGATTGAAATAAGGGTTTTCCCGTTCCCCGGGCAGAGAAAACTCCGAGCCTTCCCATCTTGAATGTGCCCTTGATAGGGCTTTATCATTTTGCATGGCCTTTTCGAGCATATCTTCGGCGTAGACAAGTGATGAATCCGGGAAAAATTTTAGAGGCCTGACAAGCCCCTTCCAGAACAGCTCAATAAGGCCCTTAAGGGTTGTTTCGGCATCCTCATGAGGCTTATATTCCCACGTATCTTCCCTTCCGATAAGAATGCTGCTTCTGGCTGACTCTGTCCTTGCATTGAGCGCAAGATGCAGGAGCCATGTGCTCAAGTGGTCAATCGATCTGAGCCTGCCGTATCTGAAACGTATAAGCCTGCCGCCATAAACCTCATTCACCGTTGCGTTCAGTTCGAAGGCATCGAACTTAAAGATCTTTTCAACGGGTTCCCGGCGATATTCACCCGCCAGGGCCCTGAAGGTATCTATAAAAGCCAAGATATCGCTATCCATTCTTTCATAGGAGCATTCTCCCGGTTTTCCGGGAGGCAGCTTCCCTGTGGCCTGAATGTAGGAAAGAATCTCTTCCCTTTGGTGACCTTCAAACCCCTTATCAAGGATAAGCTGCTCAATCACGTATTTTTCCAGCCCATCAAGACATAAGGGTTCTGTCTCCTTAATGCGACTGTCGTCCCTTTCAAGATATATCCCAAGCCGCTCCCTTAAAAGAAATCGGGCAGGGTTCGACAGAAAAACACTGAGCCGGTTCAGATCGACAGATCTCCATTCAGAAGAGGGTGTTGAGAGGCCTTTTCCCAGGAAAGGCCTCTGAGGCGCCCTTTGCCTGATAGCTCTTTTTGAGGCATAAAAGATGTCTCTGGAATAGCTGATAAGTTTTTCATTCCCCCTGAAATATGCGGGGCTGAAGGCCTGAAGCGGATGTTTTGTCACCATATGATCGAACAGGTCCTTCCCCTCCATCTGAAACGCCTGCATACAATAGTCGGTCAGTTCGCTTACAAGCACACAGGGCGGAATCTCCGAATTATCCTGAAGGCCTTGCCCGATATAGCTTATATAAAAGCTCGTTCTTGCAGAGATCAGGGATTCGAGAAAGAGATACCGGTCTTCATCTCTTAGGGACCTGTCTCCCCTCTTATGGTTTTTGGCAACGATGTCGAATCCCACGACCTTTCTCTGCCTCGGGTATGCCTCGTTATGCATGCCGACCAGACAAATGACCTTGAACGGTATACTGCGCATCGGCAGCATGGCGCAGAAGGTAACGCCTCCCGAGATAAATCCGAAAGAGGATATCCCGGCCTCCATTGAGTGTGAAAGGTACGCCTTTATGACCTCTATGTTGACGCTATCATTGAAGCATGAGAGCTGCTGCTGTCTTGACAGATCATTAAAGATGTCCCTAATCATCTGGTACTCTTTAAGAGATACCTCGTCAGGTTCGAAAAAATTCTCCAGGATTTCAATAAGAAGCCCTGCCCAATTTTCAAGGCTCATGGAACTTCCAAGGCGTGGAACATATGAAAACAGGGTCTCGGCAAAATGGATAAACCGACCAAGTAAAGAAGCCGTGTCCCCTTCCACCTTGTCGTATGGAAGGATTCCATCTATGGTATTTGTACCCCTTTCAGGCATGGCATAACCAAGGAGAAGCCTTTCAAGTCCGAAACGCCAGCTGTTACGGTCAAAGTAAGGAAGGCCCATTTCGTGACGGCTTGATCCGTCTATGCCCCATCTTATGCCCGCTTGTTCCACCCAACCGGTCAAAAGGGAGATGTCCGTCTCTGAAAGGCCAAACCTTTTTCTAAGATCATCGCATTCAAGAAGGGAGAGTATTTCATTGGAGGTAAAACGAGATCCGCTGAGTTCAAGGATAGACAGAAGCGGGCCTGTTATCTGGCCTTGCGATCGGATATTTCTGTCGGCAATGGAGAAGGGTATCCTTTTTGATTCATCATCAGGAGAGCCGAATACGGCCTGAATAAGGGAGGAATAACCTTCAATATCGGGGGTCATTACGAGGATGTCTTGAGGCATAAGATCAGGGTCTTTTTCAAACATCAAAAGCAACCGGTCATAGAGTGTTTCCATCTCCCTTATTGGACTGTGACAAGAGTGGATCTGGATGGAATTATCATCCTCACCTACAATCCTTTTTCCCTCTGTTCCGGCGCTACCTTCAGAGAGATCAAGTATGTCTGATTGTATGAAAGAAAGCATATCCTTTCTGTTAGAGTCCTCAAAAAGCTCTGATACCCCGCATTCAAGATCCATCATGCGGGAAAGGAAATCTTTCCCCTGTTTGCCCATGGAGGCCAGGAGGCTGTTTCCGGTTTCAATGTGAAAGTCAATGTCAGAGCTGTTTGCAGGGTCGATAGGTCTCAAAAACTGATGCCGTTCACTTTCTGAAAATATGTCGAACCAATATTCCCTGCACGGATTTAGAATAAAGAGATTAATTTCAATTAGTTTTGAAAGGGCAGAGAGGATATCAAGGTGAAATGGGGGCAGAAATGAGACCCCGAAAACAGAGAGCCTTTTGGGGAAAACAGACGGAGAGACTTCCCCTTTGTTTATCGCCGTCAAAAAATCATGCCTGAAAGAGGCCCTGTGCCTGCCTTTGTTTTTCTCTGAAAGATACCGCCAAAGCCTTGCCTGCCAGTCTTGCTCTTTTCCCTTTTCCCAGTCCAGCAGCATCTCGGGACGAAAGACGGCATATTGATCATAGGTATCGGCCAGGAGTTGAGAAAGCTGGAACCACTTAAGGTCTACTATGGGATCTCCCAGATAGAACCGTACGCCTTCCGCCCCTTTTTCATGCATAAAGGAGGGAAGTGCCTTCATTATCTTCCATCTCAATATGGAAGGGTCAAAGGTATCCTGTTCGGGAAGATCCCCGAGGGCTGTTTTAAAGACCCGCTCCACGATTGAATTGGGGAAGGGAAAGAGGAGATTCGCGCTGACGCCATGATGGCCCGCAAGGACCATTCGAAGCCACTTTTCCATGCCCCTGCTTTGAACGACTATGATTTCAGGCTCCATTGGTGATAACACTGGCCTCAAAAGGATGCATGACAGCTTTTCCGCCAGTATCTCCAGTCGGTTACTCGTATATAGATTGATTTTTGGCAAGGGTAGAAAACAGATCCGAGATGATCAAAAAAGGCGCTTGATATGGCACCCTTTCTGATTTGTTAGATGCAAAGAAGTGATCATGATCCTAGTCACCCATTTCAGCCATATGGTCATCGAGCATGGTTTCAAGCCTTAATTTGTGTTGTGCCTCTTCCTGTGCGAGAATCCTGAAAAGTGCCTTGTGCTCCTGTTTGTGTGTGTTTTCACTGAGATCGGAATAAAATTTGAGGGCCTTTTCCTCACGTTTTGCGGCAAGTATCAGGATATCGGAATAGGGCATACCAGGTTCATAAGTGATATCAACAAGATAGTCGGTCCTCTTTAGGTTGGGGATCTTTTCGATTTTATAATATTCAAGATTTTCTTTTGTAAAATCTTGGAGCATACTCTGATGCCTTTTTTCCTCTTTTGCGAAGCCGCTGAAGAGGTCCTTGACGTTTGAAAACTGCCCATGTCGGCTCAATTCATCATAAAATTCAGCCGCCTCTCTTTCCTTTTCAACGGCGTAGTCCATTATTTCCTTAAATGTATCAAAATGCATTTAAACCCCCTTAATGAACATGCCTTTCCGCATGCCTTTAAATGAGTGTGTTTCTGTCTCTGAAATAACGTATATCGGCCAGTAAAAGTCTAGGTCAAAAACGAAATTCTGTCAAAACAAACCGGCTGGAAATTCAGTAGGGTGCCTTTTTCTTGGGCTTTCTGTCTCTGGGGTTCCTTTTTTCCTTTGCAGGGCCTGAATTTTTCTGTTGCGGGACCTTGACCGTTTTCCCATGGCGCCTTGAGTCTGAAACATGACTTCTTTTTCCTTTATAGCCTTTTCTGGGACCCCTGCCTCTGATTCTTCTCTGATCGGGGAGAACAGGTCCTGCGGTGTCTTCCTTGAACCAATCATCCTCCGGCCAGACAACCGGAAGCTTTTCTCCGGACATTTCCTCCAAGGCCTCAAGATGCCGGACATATTCCTCGCAGGCAAAGGACAGGGCCCTGCCCTTTTTTCCTGCCCTGGCGGTTCGGCCTATCCTGTGGACGTAGTTTTCAGGATCCTGAGGCAGATCGTAATTTATTACATGGCTTATGTCCTCGACATGTATGCCCCTTGATGCAACGTCCGTCGCAACCAAGATTTTTGTGGTTCCCTGCTTGAAATGCTTCATCAAGCTGAGTCTCTTTGACTGGTGCAGATCTCCCGTTATTCCTGCTGCCGGCAGGCCGTTTCCGATCAGTTTTTTAGCCAGCCATTCTACCCCCGCCTTTGTGTTTACAAATATGAGGACCCTTGTCCAGTCCTCCCGTTCCAGAAGCCCCAGGAGCAGAGGCAGTTTGTCTTCCCTGCCGACATGAAACAGTGCCTGATCAACTCCGGCAACCGTGACTTCCCTTGGTGTTACGGATATTACCTCCGGCAGGTTGATGAATTCATAGGTAAGCTCCATAACCCTGTATGAAAGGGTCGCGGAAAAGAGCATGGATTGTCTTTTTTCATAATTGGGCAGTTTTCGAAGGATATATCTCATATCCTTTGTAAATCCGAGATCAAAAAGGCGGTCCGCCTCATCTATGACAAGGATTTTTATCCCCGAGGTCTTAAAGACCCCCTTTTTTATGTAATCGATTATCCTGCCGGGGGTGCAGATCACTATATCAGCCCCCTGTTTAAGTCTTTCGGCCTGCTTTAGGTAATCGATCCCACCTACTACCTGTGTAATCCTGAGCCGGGTAAAGCGACCCAGTTCAACTGCATCGTCATGGATTTGAATCGCCAGTTCTCTTGTGGGGGCAACGATAAGGGCGGTAGGTCTCAACCTGGCCTGTTCGGGCAGGTTGAGAAGTCTGTGAAAGACAGTTACAAGAAATGCAGCTGTCTTTCCCGTACCTGTCTGTGCCTGTCCGGCCACGTCTTTACCTGATAGAGAGATGGGAAGCGTTTGTGCCTGTATCGGAGTGCAGTTCTTGAATCCGGCCTCATTCAGACCGCGAAGGACCTCCTCCTGCAGATGAAAATCATCAAAGGTCGTATCAGTAAGAAAAGAAGGTAAAGGGGGCTGCTTCAATGAGAAATCCATGGAAGATATATTAATGGTTGATCCTTAAATGAAAATAACATGTATCTGATTATAGATTAAATGACCAAAAGATCAACCTATTCCTGCCCTGATCCACCATTAAGGAGTTATATCGGGCCGATAGATCATATGCTGCAATCGTCGCCCCTTTGATCCCGCTTTCAGCGGGCCCGCAATGACGAAAGATGAAGCATAACTGTTCGGCCTGGCTGACTCAGGGCAGTGAGTTTATCGAACGGCGGTTGGTCTTTTTAAGAAGCAGTAATTATTAGGTGCTGAAAATGGATAGAAGTAAAAGCAGAAGTTCTGCAATGCACAGATCGCATCTGCTTAGTGTGTATCTGATTTGAAGACAGGGAAAAGACTTTTACCATATAACCGCATTGCGCCTTTTCTCAAGCCAGCGGCTTTGTGCGTGTGTCAGGTTTCCTATTTGTTCCTTGATCCAGTGCAGGTCCCCTGTAAGGAGACTCAATTTTTCAGGGCCGGTAAGTTCATATTCTTCAAGGGCGTCCGCACCATGATACTGGATGTATTCGCCGAATTCCTCATCCTCTGCGGTTCTTTCGAGCACCTTCAGGAATTCTTCCTTGTGTATGAGGCGCTGTTCTTCAGGAGACGCCCTGTCGGCGTTTTTTATTGCGGCCTCCGCTGAATCCAAAAGCTCCTCCGGATTAAGCGGCTTTTCCAGATAATCCGCCGCTCCAAGCCGCATTGCCTGAACCGCCGTTTTTACGGTAGAATAACCGGTTATGATAATGACAGGCAGCCTGGGTTTAAGACGCTTTATGTCTCGTAAGACCTTCATGCCGCCTATCTCAGGCATTCGTATATCTGTGAACACAAGATCAAAATCAGACATCAAGGCCATTTCAAGCCCTTTTCTGCTGCTAAGGGCCCCTTCCACACTATAGCCTTTTGCAGATAGTATGGTACCTATAGTGTCAACCATCATCTGCTCGTCATCGATTATAAGGGCCTTTTTGCTTTCCATCTCTTCCAACTCCTTACCCAGAAGCGGATTTTTGTAATGAAAAGGTGCGGTCAAAAAACGGGGGAAGGTGAATATGCCCTCCCGTTATTCAATTCTGCAAATCTCAAGCCAAGACAGGATAAATGCCGTCAGCATATTAACCGACTGATAATATTGATTAACAGATTCTCTGCGAAGGGATGGCCGATTTTGATGGAGGAAGAAATGTCAGAAAATTTTACAGCCTGTAAACAGAAAACAGATGAAAAAGATGAATTCGCAAAAGGTGAGAACCGAGACGGTGCATCGGAAAGTCCGTCCGCGGGGACGGGCAGCCGGCCTTTCTACAAAGCCGCTGAATATATGTTTTAAATTGTCTTAATAGGATCCTTTATGACATAGAGGAGCATGAAATTTCTGTCCAGTTTTTCCGTGAGCCTTTTCAGTGTTTTTCCCTTGAGTGTCGCGATTCTTATGAAGACATGTCTGTATCCCTCGTCCGCAGTGTCCTTTGTGCTGAGTATGCTTACAATCTGGCCGTTTTCCTCCCTTATAACATCTGCAACTTCTTTTATGCTTCCGGCCCTGTCTTCAAGGTTGAAGGCGAATTGAACGCCTCTCTGGTATATCCCGGTAATGGAAATCATTACCCTGAAGACGTCACCCATTGTAATGATGCCGATAACCTTGAAATCTTCGGATACGACCGGGATGCCTGTTACCTTGCGCTCCAGCATTTTTACCGCCGCAACTTCCACTGTGTCGGAGGGGCTTAGAACGATCGGTTCCTTCTTCATTATATCTGAAGCCTTGAGCTCGCCCAGAAACCTGTACAGTTCTCTCGCATTCATGTTTATTTTCTTGGAAGGTGAGGCCTCTTTAACTTCATTGTCCGTTATCAGCCCGACAAGTGCACCTTTTCTGATGACAGGCAGATGCCCGATGCCGTTTTCATCGAATATCCGGATAACCTCTATAACCGGAGTCTGTTCGTCCACTGTAATGATTTCCCGGCTCATCCAGTTCTGTACTTGCACGGATTTTTCTCCTTTCCTTTTTTCTGCAAAGCAGGCTGTCTGTTAGGCTGGTTTCCACCGTAAAATGGCTGTCTTTCACAATCCCGGCGTGAATCTGCATGATCAATTGCGCGAATTGATACGGATACCGGGAAGAAGTGCCCAGGTTAGAAACTGTCTTATTATGTTAATCCAAGGCGAATGTGGCATCAATCTCTTTTTGTACATTGACTGGTCGGGCATCAAAATCTATATTCACCATATGTCGCATATACCCAGCATTCAGGATGTTTTAGGCCCAGGCGGCCTGTTGGCCAACTCAATGGATAGCTTTGAGGTGCGCACATCCCAGATTGAAATGGCCCATATGATCGCCGGTTGTCTGGAAAATGGTCTCTCAGCTGTTGCAGAGGCGGGAACAGGCACGGGAAAAACACTTGGATATCTGGTGCCGATTATTCTGAGCGGCCAAAAGGCCATCATCTCAACGGGTACCAAGAATCTTCAGGAACAGATTTATTTCAAGGACGTGCCTTTGCTGAGAGAGGTCTTTCCTTTTCAAATCGACGCTATGCTGATGAAGGGTAGAAGTAATTACCTTTGTCTTTACCGGTATCACCAATATTTTTCGCGGCCGTCGCTTTTCAAGGATTCAAAGGGCAAATTAAGGAAAAAGATCGACAGATGGATAGAGAAAACAGAATTTGCCGACAGGGCTGAGCTTCCCTGGCTAAGAGACGATGATCCCCTTTGGGATTCTATCTCTTCGACAACCGAACAGTGTGTCGGAGGAGATTGCCCCTTTTACGAGGATTGCTTTTTGAATCGTCTCAGAGCAAGGGCTGCGCAGTCAAGGCTGATAATCGTGAACCATCATCTATTTTGTGCCGACATAAAGCTTAAGATGGATGGTTTCGGCGAAATAATTCCCAGATTTCAGGCGGCTGTCTTTGATGAGGCGCATGAATTTGAAGATATCTGCTCCTCTCATCTTGGAGAAAGACTGGGCACAAAGCAGCTTTTGGATCTGGCAATGGATTGGGAAGACAGTGTGAGGTCCTTTAAGGGTGAAGCGCGGTCACTTGTCATGCCTGCAATTTTGGAGATAAACGGGGGAGTTGAAGGTTTAAGATCATATTTTGAGAAAAAAAAAGACAGGGACAGGATGCATGAAACGGTCCTTTTGGAATTAAATGAAGGGCCTGTGAGAGTCATAAAATCAGGGCTTGATAAGCTGAGTAGAAAAGCCCTTGAAAAACGTTCCTCTTTTCAACCGCTAATCAGAAGGGCCGAGGACCTGAAGTGTTGTTTGGAGAAGATCTTCAGCACGAGAGGCAATGACTGGCTCAACTGGTATGAAAGGCGAAGCAAAAGTATACTGTTTTACGCCTCTCCGCTCAATGTGTCCGATATACTCAATGAGGCCCTCTACGAAAGAGTGAAGACAGTGATATATACATCGGCAACGCTTGCTACCGCAGGCAACTTTGAATTTATGCGATCACGTCTTGGGCTTCATAAAGAAATAAAGGAAGCCATATACCCCTCACATTTCGATTTTTCGAATCAGACGCTTCTCTATATACCCGAGGACCTTCCTCTCCCTGTTCAATCCGGTTTTCCGGATGAGGTTTCCAAGCGGGCACTGGAGGTCTTTCTGATTACTCAAGGCAGGGCGCTTTTGCTTTTTACAAGCAAGAAAAATATGAATCTGGCCTATTCTTATCTGAAAGAGAAGATACCCTATTCTATCTTCCTGCAGGGTGATGCGCCAAGGACCGTGCTTCTGGAAAGATTCAGAGAGGATGTCCACTCCGTACTGCTGGCGACAGGCTCTTTCTGGCAGGGGGTGGATGTGCCGGGAGAATCTTTGAGTTGCCTTATAGTGGATAAACTTCCCTTTGATTCGCCGTCGGATCCCCTTGTCGCGGCAAAGATAGACTCGATCCGTGCCGGGGGCGGAAACCCTTTTATGGAATATCAGTTGCCTTCCGCCATAATCGCCTTGAAGCAGGGCCTTGGCAGGCTCGTTAGGAAAAACAGCGACCGGGGAGTCCTTTCTGTAATGGATTCGAGGATCCTGACCAGCAGATACGGAAGGTTTTTTATTGAAAGTCTGCCTGAGATGCCGATAAGCCATGATCTGGAAGACATAAAAAGATTCTTCTCCTCATCAGGTACACCTGATTAATGATTTCAAGATCTTGAAAGGAAAACAGTTATGTCGATCAAACCCTGGGAAATTATTTCTCGAAAATGGGATGATGGCTATCGTATTTTCAGATTGAGGACGGACAGGGCCCTTTCTCCGCGTACCGGGCATGATCACAATTTCTATGTGCTGGAGACATCCGACTGGGTGAATGTCATCCCTCTTACAGATGAAAACGAGGTCGTACTTGTTAGGCAATATCGACACGGTACAGGTGAAATAACACTTGAGATACCGGGTGGACTGGTGGAAGGAGATGCCTCCCCCGAAAATGCCGCCTGGAGGGAGCTTCGTGAGGAAACCGGTTGTTCAGGTAGGGACCTTGTCAATCTTGGAAGCGTACACCCGAATCCTGCCATACAGAACAACAGGTGTCATTCCTTTCTTGCCAGGGGCGTTTTTCCCGCCGGAGGGCTGAATCAGGATCCCAAGGAAGATATAGAGGTGATAGTGAGACCTCTGAGCGAGATCCCTCTGTTGATCCTGAACGGCACGATAACACATTCACTGGTATTGGCGGCATTTTATAGATTATTCATGGAGCATGGTGAAGTTTGTCCCGGGGGGATGCAAAATTTTTCTTGACAGGATATGGTCTGTTAATCTAATGCTTTGCTAAACAAAGACAGAGTATTAGAAAAGGAATTTGTATTATGAGCGGATTCAGCGAAAAGTTTTTTTTCTTTTTTATGGGGAGTAATCTGCCCATGCGCTGAAACTGGTTGAATATCATCTTTAATAGCCGCGGGTAGCCATCAATTGGACCCGCGGTTTTTTTTGGAAAAGGGAGATAAAAGTGAACAAAAAGGGAAAAAACGGTGAACAGGAGCTTCTTAAAGGGCATGAAGCGGAGATCATGAATCTTAATGAGCAGATCCTTTCTCTTCTCGATAAAAGGCAGGATCTGGCAGCGGAGGCGGGCAGAATAAGGCAGCAGGAGGGACTTGAAGGCCTTGATCCTGCCCAGGAGGAACATATAATTGAAAGACTGGCAGCCGGCAGCGGGACGAATCTGGACCAGGGAGCAATAAAATCAATATTCAAGGAGATATTTTCCGCGGCCTGTGCAGTGCAAAATCCCCTTACCGTTTCATATCTCGGACCGGAAACCACTTTCAGCCATCAGGCGGCATTAAGGCTTTTCGGTAGATCAGCCACCTTTAGGCCTCTAGAGACGATCGAGGAGGTCTTTACAAATGTTGAAAGAGGGAATTGTCAGAGAGGAGTTGTTCCGGTTGAAAATGCCTTTGCAGGTTCTCTTCATGATACCCTGGATCTGTTCAGTAAATATGATCTGAGAATATGTGCCGAATCCCTTTTGCGGGTACGCTATAATCTTTTGACCAATGCGGATGATCTGGGGAAAATCGCGCGTCTTTATGCCCATCCGACCGTGGTTGAGCAGTGTAAGGCCTGGCTTTTGAACCACCTTCCAGAGATACAGGTCAAAAAAGTAGAAAGTTCTTCAAAGGCCGTGATTATGGCCTCGAAAGATCCTGAAGCGGCGGCACTGGGAGGCAACCTTTCAGCAAAGACCTATGGAGTGAAAATCCTTGCCGAGGATATTGAAGATCATCCCGACAATGTGACACGCTTCTTTGCGATCTCCAGAAACGACTGTCCCGTAACGGGCAATGACAAGACGACCATCCTTTTTTCGGTAAACCACAAGCCGGGTGCCCTTTACGAGGCGCTCAAGGTGCTGGCGAAGCGCAAGATAAACATGAGCAAGATCGAATCCAGGCCTCTCAGGACAAGGGGCTGGGAGTACCTCTTTTTCATGGATATCGAAGGTCACAGGGCTGATCATGAAATAGGAGTGTCCCTGAGCAAGATGAAAGATAAATGCGAGGAATTCAAGATAATCGGATCATACCCCGTAGCAAAAAGTCCATGGCCCTGAACGTAATTGTCGCTTCGGTAACTTGACGTTGCAGGCGATAGGAGCAAAATGGAATTTGTCATGGACATAATTCTCAGTTCATGTTATCTGGATACTTTTGTTTTTTAAGCCTTTTTTTGGGTTAATTTTTATATCCTATATCTTTCTAGGGGTCTTAGATATCCAGAGGCCATTTACTGAGGAGGGTTCAGCTGATGTTGCTGAGTATCATGAGGAGACATGCCAAATCCTGGCTGATAAAGCTCCTGATAGCCATAATAGCCGTAGTTTTCGTTTTCTATTTCGGTTATTCCTTTACCGCCAAGCAGGTAACCAAGATAGCCTATGTAAACGGGGAAATCATAAGCGGCCTTGAATATCAGAAGGCATATTGGGATTTGAGGGAGTCCCTTCAGAAAAAATACAAGGACCTGTGGAACGAAAACTTCGTGAAACTTTTTGATCTTAAAAACAGGGCACTTCAGGGGCTCATAGATCGAAAACTTATCAGCCAGGAGGCAAAACGACTAGGGCTTGATGTCACGGAAGAAGAGGTCCAGCAGGCGATTATAAATTATCAGCCTTTTCAGACAAACGGCACCTTTGACATGTCGCGTTACAAGGGCCTTCTGGCCCAGAACCGTCTGGAAGCCGACGCTTTTGAGGCGGACATGGCAAGACGCCTGCTTGATTCCAAGCTGCAGCAGTTTTTATTCGGATTTCTGGCATTAACTGAAAAGGAACTTGTCGATTTCTATACCTATTCAAATGAAAAGGTCAAAGTCTCCTATGTAACATTCCAGCCTGAAAGTTTTAAGCATACGGTCAGCATAGACCCTGCCAAGATGAAAGACTACTTTGAAGAGAACAAAGAGGGCTTTAGAATTCCTGAAAAGATTCGTCTTGCCTACATTGAAATTGACCCGGCAAATTTCAATAAACAAATCGGTGTGAAAGAGGAACAGGTCAAGGATTATTATGAGTATCATATCGATTCCTTTTCCGAACCCAAGAAGGTAAAGGCCCGGCATATACTCTTCAGGCTGGATCCGGACGCTGTCGAAGAGAAAGAAAAAGAGGTCAGGACCAGGGCCCGGGAGGTACTTGAAAAGGCCCGTGAGGGTGAAGATTTTGCTGAACTGGCAAAGGAGTACTCAGAGGGTCCTACAAAGGAAAATGGTGGAGATCTGGGATATTTTTCCCCAGGTCAGATGGACAAATCTTTTGATGAGGCGGTCTTTTCCTTAAAGAAAGGAGAAATAAGCGAACCGGTAAGGACCCGGTTCGGTTATCATATAATACTGGCCGAGGATCTCAAGGAGGCCTTCACGAGAAGCCTTGAAGATGTGCACCGGGAAATTGAAGATACATTAAGGGGCATTGCAGGCGGGGAACTTGCTCATGAAAGGGGCCTTATCCTGTTAGACCAGATGCCTTACGATATAGACCTTGCAGAGTATGCCAAAGAGCATGAACTTGAGGCGAAACAGACAGAGCCTTTTTCAGTTAATGAGTCGATTCCCGGAATAGATGATAATCAGAAACTGCGGCAGTCACTTTTCGCCCTTAAAGGAAAAGAGACGAGTGATCTGATTGAACTTGGTGGAAAATTTTACATCTTTCAGGTTTCTGACAGGAAAGACTCATCCCTTCCTGAGCTTGATGAGGTAACCGAAGAGGTTAAGGATGCCTTTGTTGCGTTCATGGCGGCCGAGCAGGCAAAGGCAAAGGCAAATGAGTTCCTTAACGAGATAAAACAGGGTAAGGCCTGGGATCAGGCTGCCGAAGAGATGCATGTGGACCCGCAGATGAGCGAATTTTTCAGGAGGCTCGATCCCATTGCCGAGATAGGGGCTACTCCCCAGCTGATGGAGATGGTCTTTTCTCTTAATAAAGACCGGGTTTACCCTGAGGATATATATGAAAATGAAAAAGGCGTCTTTGTCTTCAGGTGGGAAGACCATCAAGATATAGATGCTGCAAAATATGAAGAGGAAAAGGAACAATATCGCCTTTCCCTGATGAGGGTAAAGCAGGGCCGCGCCTATGAAAACTGGCTCAACAATCTCAGAAAGAACGCGGAAATAGAGATCGTTACCCCTGTTTCAGATGATAAGCCCTGAGATGAAAAAGGCCTTTTAAAGTTAGGG